>Ga0310691_10007727_pt1 | contig 11152 bp, 8 predicted proteins | sample 176DNAGHGlowgp2_FD_203887 | JGI IMG/M metagenome (GOLD analysis project Ga0310691, IMG submission 203887) | Sheep rumen microbial communities from Palmerston North, Manawatu-Wanganui, New Zealand - 1766 DNA GHGlow gp2 (v2) (version 2) | ecosystem: Host-associated > Mammals > Digestive system >... | reverse complement strand
ATAGGGTTCAGGTCTGCGTGCCTACTTCGTATTGCCTAATGGTGCCAATGCACGTATGGTGATTGGTGGTGATGAAGAAGTTTTATAGTCTCTGGGATTGGGAAGGTGAGGATGGTGAGGCTTATTGACGGCTTTTTTGAGCCCTTTAACTCCCTTTAACTACTTGTTATCCCTTTAACTCCTCAAAATATTGTACCTTTGCACGCAAATTTCTAGAAATTTCAAATAATTATGGCACAAGAAGACGTATTTAAGAAGATTGTATCGCACTGTAAGGAATATGGTTTTGTATTCCCCTCAAGCGATATCTACGACGGACTGGGCGCCGTTTATGACTATGGACAGAACGGCGTAGAGTTGAAAAACAATATTAAGCAGTATTGGTGGAAATCAATGGTTTTGCTCCACGAGAATATCGTGGGTATTGACTCAGCTATCTTTATGCACCCCACCATCTGGAAGGCTTCTGGTCACGTTGATGCTTTCAATGATCCCCTCATCGATAACCGCGATTCTAAAAAGCGCTATCGTGCTGACGTGCTGATTGAGGACCAGATTGCCAAATACGACGAGAAGATTCAGAAAGAGGTAGAGAAGGCTCGCAAGCGCTTTGGCGACTCTTTCGACGAGGCAAAATACATGGAGACCAGCGAGCGCGTGAAGGAAGCTAAGGAGAAGCGCGACGCTCTGCATGCCCGTTATGCCGCTGCTATGCAGGGTCCCGATCTTGAGGCTCTGAAGCAGATTATCCTCGATGAGGAGATTGTTGACCCCATCAGTGGTACAAAGAACTGGACCGATGTGCGTCAGTTCAACCTGATGTTCTCTACGGAGATGGGTGCTTCTGCCGATGGTTCTATGAAGGTTTATCTGCGTCCTGAGACGGCTCAGGGTATTTTCGTGAACTACCTGAACGTACAGAAGACTGGTCGTATGAAGATTCCTTTTGGTATCGCTCAGATTGGTAAGGCTTTCCGTAACGAGATTGTGGCTCGCCAGTTCATCTTCCGTATGCGTGAGTTCGAGCAGATGGAGATGCAGTTCTTCGTGGCTCCTGGCACAGAGATGGAGTGGTTCCCCAAGTGGAAGCAGACCCGTATGGCTTGGCACCTGGCACTGGGCTTTGGCGCAGAGAACTATCGTTTCCACGACCACGATAAGTTAGCTCACTATGCTAACGCTGCTACTGATATCGAGTTCAAGATGCCTTTCGGCTTCAAGGAGGTAGAGGGTATCCACTCTCGTACAAACTTCGACCTCTCTCAGCATGAGAAGTTCTCAGGCAAGAGCATCAAGTACTTCGATCCTCAGACCAACGAGAGCTATACTCCGTATGTGATTGAGACCTCTATCGGTGTTGACCGTATGTTCCTCTCTATCATGTGTCACGCATACTGCGAGGAGAAGCTTGAGAACGGTGAGACCCGTGTTGTGCTGAAGTTGCCCGCAGCCCTGGCTCCTGTGAAGTTGGCTGTGATGCCTCTGGTAAAGAAGGACGGTCTGCCCGAGAAGGCTCGTGAGATTATCAACGACCTGAAGTTCCACTTCAACTGTCAGTACGACGAGAAGGATTCTATCGGTAAGCGTTATCGTCGTCAGGATGCCATCGGTACACCTTATTGTGTTACCGTTGACCACGACACACTGAACGATGGTTGCGTCACCCTGCGTTTCCGCGACACCATGAAGCAGGAGCGTGTGAAGATCAGCGACTTGGCTTCTATTATCGAAGATAAGGTGAGCATCGCCTCATTACTGAAAAAACTTCAGTAATGAAAAGGTAAAAAAGAACTCGCTTTAGCGCTTTTACAAAGCGTAGCGACTAAAAGAAAAAGGTAAAAAAGTAAAATGAATGCTATAAAAATAATGGTAAAGGGCTGGGTAAAGGTTTTACCTTTTTACCTTTTTACCCTTTTACCTTTATTCACGTCATGTAGCGAGGAGGCTTCTGAAGAGGAAGAATATGCTAACTGGAAGGAGCGCAACGAGCAGTTCCTTGCTTCTCTGGTCAATGACTCGCTGAAGCAGCATAACTGGCAACGCATTAAGTTATTCTCTCTTGATCCTACTACGGAAGGTGCTGCTTCTGACTATATCTATGTGAAGAAGATTTCTTATGGAAATGGTACAGAGACGCCTATCTATACAGATTCAGTTCGCGTAGTCTATCAGGGGCGTATCATTCCCTCGAAGTCTTATCCTAAGGGTTTTGTCTTTGATGGTACAGTCTTTGGCGAGTATTCTGTCAAGACCGCTTATACCACACGTCAGTTGGTGTCGAATACTATCTTAGGCTATGCTACGGCTTTGCAGAATATGCATAAGGGCGACTACTGGCGTGTCTATATCCCCAGTGAACTAGGCTATGGCACTTCGGGCTATAGTACCATTCCTGGCTATAGCGTCTTGGTGTTCGACCTGACCTTGCTTGATTTCTCTCCTGTTGGTGAGACTATGAAACCTTGGAGATAATTCACATTTAAGACAAATGAAAAAGGCAATCACTTCCTTGGTGACTGCCTTTTTTCTTCGTGTCGACACTTGCGACACAATTTTCTTAATCGAACCAACGCCAAAAATACTATAACGTTAAATATCAGATAGTTATAAGAAATTTCAAAAATTGACTTTTCCGCCAAAATTCGGTTGAATCACGCCAATTTAAGTAAAAAACGCCAAAAATGCGCCAAAAATGTTTGGTTTGTTTATGATGATTTTGTAACTTTGCAGCCAGTTACAAATATATCGAATTATGGCAAAAATAGAATTAAGACTTTCTTCAAAGGTTCAACAAGAAACAGGAAGACAAGAAATACTTATCAGATTCTTCAATGGTAGTGTCTTCAACTTGAGGACAAAAAGTGAAATCTATGTCAATGCTGATTTCTTTGAATATTACGTTGACAGAAAGAAAACGCATGAGTTGCTGCACAATGACATTCCTGACAGGATTAACACCGCAACGCTACAGGAAGCAGAGAAGTTTGGATGGGCTTTACGTGAAAGCGGCGAGTTGGTCGTTAATGGGAGAAGAAATGAAACTCCAGAAGTGGTATATCACAAGGAGCAGTTAAAGCGGATTAGTAGCCTGAAAAAGCATATCATTGAAAAATATGAGGCAGCAGATAAGGATTCTGTGAAGGGTGACTGGCTTTCTGATATTGTTGACAGGTACAATCATCCTGAGAAGTATCAGGTGAAGGTTGAGAAAAAGGAGTTCTATGAACTTGTAGAGCAGTACATAACAAAAAGACAGCTTGCGGAATCTCATGCACGAGCTTTCCGTGTCATCACTCGTGCCATTGCCAGATATGAAGGATATATTAGGGCAACTGATGACACCCGCAAGAACTTTGTCTTTGATATTGATACGGTTACCCGCAATGACATTGAAGATTTTGCAGATTATCTCAAAAACGAGAAGGAACTGTCGGATGCTAACCCGGAATTATTCAAGAAACTGTTTGAAGATTATCCCTTGGCAGTCGGCTCTGGGCAGCATGTATTGGAAGGACGTGGCGATAATACCGTGAAAAACATGCTGTCACGATTGAAGTCTTTGTTCCGTTTTTATTATGAACGAGGAGATACTAATAACAGACCTTTTGATGGATTGAAGATTGGTGCCGCGATTTTTGGTACACCTTATTATATTACTATAGAGGAGCGAAACCAGATTGCAGATGCAGATCTTGATAAAGCGTGGAAGAACTATGATGAAGAAAAGAAGAAAGCATCAAAGATGCCTCTTAAGACCTTAAAGGTTCTACGCGACATTTTCGTATTTCAGTGTTTTATAGGTTGTAGAGTCGGTGATTTGGAAAAGCTGACTCCACAGCACATTCATAACGGTGTTCTAGTTTACACACCTCATAAGACCAAGGACGAAACGGAAGAACCGATTCAGGCTCGTGTTCCGTTGCATTCAAAGGCATTAGAACTGATAAAGAAATACAAAGGCCAAGACAGACGGGGTAGGTTGTTTCCTCTTATTTCTCCGCAAAAGTACAACGAAGCGTTAAAGGTCATCTTCACATTGGCTGGCGTTACGCGTAATGTGGAGATTAGGAATCCGAAGACAGGAGAAAGCGAGATAAGGCCAATCAATGAACTTGCAGCAAGCCACCTCGCACGTCGTACATTCATTGGTAATGCGTATTTCAAAGTAGCCGACCCAAATCTGATAGGTAAGATGTCTGGTCATGTTGATGGTTCCAAGGCGTTCAAACGTTATCGCAAGATTGAAGACGAGACGTTGAAAAACGTGATTGATATGATAGGATAACTCTATCCAACCGTTAATATATATAATAAGGTATAGCAATTTGAAGAAAAAGTAGTAACTTTGCACGCAAATGATGACGATAGAAGAGATAAGGACAGGGAAAGAAGGTCAGACGTTTGACCTGAAGAGCATCCTGATAGACCCTAAGGCGTTGGCAATACCCATCGTTGCGATGGCCAATGCCGATGGTGGCTTGTTGGCAATCGGCATATCTGACAAGACCAGAAGGATTGAGGGCATCAATCAATATACGGAGAAACTGAACGAACTGTTGCGCGTCCCCTTCGATTTCTGTATTCCATCCATTCCTGTCAAGTGCAGCTACATGGATTGCATAGACCAGCATGGGAATGAGAACCGAATACTGCTGATGGACATCCCTGCTAGCATGTTCCTGCATACCAATCAGGCTGATGAAGCCTATATCCGTGTTGGCGACAAGAGCCGTAAACTAACATTCGAGGAGCGTTTGCAGCTGATGTACGACAAAGGCGAGCGTTCTTATGAGGACACAGCTGTCTATGGTGCCACGGTTGATGACATTGACATGGATGCCGTTGCTGACTATGCCAAGTTGCTGGGATATGGAAAGTCGCCAATGGAGTACTTGCGCGAGAACAACAACTTTGTGACGACCAACAACAAAGGTGAGGAGGATATCAGTGTCGCCTGTATCCTGCTCTTTGGCAAGAACCCTCAGAAGTTTTTCCCTCGTGGCCGTACCCGTTTTATCAGATACGAAGGTATTGACGAGAAGGTGGGTGCAGAGATGAATGTCATCAAGGATGTCACCTTTGAAGGAACCATCCTGAATCAAGTTAAGAAGACGATTGAGTATCTGGAGACACAGGTACGTGAGCATACGTTCCTCGGACAGCATGGCCAGTTCATTACTCGTCGCGACTATCCTGAGTTCGTGATACAAGAGATGACCGTAAATGCCTGTTGCCATAGAGCGTACAACATCAAAGGAACTGAGATTCAAATCAAGATGTTCGATGACCGCCTTGTTTTTGAATCGCCTGGCAAATTGCCAGGACTGGTAAAGCCTGCAAATATCCGTACCACCCACTTCTCTCGTAATCCGAAGATAGCTGCATTCCTCAAAGCATATCACTATGTGAAGGAGTTTGGCGAGGGCCTTGATCGTATTTGTCGTGAGCAGGAAGCCAATGGTGCTAAGGCACCATCCTTCCGAACCGACGAGTTCATCCTGAAGATTACTGTGCCGAAAGTCACAGAAAACGTGAACGTAAATGCGGCCAAGGTGAATGTAAACGGGGAAAAGGTGAATGAAAAGTTACCAGATAATTCTCATGGGTTAACAGAAAAGTTACCAGAAAACGTCACAGAAAACGTCACAGGAAGCGTCATAGATACGTCACAGAAAACGTCACAGAAAACGTCACAGAAAATCATTGACTTGGTAAGAGAAGATCCTTACATCTCAACCTCTAAGATGGCTGAAATAATAGGTATTGACCGGAGAAATATCGCAAGAAATATCAAGAAACTCCAAGACCAAGGTGTCATACGTCGTGTTGGTCCAGATAAAGGAGGCTTTTGGGAAATTATTGAGTAATGAGCATGGAAGGGAACGTAATCCTCAATACAGCATCCAGACTACACGCTGTTAATGAACTTCTGAAAAAGTACGTTAGCGGACAGACACTTAGTTTTGAAGAGAAGCGTGAGTTGTGGCTTTTTTATAGAGACCACAAAGACACGAATGCCATCATTGACTATGTCCTTGGCGAGGGTGGAAGTAATCCTGACCTGCTACTTCATGATACGAAGCAACTGTTAGCAGAAGCAGAAGCGTTTATAGAAGTATATAAAGCTTCAGGATCTCTCATTTCTTCGTTTGAAACGAAGTCTGATTGTGACCAGTACCTAAAGCCATTCAAGGATGCATGGGAGTCAGAGAAAGAAAAAGCCCACGACCTATGGATGGAGTATCAGGAGATTGGTCACCGCATAGACTTCATGCCATATTCTGATCCAGAGTTTAAGCCATTAGATGAGAAATGCGATAGGTTGAAGGAAGAATATGACAAAGTACACGCTCATGTAAATGAGTTGTATGAAATCCATCGGAAGGAAATACTTGCTCTGTCAGGTTTGTATTATTTCGACATAGCGTTTTTGAATGTCCTTGTTCATCGATTGTCAGAGATTGCTAAGTGTATTATTGCAGACATCTGTAATCCTGAGGAAGGAGGTGAGGCATGAGCAATAACTCCTTTTCAAGAACTCGTCGGCAACGTGACTTTGTAAGTTTGCAATTATGCCTATATCTTTATCCGCTCTGTAATGGCCGTCAATTCGAATACATGGAACCGTCCGACTTTGTCAGTTTCCTGAATCTGAGACGGGGAGCTGATGGCGTGGTTCGTGACAGGGAAAAGCTCCGGGTAATATATCTTATCCATGAAGTTGCGGACAACCTCAGTGAACCATGGCGAGCAGAAGAATGGAAAGGGGAAATGCTCAGTGCCTGTGGCATCGATATGGCATACTATAACTCACATTATTTGGATGTAAAACACTCGGAAGTGATGGCTAATAAAAGGTTCGCAAATGAACTGAAAAAGGCGATATCACGAGCCAACGCCTTGTAAAAACCACACAGGATTACAGACCAACCACAAAAGTTGGTTGAAGGAAATAATAGAAATAGACTCAAAGTGCTTATAATCAGCACTTTGGGCTTTTGCGGTTTTTAAGCAAACACCACAAATAATACACTTGTAACAACGCGGAAAAAGCGGGACCTTTGCAGCCGGAAATTTAATTTATTTCAAGATGATAAAAACTAATTTTTTGCAAAGTGAGACTAACAAGGTTGGCTGCTTTGAATCGAGTGAAGAAAATGAGATGTTTGCAAAGGGTCTCGTGTCAGCAATTTCAAAGGGGAATGATCGTATCTCCTTTACGTTAACAGAGAAAGGTGCAATAGCCTTCGCTCGCGAACTCTCTGAGTGTATTCTTGCTGAGAATGCCGCACAGGCTTCAGGCAAGGGTGGTGATGACGGCACATTATTGCCAAAACAGGAGGTTATGGAAACTCTTGGAGTCAGTTCTACTACTCTGTGGCAATGGGATAAGAGTAGATACCTGGTACCTGTCAAGATTGGCCGAAAGGTCTTCTATCGTAAAGAGGACATAGACAAACTCTATGACTACAAGCATTAAGAGTAACGCCCGCGCCTTTGTGTGCGGGCTTAACTATCCTAATAAATACTTATAGAATAATAATAGATAAAAAATACATTGACTTGATACTCGACACGGTTGACTTGGCAGAAGTGGTCTCTGACTATGGCATCAAACTGCATGTCAGTGGCCACACCGCCAAGGGCCTATGTCCGTTCCACAATGAGGATACGGCATCCTTTTGTGTCAATACCGCCAAGAACCTCTGGCATTGTTTTGGATGCGGAAAGGGTGGTAACGTGATTAACTTCGTCATGGAGATGGATAACCTCTCTTTCCCTGAAGCCATTAAAAAGCTGTTAAAGGAGAAGAAGAACATCGACCTGAAAGAGAATGATCTTCGGCTCACCCCGGAAGAGGAGGCGAAATACAAGAAACGTGAGGCGATGCACATCATCAACGACAAACTATGTGCTTTCTACGTCAGTCAGTTAGATAATGGTACGACCGACGCGAATGCTGCTAAAGCCTATATGCTCAGTCGGTGGAACGCCGACTTCTGCGAGGAACAGCAGATTGGCTATGCCCCCAATGACTGGACATCCGTGGTGAAGTTTGCCGAAAAGGCAGGACTGAGTTTAGACCTGATGCAGCAGATGGGTATCTTGCGACTAAGTGAGAAGACTCATTCTTTGTACTGTGTCTATAAGAATCGTCTCATGATTCCCATCAGAGACCGCTATTCCAATATCGAGGGCTTCACGGCCAGAGCATTGGACGATAAGTCTGAATGCAAGTATCTCAACTCAGCCGACAGCGAACTCTACCACAAGTCTGAGTCCGTCTTCGGCATTGATGCTGCCGTCCAAAAGGCAAGAAAGGAGTGTAAACTGTATCTTGTAGAGGGAGCACCTGATGTGATGAAGCTACAGTCTCTCGACATTCTCAACACCATTGCCTCCCTGGGCGGTTCTTGGAACGACAAGCAGTTCCAGAAGTTAAAGGACTTACGCCTTCAGAACTGTACGCTCTGCTTCATCCCCGACTCTGATGTCCTCAAGAATAATGAGAGATTAGGAGCTGGATTTGCCAATGTTCTCCGCAATGGTGCCCTCGCTATGCGTCTGGGCTTTACTGTCAGCGTCAAGGAGATTCCCAACGACCTCACTGTAGAACAGCCAAAGAAGATTGCCCCCGATGAGTTCTTCACTGACAAGTCCGACCTAGCCAAGTTGGAAGAACGCGAGTTCCTGTTATGGTCATTTGAGAAGAAGTTCACCCCCAACGGCACGACGGAGGAGAAGCAGAAAGCCATTGAAGAAACTTGCGAATTGCTTCTTTGTATTAAGGACGAAGCCATTCAGGAGCGATACATCACGGCTCTTGCAAGGATTGACGGCAACAAAACCATCTGGCGCCAGGCTCTCAACACAGCCATGAAGAAACGGCAGAAGCAACTCTCCGAGAAGAACAACGAGGGTGACATTGACATGCTCCGCTCTTTCGGCTTCACCGTCCAGCACGGCTGTTATTTCGGTTACAACCAGAAAGGCGAGGAAAAACAGTGGTCTAACTTCACCTTGAAGCCTCTGTTCCATGTCAAAGACGACATTCACCCCGTCCGTTTGTTCGAGATATGCAACTCTGACGGACAGAAGGAAATCATCGAACTGAACATGGAGGAGTTTACTTCTTCCAAGAAACTGCGTCAGAAACTTGTTGGCATCGGTAACTTCATCTGGTTGGCAGACGATTCTTCGCAAATTCAACTGATGTGCTATCTGGCCAAGGTGTCAGAGACCGCAGTGGAAATCAAGCAACTCGGCTGGCAGCAGCAGGGCTTCTACTGTTTCTGCAATGGTGCCTTGGAGGATGGTGTCTGGCATCCTGTAGATGACAAGGGCATTGTCAGGCTGAAGAAACGCAACTACTATCTTCCCGCCATGTCCCAGATATATAAGGATTCTACGGAACTGTATTCCAACGAGCGCAAGTTCCGTCACCAGCCCTATTCCAATATCTCTCTGCACGACTATTTCTCCAAGATTATCGATGTGTTCGGCGACAATGCGGTTATCGGCCTTTGTTTCTATATCGCTACGCTCTTCAAGGATGTCTATAAGCAGAAGACCACTTCTTTCCCTATCCTCAACATCTTCGGCCCGAAGGGTTCTGGTAAGACCGAACTGGCCGAGACGATGATGGCATTCTTCGTCGTGGGCAACGACCCTCAGAACATTGAGACTGCCACCGTTCCTGCACTGGCCGATGCTGTGGCCAGCGTCAGCAACGCTCTCGTCCATATCGACGAATACAAGAACGGCATCGACACCAAGAAGATCGAGTGGTTGAAAGACCTCTGGGCATGCATTGGGCGTAGCCGCATGAACATGGACAAAGACAAGAAACGCGAACAGGCCAGGGTGGACTCTGGCATCATCCTCACAGGTCAGGAGATGCCTACTGCCGATATTGCCCTGTTTACGCGACTCATCTTCCTGGCCTACGACCGAGACCACCACAACCAGCAGGAGCGCGAACGCTTTGCCGAGCTGATGCAGTTGCGAATGTATGGTGCCACGCACATCACCATTCAACTCTTGAGTCTGCGCGACAAGTTCACAGAGCGTTTCGAACTTGCCTGGGAGAAGGCTAAGAGCGACGTTGCCCTCCATCCTAAATGGACTCCTAATCTGAAAGACCGTATCGAGAACAACTGGCTCGTTCCCCTGTCGGCATACCTGGCCCTCCAAGAGGAAATCGACTGCCCGTTCACCTACGACCGTTTGCTCGACCTCTGCATGGACGGACTGATTCGGCAGAACAAGCTTTGCAACCGTTCCGACGAGGTGTCCAACTTCTGGAGCCTCATTAGCTGTGCGCAGCAAAAGGGCGAACTCATCAACGAGAAGGACTATCTCATCAAGTCGAAGAACCGCCTGAAGACCAACAAGATGAAGGATGGCTATGAGTTTGGCGAGCCTCGTCAGATACTGATGCTCAGAAAGAACACAGCGCTCAACGCCTATCAGAAGATTGGCCGTGAGATGAATATCAGCACCCTGCCCAACGAGTCTATAGAGTACTATCTTCAGATTTCTCCTGAGTTTCTGGGCGTGGCCACCTCTGCCGAGCGGTTCAAGCGCATCAACTTCAACGGCCAGCCTGTGCAGAACTACGTATTGGAGGGTGGAAAACCCAAGTGCAAGATCATCACCGAGCAGGATCGCCCGCTCTGCTTCTGCTATACCGAAGTCTGCGAGCGTTATGGCATCAACCTGAGCACATTCCTCAGTGACTCACTCGACGATGCCCCCACTGAGGTACAACAAGAAGACCTGCCGTTCTAAGTAATTCCCTTGTCGCACTTGTCGCAACCTGCGCATCGCTGATTTACAGACACATAGCGACCGTCCTGCCTGTAGCACCACCATCGCATCGTGTCGCACCATCAGCCCCAACGCCCCGTTCTGTCGCAGTCTTGTAGCAGTAATTAAGGGTAAGTATGATTGATACAATATAAATCTCTCCCTGTTAATCACTGGTTCAGGCGGCAGCGACAAGTGCGACAAGGTGCGACGTGGTTATTATAACTATTCTGAACATTCGCAAGTGAATATTCATTCATCAAGCGACTAATTTATACATTTGATAGAGTTTATGAAACTTAGGATTGGCATCAATAACCGCAGAAAGCAGTTCGCTGGCATC
>Ga0310691_10007726_pt1 | contig 11153 bp, 8 predicted proteins | sample 176DNAGHGlowgp2_FD_203887 | JGI IMG/M metagenome (GOLD analysis project Ga0310691, IMG submission 203887) | Sheep rumen microbial communities from Palmerston North, Manawatu-Wanganui, New Zealand - 1766 DNA GHGlow gp2 (v2) (version 2) | ecosystem: Host-associated > Mammals > Digestive system >... | reverse complement strand
AATAACCACGGACTCTGATGCTTGCCCCCTGTCCAGGCTTACCTGAACCGTTCAGCACCTGCACACCCGAAGCCTTACCCTGCAGAGCAGCAGCAGCATCGGTGGTAGAGCGGTTCTGGAGGTCTTCAGCCTTTACTGATGCTACTGATCCTGTCAGGTCGCTCTTCTTCTGTACACCATAACCGATAACGACAACATCGCTCAGCGCGTGTGCGTCTTCCCTAAGAGTAATAGAAAGATTGTTGCGGCCTGCCACCTTTACTACTTCAGTGGTATAGCCGATGTAAGAGATAACCAGAGTGGCATTGTTGTCTGCCTGAATACTGAAGTTACCATTGAAGTCAGTGATAACGCCCGTCTTGGTGCCCTGAATCTTTACACTGGCACCAATGATCGATTCGCCATCCACGTCTTTCACCGTTCCTTTAACGAGGCTCTGAGCCAGTGCTCCCATTGGGAACAAACAGAGCAGGAACAATGCCATTAACGGCTTTTGCAGTGATTTAAAATTTAACATACTTTTTTTAATTTAGTTAGATAATTGATAATAAAGTTTTCTGCTGCAAAGATATTAATTTTTATTGTTTAGTCACTTTACCAAAAGTAACGCAGAGTTTGCAAAAGTGTAACACCTACATTAATGTTACATTTCGCAAACTCTGCGTTATTCCCGGTAAACTATTTACCTACGGCTTAATTAAACGATAGTTTCCACTTAGGTGCATGAAGGCGAAAAGACGGAGCAGCCCGTCGTAATAAGCATCGAAATATCCATCCTCGAAAGGCTCGTGCTTAGCATTCCACAGAGCATCAACAAACTCCTTGCGTCTGGCATCCTTGCTAAGTATTGAAGCAGCAGCTAAGGTAGCCACGAGTCCGATACTGTGGCGCAGCTTAGGCTCACTGCCACCAGCCCGCAGTATCTCATTGCCCTCAGGAAGGGTGCCGTCTGTGCGATACTGGTCGACGAAATCGTTTATGCCCTGGGAATAGAAGAAGTTCTGTATCTTCTCACCATACTTCTGCTGCCACTCGGCATCAGCTCCGCTCCATCTGTAGTCGAGAGTGATGTTCATAGGCACTCGCCAGGAGTCATAGCGGAAGTTATTGTTGCCGTTACGCCTCGGGGCAGCACCTTCAGGGCGCTGGGGCATACCCGGGAATCGGGGCATCTGCATCTCCGAACCGTCATACTGGCACATATCGGCATTAAGGCCCGTCTTCTCGTTTATGCATTTATGGAGGAACTCACGGCTCTTCGCTGCACATTCCCTCCAGAAGTCAGAGCGCCCGTCGTCAGCCCACTGTGCCCATACCTCGTAGAATGCGGGGATATGATAGGATGGATCGGTGAATCGCTGTCCGAAGCCATCAGGAGTAAAGGCGATGAGCTTGGTTTCGGGATCGATGAGGAAGATTTTCTGCGGTCCCTGCTGCTGGGGGCCAAAGCCTCCGAAGCCGGGCCTGGGCTCTGGGGTGTACTCGCGAGGCATGATGCAGTCGAGGATATGCTGTGCCTCTGCCTTGTAGTTGATGCCGGAATCATTGCCCCAGCGGTTGGAGGCAAAGAGCAGCGAGGTGATAAAGTACAGCTCCCCATCGCTGGCAGCACCTTCGGCATTGCGCGTGCCGTCAGTCTTGCAGCTCCAGGCGAAATAGCCCTCGCGAGAGCCGCTCTGATGCTGCATGTACTTCTTGCTCCAGCGCCAGATGCGGTCGAAGATATCTTTCTTGTCGAGCTGTACGGCAATCATCATACCGTAGGACATACCCTCAGTGCGCACATCGTGGTTCTTAATGTCAGAGATATAGCCCAGCGTGTCGCCTACCTCGAAGTAGACCTTATTAGGGCCGCAGAACACGTCATTAAACACCTCTTTCACCTTTGCATCGACCTGAGCAGGACTATAGCCCAACTCTACGAAGAGGTTGCCTGTCTGTGCACCAATAAGCTGGCTCATAGCGAGCACTGCAAGAATCAATAACAATCTTTTTACCATAATCCTTTAGTATTTATTTAACAGAAGTCTCTGAGAAATAGAAATCTCTGATCGGCTTAGTGACAAGCTGTCCGCTCAGTACGATATCCTGCTGCAGCCTGATGTCCTGCGAGGAGGCTCCCACCATAAGTGTGAACGTTCCAGGCTGGATGTTCCACTGGCGGCCGCCCTTGTGGGTGTAGTATCCGAACTGCTCGGTGTAGAGCTTCACATTCACAGTCTTAGTCTCACCGGGCTGTAGAGAGACGCGTGCGAATCCCTGCAGCTGGATAGGACGGATGTTCTGTCCCTCGTTCTTTGGCGAGATGTATATCTGGGCAATCTCGTCGGCAGCCATCTTACCGGTATTCTTTACTTCGAACGAGAGACTCACCGTCTTAGCGTCGGTAGTTGCCTCAGCATCTGCCTTCAGGTTCTGATATTCGAAGGTGGTATAGCTCAGTCCATATCCGAAAGGCCACTGGATGCGCGAGTCCATCGTGTCTGAGTAGTTATAGCATATCGGCTGGGATATCTCAGTGTTAGGATAGCTTACAGAGAGCTTTGCCGATGGCGACACCTTGCCGAAGAGGATATCTGCAACGGCATTTCCACCTTCCTCGCCAGGATACCAGGCCTGGATAACGGCAGCACACTTCTCTGCGATGCCGGAAATCACCTGGGCACGTCCGCCAAATACTACCAGGACTACGGGCTTGCCTGTCTGAAGGAGCTCCTCTACATACTGCTCCTGCCTGCCTGGCAGACGGAGTCCCTGACGGTCGCGGTTCTCGCCACAGAGCATCACATTCTCGCCTACGGCAGCAACGATGACATCTGCATCCTTTGCCAGACGCAGCGCCTCAGCCTTGTCGGCTTTCTCGCCGGAGTTCACCTTACGATGCAGGATCTCATACTCCCAGGCTCGCTCGTCGCCCAGTTCAGAGAATTTCGTCTCTATCTCCTCTGTCCAGTCGCATCCGCGCTCATACATCAAAGTAACGCCATCAGGAGCACTTCTCTTCATACCTTCAAGCAGTGTAACTGTATGAGGATGGTCGAGGTCTTCCTCTACCTTCTTCCAGAAATACGACATTGCAGGGAAGGAGTAGTCGCCCAGCATAGCCCACATAGTATTGGCGTTAGGACCGGTTAGGAGAATCTTGCGTGTCGCAAGTGGCAGGATGCCGTTATTCTCAAGAAGCACAACCGACTGCGAGGCGATATCGTATGCAGTCTTGCGCTCATCGGGAGTATCGAGCTTTATCTCTTCCGTGCTGTAGAGATAAGGATTCTTGTCGAAGAGACCAGCCAGGAACTTATAGCGGAGCACATTCTTCACGGCACGCTCAAAGGTCTCCGGCTTTACGAGCCCCTCGTCGATAGCCTGCTGCAGATACTGGTAGTTGGCACCGAAGGGGAAGTCCACATCGTTGCCTCCATTGATGGCAGCAGCAGCCTTATGAAGGGCATCCTCCAGTTCGGGAATCTGGTCGATAGCAGTATAGTCGCTTACTATCATCCCATTGAATCCAACATATCCGCGAAGAATATCCTCAAGGATCTCTCTGTTGCACACACACTTGGTGCCGTGCACCTCATGATATCCAGGCATCACAGCCTTACTGCCAGCCAGACGTATCATAGCCTCGTGAGGCAGCAGTATCTCCTCCATCATCTCCTTCTCGTCGGCATCACCGCCTCCGCCATATCCGAGATAATGCTTCGAACAGGCTCCCACGCCTTTCTTCAGGTTGCCCTGCTGAAGACCTTTAACAAAGGCGACACCCATCACTGCCGAGAGGTATCCGTCTTCGCCATACGACTCTTCCAGGCGGTTGAAACTTGGAGTGCGGCATACGTCGACCATCGGAGAGAGTGACAGCACACCACCCATCTTGCGCATTGCAGTACTGGTCTGAAGGGTCTTCAACTCTGCCAGCTCGGGATTAAACGAACAAGCCTGCCCTATCTGCTGTGGATAGATGGTAGAGCCCTTGGTATTGACACCCGAGAGCACCTCCTCGTGACAGAGAGCCGGGATGCCGTTAGGAGTATTGTTCATCAGCCAGTCCTGTACGGCCTTCACCCTGTCGCGCAGCTCATTTGGATCGCGGGGCTTCTGCATGGCAAACTGCGAGAAGTGACCTATGCCGTTGGGAATCAGCTGGCGACACTTGGTTGTGTCGAGCTGCCCCTGCTCGTTGAAGAGGTCATCCATATACATACTCCTCAACTGAGCGATGCGCTCCTCCTGCGACATTCTGGCATACAACTCGTCTATCTGCTGCTCCATATCTGTGGCAGTGCATCCTGCCATTAACATCGTTGTACACATTGCGATTAACTTTATTTTCTTCATATCCTATATCTTATTTTTTGAATTTCCACCAGTCGAGACGTACATCGCCCGATGTGCTTCCGAAGCACAGATACAGATCGTGTACCCCACCAACCTTCTTCACCTTTGCGCTGAAGGCACGATAGTCTTCAAGAGAGCCGGTTGGAGTGATGCTCACCGTTCCTATCACAGGACCGTTCTGACTGTCAAGACGCAGTGTGACAGTAGTCTTTCCCGTTGCCGATGCAGTGATATTAAACTTCTTGGCACCTCCGGCAAAGTCTACTCCGCGCAGGCGTATCAGTTCTCCATCGTTGATATCGAAGATATACATATTCTTCTTGCCCGTAGACTCGGGCATATCAGCTACTACTCCAGTATTCCTAATGCCCATCTTCGCAGACTTCAGCCCCAGTCCCCAGGCCATAGTCTCTGCCTCTACACGCTGATAGGGGTTAAGCCAGGAGAGTTGCTTAAGGGGTTTTTGATCCAGCCAGTAGGGTACCTCCTGAATCGTTCCGTCGGGATTGTAGGTTATCTCTACTGCCGATACGCTGCGACGCTCGTGATGCACGAATGTCTCGATGTGCATCAGGTCGTAGTTCTGCCCGAAGATATAAGAGTGTCCCTTATAGTCGATGATTCCCGGATGGTTGCCTCTGTCGCGCGGTGTCGGGCGCATGATGTATCCCTTGCTCACCCAAGGACCTGTAGGCGAGTCGCTCATGGCGTAGCCTAAGGCTTCGGGACAACAGGTGGTAGCATATCCGAGATAATAGTGCCCATTGCGCTTATAGAACCAGGGACCTTCCTGATAATTCTCGATATGAGGCAGCTTTACAACGCTGTCCTTGAGTGAAATCATATCGTCGTTCAGACGAGCATAGTAGGTGTGGGGATTCCCCCAGTACATATATGCCTGTCCGTCTTCATCGGTATATACAGAGGGGTCGATGTCGTACCAGTTGCTGCGATCCCACACCAGCGGTTTGCCGATAGGGTCTCTGAACGGTCCGTATGGCGAGTCGGCCTTCAGCACAGCTATTCCGTGCCCATGAAGCGGGGCATACAGATAGAACTTTCCATTGCGCTCGACCGTCTGTATGGCCCAGGCGCCGTTCTCTCTGCTGCGCCAGGGGATATCCTTCAGCGAAGCCACAGCCCCATGCTCCGTCCAGTTCACCATATCGGTAGTAGACCATAAGAGCCAGTCGTACATGAAGAATCCTGCAGAGCTTCTCTCGTTGATGTCGGGAATGTCTTCGGGCGATGCGTCGTGCGAGGTAAACAGGAAGAGCGTGTCGCCCACAACAATCGGGGAAGGGTCGGCAGTGTACTTTGTCTGGAAGAGCGGAAGGTTCACCTCTGCGTCTCCTCTGACGGCAGCCTGCAGCAGCAGCGAGTCCTGACGCAGGCGCTCGGCCGTTGTCTCTGTCTGGGCAGATGATGTCAGTACCAAACTGCTTAAAATGACAGATGCAGCTAAACGAGTAGTTATTCTTTTCATATTCTGCGAGTTAATGTCGATACGGGTGCAAAGTTACTAAAATTCCACGATTTCATTTTTACAATATGTATCAATTTCTATATTTGATGTATCAAAATGTCATCGCGCCTACTGTTTGTTTTGGAGCTTACTGTTTTTATCGCTATCTTTGCATCATCTAATTCTAACTGACGATGAAGAGAAGACTATTATTGTTATTGTTTGGGATGCCTATGGTGCTGTCGGCACAGAACCCGATTATCAGGGATCAGTTTACTGCTGACCCTACCGCACGCGTATTTAATAATAAGGTGTACGTCTATCCGTCGCACGACATCATGCCTCCTGAGGGACAGCGTCAGGACTGGTTCTGTATGGAAGACTATCACGTGTTCTCATCCGAGAATCTCACCGACTGGACAGATCACGGCGTGATCATCACTCAGAATAAAGTGCCCTGGGTGAGACCCGACTCCTACTCGATGTGGGCTCCCGACTGTGTATACAGAAACGGGAAGTACTATTTCTATTTCCCCTCTGCACCGGCATCCGGTATGGGCTTTGGAGTGGGTGTAGCCGTTGCCGACAATCCCGAGGGGCCGTTCATCCCTGAGCCTGAACCGATAAAAGGCATCAACGGCATCGACCCCTGCGTGCTCCTCGCATCCGACGGAAATGCCTATATCTTCTGGGGAGCAGGACGCTGTGCCAAACTTAAGGACAATATGAAAGAGCTAGCCGACGACACTCCAAAGGAGAAAGTAAAGTGGGGCGAGAGAGAGTTTGAGATGTACGGTGTCAACTGCCTTAAGGGTCTGCCAAGCAGACAGGCTGAAGGCCCGTTCGCATTCGAGTACAACGGCAACTACTATCTGACCTACCCTTACGTCAGGGAGAAGACAGAAGTGCTCGGCTACGCAATGAGCAAGAACCCCATGGGACCCTACGAGTACAAGGGACTTATCATGGCCGAGCAGCCCAACGGATGCTGGACAAACCATCACAGCATCATCAATTATAAGGGTCAGTGGTACCTCTTCTATCACCATAATTACTTCTCGCCTAATGACGACAAGCGCCGTTCGGCATGTATCGAGAAACTATACTTCAATCCTGACGGCACTATCCAGGAGGTGAAACAGACTCTGCGCGGAGTAGGTATCAACAAGGCCACAGAAAAGATAGAGATCGACCGCTTCAGCAGTGCAAGCAAGGACGTAACAGAACAACTGATTGACACAGTAAACACTTTCAGAGGCTTCGAGGCAACACTGCCGCAGAAGGGCAGTTGGATAAAATATAGCGACATCGACTTCAGCTGTCTTACTGAGGGATATATGGTGATCAGTGCCAAGGCCGCAGGCAATACTAGACTGTTTGTACGCGAAAAGACTGCCAACGGCAAGATAATCGCCAAGGTAGACATGACTGTCAAGCCGGAGACACCTGCAGGCACTCCTGCAATGTTCCGGCGGGACATGACTGGCCAGTGGCTCTCACTTACAGCTCCGCTGGAGTACACGCCAAAGGGCGTCGCTGACCTGGTGGTAACCTGCGAGGGCGATGCAGGAGTAAGCGTAGACTGGGTGCAGTTCAAGAATCGTCCAAAGTATTTCTCACCAGCGTCAGCCCAGCCTGCACAGCCTGACGACGAGGGATTCATCCGCCGCTGGATGCTCCTGGAGCCTATTGATAAGCCTAATCGCGGCAATACCGTATTCACAGATTCTTATCTGCGCGAGCACTTCAACATGCAGTACTTCAAGAATCAGCAGACCATCGTTCCGAAGAACGGTCAGAAGGTAAAGGTATCATTCAAGCGTGAGGAAGTTCCTGCAGGATTCGGACGCGGATTCGGACAGGAGGAGCCGGCAAAACCGGTTATCAAGACCGTCAATCAGACACTCACCTGGCACGCTCTTGACAGCGAGAACATGAACGTAAAGCTCTTCCGCTTCGCAGAGAAATGGGGACAGCAGGTATATGGTGTACTCTTCTGGGCAGTAACCATCATCGACTGCGACGAGGACATCAAGAACGTACGTCTGGCAGTGGGGTCTAACTCTGCTTCCATGTGGTGGCTTAACGGTGAGGAGGCACTACTGCTCTCTGGCGACCGCCGTATGGTAAAGGACGACGGAATGTCACCCCGACTCACTCTGAAGAAAGGCCGTAACATCCTACGCGGCGCCATCATCAATGGCCCGGGCATGAGCGACTTCTGTGTACGATTCATCGACGAGAAAGGTAACCCAGTTAAGAACTATTCAATCAAAGCACAATAATATGAAAAGACTACATACAATCCTGACAGCACTGGCACTTGCCACAGCAGCAAATGCGCAAATTGGCGCACCATATATCCACGACCCCTCGACAATAGCCGAGTGCGAAGGCAAATACTATACATTCGGCACTGGCGGAGGAGGACTCATCTCTGAAGACGGATGGACCTGGAACAGCGGTGCAGAACGTCCTGGAGGCGGTGCTGCCCCAGACGTTATGAAGATTGGCGACCGATATCTGTGTATCTATGGTGCCACAGGCGGAGGACTAGGCGGAGGACATGCAGGTCGGATACTGACAATGTGGAACAAGACCCTCGACCCCAAGTCGCCCGATTTCAAGTGGACAGAGGCTGTAGAGGTGTGCGCCTCAGACGGCATGGAGGATCAGGATGCCATCGACCCGGGACTGCTCTTAGACCCCACTACAGGTCGTCTGTGGGTAAGCTACGGAACATACTTCGGTACCATACGCCTTATAGAACTCGACCCAAAGACCGGATTCCGTGTAAAGGGCAACAAGGAGAAGGACATCGCCATCGACTGCGAAGCCAGCGACCTCATCTATCGCGATGGGTGGTACTACCTGCTCGGAACTCACGGCACATGCTGCGATGGTGTCAATTCTACTTATAACATCGTGGTAGGACGCTCACGCAGCGTTCAGGGTCCGTATCTCGACAATGTGGGTCGCGATATGTTTCATGGCGGAGGAAAAATGGTGATTGCTGCAGGCGACCGCAAGACAGGTCCCGGACACTTCGGGCGCACAATAATCGAGAATGGCGTAGAGGTGATGTCTTGTCACTTTGAAGCCGACCTCGACCTCAGCGGACGTTCAACACTGGGCATACGCCCCCTGCTCTGGAAAAACGGTTGGCCTGTGGCTGGCGAACTGTTCAAGGGCGGAGACTTCTGGATAGAGTCAGAGCGTCGCGGATACAGTCTTGAACTGGCTGTCGATTTCGTACGTATGAAGCAGGAGCGTCAGGGATGGTTCAACCGCGAGCAGATGCAACAGCCCGTAAAGCCCATCGCCAACCAGAAGCTGGAAGAGGTTATTGACACATGGCCTAAGGGTGACATCGGAGTTCGCTGCAGCGACTACATGTTCCGCCCCTGGCAGCATTGGACGATCATCGCACATCCTGAGGCAGGAGGCCGCCTGACTGGTCCGCTTTACGAGATAAAGATTGAAGGCACTAACCGTGCACTGACAGCTACAGGCGCCCTCGAGCTAACGACAAAAGAGTATGCAGGCGAGAAATCTCAGCTATGGTGGATAGAGCAACTGACCGACGGTACCTACCGTATCATGCCTTACGCTATACCTGGACAAGAGGGACTGAACACTAAGTACTGTATCTATTCGGCAGGCGACTCTACTCCCACCCTCGCTGAATTCGACTTCAACAGCGACAATTCAAAGTGGAACTTCAAAAAGCATTAAAGATTGTTAAAGTTTCAGAGTAATCCATTGCCGAGCCAAAAATAGTACATATCTTTGCGATATCAAAATGATATCAAAATTATCACTCACAAAAATAATAAAGATATGGAAACAAAAGAATTTGATTTCAGAGGATTGGCATTAAACGGATTCCTGATGTTGTTTGTAAACTTTGCAGTTCTGGTATTAACCATCGTAGGCATCGTGCTTAGTATTATCCAGCTTGATGCCAGCGATGGTGCCCAGGGCGGATGGTGGCTTGGAAGCTGTGCTCTCTTGCTGATTATAAATATAATAATGTGGTGCGGTCACATGGAGCTGGAGCCAAACGAGGCTCGCGTAACAACATGGTTTGGTAAGTATAGCGGCACATTCTCTAAGACGGGCTTTTACTGGATCAATCCCTTCTACGGCACGAAAAAAGTTTCGCTTCGTGCGCGTAATCTGGATGCTGAACCCATCAAGGTAAATGACAAGACCGGTAACCCCGTTATGATCGGACTGGTGCTCGTATGGAAGTTGAAAGACACATACAAGGCTCTCTTTGAGGTTGACACACAGACAATGGCAGCCGCACCAAATACTGTAGGTAGCGACACAAAGGGACTTATGAAAGCCCTCGAGCAGTTTGTGCGGGTACAGAGCGATGCTGCCCTGCGCCAGGTAGCCGGAGAGTATGCTTACGACGATGAGGATAACAAAAGCGACGAACCTACACTGCGCTCAAGTGCAGACGAAATCAACGAGCAACTGGAACAGAAGCTCGACGAGCGTCTTGCCCTTGCAGGCATTGAGGTGGTAGAGGCCCGCATCAACTATCTGGCCTATGCACCAGAGATCGCTGCCGTAATGCTTCGCCGCCAACAGGCTTCTGCCATCATCACTGCACGTGAGAAAATTGTGGAAGGCGCTGTCTCGATGGTGAAGATGGCACTTGACAAATTATCCAATGAGAATGTAGTAGAACTCGACGATGACAAGAAGGCTGCAATGGTATCTAACCTGCTCGTAGTGCTTTGCGGTGACGACTCTGCCCAACCGGTAGTGAACACAGGTACCCTGAATCACTAAACAATACACAATAATAATGCACAATGCATAATTAATGGCAGAGAAAAAGACTACTAAGAGTTTCATCCTGCGTGTCGACAGCGACACCATGGACGCTATAGAGGCCTGGGCTGCGGACGAGTTCCGCAGCACCAACGGCCAGCTGCAATGGATCATCACAGAAGCCCTGCGGAAAGCAAAGCGTCTGCCAAAGAAGACTACGGTGAAACGTCAAAACCCAAACGAAGAAGAATCATGAACAGAAGAAAGCAGACCTTATTATTCATTGCCATATTAGAGGCAATGTTTTTTGCTATTTTCACTATGCTCTATTTACATGGAGTCATCAAATTTGTCACATTCGCTTCAGTTATTATTATATTCAGTTTGATAGTCAATATCCTATTAGTTATTGCAATACGCAAACTTCCAAACTCATAGTCATGAACAATAATGTTAGATTGAAAGCTCTTATAGGCACAGAAATAATACTACTCGTACTTTTGGCAGGACTATTCATCATAAAAGACATCATCTCAATACCTCTGATTGTCTGTGCTGC
>Ga0310691_10007725_pt1 | contig 11154 bp, 14 predicted proteins | sample 176DNAGHGlowgp2_FD_203887 | JGI IMG/M metagenome (GOLD analysis project Ga0310691, IMG submission 203887) | Sheep rumen microbial communities from Palmerston North, Manawatu-Wanganui, New Zealand - 1766 DNA GHGlow gp2 (v2) (version 2) | ecosystem: Host-associated > Mammals > Digestive system >... | reverse complement strand
GACCGGAAACAGACGACTATCTGGAACTTCGCGAAGCCCAAACGCAATGAAAATCACCCCACGAGCAAGCCGCTCGACCTTCTGTCTTATCCCATTGGCAATTCCTCCCGCCCAAATGCGATTGTCATTGATACATTCGGCGGTTCTGGGAGCACCATGATGGCCTGTGAAGCATCGGACAGAATCTGTTACATGATGGAGTTGGACGAGAAATACGCATCTGTTATCCTCCGGCGAGCCGTCGAAAACGGTATCGCACCGGGGGATATTTTTGTAGAACGTTCTGGGCAAAAGATCCCGTATGCGGATCTTGTTAAAGAGGTGGAAAAATCATGAGTAAACCCGTTCTAAATATGGTCTCATTCTCCGGTGGAAAAGACTCGACCGCCATGCTTTTGCGCATGCTGGAAGAGGGCATGCCGGTTGATATTATTCTTTTCTGCGACACCGGTTTGGAGTTTCCGCAGCTTTATGAGCACATAAAAAAGGTTGAGCAGAATATTGGACGCCCTATCACTGTGGTTAAGTGCAAAGATGATTTCGAATATCTGTTTGCTAACAAGCCAATTCAAAGGAAAAGAAAAACCCAGAATACCGAAAGATACGGCATGGATCGTAATGGATACAGCTGGGCTGGACCTAAGATGCGGTGGTGTACCCAAGCCCTAAAGGATGCGCCAAGGGAGAAGTTCCTCAGTCAGCTTAAGAAGGAATACGACATCATCGAATATGTCGGAATCGCAGCAGATGAGGGCTATCGTTTGCAGCGTAAGTGTAACCAGCGACCAAATATGCGGCTACCCCTGGTCGAATGGGGAATGACCGAAGCAGACTGCTTGAAATACTGCTACGAGCGCGGCTATGATTGGGGTGGCCTGTATACAAAAATGAAACGCGTCTCCTGCTGGTGCTGTCCATTGCAATCACTTGAAGAACTCCGGGTATTGTACCGTGAGTTTCCAGATTTGTGGGCGCAGCTCCGCCGTTGGGACGATATGACATGGCGCCCATTCCGAGCAGATTATTCTGTCAAGGAACTTGAACAACGCTTTGATTTTGAGGATGAATGGCTGAAGGCCGGAAACAAACTCAGAACCAAAGCGTTTTATTCTGCCCTTTATGAGCAACTAGGGCGGCCAGTTGAGGCTGTGTAGCATTCACAGTTTCCTCCATAGCTTTTTGTGCAACTTATGACGGTAATAATCCTTGCTATTCATGGTGTTCAGAGTGATTAATACATCACACCGAATAAAGGAGGATTCCGTCATGGAAATCAGATTCAACGTCACCGGCGCAGAGCGCAAGCGTCTGGCAAAAACCATCAGCGAACATGTCAATGCCCCAGCCAAGTTTCTCGGTCCACCTACTTTTTCCTACCAGGTCGACGACTTCCTGATTGACCGAAATGGTGCCGTAAGCTTCGACGCAACAATTCCCGAAGGAGATCTTAGGATCATGATTGATTACTTGAACAGTCAGGGCTTTTCCACAGACGTGGATGACACGCCAGTAGCAGATACTGAAACGGCCAAGCCCGAAGTTGAAGGCCTCACAATCACGCTGCCGAAGGACGGCTTCACCGAAGCCGCGCTGGAGAATCTGAAGCGACTGCTGGATGCTAAGGGAACCTTGATCAGGAAAGCCCTTGATGCAGACCGGTTGGATGTAGAAGTCAGCGATGACCATGTGAGTTTCCCCTGGTGGAACCAGATGCCTGGGGCGGACGAGACGCAGGCCTACATGAGGTTCATTATTGCGCTTAGTGCATTGGCAAAAGAGGCCAAGCGTGTGACGGCGAGCGAGAAGGAAGTCGAAAGCGAAAAGTATGCCTTCCGCGGCTTCCTCCTCCGGCTTGGCTTCGTTGGTGCAGAGAGCAAAGCTCAGCGGAAGCTTCTCCTGAAGAATCTCTCGGGCAGCGCGGCCTTCCCAAGCAAAGAAAAAGCTGACGTTTTCAGTGCTGCGCAGAAGGCCCGGCGTGACGCGGCAAAGGAGGCGCAGGCATGAAATCCCCTTCCAGAGAAACCGTGGAATATGTTCGCCAGAGATATCCGGTTGGTACGCGTGTAGAGCTCATCCGTATGGACGATATCCAGGCGCCACCCGCCGGAACGCTTGGCACGGTGCTAGGCGTAGACGACACTGGCTCTCTTCTGATGCACTGGGACAACGGTTCAGGGCTAAGCGTGGTTTACGGAGAGGACGCTGTCAGGAAGCTCTAAAGGACTTAGAAATACACAACTTTTGGGCTGTATCTTTGTGCTATTTATGCCTCTGAATTGTCTTGATATATCTCCCTTTTAGAGTGATATATGTACACGACCAAAGGGAAAAACCCTGGAAAATCAAGGCTTTCAAGGAGGCAAAGACCATGAACGAACGCACCGCCAACCAGATCAACGAGATGAAAAAGCAGACCATCGGCGTTGAGATCGAAATGAACAACATCACCCGCCAGGCTGCAGCGAAGCTGGCCGCCGAGTTCTTCGGAACCGGCCGCTGGGAAGACACCGCCCACCGCAACGGATACTACACCTGGAGCGCTTGGGACGCCACCGGCCGCGAGTGGAAATTCCAGCGAGACGTCAGCATCCAGGGACCGGACAGCGAAAAGTGCGAACTGGTCACCCCGATCCTCCGCTACGAGGACATTGAAACCCTGCAGGAGCTTTGCCGCCGCCTCCGTAAGGCCGGAGCAAAGAGCGACGCCACTCGGGGCTGCGGAGTCCACATCCACATCGGAGCCAAGGGCCACACGCCGCAAACCCTGCGGAACCTGGCCAACATCATGGCAAGCCACGAAGCACTCCTGGCCGATGCCCTGCGCCTTGACCGCGGCCGCATCCGCCGCTACTGCCGGACGGTTGACCCCGATTTCCTGCGGATGCTCAATAAGCGCAAACCCCAAACGATGGCAGCCCTCGCAGATGTTTGGTACCGCGGCAACGGAGCGGATTACGGCCGGAGCCAGCACTACAACGACAGCCGGTACCACATGCTTAACCTGCATGCCACCTTCACCAAGGGGACCATTGAGTTCCGCCTCTTCCAGTTTGACGCGCCGGACAGCACCCGCCAGAACGGCATTCACGCCGGCCAGTTGAAAAGCTACATTCAGCTTTGCCTCGCGCTTAGCCAGATGGCCAAGGAAGTCCGGACCGCAAGCCCCAAGCCTCAGCAGAACGAGAACCCCAAATACGCGATGCGCACCTGGCTCCTTCGCCTCGGATTCATTGGCGAGGAGTTCGCCACAGCTAGAGACTTTTTAACCCGCAACCTTGCCGGAGACGCTGCCTTCCGCAACGGTAGAGCCGCTGCTTGAAGGACGCCGCCCAGAGGCCCCCGGACCCGCTGAGAAGCGGGCTTTCGGTGGTAGGAGGGGTAACAGCCCCGGAAAGGATGCGTGTAAACATGGCAAACAAATATAATTTCGACTTTGGCCGAGTGCGGGAGACGAAAAGGAAGAGATACTATCTTGCCTACGGCAGCAACCTCAATGTCCAGCAGATGCGTGCGCGCTGCCCGTTTGCAGTAGTGCTCGGCACTGCGGTACTTGATGGCTGGGAGTTGCTTTTCAAGGGGAGCAAGACAGGCTCCTATCTTACCATTGAAGAATGCGCCGGCGGCAAGGTCCCTGTTGCCGTTTGGGAAGTAACGGAATCTGACGAGGCTGCACTTGACCGCTATGAAGGCTTCCCGACTTTCTATTACAAGCAGGAGATCAAGGTGCGGTACAAAGGAATCCGCACAGGCAAACAGCGAACTGTGGCGGCCTTCGTATACATCATGCATGAGGATCGACCCATCGGAATCCCGAGCGATTTCTACATGCATACCTGCTTGAAGGGCTACAACACTTTTTCCTTTGATGAAAAAATCCTTCTGGATGCTTACGATAAATGTGTGGAGGCTACTGAAGATGAAGAATGAGATTCGGAAGATTCGTATCTGCCCATTATGCGGGAAAACGTATGTCGGACCGCCTGCGCTCTCACGTGTAGACAATGAAACGCCTATATGCCCCGACTGTGGGACACGGCAAGCATTGGCGAGCATAGGTATCAGCGCGGACGAACAAGAAAAAATCCTGTCCATTCTGCATCAGAGCAGGCCGTAAAATACACGGGCTCCGGCAATACTATTTGTGTACTTTATGGTATCGAATTATCTTGCTATTTCTGCCGTTTAGAGTGATATATGTACATGCCAAAGGGAAAGGCACAACACGAAAACGGAGGAAACTAAAATGAAAACGAACGCCAAGCTTTACCGCCTGCCGGAGACCACAACCCCCGAGGATTTGGCCTGCAGCTGGAGCTGCACCCTGGATTTTGGAAACAAGGTACTCCTTGCCGGCTATTACTACAGCGGACGCGGCAAGAACAGCTTTTACGGTGCGGTCTACGAATACACCTCCGACGATCACACCTGTGAAGGTCAGATCCGGTTGGCTGCGGTCAGCGATGAGCTTTTTGCGGACAACGGCCACGCGATCGCCTGGGCGATGGCACACTGAAAACAAGGAGAGCAAGAGATGATGAGCAGATTTAGCAAGAAAGAAAAGCAGCAGATCCTTGAGATCGCCAAACAGTATATGGTGGCTGTTGATTGCCGCGGTCACCTGGAAGAGCTCCACAACGATAGCGACGACTTCATTGAAGTTCCTGTTTGGGGCCTGGAAGCCGCCCTCCTTGCCGCCTACGAGCTTGGCAAAAAGAGCAAGTAAACCACCTCCGAAATGAAAAAGCAGAGAAATGGCCCTGACGGGCTTTTTCTCATCTTTGAATGATCCGAAAGGGTCTATTTTTTTGTGCCTAGGGGGCACGGATTTTGAGGAAATTGAAGAAATATAAGCCCACGCCCTTCATGGCAAAGGACTCCCACTACGACAAGGCAGCTGCAGATTATGCTGTTGGTTTCATTCAGTGCCTTTGCCACACCAAGGGCACCTGGGCGGGCAAACCTTTTGAATTAATCGATTGGCAGGAACAGATCATCCGCGACATATTTGGTACAATCAAGCCAAACGGATACCGACAATTCAACACAGCCTATGTGGAAATCCCAAAGAAAATGGGAAAGTCAGAACTGGCTGCAGCCGTCGCCCTACTTCTCTGCTGCGGGGATGACGAAGAACGTGCAGAGGTATATGGTTGCGCTGCCGATCGTCAGCAGGCAGGGATCGTGTTTGACGTTGCAGCGGACATGGTCCGCATGTGTCCTGCTCTCAATAAGCGCGTAAAGATCCTCTCTGCCACGAAGCGAATTGTATATACGCCGACCAATTCTTTTTACCAGGTGTTGTCGGCTGAGGCCTACTCCAAGCACGGCTTTAATATACACGGCGTTGTTTTCGACGAGCTGCATACTCAGCCTAACCGGAAACTCTTTGATGTCATGACGAAGGGCTCCGGCGATGCACGTATGCAGCCTTTATATTTCCTGATAACGACAGCCGGCACTGATACCAAAAGTATCTGTTATGAGACTCACCAAAAGGCCAAAGATATCATTGCCGGGCGGAAAATCGACCCGACATTCTACCCGGTCATCTATGGCGCAGACGAAGCCGATGACTGGACTGACCCGAAAGTATGGAAGAAAGCGAATCCTTCCTTAGGCATAACGGTTGGCATCGACAAGGTTAAAGCAGCATGTGAGTCTGCTAAGCAGAACCCAGCCGAAGAGAACAGCTTTCGACAGTTACGCCTAAATCAGTGGGTCAAACAAGCTGTGCGCTGGATGCCCATGGAAAAATGGGACCGCTGCGCTTTCGCCGTCGATAAGGATGAGTTGGAGGGGAGAGTCTGCTATGGTGGTCTGGACCTTTCCTCCACCACAGATATCACTGCTTTTGTTCTGGTTTTCCCCCCTACCGATGAAGAGGACAAATATATTATTCTCCCATATTTCTGGATTCCCGAGGAAAACATGGAACTTCGTGTCCGTCGCGATCATGTTCCCTACGACGTATGGGAGCGACAAGGTTACCTGCAGACCACAGAAGGAAATGTTATTCATTATGGCTTCATTGAGAAGTTCATTGAAAACCTGGGTGAACATTTCAACATCCGCGAGATCGCATTCGACCGCTGGGGTGCCGTGCAGATGGTGCAGAACCTGGAGGGCATGGGCTTCACAGTTGTTCCCTTTGGTCAAGGCTTCAAAGACATGAGCCCTCCAACAAAAGAGCTTATGAAGCTGGTGCTCGAGGAGAGAATTGCACACGGTGGCCACCCTGTCTTGCGGTGGATGATGGATAACATCTACATTCGGACTGACCCGGCTGGGAATATAAAGCCCGACAAAGAGAAGTCCACCGAAAAAATAGATGGCGCCGTTGCCACAGTGATGGCCCTGGATCGGGCTATCCGCTGCGGAAACGACACCAGTGAATCGGTCTATGACAGCCGTGGGCTGCTCTTTATTTAGGCTTTCTGGTAGCCACTGCCTCACAAGGGCGAATCGTGTCTATCTCTTTTGCCATACTTATCTTCAACTCACGGATATCAATGTCATTCTGCATGTCAAGAAAATACTTGTCCGACACACCGAAGAACTTCGCCAGACGCAGCGATGTGTCAGCGGTGATTTTTCTTCTGTCATGCAGAATGTCTTGTACCCTCGACACAGGTACATGGATTTCCTGTGCGAGCTTGTACGCCGACAGGTTCATCGGCTCCATAAACTCCTCCCTTAAAATCTCACTCATTTTGGGAGGTATGATATAGTCCATCATCTTAGTCATCCTTTCTACACACGTGGTATGTGCAAGCTATCCTCAATGATAATCCACTATTTCAACGCTGAAGAAATTGGTCCCTTCAACTCTGAAGCAGATGCGAAACTGATCATTGATCCGAATGATGTATTGTCCTTCCCGATCACCATGGAGCAGTTCAAGACGGGTAGCGGGAGGAACTCGTAGGTCCTCCAGGCATCCTGCATTGTCAAGCATAATCAGTTTTCTTAATGCGATTCGTTGGATGGATTGAGGAAGCTTCTTTGAAAAGGTCTGGTTGTAGATCTTTTCCGTCTCTTTATCAGAGAAGCTCTTTATCATGGAGTCCATTATACCCGCTTCTCGTGTATATGTCAAGAGGGTATATTCCTTTCTCTAATTATTATTACGGAGGTAAGCAATGAGCATCTTCTCTGGCCTTTTCCGTTCCCGGGACAAGCCCGAAAACAGAACCGCAGGCAGTAGCTACGCTTTCTTCATGGGCAACTCTACAGCGGGGAAAGCCGTGACAGAGCGATCTGCAATGCAGATGACAGCAGTCTACAGCTGCGTCCGCATCCTGGCAGAGGCTGTCGCAGGTCTCCCGTTGCATCTTTACCGCTATCGGAATGACGGCGGAAAGGAGAAAGCGACGGACCATCCACTGTACCTGCTCCTGCATGACGAGCCTAACCCGGAGATGAGTTCCTTTGTCTTCCGAGAAACACTTATGACGCATCTGCTACTGTGGGGCAACGCCTATGCTCAAATCATCCGAAATGGTAAAGGCGAGGTCATGGCGCTGTATCCGCTTATGCCCAATAAAATGTCTGTCGACCGAGATGAAAACGGGCAGCTCTATTACACATACACCCGCTCTGCGGAAGAGGCTAAAACGGCCGATAGCGGCCGCGTAATCCTCCTTCCGAAGGATGTGCTGCATATACCAGGCTTAGGCTTTGATGGGCTTGTCGGCTACAGCCCTATCGCCATGGCCAAGAACGCCATCGGACTAGCCATTGCTACTGAGGAGTACGGAGCCAAGTTCTTCGCCAACGGGGCTGCTCCCTCAGGTGTACTGGAGCATCCGGGAACGATTAAGGACCCCAGCCGTGTGCGTGAGGCATGGCAATCTCAGTTCGGCGGCAGTGCCAACAGCGGCAAGATCGCCGTTCTTGAGGAGGGCATGAAATACACGCCAATCTCCATTTCCCCGGAGCAAGCACAGTTTCTTGAAACTCGCAAATTTCAAATCAATGAGATAGCTCGAATTTTCCGTGTCCCACCGCATATGGTGGGCGATCTGGAAAAGTCGAGCTTTTCCAATATAGAGCAGCAATCGCTGGAGTTCGTGAAATACACACTTGATCCCTGGGTCGTACGCTGGGAGCAGTCCATTGCCCGCACCCTGCTGACAGAGGACGAAAAACGGACGTATTTCGTAAAGTTCAATTTGGAAGGCCTTCTTCGCGGCGATTATGCCAGCCGCATGAACGGCTATGCCACTGCCCGCCAGAACGGTTGGATGTCTGCAAACGATATCCGGGAACTGGAGAACCTGGACCGCATCCCGGCCGAGGAAGGCGGAGATCTATACCTTATCAATGGCAATATGCTCCCGCTCAAGCATGCAGGGGCTTTTGCGCAAGGCAATTCTGAACCTACAGGAGAGGAGGAAAACAATCCTGATGAAGCCCAAGACGAAGAAGTTTTGGACATGGAAGAATCAGGCGGACGGCGAAGTATCCGAAGAGCGGGTACTTGAGCTCTATGGCACGATCGCCGAGGAAAGCTGGTTTGATGACGAGATTACTCCCGCTATGTTCCGGGAAGAGCTCTTTGCCGGAGACGGCGACATCGTCATCTGGATCAACAGTCCCGGTGGTGACTGTATTGCTGCTAGCCAGATCTATTCCATGCTCATGGACTACAAAGGTAACGTTACGGTCAAGATCGACGGTGTTGCTGCATCTGCTGCTTCCGTTATCGCCATGGCCGGTACGCAGGTCCTGATGGCCCCGACGGCGCTCATGATGATCCACAATCCCATGACTGTCGCTTTCGGTGATCATACGGACATGCAAAAGGCCATTGAGATGCTGGACGAGGTGAAAGAAAGCATTATCAACGCCTACGAGATTAAGACCAACCTTTCTCGCGCGAAGCTATCCCACCTGATGGATAGCGAAACCTGGATGAACGCCAACAAAGCCGTTGAACTTGGTTTTGCCGACGACATCCTGACTGATGAAAAGCTGGCGGTCGATGTGCCCGCTTATGCTTTTTCTGGAAGGGCTATGGAATACGCTCTGCTCAACAAGATCACCGCAAAGGCTAAACCCGCTGAGAAGCAGGAGTCTACGCCTGAGCAGGTGGTTGAATCGCATGCTCCGGAGGAACCGGAGACTACACCCGGCCGCACCGTCGATGAACTGATGGCGCGGCTCAATCTTATTAAGCCTTAAGGAGGGCACACAATGAACACTACCAATGAACTGCGCAATCAGCGCGCCCGCATCTGGGAGCAGGCCAAGGCCTTCCTGGATTCCCACCGCGATAAGAACGGCATTCTGACCGCTGAGGACACCGATACCTATGAGCGCATGGAACAGGACATCGTCAATCTCGGCAAAGAGATCGATCGCCAGGAGCGCCTGGAAGCCTTTGAGCGCGAGCTGAAGGCACCTACCTCCGAGCCTCTGACCAGCAAGCCCGACGGGGCAAAGATGGACATGAAGACCGGCCGTGCGTCTGACGAGTACAAGAAAAACTTCTGGAATGCGCTGCGTTCCAAGTATCCTCTGCCCAGCGTCACCAATGCCCTGCAGGTCGGCACCGATTCCGAAGGCGGCTATCTGGTCCCCGACGAGTTTGAGCGCACCCTGATCGAGGCTCTGGAGGAGGAGAACTTCTTCCGTCGCATCGCCACAGTTATCCATTCTAACAGCGGCGATCGCAAGATCCCCGTTGTGGCGTCCAAGGGTACCGCGGGCTGGATCGATGAGGAAGGTCTGTATCCCGAGAGTGACGATTCCTTCGGTCAGCTTTCCCTCGGCGCGTACAAGCTCGGTACCATGATCAAGATCTCCGAAGAGCTGCTGAACGACTCCGCTTTCGACATGGAGGGCTACATCACCCGCGAGTTTGCCCGCCGTATCGGCACCAAAGAAGAGGAGGCGTTCTTCACCGGTGACGGCACCGGAAAGCCCCTGGGCCTGCTTGCTGCAACTGGTGGTGCTGACGTCGGTGTGACTACAGCGGGCGGGACCGCCATCACCGCCGATGAGGTTATTGATCTCTACTACAGCCTGCGCATTCCTTACCGCAAGAAGGCCAAGTGGATCATGAACGACTCTACCATCGCCGCTCTGCGAAAGCTAACCGATAAGAACGGGCAGTACCTGTGGCAGCCTTCTCTTGTGGCAGGCACCCCCAACACCATTCTGGGCTGCGAGGTCATCTCCTCTCCCTTTATGCCCAGCATTGCCGCCGGTGCTAAGGCCATTGCTTTCGGTGACTACTCCTACTACTGGATCGCTGATCGTCAGGGCCGTACCTTCAAGCGCCTGAACGAGCTCTTTGCCGCCACCGGGCAGGTTGGCTTCCTTGGCTCTCAGCGCGTGGACGGCAAGCTGATCCTGCCTGAGGCCATCAAGGTGCTCAAGCTCAAGGGAACTGCCGCCTCTGGCACCTAATCTAAGTAATCCCTGCTTCACCTCTATACGTAATAGAGGTGAAGCAGGATGAGTTGTTTCCGGGAGGGAGACAGTTATATGACATTGCTTTCACTTGAAGAGGCAAAGAGCTATCTCCGTGTAGATTCAGAAGATGAAGATGCCATAACCGAATCGCTTTTATCTACAGCAGCCAGGCTTTGCGTTGACGTTGCCCGGCTCACAGACGAGCAATGGGCTGACATTAATTCGGATAAAACCCGCTCCGACAGGTACTCTGCTGCAGAGCTTACTTCCGTGCGGGAAACTCTGCGAGTTGCGATACTCTATACTTTAGGATATCTCTATGAGCACCGGGAGGAAGCGGACCATCACAAACTGACATTATCCTTGAGGTCTCTGCTCTTTGGCATTCGGGAAGGAGTGGTCTGATGAACATTGCCGGCCTGAATGTAAGAATCACGTTTCAAAAGAGCGTGACTGAAATCGACGAATATCAGAACCATATTCCGGCTTGGCATGACTTTTATACCTGCTGGGCGACTGCCCTCTCAAGCGGGAGAAGTATTGATGAGACCCAGGAGGCCGGTCACACCGAGGAGGCTGACCGCCTGGATATCACGGTGCGCTGGTCAGCGGAGACTGCCGCTGTCAATTCCAAACAGTACCGTATTCTCTTGCAGGGACGCATCTACAACATCCTGTCTATAGACGAGATGGGATATAAGAAGAACAGCCGGAAATTCCATGCTGTTCTGGCAG
>Ga0310691_10007724_pt1 | contig 11154 bp, 20 predicted proteins | sample 176DNAGHGlowgp2_FD_203887 | JGI IMG/M metagenome (GOLD analysis project Ga0310691, IMG submission 203887) | Sheep rumen microbial communities from Palmerston North, Manawatu-Wanganui, New Zealand - 1766 DNA GHGlow gp2 (v2) (version 2) | ecosystem: Host-associated > Mammals > Digestive system >... | reverse complement strand
GGCCCGCTGTGTGGCGTTGTGGAGGTCGCTCTGCACGGCCTTCTCCATAGAGATGTCCTTGCTGCCATCAATCAGCGGGTAGTCCAGAGTGCGCCGGTCCCCGTCGATCTCCACGAAAACCCGGAGGAAAGGCAAAACATTGTTGTTCATGAACAGCAGCTCTCCGGCATCCGTCCGCTCATTGCCAAACAGGACCTTCTCCGCGCCGTTCTCATGGAGCAGAGCCAGGCAGTCGGCCCAGTTCAGATACTCCAGTTCCCCGACCTTTACCAACTCACCGGTCCGCTTGTCGCGCTTGAAACTGGGCTTTTTGCTGATATGGCCCGACAGATTCAGGGCCATCATTTCGTTAAAACTTTTAATCATGTTCAATACTCCTCACTTCACAGAATCATCCACGAAGCGGATCCCCGCTTCTTCACGTAGAACCTCTTTGATGTCCCTTCGGCTAATGCGCTTTTCGTTAATGGCCTCCGTGTACTCGACAAGCTGATTGTAGAGCCACTCGATGCTCATTCTGTCCTCCGGGTCTTCCGATCTGCCATGCCACCCGGCCTTGTCCATAAGAGCCATAGCGACCTTATCCATCTGCTCCTGGGAACCATGCTGGCGCCCCTTGATGTACGCCTGCAGCGGATTATTCGGAATGTTGTACTCTCTTCCGTCACTTACCTTGATCCTCATGTGAACATCTCCAGTCCGTTCCCCTCCAGCATGTCGTCCAACTCAGCCAGCGCCTCCGGGCAAAACCGGCGTGCGAACCGCTGGAGTTCCCCCTTCAGCTGCAGGTGGCACTTCTCGCACACCCTCTCGCTCTTGCTCTTCCAACCTCGATCGCAGACCGGGCACCGTTCCATTTCCTCCATGTCTGCGCTTCCGCACCGGGGGCACAGGTCCGTCGCAGTGGCGGTCATGCCATCGTCAAAATCCCAGCGCCTGAGTGGCTGGGTGCATATCTTGCCGCACTGCCGGCACATCCACTTTGCGTCCATCACAGGGAACCCTCCAGTTCGATCTGCTCTGCCTTCTTGTAGCAGATGTGGGCCGCATAGCTCACGGCCTGGGCAATGGTGAGGTTCGTCTGGGGCTGTTTGATCTTGGCGAAGCCGTACACAACGGTCTCTCCGCCACACAGGATCCGGGCCTTGACACAGCCACTCTCCGGCAGGATCTCCACCTGGAAGTCCCACTTGTCCTCCCGAACCGGCTCCTCCGGTTCCTCGTCCTCCACGGTCTTCACGTAGTCCTCCGGCTTGATATCGAACAGGACGGACATCATCTTCATGGCGGCAGGTGTAATGGTTCCCCTGGCGAGGATCACGTGCATGTAGCTTTCCGCTCGGCCCAGCTGGCGGCAGAGGTCGGCGATGGTCGTGCCATGCTCGGCGTTGTATGCGTCCAGCAGGCCGCGCAGCTTCTTGGTATTGACGTTGATCATGGTCGTTTTCATTTGTTGTTCTCCTCTCATCCGGGACTTGAAAGTCCCCGTTTTTCGTGATAAGATAGAGATGCCAATGGGATTTGACAGATCTCTATCGCGCCCGCCCTGTCGCAGCTGCAACTGTGACAGGGCATTTTTCATAAGGTCTTGTCCACCGCCTTGCGCCAGGCGTCCAGCATAGCTGCCCGGAAGTCCACCGAGCGCCCGACACGCAGACACCGGGGACAGACGTCCTCTCCGCTTGCGGCCACGCCAAGCTCACCGGGAGCGCAGTACGGACGATCCGTGGTACTACACTTCGGATCGTGGTGATCGAACTCCTCGCCGCAGATGTTGCAGGTGTAGTGCTTCATTTTTCCAGCACCCCCAAGACCCGCATAAACGCCCAGGCCGCCGTGGCCGCTCCGAGATAAATCATGATGTAGCAAATGGTTTCCATAGCTTGTCCTCCTTCATTTCATAATGCCGTCTGTTGGCATTCGTGGATCTTCCTCGCCAGATCGATGGCGAGATATCTTTTCTTCCTCGCGTCCCGCATAAACGGAACGTCCTCCAGCCACTTGTTCACCGTGTCGTTTCCCATCCCCAGATACTTCCGCACCTGGCTGCGGCTGGGTGCGTTGCCGTACTGTCGACGGATGTCCTCGGCGATCTCAGCCCTCGTCGCCATTACGCAATCACCTCCCGGATGTCCTCCTCACGGACGCCGTAGAGACGGCACAGCGTTGTTTTGATGTCTGGCGGTATCGGATCCCTCCCGGATTCCCAGCGCCACAGGCTGGCCCGCTTGTAGCCGACACGGGCCGCCGCCTCGGCGACGCCGAACCCGGCCATCACCCGCGCCGCCTTCAGCGTGATCTTCATAATCTGATGCTCCTCTCTGTAGTACACTTTAAGTGGACTTTTCGGGGAAAAAAATAGAGCTGACAGGTACGGAGTAGTATTTTGCCAGAGCACATTTCACCTCGTCACGAGGATTTCTCTGCCCCAACTCATACATTGCCAGCGCCGAGACGCTGGTACCCGTAGCTGCAGCCACTTCTTCCCTTGTTTTGTTTCCTCTCAACTTCAACAGCCGGCTGGCGTTTCCCATGATGTCATACTTCACAATGGTCACCTCCTCCCAAATGTCTTTCGTTGGTACACTCATAGTGTACTACTGTGCTTTCGTTTTGTCAACACTTAAAGTGAATTTTCTTCTTGCATTTTTTCACTTTGCGTGATACTATAGAAAAAAGGAGGTGTTACAAATGAAATTCTCCGACACGCTTACCTTCCTCCGCAAGCGGGCCGGGCTGTCCCAGCAGGAACTCGGCGAGAAGATCGGCGTCAAAAAAAGTACCGTCAGTATGTATGAGCGGGACGCCCGCAAGCCCAGCTATGAGATTCTGGAGGCCATTGCCGACTATTTCAATGTTGATATGGACTACCTTACCGGAAAGTCTGATGTGGAGCGCAAGCACCCATACGAGCCGGAGTCCCCGGCCTTTGACCTGGAAGCCTACATCGACACGCTGACCGACGCTCAGCTGCTGGATCTCCTCCAGCGCCTCACCGCCAAACTGGCGGAGCGGAGGGCGAAATGAAACGTCTTACCTTTTTACTGCTGCTTGTCGCTATCGCTCTCACCCTCTCGTCCTGTAGGAATCCGGGCCGGTGCGTCAAATGCGGCCGGCCTGTTTGGGATGATTGCCCCATCTGTGGGTCACCGGTGTGTTCCGACTGCTACGACGAAGGTGTCGATATCATTCTGGAATCCTATGTGGACTACGACTATGTCAACGAGTGGGCATCTGCCCACGGATACGATCTTATAAAAAGATAGGAGTCCTGTGCATGGCTGAAAAAATCTCTCTCCGGGATGCCCGACTACGCGCCGGTCTCACACAGACCACAGCTGCGGCGAAACTGGGCCACACCCGTGGTCTTCTGTCCGCATGGGAAAACGGAAAGAAACAGATCCCGGAGATGGCCAAGATCCTGCTCTGCCGTCTCTACGGCGTGGCCTATGACGATATCATTGAGGAGGCTTACCGGGAGTATTGACGCTCTAAGTTCTGCACTTATCTCGTCTTAGTGCAGAACTTACAAAAATATACGGCGATTCTTGTGACATCTGTCTCTTGAAAAACGCCCCCGTCCGATGTAGTATTTTATCAAACATTTGTACTATTCGGAGGTAACCATGAACAGAGACGAGATCATCCGGCAGATTCTGGAGATCGCCGCGCAGCTGACCCCGGAGGAGATCGCCGAGGTCATCGAGGAACAAAAAAAGACCGCCCCCGGAGTGCAGCCGGAAGCGGTCAGCGTAAACACCCACACCACAATCAACAGGGGGTAGTCTACCCTTTTATGGTAGCACACCTCCGCCGGAAAAGCAAGGAGGAAGTATGCCGAAGAAGGAATATCAATACGTCCGCAAGTCCACGACCTATAACGGCAAGCGGTACTACGTCCGGGGCAAAACGGAGCGGGAGGCCCGTCGCAAGCTGGCTGCGCTGGAGGCGGAGCTGCAGGCAAACGGCGGCAAACTGGACGGCTCCACCACGGTCAGGAGCTGGTCTGATGAGTGGCTGGAGGTCTATGTGAACTGCCGTGATATCACGGCGAAGTCCGCCGCCATGTACCGGCAGAAGCTGGACAACTACATTCTGCCGGAGATCGGCGCCATGCGCATCGGCGACGTCAAGGACGTCCATTTGAAGCGTCTGCTCAACAAAGCCAACTCCAGCTTTTCAACAGCGCAGAAGGTCCGCATCGTCCTCCAGGCCATGTTCCGGCAGGCCCGGAAGAGTCGGCTGATCCCTTTTGATCCGGCAGAGGATCTGGAACTGCCCAAAGCGCCGAAGGGAAAGCGGCACAGCATCAGCGAGTGGGAGCGGCAGAACATCCTGGCGGTGGCCGAGACGCACCGCTCCGGCCTGTATGTGCTTCTCCTCCTGTATTGTGGTCTCCGGCCCGGCGAGGCCATCGCACTCCAGTGGAAGGACATCGACCCGAAGGATCACACGGTAAACGTCTTCAAAGCCCTTGAGAGCGGAGATTCCAGCCGCGTGAAGGCCCCCAAGTCCGATTCCGGGCGGAGGACCATCCCCGTCCCCTCCCAGCTCTGGCAGCGGCTGGAAGAGGCCCGCAGAGGCCCGTTTGACTATGTCTTCGTGCAGCCGCTGGGCAGGAAGCGCCACACAGAGTCCAGCATCAACGATTACTGGAACAATTTCAAACGCGCCCTGGATATCCACATGGGCGCGGAGGTATACCGCAATCAGATCGTCCGCCATTGCTGGGAGGTGAATTGGAAGCAGGAAACAGAGGAACGGTGGGACGCCCTTGTCCCCTACTCCCTGCGCCACACCTACTGCACCGATCTCCAGCGCGCCGGCGTGCCCATCAACGTGGCCAAGTATCTGATGGGGCATTCCGATATCTCCGTGACCGGCAATATTTACACCGATCAGACCCCGGACGTGGTCTTTGACGCCGTGAAAAAACTTGAAATTTTTCATGGATCCCACGAAAAAAACAGTCTCACGCCGGAGATGGAGGCCGCCGCAGACAAGCTGGCATGAAAATTTGGCACATTTTTGGCACAGTCATATGTGACAAAACAGGTACAAACAGGAACGAAAAGATTCCGGGAAAACGCAAAAGAAAAACCCTGTAACCATTGTGGCTACAGGGTTTTTTCTATGGCAGCGGGAGAAGGATTCGAACCCTCACATACGGAGTCAGAGTCCGCTATCCAAAAGGCCGCTATCCGTTGGCGCACAGTCGTTTCGGCGTTTGGAAAAATGATTTATCACCACAATTTAACACCAACGGTTCTCAATTATTTGAGCAGCTGGCCCCACGTCAGCCCACCCACGACGCCGTCGGAGGTGAGCTTGCGGGACTTCTGGTACGCCTTCACCGCGGCCAGGGTCTTGGCGCCGAAGTTGCCGTCCTCGGCGAGAGAGGCCCGGTTGTACTTGTTCAGCAGGATCTGCAGCGTCTTGACGTGGCCGCCGGTGCTGCCCTTGCGCAGGACAGGCAGGGACACAGAGACGGTCTGCATCTTGACCGGCTCCGGGGTGGCGATGCTGGCGTAGTCCGGGCAGATGTAGCCGCGGATGTACCGACCGTTGACAGCCAGGGATCTGCGGCCCACCACACCGCCGGACATGTTGCCCTCGATCACAGAGATGGTATTGCCGCTGACCTTCTCAACGATGCCGACGTGGTCGGGATAGCCCTTGTTGTCGCCCTTGCCGTCGTCCTGCCAGTCGTAGACCACAGCGTCACCGGGCTTGGGCACATAGGCGTCGTTCTCCACCCAGATGCCCTTGGCCTGTGCCAGCGTTACCATCTTGGGCACGGAGCACTCCAGCACAGCCACGCTGTCCACGCCTGCCTTGATCCAGGCGGCGGAGACGGTGGTGGCGCAGTAGGCGTCGCTGATCTGCACGGGGTAGCTGCGGGGCAGGGGCTTGTGGGCGTTGTATGTAGCCAGCAGATCCTTGTGCTTGGCGCTGCCCTTGGTGGCGCCGAGCCAGCCGAGGACGATGTCAACGACGCTCTGGCGCAGCTTGGCCTCAGTCATTGTCAGCACCGTCCTTGCGATATGCCTCCAGCTCGTCCAGCAGATTAAAATAACCGGTCTTGTAATCCACGTCCTTGTCGATGGGAGTGTTGGCATCCTTGTAATACTGGGCGGTGCTGATGCCCAGCAGTGCGCCGAGGCACAGAGCCAGCGCGGCACAGGTGGCCATGATCTCCTCGCCGAAGGGCAGGCCCCAGATCAGGGCCAGCGTCTTGTAGCACAGGCCCACGGCGTTCAGGGCAATCAGCGCTACCCACTTCAGAATGTCATAAGCCTTGTCGTTCAGTTTCATGATGTGTACCTCCTTATGCTGTCTTATGTTCCAGATCACTCAACCGGTGATTGATGACTTTAATCTGCTCCTCGACCACCGGCATCCTCCGGGCAAAGTTGTTGTGCTCACGCACTTCTTCCCGCAGGGCCTCCAGCTTGGTGTTTGTCACCGCCTGGGCCTGCTCCATTTTGGCGTCGGCCCTCTCCTGTTGGAGGCGTAGCTCCGCCACCATATCCTTGCGATCCTTCCGGCTGTTGACCACCACCGCAATGATAGTGGCCAACGCCCCGATGATCGACACGATGATCTCTGTCATCGCTATCTCCTCTCTCCTGTTACAGGGACTCCGTTCTCGTTATTCGGGATCAAACTCGACATAGGTTGTATGTGCTGCTTATGCTGGTTCTTCTCGCATCTGCGAAGACTTGCTGCTCCAATATTGCGCAGCTTTGTAATCTTCGAGACTTCCTTGCGGAACGTAAATAATACAGTCGCTGGAGAGGCCGAAGGAATAGTTTCCGGCAAGTGTCGGTGGCGTTGTCGCCCTGACGTGTATTTCCTTGAGCCCTTGGCACTTAGGAAACACATCGCTGGCAATATTTGTCACACTACTTGGTATATCAATTCTCGTAAGACATTGGCAACCATAGAATGTCTTGGAGGCAATAGATGTTATCCCAGCAGGTATATCCACGCTCCGCAAGCTGTAGCAGTTTTCAAATGCGTCGTACCCGATTGCGTTAACCGCGCTTGAAAAAGAAACGGAAGAAAGAGCGTGACATTCCCTAAACGCATTAAGGGGAATTGTGGTTACACCGCTCGGAAGTGATATGCTTTTAAGACTGTAGCAGCCAAAAAAGGCACCGCCACCGATCGCCGTTACTGTTGGTGGAATAGAAACAGTCTGAAGATTTCGACAGTTGTCAAACGCTCCGTCTCCAATAATGACATTATTTCCGACGTCCACTCTTGTAACGGCTCCGGCATACACCGTATTTTCTTCTTTCGTGGTGGTTTTTTTGCTCAGCAAGTCTGTCCCCCAGCTACTGGCGCTTCTAATCGACGCCACGCCTGTCACTTCCAGTGTAATGACATAATCTCCCGGCGCTGGATATGTGTGTTGTATTCTTTTTATCCCTTCATAATCCAAACTTGTCCCCGTCAACGTGTAGTGCTCGCTGTCATCACCCCAATCAATATCAACTGTTCCATTGAGTGCAAGCCCAAGAAACGGCGACAGCCGCCCTTCATACAGCGTGATGTAAATCCTCGTTTTGCCATCATCGGTTTCATAGGTCGCGCCCACGTCTACGTTTTTGCCAGTAGCTGCGGCCTCCTTGACCTCTGCCAGCGTCTTTGTCCATCCGGTGGCGGTAAGGCCGGGACGAGTGGGCAACTTGGGCAACTCACTCAACCGTCCAGCTTCTTCACGGAGATAGCTGTGGACGATGCGCCCATCAAAGTCGATGAAGTTGATCTCCTTGCGGGGGAGGATGATGGTTTTCGTGCCGCCGCCATACAGTCCTGCCGCTGCGAAAAGGGCGTTCTTCATTTCATTTGTCATATGTACCACCCTTTCTACGCTTGCGTGGTGGCGTCACCTGCTCCGTGAACAAGGCCGCCGCCGGGATTAAGCCCACCGCCGGGCCTGATCATCTCATCTGGTTCCTCCCCCCACACCGCGCTCAGAACTGTGTCACCCTCTACCGTGATTTCGTCGCCCGGCTGATACAGGTCGCTCTCGGAGACTTCCCCGTCCACAACAAGCGCCCAAAAATTAAAGGTCATACCCTCCGGGGCAGGCGGCGCAGAAATGACCGTGTGTTCGCCGGAGGTCGTGGATACCAGCGCCTCGTGATACAGGTTGCCGTCGTTCATGTAGGTCACCACGTATGAGACCCAAGACGGCACATCTGCGTAGGCCTCGTCGACGGGTCCGAACTTGTTGTCGTCCCAGGCGATGTATTTTTTGGTCGGTGTAATCAGAACGGAAGGCGGGGAAATGATGTCACCGGCTTTGAGACCGATCACCTTATCCGAACTCAGTTCATTGCCCGCCAGTTCGTTTGCCATCTGCAAAATACAGATGTAGGCCTTCGATCCATCCGGACGATATTCCGGTTCAGCATGGATCACTTTCGCAATTTTCATATCTTTCTCCCCTCTCGTTAATTCTCCGAATCGTGCCTGTACGACTCGTTCTTGATGACGCTTCCGTTCCCGCTCAGCAGCACTGCCGAATGGACGGGGACGGTGCTCACAGCTGCGGCTGCCAGGACGGTGTGGTACTTCGACTCCGCCTCCTGCAGCGTGGTATGCGCGGTGACAATGTTCTGCAGGGAGTCGTTATACTCCTGCAGCTCGATGACTACGAACATTGATTGTCCCTCCTTTATACTTTCCACCAGCCCCAGACTTGCAGCTTCACGGGGATGGCCGTGCTTGTGCTGATAGCTGTCGGCCTCAGCAGGCGGAACGACACTCTGGAATTGGCGTAGCTGCCGTCCGCGTTCACGATCATGTGCAGATTGTCCGCCGTACCCGTGATCGACGCGTTTGCCACGCCGAAGGGGGTGGACAAATAGATGGTGCCGGAATAGTACATACTGCCGATCGCCGTGGAGCTGCTCGGCGTGACGGAGTGGATGCCCCACAAAACGGCCTGCCCGTCGGCAAACTTTTTGTAGTTCCAGTTGCCGCTCTTCCCCGTCTCCACCACGGCGTCCACGCCGCAGATGAGCATCCAGTCGCTCCACACCACGGCTGTGCCCGAGCCGGAATCCCCCGTGCGCCGATAGACGACGCCGTCGATGGTGCAGAACTCCTGTGTCACATACTTCCACGTGGCGGACGCCGCATATTCCGACCTGCCGGTGGAGGTGAATACCGTCAGCCGCCCCGCCTGGGACACCGGCAGATGGGTCACACCGGCGGCGGTGTCGGTGTTCACCACGGCGTACTCGCCGGGTGTGATGTAGCCGTCTAAATCCGCGCCGGAGGGGATGGGCACGGCATATGCCAGGCCCTTCACCTTGCCCACCACGTCCCAGGTGGTGAAATCCACCGTTTCATCTCGCTGGGCGTATCCGCCGAAGGCAACGCCGCTGCCACCGGCCCGCAGGTTCATGGTCACCGCAGCCGTGGGGATGGTCACCGTCACAGATCGAGAACCGCCCAGCGTATCGGTTACCCGGAGCTGTACCTCGTAGGACGATGCCGCGGAGAGTCCGGCGTTCACCGTCTGCGCCGTGCCGGACGTCAGGGCTGCCCAATTTGTCCAGCCGCCGCCGGTGGTGCGGTATCGGTACTGCACCGTCTTGCTGTTGTGCCCTCCGCAGGGAGACACGTCGCCGGTGCATTTGACATAGAGATATGTCCCTGCGTCGTCAGCCGTGCCGCCGCTGTCGCAGCGGTAGGCTGTGGCCTCGCTGATGGTGGGGTTGCCGTAGTCGTAGATCACCGGGCCGGTGACGGTCACCTCAGCACTGGGCCGGTCTCGGCTGTCAACCACCTTGACAATCACGGTCCTGGTCGTGGAGGTCAGGACGGACGAAGTGGCGGGACTGGCGGTCAGCGTCTGGCCGGTGGCGTTGATCTTCACAGACCGGGATTTGAGCGTGGAGCCCTGCGCCCCTGTGAAGGACGTGGTCACCTTGTACTTGGAGTAGCCCTTCACGGCAATACCCCAGCCATTGACGGTGCTGTTGTCGTTCACCACCGCCACCGTAGCAGAGGCCGTAGGCTTCACGGAAGACGGGATGGCCATGGATACCGTCTTCGTACTTGTGCCCACCGTGGTGCTGCCGTTCTTCGTGGTCAGCGTAAAGGTGACGGACACGCTCTGGCCGCTGGTGTTCTGAGCCGCCAGTGCCAGCGGAGGCGTCCAGCTTGTGGACGCCGCCGAGGAATTGCTGAGGATCGTGCCGGATGTGTTGCCACAGGCGTAGGTCAGCGTGTGGGTGAAGCTGCTGCTGGCCCGGTTGATGGTCAGGGTCTGGGCCGTGCCCAGTGTGCCGTTTGCGGCGGTCAGCGTACTGGCCCGCGGGATCGTCGTCAGCGTCATGGAGCCGGACACCGCCGGGCTGCGTTCGCCGGTGGTCGCGTTGGCCCTCGTGGGAATAAAAGAGTCCGTGCGGCTGGGATCCATGAAGATGGAGGCGGCGCAGGCCATGTTCAGCGAGCCGTCGGCGCTGTGGGCCACGGTGGCCGTGCCGGAGGCGACGGTCAGCGTGCCGCTGTTCTTGGCGATGGACGCCGAAGGCCCATCAGACCACGTCCGGCTGCTGACCACACGCCCGGCCAGGGAAACAGACCAGCCGACGCGGAACCCGGAAAAGCCGTAGTAGGACGTGGCCAGCTGCAGCTGCCACGACACGGACGAGGTGTTGTCGGTGATGGAGGTGCTGTTCTCCGTCAGGATCAGCTTCAGCGTATAGTTGTTGACGGCGGAGGAGGATATTGTTTTCGTTTGAAGTGCCATATCAACCCCTCCACTTAATCACGAGGCCGTTGGCCCCGTCCTCGAAATTCCAATGGCCTACCGTCAAACTGGACAGGGTCACGACGTCGGTGATATAGAGCTGGTTGTTGCTCATGTATGCCACCTTGCGGTCGTCCTGCCAGAAGCTCAACTCATCGGCAGCGTATATGGCCCGGAAGCCCTTCTGCTCCACCACCTTGTACCCAACACCGTCCACCTCCACGGTGACGTCGTTGCCGCTGGCATCCTGCAGAACCGTGAGGTTTTGCCCGATGGCGATGCCGATGATGGGCGTGGTGTCCTCCCGGTATCCCACGATACCGCTGCGGATGTAGCCCTCGCTCTCGATGCGCCAGGCGTTGAAGTCGGCGCTGACG
>Ga0310691_10007723_pt1 | contig 11154 bp, 11 predicted proteins | sample 176DNAGHGlowgp2_FD_203887 | JGI IMG/M metagenome (GOLD analysis project Ga0310691, IMG submission 203887) | Sheep rumen microbial communities from Palmerston North, Manawatu-Wanganui, New Zealand - 1766 DNA GHGlow gp2 (v2) (version 2) | ecosystem: Host-associated > Mammals > Digestive system >... | reverse complement strand
GCCTATTACGGCAAGGCGGCCCCTTATATCCTGCGTTATATCCATACCCTGGAAGGCGCGGCAGTGGCTACGGATGTGGATTTGTTCATCTACGACTCTCCAGTTTCCTACAAGGGAAATATCCTGCAACCGGCCCTCCTGAGGCGCTACAATGCCCTTTTTGACCAGGCCGAAGCTGCCGTGGCCCACGACTCGCTCCGCCTCTCCCGTGTGCAGCGCACCCGTCTTCCCCTGCAATATTCAGCTTTGGAGATAGCCAGAACGGACCTTGGACGGGACAACGCCGCCGTGCAAAAGGCCCTGGACCTGTTTGAAAGCCGGGTAAGGACCTTTGGCGTTCCCACGCTGAACGAGCGGGCCAACTCACCTCTTGCTTACTGTAAACTCTTCAGAGAACGGTATTTGTCGTCGCCGGAAGGGAATCTGGCCTTTGGCTGTCCCGTTACCTTCACCATAGAGCCCCGTCCCAAATACCGCGAACTGGGGAAAACCGCCCTTACAGACGGCCTCTACGGCGGTGCCGGCTATGTGGAAAGCTGGGTGGGCTGGGAAGGAAGCGACGCCGACTTTACCATCGACCTGGGCGCACAAAAGGCCATCCAGGCCATTGGCGTGGACTTTTTGCGCCAAATCGGAGCCTGGGTGCTGGACCCCCGGGCCGTAGAGTTTCTGGTATCGGCCGACGGGGAACAGTTCAGCCGTTTCAGCTATTGCGAAATCCCGGAAAACCGGAGCGGAAGCATTGAATTCACCCCGGTCTGGGGGTATTCCCAAAGCACCGCCCGCTACGTACGCATAAAAATATCCGGGCAGAAAATCTGCCCGGAATGGCACTACGGTGTAGGGAACCCTTGTTGGTTCTTCGTAGATGAAGTCTGGGTGCGTTAGCGCAGCTGGAAAATTACCGGGAAGGTGTAAGTAACCTTTACGGCACGGTCACGCTGGCGGCCGGGCGTCCACTTGGGAGAGCTGGAAACCACGCGGACAGCCTCTTTGTCCAGGGACTCGTCCACGCCGCGGAGCACGCGCACATTGGTGACGCGGCCGTCGGCCTCTACGGTGAACTGAAGGGTCACACGGCCCTGTACGCCGTTCTCCTTGGCAATTTCAGGATATACCAGACGGGAATTCACCCACTTGGAGAACTCGTTGGCATCACCTCCCTGGAAGGAAGGCTTCTTTTCTACCAGCTGGAAAGGAATGGCTTCTTCCTCCACCTCTTCCTCTTCCACGACGGCTTCCTTGTAGTCCTGAATTTCGAAGGCCTGGTTGTTGTCTTCCAGGTTCATGAACAGGTCTTCATCGAGTTTGATATCGTCGTCCACGATATCAATCTGGTCACTCAGAACGGGGATGTTGGGGGCCTCGGGCGGGGGCGGAGGGAGCTCGTTCTGGATGGCAACCATTTCTTCCTCGATTACGGCCTGGGTGGTGTCCTCGAGGACGGCCACTTTGGCATCTTTGGAAGAATAGTTGAACGCCAGGTACACAATGCCCAGAGCAACTACAAGACCAATCTCCGTAAAGAGCAGGCGCTTGTTCTCAAGGCTGGCTTTGGGGGATTTCTTTACTTCCATGGTATAAAAATTAATTGGTTGATATTCTTCTGATGCAAAGTTCGGAAAGAATAATTTAGTCTCCAAATAACGGGGGAAAAACAATCTCGCAAAAGCATTTTTGCAAACGCCTGATTATTAAACGATAGCGAGAGATGTCGAAAACTAAAATCTCGCATTCCGGTGAAAAGATGTCGAAAACCCGCACTTTTCGGCCGTTTACCAACAAGGGCAAGTTACCTGTCCAAACAGGTCAGATACAGGGTTTTATGGGCTGAACCGGACTGTTTCAGGCGCTCTTTGAGCCTGTAAAGCCGGTTGTAAACATAGGGCTTGTCCTTCTCCAAAAGGGTGGAAATGGTAGTGGTGGAAAAGCCGGATGCCGTAAAAAGAAAGAGCATGAAGTCTTCTTGTTTCATGCTGGGGAAATCGGCCTTCAACTTGGTTATAACGCCGTCCGAAGACTCATTGAGGGCCTGTTCCAACTGACGGCGGACATTTTCATCGGCCCGCAGGCCGTCCACGATGGATTTTACCTCTTTCAGGATGCGGGGCTGGAGGTTGTCCGTGCCTTCGTAAATGTAGTATTGCTCGCAAAGGCGGTCCAATGCGTCGAACTTGCGGCCCGTCTGGCGCTTGGATGCAGCACCCAGGCGGGCCTTCAAGTCTTCGGCTATGTTCATGATGCGCTCATTCTCCTCCCGCTCCTCCAGAAGCTGCTTCTCCAGCTGAGCCTTGCGAGCCCAGAAATACAGCACCAGAGTGGCCAGAATGGCCGTTATGAGGAGAACAAGCGGACCCATCTTACAGATTGCGGAGGAGGTTGGTAAGGGAGACCTTCTTGTCAATCATTTCCCTCAGCTCGCTAATCTTGACACGCTCCTGGGTCATGTTGTCACGGTCTCTGACGGTTACGCAGCCGTCGTTCAGGCTGTCGTGGTCCACGGTTACGCAGAAAGGCGTTCCAATGGCATCCTGACGGCGATAACGCTTGCCGATGGAGTCTTTCTCGTCGTACTGATAGGAGAAGTCGTATTTGAGCTCGTCCACCACCTTCTGGGCCAGTTCCGGCAGGCCGTCTTTCTTCACCAGGGGCATCACGGCCACCTTGATGGGGGCCAGCGGGGCAGGAATCTTCATCACAACGCGCTCTTCACCGTTTTCCAGCTTCTCCACCGTGTAGGAGTGGGAGAGAACGGCCAGCACCATACGGTCTACGCCGATGGATGTTTCAATCACATAGGGCGTGTAGGAGGTATTCTCCTCAGGGTCAAAGTATTCAATCTTCTTGCCGGAGAACTTCTGGTGGTTGCCCAGGTCAAAGTTTGTGCGGCTGTGGATGCCTTCCAGCTCCTTGAAGCCGAAGGGGAAGTTGAACTCGATGTCCGTGGCGGCGTTGGCGTAGTGGGCCAGCTTCTCATGGTCGTGGAAACGGTAGTTTTCGGCCCCCATACCCAGGTTCACATGCCATTTCATGCGGATTTCCTTCCATTTTTTGAACCAATCCAGCTCCGTGCCGGGCTTGATGAAGAACTGCATTTCCATCTGCTCGAACTCCCTCATGCGGAAGATAAACTGACGGGCCACAATCTCGTTGCGGAAGGCCTTGCCAATCTGGGCGATGCCGAAGGGAATCTTCATGCGGCCGGTCTTCTGGACGTTCAGATAGTTCACGAAAATGCCCTGGGCGGTCTCCGGACGCAGATAAATGGTATTGGCGCCCTCGGCCGTGGAGCCCATGGACGTAGAGAACATCAGGTTGAACTGACGTACCTCCGTCCAGTTGCAGGTGCCGGAAATGGGGCATACGATATTGCAGTCCATGATAATCTGCCGATATTCGGCAAAATCATTGGCCTTTTCGGCGGCCACATAACGATTGTGGATCTCATCGTATTTGGCCTTTTCACGCAGCACGTTGGGGTTGGTGGCGCGGAACTGCTCTTCGTTGAAGCTGTCGCCGAATTTCTTGCGGCCCTTGGCCACTTCTTTCTCGATTTTTTCTTCAATCTTGCCCAGGTAGTCCTCAATCAGGACATCGGCTCTGTAGCGCTTCTTGGAGTCTTTGTTGTCGATGAGGGGGTCGTTGAAGGCACTCACGTGGCCGGAGGCCTCCCAGATGCGCGGATGCATGAAAATGGCGGAGTCGATGCCTACGATATTCTCGTTGAGGCGCGTCATGGCCTCCCACCAGTAGTTCTTGATGTTGTTCTTGAGCTGGACGCCCATCTGGCCGTAATCATAAACGGCGGCCAGACCATCGTAAATTTCGCTGGAAGGGAATATGAAACCATACTCCTTGCAATGGGCTACCAGCACCTTAAATAATTCATCTTGTGTCATATAGCAATAATTTTTAAGTTACGTGAACAGTTCCGGAAACGCCTCCCGGATGGCAGGCTTGGATATCTCCAAAAGCGGCTTCTTTACAAAATCCCGCTGGCCAATCAGGGGGTGGGGGACAGTCAGCTCCGGCAAATCAATCCGGTGGGCGCCATAGCAGAGAATGTCTATGTCAATTATCCGGTCATGGTAAACCCGTCGGCCCTCTTCATCAAAAAGGGCCTCCTGCGTGCGTCCCAGAGCCTTTTCTATCTCCTTTACCTGGCGCAGAATCTCCAGGCCGTGTTCCTGGGGCGTTCCTTTCCGGGGAAGCCGATACAGCACGCACATATTCAGGAAAGACGGCCCCTCGAAGCCCCACGCGGGTGTTTCCACAATACGGGAAATGCGCTCCGGGTGCATCCCGAAGGCCTCGTCCATCAGGTTCATGGCCTTCAGTAGGTTCTTTTCGCGTTCTCCCAGATTGGAGCCCAAGCCCAAAAACACATCCACCCTTTCCATCAGTCGTTCAATTTACTATAGTCGTCTTCCTCGTAGTCCAGGCCCAGTTCCACACGCGCCTCTTCCGAGAGCATGCTGCGGTCCCATTCGGGCTCAAACGTGAGTTCGATAGCACATTTGGCAACCCCGGGAACTCCTTCCACGCCCTGCTGGACCTCCATCATCACCTGATCGGCCATGGGGCAGTTGGGCGCCGTAAACGTCATGAGGATGCTCACCTCATGTGCCTTATTGATGGTAAGCTCGTAAATGAGCCCCAAATCATAGATATTCACGGGGATTTCCGGGTCATAAACCTCTTTCAGGGCCGATATTACCGCCGCATAAAGGGGTTGGAGCTCCTTTACATCCTCCGCCGTGAGTATGTCTTTCTTTTCTTCGCTCATAGGTTCGTCATTGCCGGACCTGACCGGCAATCTCTTTAATCCTCTCTATCATGGACACAAGGCCGTTGGCACGGGTAGGGGAGAGGTTCTCTTTAAGGCCGATCTCCTGAACAAAGCCAAAATCGTCCCCGGCAATTTCCCCGGGCGTACGCCCGGAATAAACGCTGACAAGCAGCGAAATGATGCCGCGGGTGATGATGGCGTCGCTGTCGGCCATGAAATAAAGCTTTCCGTCCTTTAGCTCCGAATCCAGCCAAACGCGTGACTGACAGCCTTTTATAAGACGATCCTCCGTCTTTTTCTCTTCCGGGAACGGCGCCAGGGTCTTCCCCAGCTCAATCAGGTACTCGTACTTGTCCAACCATTCCTCATAGAGGGAAAAATCCTCTACAATGCTCTGTTTCTTTTCTTCCAGTGTCATACCAACATGTCTATGGCCTTGTCCAAACACTTGACAAAATATTCTGCCTCCTCTAACGTATTATACGGTGCAAAAGAGGCCCTGAGCAGGCCTGTAACGCCCAGACGGTCCATCAGCGGCTCTGCACACATCTGCCCGGAACGGACGGCAATTCCCATCTTGTCCAAAATGAGGGCCAAATCCTCATGATGGGCACCCTTTACGGCAAACGAAAAGACGGGAACCTTGTGCTCCAGGCCTTTTCCGTATAACGTAATTCTTTTATCCTCAGTTAGTTTCTTATAAACAAACGCCAGAATGGAGGCCTGTTCCTTCCTTACCGCCTCGTCTTCCCGCAAGCGCAGCGCACAATCCAAAGCGGGGACCCAGGTGGGAGCGGCGTTAAAGTTCTGCGTACCGGCCTCGAATTTCATGGGCAGGGGAGCGTAGGTTGTTCCGCTAAACTTCACCGTCTCAATCATTTCACCGCCTCCCATATACGGCGGCATGGCCTCCAACCAACGGCGTTTCCCATACAGCACGCCCGTTCCGGTTGCGGCATAAATCTTATGACCGGAAAACACATAGAAATCGCAATCCAATGCCTGTACATCCACAGGTTCATGAACGATTCCCTGGGCACCGTCCACCAACACAGGAATTCCCGCCTGGTGGCAGACGGCAACCAGTTCCCGAACCGGATTTACAAGACCCAACACATTGGAAATGTGAGATATAGCAACAATTTTGGTGCGTTCCGTAAGCAGCTTTTCCAAATCTTCCGGATGAAGGAGTCCGTCTTCCCGGATATCCAGCACTTTCAGCGTAGCCTTCTTGCGCTCACAAAGCATTTGCCAAGGAACAATGTTGGAATGGTGTTCCGCCACGCTAACAATTATCTCATCTCCCTCATTTACAAATACTTGCCCATAAGAAAAGGCCACCAGGTTTACGGCATGCGTGGCTCCGGAAGTAAACACAATCTCTTCCCGGGCAGCCGCATTCAAAAAGTCCTTGACCCGGTCTCTGGCGCCTTCATAAGCCTCCGTCGCATCCACGGCCAGGCGGTGAACAGCCCGGTGAATATTGGCGTTGGATGCCTCTGCAAGCGATTTCTGGAACTCGATTACCGACGCAGGACGCTGTGCCGTGGCCGCATTGTCCAAATACACAAGCGGTTTACCGTACACTTGTGCACCCAGGGCAGGGAAGTCCGAACGTATGAGAGACAGCGACATTAGCTTTTTGATAAGTCTGCAAATTTACATAAATTTGCGATATGATTGAATACATTAAGGGACAAATCGTGGATTTAACCCCCACGGAACTCATTCTGGAATGCGGCGGCATAGGCTACAGCATCCTTATTTCTCTTCAAACCTACGAAGCTTTTCAAGGCGCAAGCCAGGCGGTGGTGTACATCCATCATTATCTGAAAGAAGACGAAGAACTCTACTACGGCTTCGCCACAAAAGACGAGAGGGAACTGTTCCGCCTGCTCATCAGTGTCTCCGGCATAGGTGTAGCTTCTGCCCGAATGATGCTGTCCTCGCTAACCTCCGAAGAAATCCGTCAGGCCATTCTGGCAGAGGACGTAAACCGGCTCAAATCCGTCAAGGGAATCGGACTCAAAAGCGCCCAGAGAATGGTTTTGGAGCTGAAGGACAAAGTTCTGAAAGGGGAAGGAACAGAGCAGTCCGCCCTCTTTGCCAAGGCCGATTCCTGCGCCGTGGCAGAGGAAGCCACCACAGCCCTCACCATGCTGGGCTTCTCCAGAGCCAATATCGCCAAGGTAATGCCCGCCATCCTCAAGGAAAACCCTACCGCCAAGGTGGAGGACATCATAAAAGCCGCCCTCAAGCGCCTGTAGCAACAATCGCATTTGTTCCACGTGGAACAAAATCAACCTTATCGGCCAAAATATACTAATAAGACAGAGATATCAGAAGGGGAGACCCCAGAGATTCTGGAAGCTTGAGCAATGGTCTCAGGCTTATATTTTTTTAGCTTCTGACGACACTCAATGGTCAAACCCTGCAAAGAATCGAAGTCAAAACCAGCCGGAATACGGATATATTCCAACCGGTTGTTCTTCTCTGCCTGCGATTTTTCGCGCAGGACATAGCCAGCGTACTTGATGGCAATCTCGGCCGAAAAGACAGCATCGGGAGAGAACGAAGTTCCACGTGGAACAAAAGGCAACAAATCAGACAGAGAAAGCTCCGGGCGAGCAATCAATTCTTCCAAATGTTTCCCCTCTGAAAGCGGAGTAGACTCCAAAGATTCCAAGAGCGGATTCACGGCATCGGCCCGAACCTTGGTTGAATGACAGAGGGACGTAAGCTTTTCAACCTCCTCCATCTTGAACATGACAGCAGCATAACGTGCCTCGCTGGCAAGTCCAAGGGAATGAGAAAGAGGAGTAAGGCGAAAATCAGCATTGTCCTGTCTCAGAAGGATACGGTATTCGGCCCGGGAGGTAAACATCCGGTAAGGCTCATCCACGCCCTTGGTAATCAAATCGTCAATGAGAACGCCGATATAAGCCTGGTCACGACGAAGGATAAACGCCTCACGTTCAGCAAGATACAAGCCTGCATTAATACCGGCGACAATGCCCTGAGCAGCCGCCTCCTCATAGCCGGTAGTACCGTTAACCTGTCCCGCAAGAAACAGATTATCAATTATTTTCGAGCGAAGCGAAGCGTAAAGCTGCTGCGGATCAAAGTAATCATATTCCACCGCATAAGCCGGCTTGAAGAAAACAGCGTTTTCCAAACCCTCAATGGCATGAACAGCGTCTAACTGAACCTCCAGAGGGAGCGACGAAGAAAAACCCTGGAGATAGTATTCCGGGGAATCCGCACCTTCCGGTTCAAGAAAGAGCTGGTGGGAGTCTTTATCGGCAAAGGTGCGGAGTTTGTCTTCGATGCTGGGACAATAACGCGGCCCGCGACCGTGAATCATACCGGTAAAAAGGGGAGAGCGGTCAAAGCCGCTGCGCAAAATATCATGAACCTTCTCATTGGTATGAAGAAGGTAACAATTCATCTGATGGCCTGATGCCTGAACGGCGGAAGGAACATCCAAAAAAGAAAAACGCTCAGGCTCCGGGTCCCCTTCCTGAACGGCAAGTTTGGAGAGGTCCAAGGAACGGACATCGATTCGGGGAGGCGTACCCGTCTTCATGCGAGCTGTCGGAATTCCGTAAGAAGCCAGCTGCCCGGAAATTCCATAAGACGCTTTCTCTCCGATGCGCCCGCCTTCAAAGGAATGCTGGCCGATAAACATCTTCCCGTTAAGGAAGGTTCCGGCGGTCAAAATAAGCGCCCGACAATGAAAAATTGCCCCGGTAGTTGTCTTGATGCCGCAAATTTTTTGATTCTCAAAGAGAAGAATTTCGGCAAAATCGGCATAAATACTTATGTTAGAGCAGCTTAAAAGTGTCTTGAGCCAGGTTGCAGAAAAGCGCTGTTTGTCGCACTGAGCCCGCGGACTCCACATCGCCGGACCTTTGGAGCGGTTAAGCATGCGGAACTGGAGGGTGGCGGCATCCGTCACCAGCCCCGAATATCCGCCCAGCGCATCAATCTCCCGAACAATCTGCCCCTTGGCAATTCCGCCAACAGCCGGGTTACAGCTCATCTTGGCCAAGCCGTTCAGGTCGGCCGTAACAAGAAGAACGGAACAGCCCATGCCGGCAGCGGCCATGGCCGCCTCGCAGCCGGCATGCCCGCCTCCCACAACAATCACATCAAAGCGATTACTCATATCTTCGGGCGCTGGGAAAGATAGTAATTCTCCTTGGCACGCATCTGGGCAATGTCCTCTTCGGTATGGTCATCGTAACCGATCAGGTGCAAAAGGCCATGCACAATGACGCGGTTAAGCTCATCGGCAAACTCGGTCCCATAGAAGGAGGCGTTTTCACGCACGGAATCCACACTGATAAAAAGGTCTCCGGAAAGGCGATTGCCCTCACAATAGTCAAAAGTAATAATGTCCGTATAATAATCGTGTTGCAGATATTTTATATTGACATCCAGAATATAATTATCGGAACAAAATATAACGGAAATGTCTCCCAGACGCTTGGACTCACTCTCGGCCACAAACTTGAGCCAGCGGGAAGTCAGACGCTTTTCCTTAAAGGCAAACTTGCAATCTTCGGTGAAATAAGAAACCATAACTAAAATTTGATACAAATTTAGTAAATTTGCCATAATATGAGTGAATTCAAAAGCAACAAAGCCGTTTTTGTGGGCGTTATCCTGGAGAAAGGGGCCGACAGAAAAGTGCAGGAATACCTGGAAGAACTCCGCTTCCTGGCCGAGACGGCCGGCGCCGTGGGGGACAAAATGTTCACCCAGCGCCTGGACCGGCCCGACAAGGCCACCTATATCGGCCCGGGAAAGCTGAACGAAATAAAAGAGTATTGCCAGGAGAACGAGATTGAGTACGTTATCTTCGATGACGAGCTCACCGGCATGCAGCAGCGCAATATCGAGAAGGTGATTGCCTGCTCGGACGTGATAGACCGGACGTCCCTCATCCTGGAAATCTTTGCCCAGCGGGCCAAGACTTCCTATGCCAAGATGCAGGTGGAGCTGGCCCATTACAACTACATGCTGCCGCGCCTGGCCGGCATGTGGACGCACCTGGAACGGCAGCGGGGCGGCATGGGCACCCGCGGCGGCATGGGCGAGACCCAGATAGAGATAGACCGCCGTATCGTGAAGCAGCGTATTTCCAAGCTCAAGGAAGACCTCAAGAAGGTGGACAGGCAGATGGCCACGCAAAGGGGCAATAGAGGCTCTCTGGTGCGTTTGGCGCTGGTGGGGTATACCAATGTAGGGAAAAGCACATTGATGAATTTATTGGCCAAATCTGACGTGTTTGCAGAGAACAAGCTGTTCGCTACACTGGACACTACGGTAAGAAAGGTGGTCATCGAGAACGTGCCCTTCCTGCTGAGCGACACCGTGGGCTTCATCCGCAAACTGCCCACGCAGCTGGTGGAGGCCTTCAAAAGTACCCTGGACGAGGTCCGTGAGGCCGATGTGCTGGTGCATGTGGTGGATATCTCACACCCGGAATTCGAAGAGCAGATGCAGGTGGTGGAACAGACCCTCCGGGACATCGGCGCCGCCGGGAAACCCGTACTGGTGGTTTTCAACAAGGTGGACGCCTACACCTACGAGCCCTACGACGAGTTCTCCCTGGAGCCCAAGCAGCCCGTGAACCGGACGTTGGAGGAGCTCAAGAACAGCTGGATTGCCCAGGAAAAAACCCCTTGCATCTTCATATCGGCCAAGGAGAAAATTGGCATAGAAAAACTCCGCAACGACCTGTACAAGATTGTTGCGGAGATTCATGCGGGGCGTTACCCCTTCAACAATTTCCTGTGGTAGCTAAAAAGCGTACCCCAAGCCGATGCAAAGGGTATTCCCCAGCACCTTAGAGGCGGTGAGCCAGGTGGCATCCACATGGAAGCCAAAAAACTTCACGCCCAGACCCAGCGAGGCATAGGTGGGCTGGGGAGCGTTTCCGGTTCCCAGGTGGAAGCCCCCGCGGGCAAACACCATCTTGTTCCAGTCATACTGCAGGCCCAATCCCAGGCCCAGGCCGCCGGTGAAGAAAAGGTCTCCGTCGGCCGCTATCTGCAGCCCGCTCTTTCCAAAGGCTAAGTCATACGCTACGCCTACCTTGGCCGACGTGGGAAGCTTGAAGGAACTTTCTCCGGACTTTATAGGCATACCCAGGTTGGCCACGCCGGCTGTTGCCTTGAGGCCCTTCATGGAGAAGGTTACCAGAACATCGCCCATCACGGAACCGAAACGAGTTCCCTGGGCGATGGTGGACGTTGCGTATTTCACGTTGATGCCGGCGGCAAGGAAATCCGTAAAGGCGAAGCCGAAGCCGGCCCCCACCAGCAGGTCTGTAGGTGCGAACGTGTTCTTTCCGTTTC
>Ga0310691_10007717_pt1 | contig 11158 bp, 7 predicted proteins | sample 176DNAGHGlowgp2_FD_203887 | JGI IMG/M metagenome (GOLD analysis project Ga0310691, IMG submission 203887) | Sheep rumen microbial communities from Palmerston North, Manawatu-Wanganui, New Zealand - 1766 DNA GHGlow gp2 (v2) (version 2) | ecosystem: Host-associated > Mammals > Digestive system >... | reverse complement strand
CTCTGGTGCTCTCATCCATACCTCTTGTATCCAGCTTGACGATCGCCGACATGCACTGATACATCTTCTGATACTCCGGCGAACGTTTCTTCGGGTCTTCCATGGCATCCAGGATCCGCTTCATGTCCTTCCTGTAACTGTCCATCTTCTTCGCATCGATATGGAACGTAGCCACATTCATATCGTCCATGAAGGCTTCCAGACTGCTGCGGTCAACCAGTGCTTCCTTCATGCTCTTTACAAATCGTGGATCCTTTGCCTTGCTGGTCGGGATCCTTTCTGCAAGCCGTTTCGCCGCTGCATGGATCTTCTTCCTGTCAAATCCCGCTCCCTCTCTCTGCAGCCGGACTGCTGCCACCGCCTTCGTCAGATCGCCGAACAGTTCCTCCGGCTTTTTCTCTTTCTTCAGCACGGAGGCTCCGGTATGAAGGATGATATAATTCTCCAGGCTTTTCCCGGCCTTCTTCGGATTCTTCCGGATCTCGCTTTCCTTTTTTCTTCGTTCCGTGATCCCCCGGATCTTCTGCTCAAACTCCTTTTTCTCCCTGTCAACATTAAAGAGGTTGCTCCCGTACAGGGATTCCTCCTGCATATACTCATGGATGCAGTGCTTCAGATACGGAGAATCGTTCACGAGCTGATAGAATTCTCTCCCGCTTTTCACCGTGGAAATCGCCGTATTGAGCGCATTATCCAGCGCATAGCTCTTCCGGAGGCCACTCTGCAGGTCTCCCATCACCGTCTTCTCCTCCTCCGAACCGTCGTCAACATCCACCAGCCCGAATTCATCCGGATTCATCTTGCCCCTGCAGAAGAGGAGGGTGCGGGCAAGCTTCTTCTTCTCGGCGATCTCCATGGTCTTAAAGTCAGGGCCGCAGAGCCGGAGCTTGATCTTTCTTGCCAGCTTTTTTGCCTCCTGGGCGGTCATGGCTTTATTCTTTTCTTCTTCTGTACGGGTATCAAAGCCTCCCATCTTCCTCTGCTTATCTTGAAGGAAATCCTGTACGGCTTTCGCTTCCCCGGTTTTCTCTCTTCTCTCCTTCTCGGCCGCCCGTTCACTTAGGATCCTTTGACGCTCATCCTTCTTCCTTTGGATCCGCTCCTCTGCTTCCCGGTTCTTCCGCTTCTCCTCTTCCTTAACCTCATCATTCTCCGGGAAGAGCGAACCAAGCTCCTCTGCTTCCTTTTCCTCTGCGGACTTCTCCTTCTTCGGCTTTCCGTTATAGGTTCCGAATTTACTGTAATCCCGCTCCTCACGGTCGGCGATGGCGTATACCTTTCGCTTATAGTCCTCCGCAGACGAAAGATTTGCATCGGAATACACCTTCGGCATGGCTTTGGAATAGGCAAGCGAACGGATGTGCCAGGAATTCAGCTCATTCAGGAAATTCTCTCCGCTCTTCACATAATCGCAAAGCGGGTGCAGGCATTCGCCGAGCTCGTAGCTGTCGATCCCTTCCTGCAGCCGGAAATCATATCCATCCGCTATATCCGGGCTGATCCTGCCGTTATGCAGAAGATAGGACTTTGCTATCTTCATCTTGTCCACAGCGCTAAGTTTTTCAAATTCCTCCTGATCCTGACAAAGCTGCTCGATCCGGTCCACCTCACGGTAAGACGCTTCTCGCTTCTCTACCTCCGGATCGACCTTCTGCTGCTCTTCCTCTACCTTCTCATCCAGTTCCTTAAGGAACTCCTCAGCACTCTTTTCCTCCTGTTCAGGCGCCGGCTCCACCGGATGCTCCGTATGGAAAAGCTCCTCCACCATCTGGTCATCGAAGCGCTTCTCACCTTCTTCATCCGCCTGGTCCAGCTCTCTGGCCAGCTTATCCGCGTCCTCCTTCTTCCGGCTTTCCGCCTGCCTTGCTTCCTCGCTCAGATTCAGCTCTGCCGAAACCGCAGGGAACTCCCTCTCCAGATCATCCAGCTCTTCCTCAAGGATATCCACCTCGGGATGATCGGAATTCTTTTGCTTCCCGTCATGCTCCACCGCATTCACAAATCTCCTGCGGCGGTCCTCTCTTTCCATCTGCCGGGCTTCTTCATAGACATTTTCGGGGAAAAGCTCTCGGATCTCATCGCCTTCATCCACCGCGGCCGCATCCTCCGCCGCATCCAGACTGCGGGCAAATTCCGCCGCCTCCTTCTGCTGTTCGATCACATAATCCAGATCAGTGGATCTCTGATCCGCTCTGATCCTGCGGTCGATCTCCCCCTCGGCCCTGTGAAGATCTTCCTCCACCCGGCCAGCCTCCTCCTGAAGCTTACCCAGCTTCTCGGCACTCTCCTCTTCTTCCGCCCGTTCCTCCATCCGATGGAAGTCGGCTGTATTTCCGGACTTTACGCTGCTGATATAGTCTTCTCTGTCTGCCACCGCATCGAGGCTGACGGTTCCCGATACATTTTCAAAAATAACTTCCTTCATAAAGCGGCTCTGCAGCTCCCGCACACAGCTTCCGCCGTCCTTCATCTGACTGACCAGCGTTTCCAGTATCTCATCCAGCTTATGGCTTCCGTCGGAAATCGCATCATAGATCCTCCTGGAATCCTCTCTGCTGTACCGTCCATCGGTTCTCGTCTGAAGGAAGAGATAATCTTTACATATCCCCACTTTTTCTTCAACAGACATTCCGTCAAAGGCTTCCTGATCATAGAATTCCCGCTCAGCCTCTATAATATTCGTTCTTTCCTGTCTCTGCAGTTCTGTAAATTTCTTCATCTTTGATTCCTCCTTTCCGAAATCCGCCGGATACCGACATCTAATCCGCGGCGCTGCTTCGCTCAGGCAATCCCGTGGCTATATCCCAGGATTCTGCTTCGCAGAATTATGGTACCATAGAAATAGCAACAAATGTGCAACACTCCTTCTGTATCCTGTTCCAGACATACTTTTTATCCGCGCTCCATAAGGGCGCGATCAGAAGCGCAGCCTTTCCGGCGGACCATAAGTATTTGTATAGGCCTGAAAATACGCGATATATTTCCCACCCTCCTACAGTCCGTTTCCTCTATATCCAATAATCAACTGTCATTGAAGCAACTATTCCGGGAGCTGATAATCTGCAAGCTGAAATCAGCATCTCAATGGATTTATTCCTGTCTTTTGCGGCAAGCTTTATGAAGAATAACGTTTTTGAACCTGGTCTACTGCATAACGCAACGCTTCTGATTCAATTTCATCAAACATGACAGCTGATATTTTTCCTAATACCTTCAGTCAGAAAGAAAACGGAACACCCGCTCCTGAAAATCCTTATGATATGGCTTTTCAATAAAGGCCACATGCGAAGCTCCGGGAATAACCTCAACAGAAGATCCCTCTGCCAGAAATTCCGCTTCGTCGTCAATACACTCAAAATTGATATAGGGATCCCTATCGCCGTAAATAACCAGCGTTGGCATTTTCAACGCCGAAAAATCTATAAGTTTCACTGAATCGGAAACGCACAAGTCTCTCCTGCCTCCGTTCGGACTGTTCTCGCCATCATAACGCCAGGAATTTGAACAAAGTATATTGATCACTACAGGATCCGCAATCTCCAAATCATAGCCTCCAGAATCATCCCGCTGGAAATCCTCCGCAGCGTGTTCCCAGGTATTCTTATGGAACGGTTCCTTCAATTCATATTCCCCAATCCCGCTGATAATCGGCGCATATAATACAAGCTTATTTATGTGGTTCGGATGCTTTACAGCATATCTGCTTACCGTAACTGTTCCCCAGCTCCAGCCAAGCAGATCAATCACCTCCTCTCCGGTCACTTCCAGGATTTTATCAACAGTTGCATTGATATCTTCTGCTGCATAATCAGAATCCGGAAGAAAACCATCCGTTACTGCATCAGACTGTCCAAAACCTGTGATATCCAGTCTCCAAACCATGTACCCTTCACGCGCAAGTGCACGAACCAGGCTGTAGTCTTCATAATCCACATCAAATTCGTGTGAAGAATAAGTAACTCCATGAATCAGGAGGATGTTCTTTTCCGGTTGAGTTCCGGTCATCTTCATTGAATCCAAATGAAGCTTATAACCGTTTCGTTTCAGATCATATACTTCATAGGTATACTCAAGACTTTCTTCCGCATGATCCGTATCCACATTATCCGGTGTTTTAACACAAGATGACAAAAACAACAAAAACAGTAGCAATACAGGCAATATAATAACAGCTTTTGTCATTGTATTACCATTTTTAGCCTTCTTAAACATCTCCATTCCAAATACTACCCTTCTACAACCTTCTCAAACACCATATCTGTCAGTGCGTTCCCAAGCAGATCATCCGGATTTGTGTCCGGACAGATCCATTCATCAACCAGTTCTCCCGGCAGGATAAGAGGCATCCGGTCATGGATGAACCTGATCTGTCCTCCGGGCTCTCTTGTAAGAACCACAAACACAGGGAAGTTATTCTCGATCCTGTATAATCCGCAGAGCCAGGTCATGGTATCTCCCGCCGGCTGGATCATATACTTATCCCCTGTATGCTTCTTCCCGCTGTTATCAACCAGATGCTCCCACTCAAAGTAGTAGGTTGCCGGGATAATGCATCGGTTAGATTTCCATGCATCCCTGAATGTCGGCTTTGTTGCAGCAGTTTCTACTCTGGCATTCATGAGTAAACTCCTGCCGGAGAAGCCCCATTTCATGGGATATACCTTGCGTCCTCCTTTTGGGCTCGGCGCGATTACCGGAACAACATCTGCAGGTCTTATCTCTCCTTCGGTCTTAACTCCGGTCCACTGAAGCCAACGTGCAGTCAATGGAGACTTATTCACTTCATCGATGATCGGATCCATTTCCGGGGATCGTTCGATCCAATAACGGCAACACATAACACTCTCCTCATATGCTCAACCTTTTCGTAACCGATTACTCGCGAACATAGCATTCACCTTTAATTTCTTGTGCTTTGTTGTAGCATTTTCTAAATATATCCTTTATTTCCTGCGGCTCATTATCAAGGTCTATATGGTAGCGACCATCTTTTTTCAAAGTTAGCAACCCCCATTTCAAATGGGGGTTGCTAACTTGACCAGATCGCATGAAACTGAGTCGTATCTTCTTCAGTTTTTTTGCACAGTTCTGCTGTTCTGTTAATATGATCAGCCGGAAAATCATCCGTATCATACACGATCCATACATGCTTATAATCATTCGGGCCGGATGCGCTCTCCCGAGCTTTTTCAAACAGGTTCAGGGTATTATCTCCCTTTCCTTCGACTTTAAGAACAATCCTGTCACTGTATTTTTCATTGATTATCCTCTTGATTTCCTCAAAGTAATTAGGTTCCGTATCGGTCCCTTCCGTCACTATCAGATGATATTCCGGTTGAATGCCAACCTTTCGGACATAACGGTCATTTCTTACCCAGTCCTTCCCCAGATCACTCTTTTTTAAAGGTTTCAGACTCATGACCACTCCTCTCCGAGAAGATTTTCCAAATATGGATCCGCACCATATCTTCCCTCCATATACTGCTTGTCATAAGCCGCTGCACTGTTTACATGCCTGTCATTTTCATCCCGTATATCATAAAGGGAGTAGATTTTACTTTCATGATTCTTATCCAAAGCAGAAAACCATATCTCATCCCTACGGAAAACGGTATTCTTCATAGTAGTAAGATCGTGTGACGAGAACACAAGCTGTGCACCACGACTGTTAATCTCCGGATTCTTGAATAATCTGATAATATATCTAAGAAGTTTCGGATGCAGTTTTGCATCAAGTTCATCTATGATCACCAATCTTCCATCTTGCAAAGCAACAAGCAGAATCGGAAGTTTTTCTTCCTTCACCACGATCGCAGCAGCCTGAAGATTATCGGTATTCGCTGTAAACACCTTTGCGTTTTTAATGATCCGATCTGCTTTCATCTTTTGTTACCCCCTTCAAAATCAGATTATGCATCCGTATCCAAACGCTGTTTTTTCACCAGTTCGGCGAAAACGCCATTCTTTTCTATAAGCTCCTCATAGGTTCCTTCTTCACAAATCTTTCCCCTGTCCAATACCAGTATCCTGTCGCAGTGCTGTACGGTGGAGAGTCGGTGTGCGATGGCAATCCTCGTGCAGTTCAGTTTATCCAGGGACTCCGTAACCGCCTGCTGCGTGATATTGTCCAGAGCGCTTGTTGCCTCGTCCAGGATCATGATCCTTCGTCCGCTGCATACTGCCCTCGCAATGATCAGGCGTTGCCGCTGTCCCCCTGAAACTCCACCGCCGCGCTCAGACACCAGTGTATTCATTCCCATAGGCATTTCGCGGATATCCTTTGCAACCCCTGCGATCTCTGCAGCCTCCCAGGCATCCTCTAATGTAGCATTCGGATTCGCCAAAGTGATATTTTCAAAAATATCTCCCTTAAGGAGTTTCGCATCCTGCATGACCATGCTGATCCCATTTTGACGAATAGAGCGTAAGTTAACACAGGACAGATCATACTCTCCGTACATGATATTGCCGGCATTCGGCTTTTCAAACCCAAGCAGCAGCCTCATAAGCGTACTCTTCCCGCAGCCGGACCTTCCGACGATCGCAACATACTCGCCCGGCCTGATAGAAAATGAAACATTGTCAAGTATCCATGGCATATCCTCACTGTAACGGAAAGAAACTCCATTAACCCTGATACTTCCATCCACATCCTTTACTGACGGTTTATCATCATCACACTCCGGTGCGGCTCTCAGTATCGGAGATAAATGTCCGAACTTGGGATAAGCTCTCACCATCGACGCTATCATACCTGTAAACAGGACAATGGCAGCATTGATCTGTCCGAACGCCGTATTAAAAGCCATGAAATCCGCCGTGGAATAGCCGGCATTCATTGCCTTCAAATATATGCCCAGTGTTCCGAGCATTCCGATCAGTACCACAAAAGCATCCATACAATAGAGATATTTTGGGCGATTGAATGCTGCTTTGGCATATTCAGAAAACCTGCCGGCCCATTTTGCAAACGCACGATCTTCTGCTCCCGCCAGCTTTATCTTCTGAATACCGGAAAGGAGTGTAGTCACTGTTCCGGAGGCTTTTGTATTTGCTTCAACGACTTCAACCTCTCTTTTAAAAAGCTGGCGTAGGATCAGAGCGATCACCAGTACCTGGGCTGCAATGATCAGTACTGCTATCGGTAAAAGATCTGGAGCATAATAGATGATCTGCTCAAAATAAATCACACTCAGGACCAACGTAAGACCGCCGCCTAAAATACCCGAAACCATAGCATTGATCATACGCCAGATGTTATTGATACGGGTAGCCAGATTTCCCGCACTGTAATCCTTAAAAAATGACGTCGGCAAAAGCAACACTCTTGCATAGACAGCCGCCTCGGCATATTCTCCTATTTTTATCGCGATCCGGTTCATAACCAGGTTCTTATTCATTTGAAAGAGCAGTGTTCCGACAGCTACTCCGAGCAGCAACCCGGCAATAGGCAAAATGAGCCTGGCCTGACCTGACGGAGCTACCTCACCATATGCCAAGGATGATGCAAGGGCAGGAAACAGTCCGACCAGGGCAGAAATAACCGCCGAAACGATTACCTTTATAATATCCCCCTTATCCAGAGACTGAAACAAAAACTGTATAAACTCTCTTACCTCCAAAGAACGGGGAGGAAGGGTGGGATAAAAAACTTCAGCCCGGCTATCCAAAAGATCCTCCGTCATTTTGTTCAGCTTCACATCCCTGCCGGTGACCGGATCGCGGTAAAAATAGCCTCCGGAAGCTCCCGGTAGCAGCGCCACGACTTCACCGTCGTGAAGCTTCCCCAGATAAGCACCGAATGCATCCTTGTACCATCCGCTCTCAAGTCTTACCGTCCGATGCATAACTCCGCCGGGACGGCACATATAGTCGATCCGTTCTTCCAGATCCGCAATATCCTCAGGAACATCTCCGGGTGTTGCCTGGCTATAGCGAAGGCATGCTCTTATGGCACCATCAGCCATCTCCAGATCATCCGCACCGAAGAGATGAACGATATTCTCGTCACTGACACTTGCCGCCAGTCTCTCATAGCCTCTTCGAAGCTTCTCCCTGTCAAGCCTGTCTCTATTTTTCATCTGTAAACCAATATCATTCATAACTTATTACGCACTCTTTACTAATCGTGAATACACTCCATCCAGTTTCATCAATTCCTCATGTGTCCCTTCCTCGACGATATCTCCTGCATCCAGAACGTAAATCCTGTCGGCATCTCGTATCGTGCTAAGGCGGTGAGCCACGACAACAGTGGTAATTCCCCGTTTTCTTATATTATTCATAATCTCATCCTCAGTTTCCGCATCCAGGGCACTGGTCGCTTCATCAAGCACCAGTATGGTCGGCTCGATCGCAAGTGCTCTTGCTATCTCCATACGCTGAAGCTGACCTCCGGAATAATTCCTGCCTCCCGGTTGCAATACGGCAGAATATCCACCCTTTCTGGACGCTATCTCATCATGGATCCTGGCATCCTGACATGCTCTGATCACCTCAGCCTCCTCTATGGTACTATCCCAAAGGCGAATGCTCTCACCAACGGGGTCATCAAAAACCATAATATCCTGATCCACAACAGAAAGAGAGCCCTTTAATTGCTGCTTTGGAATATCGGATAATTTCCTTCCATCTATCAGAATCTCGCCGGACCACGGTTTATACAAACCGGAGAGCAATTTACCAAGGGTTGACTTGCCGCTGCCACTGGCTCCGACCAGCGCAACCTTGTTACCTGCCGAAATATGAATACTCATATTCTTGATCAATGGTTTTGACCTGGCAGAATAGCCGAAGGTAATATTCTGAAACTCGATATCGCCCTTTAACTTACTTATGTCTTCCCATTCTTCATCAGTTAATACTTTCGTATTCTCCTCAACATCCACAGGGTTGTTCAAAACATCCTCTACACGTTCCATCTGAACCTGCATTTCCTGTATCGTCTGACCCATCGTAATCATCTCGTTCACAGGCTTTGTAAATGCCGTGAGAAGTCCCGTGAAAGCAAGGAGGGTACCCGGTGTAAACTTACCGTCTATGATCAGCTTTACCCCAAGAGCAAAAACCACGATATTAGTGATCTCGGTAATCAGGGAAGGAATCAATCCCATTGTTTCATTCAACCAACACATTTTAACATCCGCGTTGGTAACATTCGCATGGATACCTGCCCAACGTTTGAAATAAGAATTCTCCGCCCCCGCTGACTTTAACGTCTCGATCATGTCTATACCGCCAAGTGCCGTGGAATTGAGCTTTCCGTATCCAATCGTCATCATTCTTGTAATATCCACTCTTTTCCTGGACACAAGCCGTGCCACCAGGATATTAACAATAACCGTAGACACACCTATCAGTGTAAGAAACACGCTGTAGTAAGACATCACGATCAGGTACAAAACGAGCATCAGAATATTGATCGCAGCCGGCGCTATCTGCGTCATAAGCGTCGATACCACCATCTCATTTTCCCTCTGACGCATCTGCAGATCCCCCACTGATCTCCCCGAAAAATAACTTATTGGAAGATGTAAAAGATGCTGGATAAATCGCGATGAATCCACAACTGCCGAGCGTCCCTGCAGCCGCACCATATAGATCGATCTTAGGATCTGCATAACACCATAGATGGCACATAAACCAAGCAGTGCCAGGACAAATCCTATGGGCGACGAAGTCTCCTTTCCGGTAATATAATAGTCAACAACTGCCTTTCCGGAAGTGGTGAACAGTACCGTGGCGACAGATGCCAGAGCCGATGTCGCAAGGACCACAGCGATTCCGGATTTTAATCCCTGCATCCTTTTTAGCACAAAACGAAGTGAACTGGGTTTCGTCCCTCCTTTTACAAAACTCTCCGTGGTCGAAAAGGTCATGACCGTGCCTTTATAGCACCTCTCCAGGACCTGTATAGGATAACGAATGCTTCCCTTGCCCGGATCATTTATATATACATATTTGCCACGGATACCCGTAAGCACTACAAAATGATGAAGATTCCACCGTATGATACATGGAAATTGCTTCTCTTTCTTTAACTCATCAATACTAATGGAAAGGCTCTTTGCCTCCAATCCGTATTCACGGGCCGCCGCCAGTACACCTTCTATGCTTGTACCGTCACGGCCTACACCGCAATCCTCGCGTAACTTATCCAGCGGAACCCACCTTCCGTAATAAGCCAGGATCATTGCAAGAGAAGCCGCACCGCATTCCACTTCTTCCATCTGCATGATCTGGGGAACTTTTTTTCTGCTTTCTGACATATGTCCCTCCTATTTCCCAAAGATCATGGAAAGCGGTGTTTTCTGGTCAACCGTAATTGTAACCTGCACGCTTTTTTTATATTCCAGATTCTGTGAATCTGATATGAAGATGGGATGTACCATTTTTATATCCCCGACCATCTGACGTATCTCGAGATCCGTCAGACCCACTTCCTTATTTCTGTTCGATTCATATGCCCATTCTTCCACATGGATCACAGTCTCCGGCACACCGTCCACATAAGCAAAATCTCCCTCTTTTATACGAAGAGCCGTGTCACTGTCCACAAAGCAGACAATGTAATCCGTACCGGAGGAGACACCCCTCAATGTTATATGATCTGACACGGACCCAAAAACAGCCCATGCTCCGATTCCCAAAAGAATGGCAATACATGCTATGATCGATATCCATGTCCTGGATGTCGTCATACGTAGATATTTGTCAAGATCATCAGGACTCTGCAGCCTCTCTAATGCCTTTCTATCAGAAGAAGCTGTCTTATCTTTTCCATTTGCTTTTGTTTCCTGCATATTTTTCTCCATTTCGGGTACAGTTCTATGTTTTCCAGAATCTTCTTTTTCCCGCAGACTAGCGTTATATTCTATCCAACGCCTCTATTCTACCATAATCAGGAGTCTCTCACAACAACAAAGCCAGTTTTGAAACGAGTTGAACGATAGCTATTGATCCCGTTATACCTTTTTTGTTTTTCTGTTTTTTCCTTTTTTCTGGTAACCGGTAGATATTGGGTGCGGAACCAAAAAAATTCCCACATGTTCCTGTGAAAAACATGCGGGAATTTTATATTTCAAGGCTTCCGGTTGTATTCATCCTTCAGGAAATCCGGGAAAGGAACCGGTTTCATGTCCGGTCGGATGCGCGACAT
>Ga0310691_10007713_pt1 | contig 11161 bp, 16 predicted proteins | sample 176DNAGHGlowgp2_FD_203887 | JGI IMG/M metagenome (GOLD analysis project Ga0310691, IMG submission 203887) | Sheep rumen microbial communities from Palmerston North, Manawatu-Wanganui, New Zealand - 1766 DNA GHGlow gp2 (v2) (version 2) | ecosystem: Host-associated > Mammals > Digestive system >... | reverse complement strand
TTTGGAGGTACCACCCAGATTTGAACTGGGGATCAGGGTTTTGCAGACCCATGCCTTACCACTTGGCTATGGTACCATTGGTGACCCGTACGAGAGTTGAACTCGTTACTCCGCCGTGAAAGGGCGACGTCTTAGCCGGTTGACCAACGGGCCTTTTATGGTAGCGGCGGTGGGATTCGAACCTACGACCTGCCGGGTATGAACCGGACGCTCTGGCCAACTGAGCTACGCCGCCATAAAAGTTGCTTTGAAATTATATCCACTCACAGATTTAAAGTCAATAGAAATAAGCATAATCTGATATATCATTTTTTAATATCAGAAATCCAGTCTGTTCTCAGCCTTCCAATTGTTCCAAATGGCGCGGTTTCTGGTCTCTTCGGACTGATGTATCATACTCGAGAGATAATTTGCTTTTTTGAATGCACGCTGTTCAAACCATCTTGATACAAGCACCCACAATGCTGTCAAGGCTAACAGTACTGCGGAAATAATCGTTCCTATTATATATCTGTTATCGTAGAAATTCACGCCCATATTCTCATCGTAATTGCCTGAATGATAAAACAATACGATAAATACAACTACAGCTAAAAGGATCAATCCCATTACAGCCAGCGTAGCAATAAAGCGTCTTCTGCTAAATCTGAATACAAAGGGAATATTCCCGAACTGTTCATCGAATAATTCATTGAATACTTTATCGTTTTCGAGTCTCATTGCCGTACCGCTCCTTAATAAGTTTTTTGTTTGTTTATGCCTGGATAGTAACAAACTGTAATATGTCACTCCACTGTGGAATCATCGATAAAAGAGCATATATTGATGCCCGTTTTATGCATGTACGGCAATAGTCAACATTTGGTTTTGAAAGTGTTGATTATTATCAGGCACTCTAAAAAGCTTTTTCAGGATTTTCCCGCAACGAAAAGAGGCTGCCCGCATTGGACAGCCTCTATAAGTCACTATTCTAAAGTATTTAGAAGAATTACTTGAGCTCGAGCTCACCGCCGCAATCTGCGAGCTTCTTCATAAGGTCATCAGCCTCTTCCTTAGAAACGTTCTCCTTGAGGGCAACAGGTGCCTTCTCAACGAGTTCCTTAGCTTCCTTAAGACCCATACCAAGAACATCCTTAACTGCCTTGATAACGCCCATCTTGGAATCGCCGAAGCTCTTGAGCATAACTGTGAACTCTGTCTGCTCAACAGCTGCTGCACCAGCGCCTGCGCCAGCACCAGCAGAAACTGCAACTGCAGCTGCAGATACGCCAAATTCCTCTTCAATAGCCTTCTCAAGATCGAAAAGCTCGATTACTGAGAGACCCTTTATTTCTTCAAGAATGCTTGTAACTTTCTCACTAGCCATTTTAAGTTTCCTCCTATAATAATTTAGCTAATTACTCTGCGGGTGTTTCCGCGGGTGCAGCTTCTTCTGCGGGAGCCTCTGCGGGCGCCTCAACTGCTGCTGTTTCTGCTGCGGGAGCTGCCTCGCCGCCTTCTTCCTGCTTCTTCTCTGCAACTGCCTTTACAAGCATAGCGAGCTTTGTAAAAGGGAAAAGCAAAGAATATGCAACCTGTGTCTGGAGTGTTGTAGGATCCGGTACCTTGGAGAGAGCAACGATCTCAGCAATTGTTGCAACCTTACCATCGATAATACCGCCCTTGATCTCCATGGGCTCAAAGTCCTCACTGAACTTAGCGAGTACCTTTGCAGGAGCGATGATATCATCAGAGTATCCTACTGCTGTAGGTCCCTCGAATACTTCATCAAGTCCTTCGAAGCCAAGCTCTGCGAATACGCGTCTGAGAACTGTGTTCTTGATAACCTCGAACTTAACACCTGCCTTACGGAGCTCTGAACGCATCTCTGTGTCCTGAGCAACAGTAAGTCCGCGTGTAGCTACGAATACATATGTAGTAGCGCCCTTGAGTTCAGAAACGAGTTCTTCAACACGCTGCTGCTTAGCTGCCAGAATTTTTTCACTGGGCATTTTGGTTTTTCCTCCTTATTTTATTTCTATTAAAGACCCCCCCTGGGTAACCTGACAGGTCAAACCAAGGGGGACGGATTAATCCTTTAATAGAACTAACAGTTCCTTCCTCGGCCGGCCGCCCGTTTAACGGACATTTCAGAAATCATATTTCAATGAATTCGCCTGCTGTCTTTGGCAGGAAAGGTATTTAATTGTTAATTGATCGAAATCAAGCAAACTTCTGAGCGTTTACCTTGATTCCGGGGCCCATTGTTGTTGCGATTGAGCAATTCTTAATGTACTGGCCCTTAGCTGCTGCCGGCTTAGCCTTGATGATAGCTTCCATCAATGCCTTAATGTTCTCTTCGATCTTCTCAGCACCGAAAGAAACCTTGCCGACGGGGCAGTGAATGATGTTGGACTTGTCGAGTCTGTACTCGATCTTACCGGCCTTAACTTCGTTAACAGCCTTTACAACATCCATGGTAACTGTGCCTGCCTTAGGGTTAGGCATCAAGCCCTTAGGACCCAAAACCTTACCGAGCTTACCGAGCTTACCCATCATGTCAGGTGTAGCTACGATAACGTCGAAGTCAAACCAGTTTTCCTTTTCGATCTTTGCGATCATATCGTCGTCACCAACGAAATCAGCGCCTGCTTCCTTAGCCTCATCAGCCTTAGGGCCCTTAGCGAGTACCAAAACTCTCTTTGTACGGCCTGTACCGTGAGGAAGAACTACAGCACCTCTGACCTGCTGGTCAGCGTGTCTGGAGTCAACGCCGAGTCTTACGTGAAGCTCTACAGTCTCATCGAACTTAGCCTTACCTGTCTCGCAGACAAGCTTAGCTGCCTCAGAAGGATCATAGAGTACGGATCTGTCTACAAGCTTTGCGAGCTCAGCATATCTTTTACCTTTGTTCATGCTCTATTCTCCTTTCTTAGTCTTTCTTTACAACGATACCCATGGAACGAGCTGTACCTGCAACCATTCTTGCGCATGCTTCTACATCAGCAGCGTTAACGTCAGGCATCTTGATCTCAGCGATCTTGAGGCAGTCTTCCCATGTTACTGTTGCAACCTTCTCTGTATTAGGTCTTCCCGAAGCCTTCTCGATCTTAGCGGTCTTCTTAAGAAGTACCGGTACCGGCGGAGTCTTCGTGATGAACGTGAACGAACGGTCTGCATAAACTGTAATGATTACAGGAATGACGAGACCTGCGTCCTTAGCTGTTCTCTCGTTGAACTCTTTGACAAACTGCGCGATGTTGATACCGTGCTGTCCAAGAGCTGGTCCGACCGGCGGCGCGGGTGTTGCTTTGCCTGCAGGTATCTGAAGCTTTACATAGCCTGCTACTTTTTTAGCCATACTGGCCACCTCCCAAATAGATTTTTATTATCAGAGACCAAAAGGTCTTTAATAAACGTTAATTAAACTTTTCTTACCTTAATGAAGTCGAGCGTAACAGGTGTCTCACGTCCGAACATGGATACCGTAACAGTAACCTGCTGCTTCTCTTCATTGATGTCCTTAACGACAGCCTTGCTGTCCTTGAAAGGACCGTCTGTGATGATGATGAGATCGCCGATGCGATAATCAACTTCAACAGTAGAAGGAACAATAAGTCCCATCTTGACCAGGTCCTCATCCGTCATCGGAATCGGCTTGTTCGGGTCAGGTGCTACAAAGCCCGTAACTCCGTTTGTGTTACGGATCTTGTACCAGAGATCCTTATCAACCTTATCATTGTTGCCGTAAACGAGCTTCAAGAAGATGTAGTTGGGGAATCTCAGCTTCTCAACTTCCTTACGCTTGCCGTTCTTGGTCTCAACAACGATATCCGTCGGCAGATAGACCTCCTGGATAATGTTCTCCATATCCTGGGCCTTAGCATAATTCTCTATGGAAGTCTTAACTTTCTTCTCATATCCGCCGAAGGTATGGATTATATACCACTTGGCTTCATTATTATCCGGCATTTATATACTCCTAAATCAAGCTTAGCCTTCAACAGAAGACTCAGTCTCCTCAACAGTCTCGGATGCTTCAGTAGCTACTGTCGTAGCCTCAACCGGGGCAACAGTCTCAACCGGTACCGTTGTCTCAACGATATCGTAGAAACCGACCTTATCGAGGATCCAGCGGCCGCCATTACCGATCAATGTAAGGTAAACAGCGAAGAATACGATTACAAGCAGAACTACAGCTGCAGTCTTGGCGAGCTTCTCGCCTGTAGGCCACGTAACGCGCTTAAGTTCAGCAAAAACATCGGAGATCTTCTTGCCCAGGCGCTTGAAAATGTTACCTTTGTTATCAGCCATTTTAAACGTCCTTTAAGAATTACTTGGATTCTCTGTGAATTGTGTGCTTACGGCAGAAGGGGCAATACTTCTTGAGCTCTAATCTCTCTGTATTGTTCTTCTTATTCTTGTATGTCTGATAGTTTCTCTGCTTGCACTCTGTGCATGCGAGAGTAAGCTTATCGCGAGCTCCGGCCTTTGCCATGGTCCAAATACCTCCAAATGTCGTGTTACAGGGGCTTTCAGGCTCCCTGCGCGCCAATTTCCGCGCAACTAAAAACAAGACCTGAACGGTCTAGCGCGAAGATTGTATCACACCAGGGGCTATAAAGTCAACGAAAATATACGGAAGTGCCGATTATTTACGGCACTTTTTCCCTGAGGGGCAAAATCAGCCCCTGCGGGATCTCAATTCTGTCTCAACATCATCGATGGTGATGCCCTGATCAGCCATGAGGACGAGAAGGTGATATTCAAGATCGGCGATCTCTGCGATGATCTCTTTCTTATCACGCTGGGAAGCAGCGATAACGACCTCAACAGCCTCTTCGCCGAGCTTCTTGGAGATCTTGTCCGTGCCCTTTTCGAAAAGGTAATTTGTGTAAGAGCCCTCTACGGGATGCTCCTGACGGTCCTTTATAACGCTGTAAAGTTCTCTCATGATATCCATTGATCATTCCTCCTTGTCACTGGCCGGATCCCAGTCATTAAGTGATGTATAAAAACAAGATCTGTTGCCTGTGTGGCAGGCTGCTCCGGTCTGGTCGATCTTATATAACAGTGTATCCCTGTCGCAGTCAATGCTGGCAGACATTACTTTCTGGAAATGTCCTGATGTCTCGCCCTTCTTCCAGAGTGTATTTCTTGATCTGGAATAGTAGTGCATAAAGCCCGTCTCACATGTAAGACAGAATGCTTCCTCATTCATGTAAGCCATCATGAGGACTTCGCCGTTCTCATAATCTACGGTGATAGCCGGAACCAGTCCGTCGGAATTCTTCTTCATCTTTGCCCACATGTCATGGGGATTAAGATTGCTCATACAATGCTCCTTACGGGGATGTTTTCGTTTGCAAGATAATCCTTGAGATCTTTGATCTTTATCTCTCCGAAGTGGAAAAGGCTTGCTGCAAGAACTGCATCTGCCTTGCCGATGTTGATCGCATCCGCAAAATCCTTCATGGAACCTGCTCCTCCGGAAGCGATGACAGGTACTCCGACATTCTCGGAGATCATAGCGGTGATCTTATTGTCGTAGCCGGACTTTGTTCCGTCCTTGTCCATTGACGTAAGAAGGATCTCGCCTGCGCCAAGTGATACCGCCTTCTTTGCCCACTCAAGAGCATCAAGGCCTGTGGGCTTGGTGCCGCCTGCGATAACTACTTCATAGCCGGAATCAAAACCTGATTCCCTTGCCTTGACGTCGATAGCGCAAACGATGCACTGTGAGCCGAACATCTCAGAAGCTTCCTTTATGAATCCGGGATTCTTTACGGCAGCAGAGTTAAGTGAGACCTTGTCTGCTCCCGCGTTAAGGAGCTCTCTTATATCTTCAACGGTCCTGATGCCGCCTCCGATGGTAAAAGGAATGAATATCTCGTTGGCAACCCTTCTTGCCATCTCGACTGTCGTTCCCCTGGATTCAAGTGTTGCGGTGATATCAAGGAAAACAAGTTCGTCAGCACCTGACTGGTTATAAGTCTTGGCACACTCGACCGGATCGCCGGCATCTCTTAAGGATACGAAATTAACGCCTTTGACAACTCTGCCGTCCTTAACGTCGAGACAGGGGATTATACGTTTTGTAAGCATTTTGCCAAATCCACCTTTCCCTCGTATATTGCTTTGCCGATGATGACGCCGGCACAGCCGGAAGTCTTGATGAGTTCAACGTCTTCGTTGGAACCGATTCCGCCGGAGGCGATTACGTTAAGGCCTGTAGCCTCAACCATTTCCTGCGTCTGTGCTACGGCAGGACCCGTAAGCATGCCGTCTCTTGCTATGTCTGTAAATACTACTGTTGTTGCGCCGATCTCCTTGCACTTCAATGCAAAATCGACTGCCTTGAGTTCTGAATCAGCCGTCCATCCGTCAACGGATACGAAGCCGTCGTGGGCATCGATTCCTATTGCAACCTTGTCGCCGAATCTCTCAATCGCCTTCTTCGTGAATTCGGGATCCTTAACGGCAGCAGTACCGAGCACTGCTCTGGAAACGCCGTATTCCTCTATCCACTTTGCAAGCGTATCCATGTTGCGGATCCCGCCGCCCGTATCGACCTTAAGTCCGGTCTTTACTGCGATCTCTTTTATTATTTCATGGTTTTCCGGGACACCGCTTTTTGCTGCATCCAGGTCAACTACATGGATCCATGTGGCTCCTGCTTCCTTGAACATAAAAGCCTGGTCCAGAGGTGAATCGTTATAAACGGTGACGTCGTCATATCTGCCCTGCTTGAGCCTGACGCACTTGCCACCGATCAGATCTATTGCGGGTAATATGATCATGCTTTTGTCTCCGCTACGAATTTCTTAAGGATCTCAAGTCCTGCCGCGCCGCTCTTTTCGGGATGGAACTGCATTCCGAAAATGTTGTCGTGCTCAAATGACGAACAGTACTTTATGCCGTATTCGGTGCTTGCGGCGTTATCAGAAGTAAGACCGAGCTGGCAATAGTAGGAATGGACGAAGTAAACATAGTCGCCTTCGGTAAGAAGTCTTCCTGTTACGTCAACCAGCTTGTTCCAGCCCATCTGGGGAACCTTCAGGCCGTTATCGGGGAAACGTCTTACGAAGCCCGGAATGATGCCGAGTCCGGATACAACGCCCTTTGTTTCTCTTCTTTCGAGGTTATTCTCTTCTGAACCTTCAAGCATGAGCTGCATGCCAAGACAGATTCCCAAAAGAGGTTTGCCGGAATATGCGCAATCTATGAGCGGTGTTACGAGGTCTCTGTTTGTGAGCTCATCCATTGCCGGAGCATAGCTTCCGACACCGGGAAGAATAACACCCGATGCATCTGCTATAACGCCCGCATCGGAAGTTATCACACAGTCACTGCCGATATACATTAAAGCTTTCTCGACAGAGCCCAGATTGCCCATTCCGTAATCTACTACTGCTATCAAAGGATCAGATTTCCTTTCCTGTAATGCGTGAGTAGCACTCGCGATACTTCTCTGCAGTCTTGTCGATGATCTCCTGCGGGAGATGAGGTGCGGGATATGTCTTATCCCAGTCGAGTGTCTCGAGCCACTCTCTTAAGAACTGCTTGTCGAAGCTCTTCTGAGCGTGTCCGGGTTCATACTCTGCTGCATCCCAGAATCTTGAAGAGTCAGGTGTGAACATCTCGTCGCATACTGTGAGGACGCCGTCGATCTTACCGAATTCGAACTTTGTATCAGCAAGGATAAGGCCCTTTGTGAGTGCGAACTCTGAAACCTTCTTGTAGAGAGCAAGAGATGCATCTCTCAAAGCGGAAGCGTCAGCCTCACCGATGAGGTCTACTAACTGCTCATATGTGATGTTGATGTCGTGGCCTTCGTCAGCCTTTGTTGACGGAGTGAAAAGAGGCTCAGGAAGCTTGTCGCCCTGGAGCATTCCCTCAGGCATCTTGATACCGCCGACTGTACCGGACTTTTTGTATTCCTTAAGAGCGGAACCTTCGAGGTAACCTCTTACGATGCACTCTGCAGGAAGCATCTGAGCTTTCTTAACGAGCATGGATCTTCCCTGGAGTTCTTCCTTATACTTGTCGAAGCCCATAGGATACTTTGAAACATCAGTTGTGATGACGTGGTTCGGGATGATGTCCTTTGTGAAATCAAACCAGAACTCGGAAATTGATGAGAGCACTCTTCCCTTGTCAGGGATCAGCTCATCGAAAATAACGTCGAAAGCGGAGATCCTGTCTGTAACGACAAGAAGAAGTGAATCGCCGAGATCGTAGATGTTTCTGACCTTGCCCTTTGAGAGCATCGGCTGATCGATAAAATCAGTATCCTTAATAAGCATTTATATATCCTCCAAAAAATTATAATGCGCCTTTGGTCGAGATGACCTGACCTGCAAATCTCGGGTCTGTCTCCGTTGCCTGTCTCAAAGCTCTTGCGAGGGCCTTGAACATAGCCTCTGCCTTGTGGTGATCGTTTGCACCGTAAGGGCATGCGATGTGCAGAGTGATGCCTGCATTGAATGCAAAGCTCCTGAAGAATTCCTCGAAAAGCTGGGTGTCCATCGTGCCGCAGAACTCGCCTGCAAAATCACAATCGAAAACAAGGAATGCCCTGCCTGAAATATCAAGAGAGCATGTGCCCAGAGCTTCATCCATGGGGATGGAAGCAGAGCCGTAACGTCTGATGCCGATCTTGTCGCCCAGCGCCTTGTTAAGTGCCTGGCCAAGAACGATGCCGACGTCCTCTACAGAGTGATGAGCATCAACATTGAGGTCACCCTTGCAGGTAATGTCCATATCAATACCGGAGTGCTTTGACAGAGCAGTAAGCATGTGGTCGAAGAAACCGATGCCCGTATCGATGTTGTTTGCACCCTGTCCGTCAAGATCGATCCTGACCTTGATGTCAGTCTCTTTTGTGGTTCTAGCGATCTCAGCTGTTCTCGGCATTTTTGACCTCCTGCTTAATTGCATCCAAGAGTTCTCTCATCTCTTCATCCGTACCTATCGTTATCCTGAGATACTCGTTAAGGACGGGCTTGTTGAAATATCTTACAAGTATACCCTTTGTGCGGAGATTTTGATACAGTGTGCCGCAATCGATTGGAGGTTTCGCATACACGAAATTCGCAGATGACGGAGGCATCGTAAAACCGATCTCCTTAAGTTCTTTTTCCACCCATGTTCTCGTGGCGATTATTTTCGCGCGTGTCTCGTTATAGTAATCGACATCGAGGAGCGCGGCTTCGGCTACCTTCTGGGCAAGACGGTCAACAGGATATGAGTTGAACGAATCCCTTGCTCTCTTAAGTCCCTCGATGAGTTCCTCCGAACCTACCGCATAACCGAGTCTGATGCCGGCAAGTGAAAATGCCTTAGAAAGTGTTCTTACGACACAGACATTCTTATACTCGTTGATGAGTGATACCGCTGACTCATATTCGTTCTCGAAAGCAACATAAGCCTCGTCGACAATAACTACCGAATCAGGATTTGCCTTGGCGATCCTTGCGCAGTCTTCAACAGCGATGGCCCTTGATGTAGGCGCATTAGGATTCGCGAAAACGATTCCGCAGTTCGGAACTCCGATGTAATCGTCAGGATCAAGTCTGAAGTCTTCCTTGAGCGGGATCGTCTGTCTTCTTATGTCGTAGAACTCGGAAAATACCGGGTAGAAACTGTAGCTGTAATCAGGCATCAGGACAGGAAGTCCGGTGAGTGCCTTCTTCTCGAAGAATGTCTGGAAACAGATCGCAAGGACTTCGTCAGATCCGTTGCCGCAGAAAATGTTTGCTTCTGATACTCCGTCAAACTTTGCTGCTGCCTTGATGACATCGGTGGAGTTCGTGTCGGGATAAAGTCTTAATGTGCTGAGGTCGAATTTCCCGAGCGCTTCCTTGACCTTTGGTGAAGGCGGATAAGGGTTCTCATTTGTGTTGAGCTTGATCACCTTCTGGCCCGGCTTCGGCTGCTCGCCTGCCACATAGGGCTCTATGTCATTTATCAGTTTGTTCCAATATTTACTCAAAGTTATCAGTCCTCGAATCTGGCTCTTATGGCAGCTGCGTGACAGCCCAAACCTTCGCTGTCGGCAAATGCCGCTACATCCTTATATACGTCCTTAAGTGTCTCTTCGTTGTAGTTGATGACACTCATCTTCTTATAGAAATCACCTGTGTTAAGAGGTGAGAAGAACCTTGCAGTTCCTGATGTGGGAAGTGTGTGGTTCGGTCCTGCGAAATAATCTCCCAGAGGCTCCGGTGAATAGCTGCCTAAGAACATTGCACCGCAGTTCTTGATCTTTGCTGCGAGAACTTCCGGGTTCTCAACGCAGATCTCAAGGTGCTCGGGTGCGATCTCTTCTGAGAAGTTAACAGCCGTATCAATGCTGTCGCATACGATGATGGCGCAGTAATCTTCCATTGATTTCGCAAGGATATCCTTACGCTCTGCCTTCTCGGATCTCTTGTCGGCAAGATCCAATACCTTCTCTGCGAGTTCTCTTGAATCAGTAAGAACGATCGCGGAAGCCATCTTGTCGTGCTCAGCCTGTGAGAGCATGTCTGCTGCCACGAAATCCGGATTTGCTGTCTTATCAGCGATGATCAGGATCTCGGAAGGTCCTGCGAACATGTCGATATCAACCTGACCGAAAACCAGACGCTTAGCTGTATTTACATAGATGTTTCCGGGGCCGCAAACCTTGTCTACTCTCGGAACCGTCTCAGTACCATAAGCCATTGCCGCGATTGCCTGTGAACCGCCCATTCTGTAGATCTCCGTAGCGCCTGCGATAGAAGCAGCTGCAAGTATAACGGGTGCGATCGTTCCGTCCTTTCTCGGAGGTGTTGCAAAAACGATCCTCTCAACACCTGCAACTGAAGCAGGGATAACATCCATCAATACTGTTGACGGGAGAGGTGCCGTACCGCCCGGTACATAAACGCCCGCAATGGAGATAGGTCTTACGCGGACACCGATCTTTGCGCCCTTGCCGACATCCATCATGAAGCCGTGTTCTTTCTGCTCCTCGTGGAATCTTCTGATGTTGGAAGCAGCTTTCTTCATAATTGTCAGAAGTTCGGGATCGATGGACTTGATGGCATCTTCGATCTCCTGCTCGGATACTCTGAGCTGGTCTGAAGTGAGCTTAACGCCGTCAAACTTCTCTGTGTACTTAAGAAGCGCAGCGTCGCCGTTTTCCCTGATGTCATCA
>Ga0310691_10007711_pt1 | contig 11161 bp, 8 predicted proteins | sample 176DNAGHGlowgp2_FD_203887 | JGI IMG/M metagenome (GOLD analysis project Ga0310691, IMG submission 203887) | Sheep rumen microbial communities from Palmerston North, Manawatu-Wanganui, New Zealand - 1766 DNA GHGlow gp2 (v2) (version 2) | ecosystem: Host-associated > Mammals > Digestive system >... | reverse complement strand
GAATTATTCATGTGAAAAGCTTTTTCTTCCATCACTTAAACTTTCAAACGTATTCCTCACGATGCGACCAAATATATTGCATAGGGGAGTGTAAGTATAATTTCGTATGTTTACAGGTCTGCGGAATTTTTACATTTTTGGCAATCGCATAACTAGAAATTACCATTCTTTCAGGTCAGAATTTTTTAATTTTTTTAGACAATATGCTCATCACCTCAGGATAGCAAACTATCAAATTACGATAATCAAAAATGGATGATAGAATTGGAATATGTTTTTTCCCACAGAAAAGAAAAATTCTGCTCAACCATTTAGGTAGAGATTCTACCACATGAATTTTCTTGAATTTCTCAGTTCCAGGAATCTGAACTATCAAATGTTTCAAATCTGAATCAGCTATCATCGTGAAAATTTTGATCTCGGCTTTCGGATCATTTCTAAGTTCCTGCTGAAGCAAATCTTTGAAAACTTCCAAAGCTCAACCAGGAAATAATCGACAATGAACAGCTGCAATTTTCATAGTTTAGGAATTTTTTAAATCTCACGTAATTAACATAAATTTATAGCATAATATTGCAAGAAATATTCTCTATTGACATTTTCGATAAAAAGATTATACAAATACACGTTTTATAACTTTATGTAATGTAAGCATGAGTATAGAAAAAAAAGAAAGTATATGAAACACTTCTAAAAAATTAAAGAATTCTCAAGTATCACATGGACTCTGAGAAGTTTTGTATGGAAAACAAATTATTGCCCAAATGGTTGAAAATATCAAGAATGAAGAAGTGAAATCAGCTTTATTATCACGTTTTACAAATGGTGCATGTACACTTAAACAAGTAAAGAAAGAGATAAAAATATATAACGATTCATTTGATAAACTTTCAGATGAAGAGTTGATGGAATTCAATGCTCTAATTTCGAGATATCAGCTATTACCATCATATTGACTCAAAGAATTGTCCACTAAAAATGAGATATTATCAAAAGATCCAGAAATAAGAAAATTGATGGGGTTGTCTCTTCAAAATAATATAAGACCTTCTATAATCAAGGATGGAGAGAGTATTTACGAAAAATTAGCAACAGTTGAAAATCCAGAAGAAAAGTATTTAATTTTGTATTACCTTCAGGAATGATGCCTCCCAAAATTAGTGGAAGAAGAATATGAAAATTATAAAGACATCAAAAACTATGATTATAAAGATGAGAATCTTAAACAGTTCCTATTGTCTCTTATTAAAGATGAAAAAATAAGTCCATCATTAATAGAACTTTATTTTGATATAATTAAAGACAAAGAATTTTGAGAAGAAACTGAAAAATTTATAAGAAGACTGATTAATCAGCCAAAGAAATAATTATTTATATAAACTCTCGATATTATTAATCATATAATCCCAGTTGAATTTTTTCTCTGGGATTTTTTCAAAATCTCTATTTCTGATTTTTTGTATTGATTCACAGATTCATTTTGCACTAGGAGGAGACATCAAAATCACGTTTCCACTCACAACTTCAGGGACTGCTGCCAGATTGGAAGTAATCAGATTCTTTCACATTGCACAAGCTTCTGAATGCACAGATCAAAATCATTCTGCCAATGATGGAGCGATAATTATATCTGCACATGCTACAAAAATTCTCAAATCTTCTTTAGGAAATCCTCTAAAAATCTGAACTCTATTTTCAGCTTTTAGTTGCTTCGATATGTAATTAATTCTTTCAATTATGAATTCGCTCCTTTTGGATGGAATGATATTAAATAATAATTTTGCATCAGGATTCTCTTCCAATATCTGAGGAATCGCATCAACCAACAAATCGATTCATTTAGTTTTTCATGCGTGACCGTAGTAAGAAATGAGATATGAATCATCCCATAAATATTTCTTTTTTCGCTCATTTATTTCAGATTTTTGTACATTGTTCATATTCCAGAAATCATTGTCCACTCCATTATGGATTAAGTGCAATTTTTTATCACTAATTCATCACTTCACGCGTAATGAATTCAGAGTATATAGCGATACGCAGTGATAGATATCGTGTGGAAACTTAATCATCAACCATTCAAATAATTCAAAAATTCGGCGAGAATGTCGTGGTTTTAATTCTTTCCATAGTTTTCCAAATATTTCATGAATCGTTGCTACTGATTTTTTATGAAAAAGTTTAGATAAAATACTGGCTGGAATAGCGGAAGTGTAGCTTGAACTATGAATTATCTTGATATTTTTATTTTTTCTGAGAACCTCACAAGCTTTTACAAATCACTTGAAAAAGAATCATTTCCTTCATTTTCAGACTCTATAAATAGTTAGGTTTCAGATTTTCTCATGTTTTTTTAATTCATTATCGAAGCGAGAAGTTATCAATGTGATTTTATATCATTTTTCTAATAATCAATCTATCAAATGTTCAAAAACATTCTCAATTCATCATCTATGAGGTACGTAGTAATCGAGTAAAAATAGAATTTCAGCCATTGATTATAGAAAATTAAATTCAGTATTTCTTACACAAAGAGAGTAGCGATATTTGATTGATTATCAATTTGAAATTATTGTGATATTTGATATAAAATGATGTACTTTAATTTTCATAGAAAGATATGGCGGGTTATTCTTTTACAGACATAATATGATATGTAGTTGTTGGATGAATTATGTTAGTTTTTTTATATCTTGGTGTTCTAGACTATTTACGTTATCGTGGAGCAAAAAAACTTAAGTATGAATGAACTTGAATTATGAAAAAAACAACTGTGTCCACCGTAGGAGAAAAATATGTTAGTTGAGATGGAGATTCTTCATGATATTATTTGTATCGGTTAGAGGCAAAAGATGATGCAGGAAATATTTATCGCAGTAAAGAATTTAAGAATGCAGAACATTGATGACGTACATTAGAAGAAATGGTAAAAAAATATGATTGAGTAGTTTATGATTTATGAAATAAAGAAGTAGTTATAAGGCAGATTAATAATAATATTCAACGTTTAGAAATGGAACTCTCAAATGATCCATGATTTTTTAGAAGTATGTCATTAAAAACAGATATCGCGGCTATGAAAGATTATATAAAAATAGCCAATGAATGACCAGTTAATCCTTATTTAATATGTAATGGTCATAAATTATCGGTTTGAGATAGTGTAGATGTATACGTAAGCCCAGAAGATTCTGAACTGTATTATTTTGATTTAGATTTTACACAGGAGCAATAATTAGAATAAACTCATCTGACTAGGTTGATTACTTTTCGGAGTATCAACATTTTTTTCTTCAATTTTCAAATTTCATAGGAAAGGGAATTTTTCTATGATTTCATCTCGAGATTCATAAATCTTTATTCCCAGTGTCTCAGCTTTTTCTTTTTTTGATCAAGCTTTTTCTCCGCAGAGTAGAAAATCTGTATCTTTTTTAGGTTGTTCATGAAATATGAATCAATTCTTTTCCATTTTTAATTTTATCATTTCACGAGAAAATTGGAAAGTTCACGTGATAGAGAAGGCTTTATTCAACCTCTCCACCACTTCGTGGTCCCCATCAACCCCCTCTAAATCTCCCCCTCACAGGGGAGACTTACGAGATTTTCAATCTCACAGAGAGGAAATTTCGCTCCCCGTTAGAGGAGTATTTTGCTCCCTGTTAGGGGAGCTGTCCGAAGGACTGAGGGGTTGCTGAGGGGTTGTTTCAGCAGAGAAATTCAATCCACAAGCTTCCAATTTCTCCAACATAGTCCTAACTTGTTGATTCGCAAAAAATTCTTTCAAGGCGATAATTGTCTTTTCTCATACTCAATCAATCTGCTGCATCAGTTCTTCATTTGTCAGAATAACTTCAATTTCAGACAGATTTTTAGCTCATTTTTCTTGTAAAAATTTAGCAATATCTTGTGCAGTTTTTTTACCAATATGTGGAATTCATAACGCGTTAATGATTCTCCATAATTCTTTATTCTTGGATTCTGCCAATTGCTGGTTGATTTCATATAGCATTTTCTCTCAGATTCATGGAATCTTTCTCAAGAAAATCTGAGTCTGAATATCAGACAATTTATAGATATCAGCCACCGAATGAATCAAGTGTTGCTGCATCAGAATATCCACAATCGCATCTCCAACTCATTGAATATCCATTGCTTCCTTACTACAAAAATGAATCAGTTTTTCCTTTATCTGGGCAGGACATTCTGGATTGGTACAGTAATAATGTATTTCAATATTTATAATCGGAGAATTACAGGCAGGACAGAATAAAGGAGCAGAAATCTGACTTTCAGATCAATTTCTTCTCTCTTTTATTACACTTGTGATATATGGAATAACTTCTCCACTTCTCTGAATCCAAACGAAATCGTGGAGCTTGATATTCTTCTCATTGATAAAATCAAAATTATGTAAGCTAACCCTAGAAATCTCAACTCAACTCAATTGAACAGGCTGTAAATTTGCAACAGGAGTGATAATTCACGTTCTTCATACCTGAAAATCTACAGACAAAATCTGAGTACTAGCTTGCTGAGCAGGGAATTTGTAAGCTATCGCCCATTTTGGATGGTGCTGTGTAGTTCACAAAATCTTGCGTAATGAAACATAATCATCCTTCACTTCTCATTCATTCATGGTGAATAGAGTCTGATTTTTCTCTTCATTTGATAGCTCAACTTTAGCTGGTTTATTCTCTTGTAATTTGATAACTAATCCATCGAAATCATAATCCAATTCATCCAATTCTTTTCTGGTTTCACTTCTAGTACAGATTTCTTGTATTCATCAAATTGTCTGCTTTCCAAATGATAAATCTACTTGGCTAAATCATAAATCTTTCAAGTCAGGTTCTATAGCATTTCAATTTTCATCTTCGGCTTCTAGTAAATCATACACAAAACAAACTAGTTTTCTTTTCTTTACTTCTCCGCTATCAAGCAATTTGATACTTCCAGCTGCGGCATTTCTAGTATTTGAAAATGGATCTAATCAATCTAATTCTCTCTGCTCGTTAATCTCTTTCAAAACTGATTTTGGCATCATAATTTCTCATCTAACACGAAGGAGTTTCAGATTTTGATTCAGAATTTTTGGTACATTATCTATCATCTTAACATTCTCTGTAATATCATCTCATACATAACCATCTCCACGAGTAATCGCTTGCTTGAATTTCCCATCCTTATAAATCAGTTCTACAGATAGACCATCGTATTTAGGCTCTACGATGTAGTAATATTTATAAATTCATTCTTTAGTTAGTCATTTTTGAATCCTTTCATCAAACTCTTTCAAATCTTCGGTATTATAACTATTTTCCAAAGAAAGTAACGGAGTTTTGTGGTCAGCTTTTTCAAATCATTCACTTACCTGTCAGATTAAGGCTTGAGTGGGGGAGTTTGAAGTAATTAATTGTGGAAATTCAGATTCAATCCTTTTAAGAAAATTAAAAAGCTGATCATATTCAAAGTCAGAAATTATCGGAGCATTTTGGAGATAATAACGGCGATTATGCTCAGTGATACAATCTATCAATTCTTGATAAATCTCTCCAATATTTTGGAGTTTATTCAAATCGTCAGTATTTATGAGTTTTTGTAGATGTTGAGTCTGCTCTGAAAGAGTCATTTAATATGTTGTTATGTAAATTTTATTAGTTTAATGTATAGAGAAAAAAGGCTGAAAGGCAAACGAAATTATTTAATACTTTTTTCTTGAAAAAGTTAAAATATACTATATAAGAATATTAACTGATTTATAATATTTATATTTTTTTGATGACTACTTATTCATTTTCCCAGATAGGGCTGTATAATCAGTGTCCAAAGAAATATCAGTTTAGATACGTAGATAAGGTAGAAACGGAATTCTGATCTTCTCCAGATTTAATTCTTTGAACTTCAGTTCACTGAGCTCTAGAATGGTTGTATAAACAGATTAATATTTTTATTACCCCTACTAAGGAAGAAACTTTAGCTAAGTTTCATGAACTTTGGGATCAATGAATCAAGGAGGCATGAGAAGAAATGATCTATAAATGAGAGCAGACTGAAGCTGATTATATTAGAAGATGAGAACATTATATAGATGAGTATTATAATAAATACTCCCCTTTTGAATGAATAAAAGTTATATGAACTGAGCTTCAATTGACTTTCAAACTTCAAGAAGAATGAGAAGAAGAATGAAGGTCTTTTAGATGATTTGTAGATAGATTAGATAAAGAATGAGAAGATACTTTTGTCATTAATGATTATAAAACTAATAAATATTTACCACCTGAACAGAAAGAAGATTATAGAGAACAACTGACTTTATATGCTCTTTGAGTTAAAGAAAAATATGGTAAATACCTAAAACATATCAAAGCAAAACTTCATTATCTACATTTTGATATAAGTGATGAATGGGAAATAACTGATGATTTAATCCAACCAATTAAGGAAAGATATGAAAAAGCCATAGATGAAATTGAAAAGAAAAAAGAACAATATGAACATAATCCAAATGATAAAAATATATTCCCTACTAACTGAAATAACTTCTGTTGATACTGTGAATATAATAATTTATGTCCTTTATTTATGCATTTTGGAATGGAGGATGAGGCCGTAGATTGATGAGTTCTATGAGAAAAAACAGTAAAAAGATTAGTGGATGAATATGCTGAATTATCTAAGAAAATCTCTCAAGAGACTAAAGAAAAAGATAACATTAAAGAAGTATTGATTGAATATGCTGATGCTAAATGATATGAACAGCTATTCTGAAATGAAAATAATATGAAAATCTCCAAATCTGGTAATTATTCTATGAAAGATAAACCAGCTTTGAAAAAATATCTAATTGAAAAATGAGTGTTCAATGAAGTATGAGATATCTCATGGAGTAGTGTTGCTAAAATGGTTGAAGATTGAACTATTGATGAAGCAACTGCTAACGAATTGTTAGAGTACAAGGATTCTCGAAGAGTAAGTGTAAGTAAAAAGAAAGAAGATAAAAAAGAAGAGGAATAATCCCCTTCTTTTCTTTACCATTTTTTAGTTATTTTATGAAGTATGATATACTGATAAATTAAGAATATAGTACATAATATTGTCAGAATAATTCAAGCAAATCATACAGGAGATGAACATAAAAATTCCTTTATATTATATCAGTATTCCATTATTAATCATGCTATCATGCTACAGAAGAAAATACCTAAGATAATACCTTTAATATTCTTTATAAATTTACGATATTTTTCATAATTTACTAATTCATTCTTTGTTAGTCAATATTTTAATTCGATATCTCTTCGAGCCAATAAACAAAATAATATAGTAAAACAAGCTATTAAACATATTTTTAGTCATTCTCACATAAGTATTCTATAAGAATATAAAACAATATATTTGATATAAATTTTTATGTATATTTCCATTGAAAAATATTATTCTTATGATATAACCATTTTTAGTTTATAAAATTTAAACATTATCGAATGGATGAACAACAATTTAGGGAATGAATAAATACATTCCTTCCTACATTAAAGCTTTTTGTTAAAGCATTTAAAGATAAAGATCAGTGAAGATCGTTTATTGAGTATATGAATAATCTTCCTAAAAATCAAATTCAGAAATTTTATGATGAATATAAAAATCTCAAAAGGGAGAAAATTAACAGGGTTAGGATTACTATTCTTGAAAGATTGTTGGAATGATCTCTTACTTATGAAGACGCTGTTAATATCTTTGAGGATGAAAAAAAACTATGGGAACCTCGTACTTTAAAAAATTGGACCATTCCAAGAATAGTTTATCCTTTTTGTTATTGAGAAAAAAAACATTATGAAAAATTTACAGAATGATTCTTAAAAGAAGTATGTGATTATGTTGTTGATGGTGCTTCTTATGATAGAAATAAGATAACGAATCCTGGATCAGTAACATTTGATTGAGCAAATAATTTTTGAAAAAACTGATTCTATGTGGGGTTTTGAAATAATACACATCCTGATTATACTACTCAGGATCAATTTCGTATCGAATCAGAATGAGATGATAAATTAAATGTTTGAATTTATCACCATAAGAAATGATTCATTGAATGAAAATATAAAAAATTTGATTTAATTTCAGTTACTTTAAAAGATATTGTAGATGAAGCTAGAGAATGCAAAAATATAGTTGAGAATGATATTTATAAATGAGAGGTGCAAAATTTAAAAATTATAGATGATCCTATTTTACCTATTTCTTCTAAATCTATGATTTCCATTTCATTAAATACTATCCTCTATTGAGTACCTGGTACATGAAAAACATTTAATACCGTTAATTATGCTGTTGCAGCAATAGAATGAAAGAATATAGAAGATGTTTGTAATGAGGACCGAAATATTGTAAAAGAAAGATATAATCAATATAAATCTGAATGACAAATAGTTTTCACTACATTTCATCAGTCTTTTTGATATGAGGATTTTATTGAATGAATAAAAGCAAAAGTAGAAGATAATTGAAATATTAATTATGAAGTAGAATCTTGAATCTTTAAGAATCTTTGTGAAGTTGCACAAAGTGAAGAAAATATTAACACAACTAATAGTAATATAGATATAGAGAAAGCTAATATATTTAAAATGAGTTTATGAGAAGTTTGAAGGAATGATGAAGTTTACGATTATTGTATAGATAATAATCTAATAGCATTATGATTTAGTAATTATGATTTTACAAATCTCAAATGAAATTCTAGCAAGGATGTAAAAGACTTTATTAAAGAAAATTATAAAGAAGCTACAAATCTAGATACAAATTTCTTAGTTGATGCAATATTTCGTTTTAAATTACGAATGAAAAAATGAGATATTGTACTTATCTCAAATTGAAATAATTATTTAAGAGCAATATGAAAAATTACATCAGACTATTTTTATGATGAAAATTCTCCTATTGAATATAAACATTTTAGAAAAGTTGAATGGCTACTAAAAGATGTAAATATTCCTGTTGAAAGAATAAATAATAAGAAGTTTTCTCAGCAGTCTATCTACAATTTGAAAGATAATTCCTATAAACAAACACCACTAAAATTGGATGAATTAAGAACTATTATTTGAGGTAATAAATCTTGAGGAAAAAGAAATTATGTTCTTATTATTGATGAAATTAATAGATGAAACATTTCTAAAATATTCTGAGAATTGATTACATTAATTGAACCTAATAAGAGATTATGATGACCAGAACAGATTAAAGTAAAACTTCCTTATTCTCAAAAAGAGTTCTGAGTACCAAACAATCTTTATATTCTTTGAACGATGAATACAGCAGATAGATCTATAGCATTAATGGATTTAGCATTGAGAAGAAGATTTAAATTCAGGGAAATTGAACCTAATTCAGAACTATTGGATTGAATTATTATTGATTGAATCAATATTAAAGAATTATTTGAAACATTAAATAAAAGAATTGAATTCTTATATGATAGAGATCATTTGTTAGGACATGCATATTTCTTACCTCTTAAAAAAGAACCTACACTAGAAAAACTTAATTCTATTATGTTAGATAATATTGTTCCATTATTGCAAGAATATTTTCATGATGATTGGGAAAAAATCCAATTAGTTTTATGAGAATGAATTGTAAAAAGTGAAATGATGTCAGCTAAAGGATTATGAATTAATAATTCAGAATATGAAGATTATCCTAAATATGTAATAAATACTCACCTTTCAGCACAAGATTATTCATACTAATGTATTATAAACCAAAAAAAGAAATAACAATAAAAGAATATTGAATCATTTGAACTAAAGAAAATGATTGATTTTGAACTTGGTATCATCAAGTTGATGAGACTACTTTTTCTGAACTTGAAAGTTTTGTTTTAAGTGAAAAAAATCAGGCTGAGGATCTTTTTCATCTTTCAAATAAGAAGTGATTTTGAAAAGTTATTACAGCACAAAATTATGTTTGAGTATTACAAACTAAAAGCTGAACATTAATAGAAGTATTACCTAAAATTGCTAATGTTGAAAATGAAGAGAAAACAAGAGGAATTTTCTTAAGGATGCTAAAAACATTAAAAGATAGCCCCTTTAGAAATCTTAATGATGCTAATCTAAGAAATCAGAAATTCCCTATTTTGGAAATTTTTATTCAATTATTTCTTTCTGAATTATCCTTATTAGTTAAAAAAGGGATTAAGAAAAATTATGTAGAAAAGGAAGATAATCTAAAATATATTAAATGAAAACTAAAAATTAGAGAAAATATTTCTAAAAACATTTTTGATCATTCAAAGTTCTATTGTGAATTTGATGAATTCTCTGAAGATACAAAAGAGAATAGATTAATCAAAACTTGTTTGGTGAAAGTTAGTAAGATTGCTAAGAATAAAAATAATCTTAAAGATATTAATCTTTTCTTAGATTATTTTTCTTGAGTGAAACTTTGTAAAGATATTAAAGCTGATCTTAAACTTATTGATAATTTAAATAGGCTTCATACCTACTATTTACCTACTTTAAAATGGGTTAAGCTTTTCTTATGAAATGAATCTGTTGTAAACTTCAAATGAGATACTTTAGCTCTATCACTACTCTTCCCTATGGAAAAAATTTTTGAGAGCTATGTTGCTAATATCTTAAAGAAAAAATTACCAGATCATGAAGTTGAAGCTCAAGATACATGAAAATACTTAATTGAAGAACATATGGAATCAAAGAAGTTTAAATTGAGACCTGATATTGTTATTGATGAGTGATTAATAGTTGCTGATACAAAATGGAAGATTGTTGATTCCAATGATTATTACTGAAATTACTGAATATCCCAGGCTGATATGTATCAACTTTATGCTTATGCTAAAAAATATCATTGTGGTGAGCTTTATTTAATCTATCCAAAGAACGAAAATTTCCAAGAAAGTTTACCTGCTTTTAAATATGAAGATGGTATTGTTTTAAAAGCTATTCCATATGACTTAGAGAATGATGAGTGTATATTATTCTAATTAGGATATTTATAAACTAAAAAAAGAAACGACAAACGTCGTTTATGAAAAAATATGAAATTAAAATATTATCTGATTCAATCGGAGTAAATAACTAAAATAAAAAAAGACAGATTTCTCTGTCTCTTTTCTTAACCTTAATCCTAA
>Ga0310691_10007710_pt1 | contig 11161 bp, 1 predicted proteins | sample 176DNAGHGlowgp2_FD_203887 | JGI IMG/M metagenome (GOLD analysis project Ga0310691, IMG submission 203887) | Sheep rumen microbial communities from Palmerston North, Manawatu-Wanganui, New Zealand - 1766 DNA GHGlow gp2 (v2) (version 2) | ecosystem: Host-associated > Mammals > Digestive system >... | reverse complement strand
CGGGTAAAGAACTGGAACACATTGGCCCCTATGGAGAGGGCGTCCTCGCCCATCGCCTTGAAGCCTGCAGCACTAGAAAGATGGCAACCTATAAGCATATTTCCAATAATAAAAAATCCCCACGCAATGGTGGGGAGAAATATTGAAGGTCTGCGATTGCTGCGGTTACTTCTTTTCGGGGCGCTTGTAACCGAAGTTCTTCAGCATGTCTTCCTTCACAGAGCGTGCCGAGCCCACCTTGTTGGACGGCTTTTCCGGTTCCCAGCCACCCTTTGCGTTCTGCGTGAACGGAGGCACGGAGCAGCGCAGCGTGGACTTCATCTCGACCTCGGTGCGGTAGACATACGCGCCCGTACCCAGGAGTCGGCCCGAAGCCGTGCGAACGTTGCCATCCCTATCCGGCTTCATTTCGAAGTACAGCGTCAGGAGACCAGCGTCGCTCATGTAGTCCGGATTGTCCAGTTCCTGAGTGAACGTGTAGTAGTCCACAAAGTCGCCCAGGGTCGTGTAGATCCAGACCTTCACATACATCTTGGTCTTGTAGAGGTTCACGCGAGAAAGGTCAGAGCCAACATTCTCAGCGAACTCGTCGGTACAGTAGTCGCGAACATATTCCTCAACACTGACCTTCTTACTGGAGTTGGCTTCAACACCTTCGAGCGGTACAAGGCCATCCTTGCCGATGATGTCGTCGAGCGTGGCAAGGCCGCCCACAGCATTCACGGTAGGCACCTTCGTCTCGATTCCGAGAGTCGGGCCAAGGTGGCCCGTGAGGCCCGGATACGGTTCATCGCCGGTACCCGGCTTGTTATCGAACCCACCACCGATGACAGTTTCGACTTCCTTGTCCGTCTTCGGGTTGTAAATGGTTACAGCGAAGGTCTGGTTGTCTTCCGGCTCGTGAGTAGCGTAGTACTCGGCCACAAGATCCTGCGTGACTTCGGTAACCGGCTTCTCGATAGCGATATCCACGTCCTTCGCGTTCTTCATGATAACGCGGATGGTATCGCTAGCTTCGTTGCCAGCCTTGTCGCGGTAGAAGCGAACGATTACATTTCCACCCTTGTTAAGGCTCTGCGTAACGAGGGTATCCTGAACAATCGGGCCCTTGCCGTCGCCAATATCCACGGTCCACTTCACGTCGACAAAGTTCGAGTAGATGACCTCGCCTTCGGTCGGGTAGAGAATCTTGACCTTCGGCGGCACCTGGTCGAGCACGATGAACAGCGACTGCGTGCCGGTATTGCCGAACTTGTTCTTGTAGGTGTAGGTCAGCAGGTAGCCGATGTTGCCGTCCTCGTTACGGACGATGTTGCCCTCGGCATCCACGCCATAAGAAACCGTCATCGCATTGCCAGCCTCGTCAACCGTCTCGTAAGACACGGTGTAAACCACCTCGTTTTCGAACTTCTTATCGCCGCCCTTCGAAGAACTGGACTTGTCATCCTTGCCCGAAGAAGAGGAGCCGCCCTTGCCCGAACTGCTGCTTTCGATAGCAGAATCTTCCGGCTTGGCGTAGCCGCCAGAAGTCTTGATGACAGCGCCCGTTACAGCGTCGGCCTGATAAGAAATCGTCACCTCGTGGCCACCGATAGTATCCTTGTAGGCAACCGTCATCTCGACAACGCCATCGGCATTGGCAATCATCTCGCCCTTGTCGTCGGTGTAGTAGGTCACGGTCACCGTGTGGCCGTTCACCACTTCCGTGTAAGAGACGGCAACCTTCTCGCCGTTCACGGGCGTGCGGCTCGTGCCCGAAGAGGGATTGTCGGTAAGTGCAAGGCTAAAGTCGGTAATCTCGGACATCGTGCCCGTAAAGGTCTTCTTCGGCACGCTCACGGTATCGAGTTCAATCTTCGTGGTGAACGTTTCCTTAGAGCCGGATTCCGGATCCGTTACCGTAACAATGATGTCGTTCTTGCGTTCGTTCACATAGAACGCCGTATCGGCCTGCGCGGATTCCTCCACCACCGTGAAGATGTTCGGCACACTAGCATCGTCTTCCGCCTTGCGGATAGAGACAATCGGAGTAGCCTTGCTCACGTAGACCACGAGCGTATCGTAGCCCGGGAAGTCCATCGACGGGTCTTCGAACTTCTTGACAATAATGTTCTCGCCCTCTTCGAGCAGCATGCATTCGGTAGTATCCTTCAGCGTAGCGCCGCTCTTCTTGTTACGGGCTTCCCATTCGACGCAAAGGTCGGTCGTATTGATGTAGAGCGTATCCGGGCTCTTCCAGGTCGAATCCACCGTCTCGGCAATCGTAATCTCAACTTCAGGCGTTTCGATGACGTTGCCAATCTTGATAGTGACAGTCGCCGTATCCGAAAGTTCGCCGTCGGTCACGCGCACCTTGATGGTGTAGATAGAATCCTTCTCGTAGTCAAGAGAATCCTTGAGGATAATCGTACCGTCTTCCTTGACCTCGAACGTCTCGCTTTCTTCCACGAGCTCGTAGGTCAGAGTACCGTAGGCCTTCGAGGTATCCGGATCCGTCGCCTCGATTTCGCCCACCTCGGTACCGATCTTCGCATCTTCCGAAACCGTGATGGTCTGGTCCGGGATATCCGGCTTCTCGTTCACGTCGGTAATCTTCACGATAATCGTCTTGGTATCGGACAAGGTATTATCGCCTTCGCCATCGGTACCGTTGTCGGTCACCTTCACCGTAATCGGGAGTTCATGGTTCTTTTCGTAATCCAGAGCCGGGCAGTTGTCCACCTTGACCGTAATTACGCCACGTTCGGAGACCTCGAAGCAGCCGCTCTTGTCTTCGACCAAAGTGTAGGTCAGCACAGTGTCGTACACATCGGGGTCAGTAGCCTTGATGGTATCAACAACGGTGCCCTTCTCCACATTTTCCTTGACATCCACAGAATCCGTGGTGATCTTCGGCTTCTCGTTCACGTCGATAAGCTTGATAGGCACATCCTTCGTCATCTTGATGGTCGTATCGTTCTTGTCGAAGTAATCAATCACTACGTGGAACGCGCTATCCAGGCCGCACTTGTCCTTGTACGGTTCCGATTCGCAGTCGAACACGACCTTAGCCACAAGCGTGATGTTCGGGCGACCGTCAATCGGCTCGTCGTACCTCAGGTCGAACAGGGCCGTATCGCCGCCGACCAGCTTGAAGCGGTTGTCGTAGTAGTCGACAATCCTGGACATCGAGTCGATATCGCTCGGGTGTTCAACACGGCCAAGGGAATCGCCAATCTGGTTGTTCTCGGCAATTTCACATGTTTCCACAGTGAAGAGCGGAGATTCGTTCATATCGCGAATTTCAATGACGCGGATAATCGTATCCTTCAGTTCAGCCTTGTGGCCGTTCGGTTCCGACACAATCACAGCCACAGTGTACTGCGGTTCTGGATCGTTGCTGGACTGCGCGGCACGGAGTTCTTCGTAGTTGAGAAGGTCGGAATCCTTGACCGTCACGACAATCTTCCAACGGTCACCATCCTTCACCTTGTTGATTTCAAAGATGTCGTCAACAGTCACGCCAGTCGTCACGTTGGTACCAATCAGGCCCAGCGACGGGACAAGCGAATCAACATCGTCGGCATCTTCGTCGTACACGAAGTATTCCATAACAACCGTACCCGTCGGGGAATTTTCATTGACGCCCACGGTCAAGATGTTCTTGCCATGTTCGTCGCCCGAGCCGCGGTTGGTCGTATCGCAATGAGCAATGCAGAGCGTATCGGTATCGTCGTCGCCATCGTCATCGTCGTCAACGATAATCTTCGGCGTTTCGTCGGTATCCTTGAGCTTGATGGTCACAAGGGCCGTATCGGAAAGGGTGCTGTCCGTAACGCGGACCTTCACGTAGAACACGGAATCCTGTTCGTAGTTGAGGCCGGCATTTTCGGCAACCGTAATCTTTCCTGTATTATCGATATTGAACTTGCTTGCCGCGCCCTCAGTGGAATCAAGCAGCGAGTAGTAGAGCGTACCGAATTCCGGGTTCAGCACATCCGGGTCGCTAGCCACAACGACACCGACAGAGTCGCCCTTCTTGGAATTTTCTTCCACGGCAAACACGGCATCTTCAACAGTCGGAGCCTCGTTCACGTCGATAACCTGGATTCTGCGGACAATAGAATCCTGCAGGCCATCCGGGTCGGTAACATACACAGTCACCTCGTGCAGCGGCTTGACCTTTTCAAAGTCAAGTTTCGAACCATCGGGCACAATAACGGCCAACTTGGTCTTGCCGCCTTCGACCACAATCGCGGCCTTGAAGAGGCTATCCACACCAGTCCCGTTGTTATCCTTCAGGCTCGGCGTGAGGTTAGCCAAGTCACCGGCATCCTCGTCCGAAACCACGTAGGCAAACACCTTAGCGCCGTCTGCACTGTTCTCGTTGATAAACACGGTAAGGGTGCTATCGTCGGTATGGCCACGGCTGGTCGTATCGCAGAATGCGACACAGAGAGAATCGGTATCGTCGTCACCGTCGTCATCATCATCGATGATAATCTTCGGAGTTTCATCAACGTCATTGAGCTTGACGGTAACAAGTGCCGTGTCGGAAAGTTCCTTATCCGTCACGCGAACCTTCACGTAGATAACCGGAGTTTCTTCGTAATTGAGCGTTGCATTTTCCGCAACCGTAATCTTACCGGTACTGTCAATGTTGAACAGCGTGTCGGCACCGGGTGTAGAACCGGCGGTCGCATCAAGCAGCGAGTAGTAGAGCGTACCGAAGTCCGGGTTGAACTTATCCGGATCGCTGGCCTCGACCACGCCAACGGAATCTCCCTTCTTGGAGTTTTCGTCAACAGCGAATTCGGCATCCTTAACATCCGGCTTTTCATTCACGTCGCTGACGTAAATCTTCTTCTCGAGCGTAACCTCGTTGCAACCAGCGGCTCCGTTCTGGTCCTTCAAGGTAAGCGTCACGTTGAATAGCGTATCACCGTTAGCTTCCTTAATCGCTTCAAAGTCCGGAACACTGGCAACGCGAATCACAGCGAAGGTGGAATCATTCCTAGTTTCAACCTTGATGTTGAACAGGTTCTGCGCCAGGATGGCGTTCTGTTCATCATCCGCAAGCGAGACCTTCAGGGTCGTCGCGAAATTCGCGTCGGCTGCATCCGGGTCCTTGATTTCGTAACGAGCAACTTCCGTGCCAGCGGCAGTATTTTCTGCAACCTTGTAGCTCGGCTTGCCGTCGTCAATGAACTCAGGAGGTTCATTTTCATCACCGACCTTGATAGTTACAATAGCCGTATCAGAGAGGTTTTCAAAGCCCTTGTCTGAACCGTTATCGGTAACGATTACCAGCACCTGGTACTCGTTACGGTCTTCGTAATCGAGCGTACTATCCTTGGCAACCTTGATGACGCCATTATTATCGACCGTGAACAGTTTTGCCACCTGATCATTCGTGTTCACGTCGGCAAGGCTGTAGGTAAGTTTAGACCACTTATCTTCATCCTTTGCCGGAACAGTACCGACCACAGTGCCAGCCTGCGAGTTTTCGGGAACCGTCAGGGTCTTGTTCTCGATTACAGGCTTGTCGTTCGCATCCTTGATCTTGATGGCCACGCGGGCAGTATCCTTCAACGTCCCATCAGAAACCACGACGAGGGCGTAGTAGAGGCTATCCACTTCGTAGTTCAGCGTACTGTCCTTGGCAACCGTAATCTTGCCCGTAGAGGCATCAATCTTGAATTCCTTATAGTCATTCGCGTTCGCAGCAACCGTATCGGCAACGAGCGTGTAGGTCAAGGTTGCACAAGTGTTGTCCTTGCAGTCGTCATCCGTTGCAGAAACAGTACCAACATCCGTACCAGCCTTGGAATTCTCGTACACGGAGAATGTCGGGTACTTGTCGTCAAAGCCCGGCTTTTCGTCTTCGTCGGTTACCTGGATGGTAATGATAACGGAATCGGAAAGATCCGTGAAACCCTTCGAAGAGCCGTTGTCCGTCACGACAACCTTTACCCTATATTCGTTCTTGGTCTCGTAGTCAAGATTGGCGTTCGCAGCGACCGTAATATTACCGTTGTTATCAATCTTGAAGAGGCTTGCCACATCGCCTTCGCCCTGGATGTTCACCAGCTTGAAGGTCAGTTCAGACCAAATATCTTCATCGTCAGCATCAACCTTGCCGACAGAAGTTCCCGCAGCGGAATTTTCCTTGACCGTGTAAATCGGGGTTTCAAGAATCACAGGCGCTTCGTTATCGTCGCGCACGGTAATCTTCTTCTGGAGCGTAACGGTATTGCAACCGGCAACACCCTGCTGGTCCTTCAACGTAATGGTCACGTTGAACAAGGAATCAGCATTCTTGTTAAAGACATCTTCGAAATCCAGGTCGCTCTTGACCTGAAGCACAGCATAGGTCTTGCCGCCTTCAGTCTTGACAACAGTCTCAAACAGGTTCTGAGCCTTAACAGTGTGCGAAGCGTTATCCGTCAGAGAAACCTTCAGCGACGTTGCAAAGTTTGCATCGATGGCATCCACATCCTTGATTTCGTAGCGGGCAATTTCTGTACCAGGAGCAGTATTTTCAACCACCTCATAGTCTAGGCCGTCATCGATAATCTCCGGCGGTTCGTTCTCATCGGTGAGAGTCACCACAACTGTTGCGATCTGCGGTTCAGTGCCACGGTCCGTAACTTCCACAAGGAGCGTTATCTTGTGATCCGGAGTCGTTTCAAAATCAAGGTCGGCACCTTCCGCAACCCTAATCACGCCAGTCGCCTGATCAATAACGAACTGAGTCGTTTCCGTCATGAAACTGTAGTAGAGCGTGCCGAAATCGGCATTGAAGTCATCCGGGTCATCGGCAACAACCTGACCAACAAACGTACCGGCAGCAGAATTTTCAGCAATCGTGAAGTCGCCATCTTCAGCAGTCGGCCTTTCGTTTTCGTCATCAACACGAATCACTGTTTCCGCAGTAACTTCATTCTGTCCACCATTACCGTCATGGTCCGTAATCGTAATGCGAACATCGAATTTCACATCAGAGGCGCCACTCTTAAGCAGTGCTTCGTAGTTAAGCTTTTCGCTATCCTTTACCGTAATAACAACCCTCAGGGATTGGTCATTTTCGTCTTCCACAACCGCTGTGTTGAAAAGCTGGTCAGCAGTAACGCCAGAAGCCGTGGAAAGGTCTGTCAAAGTCACCGTCAGGGCATCCCTGCCATCGGCGGCATCCTGGTCCACAATCTTGAAGGAGGCAAACACGACATTATTTGCGGTATTTTCAATAACGTTGTATTCGTCCTCAAGATCCACAATAACAGGAGGTTCGTTCAGGTCGTTGATGTTGATGACAACTTCCGCATGCTGAGGGAATTCTCCATCGGTCACCGTCACGTGGATTGTCCAAACCGGCTTATCTTCGAAGTCCAGGGCGTCATCGGCAGAAACCCTAATGGTTCCATCCTGACCAATGGTAAACGGGACATCGTCCGCAGTGCTACTGTTCGAATTTTCATCAATGGAGTAAGTGAGCTTATTGAAATCGGGATTGACATCCGGATCAGTAGCCTTCACCTGACCAACAACTGTATTTTTGGCAACATTTTCATCTACATTGTACGGGCCCTTGTCTGTAATGACCGGAGCTTCGTTCTTATCGTTAATCTTGATGGTCACGTTACTTACAACAGTGAATGCGTCCGCACCACCAGTCGTGGACGCAGCATCCGTCACCTTGACCTTAATCGTCAAAACGCTATCGGCGGATTCGTAATTCAAGGTCGCGTCACTCTTTACGGAAATCTCGCCAGTAGTCGGGTCTATCGTGTACAGAGATATGACCTTTGCGTAATTTGCATCAGTGTTATCAAAGTCATAGGTGAACTCAGTATCGTCAACATCGCTCACACTAATCTTGCCATCAGCCTTCGTCGGAGCAGTGCTATTTTCATCAATTGTGAATGTTGCATCAAGCACAGTCGGCTTGTCGTTCACCGGATTTACCTTAACCGTAACGGTGTAAGGCTTTTCAGACACGACATTATCCGCATCCTTCATTTTGAAGGTAAAGGAAGTATAAGCCGGAGAAACTCCATATTCATCCTTTGCAGCAATGAATTGCAAATCTATGTTTGTCGTTTCATTAATCGGAATAAACTTATTCAAGTCAGAGCTTGTAAGCGTGTCGCCATTACTCAGCAAGAAACCCTTTTCGGGAAGCGACGTAATCACGACGCCCTGTTCAACCTTATCAAAGGCAGATTCATACTTGAACATGGAAGAATCAAATATAAAGACTTCATCTTCCGTTGCAATGATTTCAAAGTCTTCGCTAGTCGGTTCAACATTCGCATCGACAATAATCAAGTCGAAATAACCATCCAACTTATTACCCGGCAACACTGCACCAGAAATATTCGTGATTTTCAAGCGAAGAGTTTCATTCGGCCTTTCAACCAATTCGTCCTTAGCGACATTAATCCACACACTAACATCAGGAGCATCTGCAGGAGTTTTTGCATCTTTAAGGATTGTCACCTTACCCATGTCCTGCCCACATATGGGGAACAGATGGCCCTTCGATTTGGGATACGAATATCCGTCTTCCAGCTTAAAGTCACTTTCCTTCGCCGACGAATTTTGCAAATCAAAGCAGTAGTCAATGAACACATCTGCCGGAGCGGGGGTATCGAGCGCAATGGGAACCTTTACCAGCAAATCGTTTTCAGGGAATTCAAGCGGAGTATCGGCCTGAGGCTTCAAGTCCAAGACCGGCGGATCAATCGGAACAAAAACAAAGCTTCGGCCATCAAATTCGTTACCAACCACCAGTTCATTAGCAATCAACTGTCCAGCAAAGTTAATGTTACTCTGCAAGAAAATCCTTCCGGTAGAAACATATGTTCCCAGAAGGATACTGTTGTCCGTATTTTTAATGTTTATGTCATGATCTGTATAGAACAACAGATTACCCACATACTTTTCAGCAGGAACTTCAACAACAGAACCATCTTCTTGCGGAGTCCTATAAACGATTTGAATAACAGTATGGTTTCCCAACTGTATCTGATGTACAAAGATACGTGTCACACGACCACCTGCAGGCATACTCACTGTAATTTTAGCACCATCTGTACCGCCAATTCCCGTATGGATATTATCCATGTATATATCGTAAGGATCCTTTGTCCCCCCATCCGGCACTACAATTCTCGCTTCACCATTATTCGCGCTAATTTCAATATCGGGAGTTGTCGAAGAAGCGGGCCAGTCAAGAAGAGGTATGCTTACAGCCGTATTAGGAGACGGTTGATCAGGACAGTTACTAATTGGTTGTGCCTGAAATCCAGCCGTTCCACCACCAGTAACCGATGTGTTGTCCAAGCATATAGGAGCAGCATAATAACAATTATTACAGTTCTGACCAGACTGAAAAGAACCACCACGAATAGGACCCGTCGTAAACTTATAACCATCTCCGGTCGTTATTTGCCCCGCAACGACAATGGGACCACCTAACTGAGTTCCAACCGACGCTCCCTGCCCATCCGGTTGTTCAGCTCTAAAGTAACCATTGGATCCGGTCCAGCCCGATTCATCGTGAATGATAACGCGGTTTCCGGTCTTTACAAAATCGTTCCCGAACAGTTTATACTTGACGAGATAATTCCAGTATTCCTGCTGCAGGTTTGCCGCAATACGGTTCCCTTGGGCATCAACGAAGTAAAGCGGAGCCACATCCATTGCAAATGAAGCGCCTATTCCAAGTAGGAATATTACAATTCCAAGTATTTTCTTCTTCATATTATCCACCACAGGATAAGGTTACGACCAAATCCCCACACAAGAGTAAAAATACTAAAAAAACCTTACATTCAAAGAGTGAATGCAAAAAAAATGGAACATTTCGGACCGATTTTCGGGACACCACATCCCGAATGTGACGCAACTCACATAATTTTGTAAAATTTTCGTTTACAAAACTAAGCTTTTACATTTTTTTGAAAGGGTGCGGGGACACTGTATAATAAAAGATCCCCGCCTGCGCGGGGATGACATTTGGCTATAGCGGGGATGACTTTACGCCCTCCCTAATCTTTTACTTCATGTTGGGGCGCTTGTAGCCGAAGCTCTTCAGCAGGTCTTCCTTGACGGTACGTGCCGAGCCGACCTTGTTCGTGGGCTTCTCGGGTTCCATTCCGCCAGATGTCTTCACGAACGGAGGCAGCGAGCAGCGGAGCGTCGACTTCATCTCGACCTCGGTGCGGAACACGTACGCGCCCGTCGCATAGAGCCTACCCGACTCGGCACGCACATTGCCGTCCTTATCCGGCTTCATTTCGAAGTACAGGGTCAGGAGGCCCGCGTCGTTCACGTATTCCGGATTGTTCAGGTCCTGGGTGAACGCGTAGTAGTCAGCGAACTGCCCGAGGCTCGTGTAAATCCAGATTTTCACGTACATCTTTGTCGAGTACAGGTTCGCCTTCGAGAGGTCGGCACCCACATTCTCCGCGAATTCCGTCGAGCAGTACTGCTGCACGTACTCTTCCACGGTCACCTTCTCGCTCTCTTCGGCATCGACGCCCTCAAGCGGCACAAGGCCGTCGGAACCGACGATGTCGTCGAGGGTAGCAAGGCCGCCCACAGCATTTATCGTGGGCACCTTCGTCTCGATTCCGAGAGTCGGGCCCAGGTGTCCCGGGAGTCCCGGGTACGGTTCTTCGCCGCTGCCGGTCTTGGTCTTGTATCCACCACCCACGAGGGTTTCCACTTCCTTCTCGGTCTTGGAATTGTAGATGGTAACGGCGTAGGTCTCGCCTTCCGCGGGCTCGTGCGTCGCGTAGTACTCAGCCACCTTGTCCTTGGTGATTTCGGTTACCGCCTGCTCGATAGCGATATCCACGTCCTTCGCGTTCTTCATGATGACGCGCACCGTATCGCTCGCCTCGTTGCCCGCCTTGTCGCGGTAGAAGCGCACGATGGCGTTGCCGCCCTTCACGAGGCCCTGAGTGATGAGGGTATCCTGCACCACGGCGCCACGGCCGTCGCCGATATCCACGGTCCACTTCACGTCCACGAAGTTCGAGTAGATTACGTCGCCTTCCAGCGGGAAGAGGATTTCCACCTTGGGCGGGACCTGGTCGAGCACGATGAACACGGACTGCGTGGCAGAGTTGCCGTACTTGTTCGTGTAGGTGTAGCTCACTTCGTAACCGAGGTT
>Ga0310691_10007706_pt1 | contig 11163 bp, 4 predicted proteins | sample 176DNAGHGlowgp2_FD_203887 | JGI IMG/M metagenome (GOLD analysis project Ga0310691, IMG submission 203887) | Sheep rumen microbial communities from Palmerston North, Manawatu-Wanganui, New Zealand - 1766 DNA GHGlow gp2 (v2) (version 2) | ecosystem: Host-associated > Mammals > Digestive system >... | reverse complement strand
GGCAGAAGCGATGAATGGTTGGTCGAAGTCGTCATTCGCTACATTGTATTTGTTGTTGACAGAACCTACCGTTCCTGCGGCATAGAGGTCTTTTGTTACCGTACCTCCAAGCAAAGCGATATAAGTCGTTCCATGCACGTCGCCAGTATTCGGTGTGTTCGCGTTACCAAGTCCACCACCGTATGCGTATGCACCACTACGGCTACCGTTATACATATATCCGCAGACTTCAGCGCCTTGATTGATAATCACATTGGTGTTGTATTTCTTACCGTTTCTGGCTTCAGCCAAGTCATTGTCGAGACCTGTATCGGTATAGTCCTTGCCCAGAGAAAGGTCAATGTCCTTTGGTTCCTCGGGTTTCTGTGGTTCTGGAGTCGTGGCCTTGTCTTCGTCTGATAAAGCCTCCCATTCTGCGTGTTCTGCTGTATAATCATCTTTAGCTGTATTGTATGCTGTAGTAGCTTCAGCATTTGCCTTTTCTGCCCATGCAGCAGCAGAATTCTTATTCATCACACGACCTAACTGGCCACCACCATATACCTCATATAGACGGGCCGTATTATTCAGATTCACCTCCGTATATTGTGACCAGGTGTCCTTACCATAGCCAGCACCGTAGGCAGTTGCGTAATACTCGTTCGCCTTGTCGTAATAGACAGGAGCATTGATGTTTACATGACCGTATAGTGTACGACGGCAGTTGTTATTGCCGCCATAGAGACCAGAACGGTAACCGCCTACGAGGGCATCGCTACTGTTCCAGTTTACATTCGACTCATAGACGTCGCAGGGATATTCGTTATACAGACCATAAGCACCACCGAAGATAGCCTCTCCACGGAAGGTAGAACCTTCGGGCACGTTGACAACAGTGCGTCGTGTTACACCCTCCTGATAGCTACCACCATAGACAGCCTTGAAGTGTCCGCTGAGCAGGTCGATGATGGCTGAGGCCTTGTGTGCTGTAGTAGGTTCTGCAGCCGTAGCAGGGTCAACACCCATACCTACGCCGCCACTTTCACCAGCACCGAAGATTTCCGTTCCTTGATAAGTGGTCATCGTCTGGGGCACATCAACGAGGATATAGCTCCTGTTCTGCATGAGGTTTTCTTCCTCCTCGCCGAGATATCCCTGACCGGCACCATAAATTTGCTTGACGGTATTGAGCTTATTGTTGCTGTCGGTAGGACGGAAGTTGATGAACGCATTGTCTAAGAAAGGTTTGGAATAGCCTGTTTTAGCATGACCATTTTCATCGAAGTATTCACGGAAGTGTGGGTCCTTGTAGTCATACACACCGTAGGCACCACCGAATATTTTTTCTACGTGTCCTTGCACATACTCCGTATAGGCAGAAGCATTGAGCATATCGGTATTGTATACCTTGCTGCGAACGGCATCGTTGCGAAGACGACTGTCGAAATTGGCATTTCCTTTATTTAGAATCTGTCCTCCGAGGTCGTTTCCGCCATACACATAGTCACGAACGTATGGGAATCCATTCGTACCGATATAGGTCTCAGTATGTCCAAGAATATCGGCATTACATGAGCCGGCAAAGCTATTGAAGATACGTCCGTTGCCCAGGTTGATGATACAGTTACCAACCACAGGACCTAAGAACCCACCACCATAGATGAACTCACATTCTGCGATATCCTCAGTCATATTGTCGTGCCTTGACACACCAGCAATCGGGCCTTTCAGGTTGATGTAAGTGCTGTATCTTGGGTCATAGGTGTTGTAATCAATTTTGTGTGTTTCGGAGTTATAGACTCCCTTACCGATAGCACCTTGCTCGCTACCTCCGAATATCTGGAACATATAACCGCGATTCAGGTTAATGGTGACGGAACCCCAGATCTCGGTTTCCTCACCTTTACCGCCACCAAACACGTTGAGTGCCTTACCCAATACGTCCATACCTTGTTCCGAAAGGAGAACGCCAGTATGCCGTTGGGTGATGTGATATTCATCGTTACCATAGAGCTTATCCTCACCCGTTTCATCCTCTTCCACTTCATCGAAGAGTTTTTCGCGCTCAACGATATTGCTGTTGATATTGATGACGACATTACCGTTTACAAAACCGCTGGTATAGCATCCACCGTAGATATTACCACCATCTAAGCGACGGTCTATGTCTTCTTCTGTACTGGTAGAAGCACCACCTGTAGTTATAGGTGCAACATCTTTACCAGTAGATGAGCTGATGGTGTTCCATTCCAATATCTTGTTGCCATTTTCATCGAGTTCGTATATAACATTACCTTTATCGTCTTTCACGATGTCGTAATTACTATCTCTTTGCACCTTCCAACGTTTAGGCTGTATCCTCAAACCAGCGAAGTTCAGCTCCAGTTTGTCGCCAATGGCATTATCTGCTGAGCCTGCTGGTGCAGGGTTAGGGTTACCGTTGATACCACCTTCATAGAGAGCATTATAATCAGTATTAGGTACTAACGCTTCGTTACATCCACCTACCACCTTGTTATATACAATCACTTTATCGCTGAAGTTGATCGTTGTCTTACCCTCAGTAATCATACTACCTACGTTACCACCGCAGTAGAACGAACCAAACTGGGTAGAATATTCTTTGTAATCGTCACCGTCGCCAGCAGCTTTACTCTCAAACAATACGGTTGATTTCACCCTCATGGCACAGCCTTCCATGTATGTGGCGAAGACGTCTTTGTTTAACAAATTCATGGAGCTGAAGGTACTGTTTTCCCCTGGATATTTTTCTGAATCTATATCGTTGAGTGTTTTCTTGTATGTACGCAGCACACCTTCATTATGACCAGAGGCATCCGCTTCGTTATATCGGATCATGTTATATCCGTTGTTGCCGAGGAACACTTTGTCGATGATGGCGTATGAACCAATCTTGATGTGTGTCTGGTCAGCGGCAGGAATACCTGGAACATTCTGTCGCAGAGAAGCACTGTTACCACCCACATAAAGACCACCATCTACGATGACAGGATGATCTACATCATCACCTCTGACAAGGATAGACACCTTCTCTGCGTTCGGACGGATGAGGTTGAGGGCTGTGACAGACTTAAGTTCAGGGGAAACGCCAGTGATACCTGCTGCTGCAAGGATTTCATCAGGATTGTAGTAGAAGTCACTCCATTTAGGATCGTCTTTCAACAGCGGATTGTCCGTATAAGCGTATGAACCATTACCACCACCATAGACATCACCGTAGATGTGGGTACGAATACCTACGGTATTACCAGCATAGACGTTACCAGAGATATCGTTACCACCATAGACGTTGTTGACATGACCAGCCAATACTCTGACACGAGCTGCGTATCCAGCAGGGATGTTGTTAGGATTATCCTCATCAGGCAGTTGTACTTGGGTATATGGTACAGGATTTGAGTCATCGTTGTTGTACAAAGGTTTTACGTCAGCCTTACGACAACCTCCATAGACGTTGTCAACCACCATTCCTGCACCTTCAATCTGCATGAGCAAACCTTCAGGACTCGTCATACGTCCCTCATTACCACCACCATAGAGGTTACGGATCTTACCTTTTTGCAGATTCCATCGCGGCCGGATAGCCATATCCGCCTTGTTGTTGCCGCCAAAGAAACGACCTATCTGGTAGGCATCACTGCTGGGGTAGGAGAAGGAGGTGTTGATGCCCATTCTGTTCTCGAAGCGGTCGTTGGTCAGCAGTTCACCGACCGTTCCCTTCTGTGGGTCAGTATTGGCATTCGGATTATTTGTGTCAATGATACTGTTGACGACTTCACTTGGATTATTCAGAGCGATAACCGTTCTGTTCGTTATCGTAGCATTGTTACCGCCACCATACGCATAAACAATAGAACCGCCCAAAAGCTCAAGATAGGTCTTGCCAAGGTCTGGCAAGATGAAGTCCGTTTCGTTGGAAGCTATCGGATCCTTACCGTCTTTGAAGTCTTGTTCGGAATTGTATATCTCATGCGTGCCTTCGTGATTGTAGTAGTAATAGTCGCCATTACCACCTCCGAAGAGCTGTCCGATGTATATCTTTTGTGCATTTGGGTCTTCTGTTGTTACGGCATCATCGCCCGTGCCAGTCGTTACCGTCTTGGTAGAGATGCGCACAAAAGCATTCCATGTATTGTCGATTTGGCTCTTCTTTGCTTCGGTACCTACTTCCGTCAGTTCTGTGGGAATAGCACTTGACGTGCCTATCGTTCCAGCGATATCATTACCACCATAAGCCTTATCAATAACAATATAGTTGGAGGCGTGCTCACCGTCGATATGCAGGAAGGCACTTCCTCCGACGTTAGCCTGACGGGCACCGCCATAGACGTTGCGCAGGTCGCCGGCATAGACGTTGACAGTCGTCTTGCCGCCTGTGTCGCCTTCATTACCACCACCATACACATCACCACCAATCGTAATCTGGGCCTGCGAAGTAATGGCAAAGAGGAAAAAGCCTACCCCCAACCCCTCCCGAAGGGAGGGGAGACGGGAAAGCCTAAGGGCTTTGATAGATTCTATGATCGTTTTTATTATCATTTTTATTTCAACATTCTAAAGTAACTTTCTATCTCCCCTCCCTTTGGGAGGGGCAGGGGGTGGGCTTTCTTATTCTATGATAAACGGTGGATTATCCAAGTCAGTATCCGACAGGATATAGAGGTACGACGGATCCACAGTGATGTTGAGCACTCGCTCTTGTCCTCGTGTGATGTCCTTCAATATCGTCTTCAACTGATTGGTTGCCGTTCGTTCTGCTATAAATTTTCCCTCTTTGTCATACACATCATATTCGGTATATAGCTGCAGATTGTTGATCAGTTCTGTGATTGTGGCAATCTGTGCGCTGGCGACTTCTACGGGCGATGTTGTCAGTGTTATCGGAGATGTTTCTGAATCCAAGATCGTCATCGTTGTGTTGTCTGAAGTGGCCACAGGATTATAGGTCAATTGGTCGATACCGCGTCCGTCGGTCAGTGTTGCAACCACATCCACCTTTTTGTAGCCAGCCACCTGCAGCTGCATTCGTTTGACTTTGATGGTACGCAGGGCACTGTAATCCGTTCCAATCTTCATCTTGAAGGTGATTCGTCCGAAGAGGTGGTCAAACCATAGGTTGATGTAGTTCATCCGGCTACTGGCATATTCAAACGACATTTGTCCACGTACGGCCGAGGTCATATCGGATTGATTCTCAACTCTTCTGACACCTGTAATCACACAGTAGTCGCGGTTGGTCATCACGTCCAGTCCCTGAATGCTTAGCACGCCAGAGTTAGCGGTAAAGCTGGTCAGACTCTCTGTCAGTCCGTCGATGGCAGGTGTAAAGCCATAGACGTGATATGTTTTCGTGCCTGATTTCAGCTTCAGCTGCGTATTCCAGATGGTTTCGTTGTATTTGAACATTCCCTCCGCTTTGTCAGTGCCGTTTGTTAGGAAGACCTTGATGTCGCCATCATCGTCACCACCCAACGGTGCCCGTTTTGCGCTCACCATTCGCAAAGAGGCGTTAGGTGTCTGAACCTCCTGCTCAGAAGGACTGTCTTCCGAACAAGCTGCCAAGAGAAGGAGAAAGAGAAGACCCACCAACGGAAGTCCCTTCCCAATGGAAGACTCTCCCCCCAGCCCCTCCCTGTTGAGGGAGGGGAGTAGATACGTCTTTTTGCTTGCAATCTTTTTTATGAAAGATTGTAGGGATTTGAGGATATGTCTTGTTAATTTCATCATATTCTTCTATTATCAACTATTTCCCTATTTACTCCTCCCCATTTAGGGGGAGGCAGGGGTGGGGGTCTTCTGTTGTGGGTCTCCTTTTTCTTCTACCAATTATAAAATTCGTAATTGACCTCTGTCTGGGTCCATGGAGCCGTTTCAGCTACGACCACCTGGATGCGTGCCTGTGCTGTATAGACATATACTGTCCAGACGTGGTTACGTGAGAATCCGCCGGTATCCACCATTTTGAAGGTAGCCGTCTTTTCCTCCTCACTGCCGATTTTGTATTTGATTTCACCCTGCAGCATCTTGTCGCTTTCGCGCAGATAGTACAGGCGTTGTGTAAGATTGCTGGCAGGTGCATCGTCCAATAACCGTTCATAGTAGATCGGTGCCTGCTCTTCCGTCCACGCATATTGCACAGGATTGTCGTTGACGGCAACGTCCTCCAACGCCTCGCTCAGCAGTTCTGGCGACGTAGTATCGTAGCCGCTCTCCGTCTTGATATGGCAGGTTTTGCGGTTGTAAGGTGCTGCTTCTGTCATAAACAGGTATTCAGCCATTGGAATCATGCTGCCGTTCAGTTTGATGCTGTTGATGCGAAGCGTTTCGCTGCCCGTCTGTCTGGAGAAGGCAAAGCGAATCTTCGATATGGTGCGTATCAGCAGTACGGTAGCGATTTCTCCGTCTTTGTCCAAGCGTAGGATAGGCGCCTCGCCCGTCACTGGTTGGTTACGCAATACACCAGACATGGGCAGTCCTAAGTTTGTTGGTACGCTCATGACTGGGTTGGTGACGCCGAATGGGTCTATGGTGGTCTTTTCCATCAATGCTGCCTCCAGTTGTGCCTGTGTGGTATTTCCGTCGAGCGTCAGGTTGCAGTTCTCCTGTTGCACATTGGCAAGCACATAGACATCCACCCGTTCGCGGCTTGCCGCTGGTGTTTCTGCGTATGTTTCGTCAATGGTGAGCTGAATCAGTTCGTAAGGATTTGCTGCGCTGAGACCTGGCGACTCCTCTGGTGCATAATAGCCGATGAGTTTGTGTGAGTCGTGCGTAAACACCCATATCTGCAGCTTGTAGATAGAATTTTCGTATGCGATGGGATTCACATCGCCGTCGTAGGCGCGTGTAGAACTTTCCGTTTGAGGTGTATATAGATAGATGTATAGTTTTGTCGGAACTTTCGTTTGGTTGCCGTTATTGGCTTCATCGTCACCTGACGAGCACGCCGACAGGCACAACAGCATGGTCAGCAGCAGTCCTATTAGGAGGCTGTTGCACCACTGGTATTTGTTATGTCTGTCTGTGTACTTCATTTTATAATACGATTTCTTCAGGTGTTGTCGATGTCCATAACACCAGTTGGATACCTAATTCCAGTCGTGGCGCCAGCAGGTTGGGTACTACATTGTAGGCTTTTGCCAAACTGGTTACTTTCATATTCAGTGTGGTCGTGTAGTCTTGTGTGAACACACGGCCAACGGCAGATGCGTCTCCACCTGTACCATCTGCAGGATCTACCTCACCTGCCAGATAGAATTTGGTTCCTTGATAGACGATGCCGTCTTGTCCTTTGAAGTCAACGCCACTGTTGTTGATAAACTCCAGCAGCACTGGCACTTTCTGATGGTCGTAAGACTGCAGTACCAGGGTGTTGGTAACCTCGGTCGCATCAGCTGATGAACTCAGGTAGAGTGTGGGCAGTTGGTTATCATAGATAAACTTCACATCCCCCTCTGAATAAACAGGGTAGGAGGTGTTGGGGGAGAAGTCGAAGCCTACGGGTAGCTGTCCACCCACGATGATTCCCGTCAGTGGGAAGTTTTCGGTGCCTACAGGAACATTGATCCCTCTGGCATCTTCCAATACTGATGTATCTGTCTTTTTCAAGGCAATCTGCAAATGGGCAACCCCATATTGCAGTGGGTCTTTAATAGCTACCGCCTGGGTGTTTCCGTTGACCGATGCATTGTCGTATTCGTAGTCGGCCAGTACATCACTCCATTCGCGGTCTGTATATGCACCTCTTCGATTATCAATATTGGAGGTTTTTATTCTGCTGTTGCCGTAATAATACAGTTCTGCAGGATAGGCAAAACGGTCGATACCATTGATGTCGGCAAAAGAGGTGTATGTTAGTTGTGGGACGAATTTTTCACCATCCCATCGTATCACAATTGCTCCGTCGGGCAGTCCGATAGATGCAGGGAAGTTGTCCCATGAATTATCGTATTCCGTTTCAATCTTGTTGATGATAGCCGTTCTGATAGCTATATCGTCAGCATTGGTAAGCGTTAATGCATTCAGATTATTTTTAAGCGCCTGCGTATAAGCTTTGATGTCGGTAGCTGAGCCAGGCAGGATTTCACCGCTGGAGGAAGCACCTATCTGATAGACGAAGTTCACATACATCAGCCTCATCGTGGCGTCAGGTGCATTCTTCCATGAAATCCCGTTTCCTTCGGCTTTGGCGATTTTTGTCATGTAATCAGCTAATCCTTCGGCATTTGGATGAATCGTAGAATAGATAGACTCCAACGAGAATCGGATGTCTTTCGGTTCCATTCCAGCCGGGAAGGTCTCCACAAGGCATCCATTGATATGTTTATCGGTGGAAGCCTGTGTTGCTCGACCATAGCTCAGAAAGGCATTCACCCCTCTCATGATTGAACAATCATTATAATAATAATAAGGTCGATCATTTACAGGTTTTTCTCCATCGCTGACGATAAAAAAACGTTTTGGCAGGTCGTTAACCGTGATTTTTCCAGAGACAGCAAAGGGTACGATTTGCCTCATTGTGATGCCTCGGTAGGGTTGGCCTTCGCCTTGCACGATGGCATTCGTCATACGCGTAGATGGCTTGCTTGACCTTGTTACAGCAAAAGCCAAGTCTGCTACAACGTCATCATTCTGATTCTGTTGCAGTTCATCGTCTATGCATCCTGCTGTCAGAAACAGGAAGCAAAACGCCAGAAACCAATAGTTACGCGCGTACATATTCTATAATTATAATTCAGGATTATATGTGCCGCCTTCATTCCAGTCCAGCGTCACACTCACACCAACTGTGCTGTCGTAAGGTCGGACGGCTCCTTCGTCGTCCAGTTCACCCTTGATAATCTTCAGTTCCCCAGCTTTCAGCTGTTCTTTTACATCAATGATGGTTTCTGTAATGTTGCCGTCAGGCATCGTCACATATACCCTCAGTTGCCACAGTGGTTCGTCGGCACCTACCTCATCCGGATTGTGCGATGGGAAGTTTACGGAGCAGAAGCACAGCAGGTCGTTGCCCGTTTCCACCTTGTCGGCTCTCACCAGCACTTCTTTCTCTGGGAACACGTAAGTGCTGTCTTCAATCATAAACTCTTTGGCAAAGCCTGTGGCATACACCTTCATTTCGCTGTAGGCGTGTCCTTTTGTGTCGAGGACCAATGCTACGGCGCTATTTGCCATATAGAGTTTTACATTGAATGTCTGACTGACGCCAGAAAGCACCTCCATCGGCAGTCGAGCCGTAAACAGACCTGTGGTGTGCGATTCAATCGGACTGTCGTCTGTCTGTTCCAGCATTGAGGTGTGGCAGTTCTCGTCGTTGGAGAGTCCTACCACGTGGTTTTCTGCAATATTTGCCACTGCCAAGTGCATATACTCCTGCATCGGCAGTGTGAGGGTATAGCTCGTCTGGTTGGCATCGATGATGTCGCGCTTGTGCTGCAGACGAATCATGTCGCCTTCCGTATCGTAGAACGAGAGGTCGATGTCGTGGGCTTTGTCGCTGAAGATATCTTTCAGATGTTCCCTCAGGGCATCGGCCACGCCCACTTCCGTGATCGTGGTCAACTGTGTCTCCAATTCGGTCGTTATATTGGTAATCAGCCGTAGCTGATAGTCAATCTTAAACTCCTCTTCTTGGTTACAGTCCGACAGGTCGTCATCAATGACGGAGCATCCTGCCATCAGCCAGCAGGCTGACAGCAGGAGCCACATCATGAAAGTATTTCCTCTCTTCACCTTTTTGATAAAATTATTTGTTTATTGATTTCCGAGTACTACATTGTCGAAGTTGAGACCGCTTGACCAGCTCAGGTCAACGCTCAAACCGAGTGACAGATGAGATGCACGCAGGTCAGGAACAGACACCAATGCCTGCTTCAAAGATTCCTCACCAATGATGAAGTTGGCAGTTGTCATGTAGTCCTGGATGAAAATTCGAGGAGTCTGTTTTGTTGTACCATCATTATTGTATGGTGGCAGGGCATATGGTCTTTCAGCTGTCGGCCAGGTAATCGTATTTGATGCTTGAGTGGGGTCGAGTTTTCCGATGAGGTAGAATGAAGCACCATTGCGAATGAGGTTGTTCATACCCCAGAAATCCTTTCCTGAGTCATTTGTCAGCTCAATAGCCACGTAAACTGTGTTTTGGGCAGTGGCATTATCTTTGTAGTTGTCCCATACCAAAGTATAGTTTTCACTACCGGCAGGAGTAGGAATCGCGCTGCTGCTAAGATCTCTGTCATAAACCATGCAAACAAACGGATCAGGATCTGTCGTCTTCACGATATAATTCCAACCAACCGTCTGAGGTTGACCACCAATCAAAATACCTGTTAGAGTGAAAGGATTAGTATTAATTGCTATTTTGTTGTCTTCTTCACCTGTATGAATTCCAGAATTATTATCCTTCAATTGTGATACACCATCGGCATATGCAATGGTTGACTTCAGCATGGCAGTGCCATAGTTGATATTTTCTTGCATGGCAACGCTACGGGTCGTAGAAGTCACAACTCCGTTCTTCGTCCAGTCCACATTATTATGACCGGCCGCATAGGTTGTTTTCCAGTTGTTGTCATCATCCCAATTGGCAGCACCGTCAGGATAGTCGGCTTTTACATGAGCATCGTTGGTCACACGGATAGGACTGTTGCCGAAATAGCAGAGTTCGGCAGGATACATATAGTTGTCGGGGTTGAAATTGCTTGCACTACCCATGGCATAGGTGGGAATCTCTGACATATAGCTGTATTGGTTTACAATTGTCGCAGGAGTAGTTGACTTGTCAACAGCAATATATTTCATCACTGTTGCACCAGGAGGCAGATGGAAGATACCATCAGGGAATTTATCCAGACTGGCGGTAACTAAAGACATGCCAGTTAATCCAGTACTATTTACGACCTCACTTGTACCTTTCCAAGTGCCCGCGCTGGCATTGAAATAATTAGAGATAACAGTTTTGACACGCTCGGCAACAGCTTGCGCTACATCCTCCTCAATAGTGGTTGCTGAGGAACTGGTAACAGAAGTCATCAAAGAGTTTAAATCTCCCATCAATGATGCTATGATTTTTCCCTGGCCATTACGAAGCTCATTGCCATTGAAAGTATTAAGAGTGACGAAAGTGTTAGCCAAAATCTCACCCAAGGGACTCATATTACTGCA
>Ga0310691_10007705_pt1 | contig 11163 bp, 10 predicted proteins | sample 176DNAGHGlowgp2_FD_203887 | JGI IMG/M metagenome (GOLD analysis project Ga0310691, IMG submission 203887) | Sheep rumen microbial communities from Palmerston North, Manawatu-Wanganui, New Zealand - 1766 DNA GHGlow gp2 (v2) (version 2) | ecosystem: Host-associated > Mammals > Digestive system >... | reverse complement strand
AATTCTACCTGTTCACCAGTGATGAGTTACGGGAACGTTACAAGACCGCCAAAGAGGCTGGCATGAGTGAAGCCGACCTCGATGCACTGTACCAGCAAATCATCGAAACGGAGTACAGGAACAACCCTCAGCAGATGCAGCGTATGATAATCCTTGGAGACTTGGAGCCATACCGTCATCTGACACGTAATGAGGTGCAAGCCCTGTATGACAAGAATCTCATATCGCTGGAAGAGTTGCTCGTTAAGCTGAACTTCGCGGACTTCATACGTCGGTTTGAGCGAGAAAACGCAAACATCATCACATTCGGTGAGAATATCGAATACGATAATAAGATTGCGATTATCAAAGAGCGTCTTGCGGACTATGCCCGTGAGATAACGCCAAAGAGTAAAGAACCAATAAATAACGAATAATTATGAGTAAGCAAACACAACAGATGCCACTCCTTATGGAAATTGGAAGTATTTCAGCCCTCACCACGGCTGAGATTGAACAGATTAAGAAGTATATCGAGCTGGGAACCATCCTCGATGTGCAGTTTACCGATGTAGACGGTGAGACATTCATACCCGTTGGCTTTACGCCTGAGGCGGTATGTGACGATAGCACCACACCAGCAAGCGTGACAGTCATCAAGAACGGCAACGTGGTTAAGGCTGATGTCGTACTGGGTGCGCCCGTCATAGACGGTGATACACCATTCGAAAGCACGACAAAGGTCACCATCGAAGCTGAGGACGGTGCATCAATCTTCTATACCACCAATGGCAGTACGCCAACGGAAGAGAGCACGGAATACACGGAAGAGCTGACACTGAGCGCAACGACCACCGTCAAGGCTATTGCCGTCAAGGGTACATACGTCAGCACCGTAGCAAGCAAGACATTCACGAAGTCGTAAGGCTTCATTTATAAACTTAAATCACAAACGTTATGAGAGTCAAATTCGGAAATGTGACCAAGGACGTGCCAATATTGGAGGTCACAGCGGAGAACTACATCGTTCCCCGTGGAGAGGAGAACACGTTCCATTGTCGTATCGAACAGACGCAGTTCAATGCGCGTACTGGTAAGCGTCTGAGCAAGCCACGTATTCAGAAGTTCGATGCGAAGATGTTCCCAACATTGAAGCGTAACCTGTTGCAGCAGGGGTGGGATATCGAAATCCTGTACGACCCCACCGACTACCTGCAGGAGCAAGAAGCGAAGCGTCAGCAGATGCAGGAGATGACTATCCAGCAGCGTAAGGAAGCCGAGAAAAAGCGTCGGCAGGCTGAGAAGGACGCCATGAAGAAAGAAATCCTTGCAGAGCTGAAAGAGTTGGGTATGCTGAAAACTCCAAATGAGCAGAAGCAACAGAAAGAGCCTAAGGCCAACGGCTCGAAATAGTTGGTCATAATTAATAGTCAAAGGGTAAGATTATGATTACACAGGAAATGTTAGCGGCTGATGCCGCATTGAGTGGACTTAGTGAAGAACAGCGTAACGCCATTCTTCTGATGTCAAAGAACGATGAAGAGGTGGTCATCGGCAACCGATTCCGTGAGGTATATAACAAGTTGGACGCTACCATAGCGAAAGAGACAGGTATTGCCCGTAACGGTGACGAGAAGACCTACCTGTATCTTGAACGTGCCGCCCGTCAACTGGCTGCAAAGGCTAACAGCGTGGACGGTCTGAATACGAAGATAAGCGACCTGACCAAAGAGCGTGAACGTCTGCAAAAGGCACTCGAAGAGGGTGGTGACGAAGCAACGAAGAAACAGCTGGCACAGGCAACGAAAGACCTCGACGCGGTACGCAAACAGTACGATACGCTGAAAGGTGACTACGACAAGTTGAAGACCGACCATGCCGCAGAGTTATTCGGCATTAAGGTTGACAACATCCTGCAGGGTGCTAAGGCTGGTTTGAAGTTCAAGGCAGAATTCCCACAAGCCAGCGTGGATGTGCTGTTAGGTCAGGCTCTGAACAGCGTCAAAGCCATGTCGCCTGAGTTCATTGATGACGGCAAGGGTGGAAAAAAGTTGGTATTCAAGGGTGCTGATGGAGAGATAGCCCGCAACCCCGAAAACCATTTGGAGCCATACACAGCCGACGAACTGCTGAAAAAGGAACTTCGTACTATGGGCATTCTCGACGAAGGTCGCCGTGAGACAGGAGGTGGCACAAAGCCGCCAAAGGAACATCATGAATCGACCGTCCCCGTCGATTTGACAATGGCACGCACACAGAGCGAAGCGGATGACATCATTCACAACCAGCTTTCAACTCGTGGCTTGTTGCGTGGCACGAAAGCCTATCAGGAAGCATACGATGCAGCATGGAAGGATGGCAACGTAAGTTCACTGCCAGTATAGAATTTATAAGATAACGGACAGAGGGTGAGTCCAAAAGTTTAACAATCAAAATCAAAAAAAACTATGTCATTAGTAGCAACCCGTTTACAGACTTGGCGCGAGGCAAATCCTGAACTTGACAGGAATATGTTCCGCCAAAAGGAGTACGGTGCGCTGGATTTCTTCATTGAACAGACGGACGCACCCAACTCAATCATTTCACCGAACCTGCGCGACCGTGCCTTTGCAAGCATGGGCAACACCGTACAGGTTCCAGTTATCAATTATGATGGCGACGTGACCGTGTCGAACGTCCGTACTTGTGCCATCAGCGACGACGAGAACACCTCAGCTCTCTACACCGTTGTATGGACAACGTATGCCGTAGGCTTCACGATGGTTCCTGCTGCCTACATGAACAACGAGATTGATTACGAACAGGATTTCCGTCGTAAGATGGATAAGATTTGCCGTGCCCTTGCTACCTCGTTGGATGGTGCAGCCATCACAGCTCTCGAAGCAGCCAAGACACAGGTATATGCCGATTCGTTGCAGTATCAGATTTCATCGAACGTTATCAATGTTCCCGTGCAGATGGCAAGCGAGATTCTTGGCGATTTGAATCCTATGATGCGTGCCAACGCTTATCCAGAGACTATCCACCTGATTGGTAATGCAGGTATCGACAGCCTTATCCGCAAGCTGGCTCAGCACGACGTCTACAATGATGTTAACAAGCGCATGGAGTATGACAACAAGATTCTGCACTACACCACACAGCTTGCTAACGCTTCGCAGAAAATCGGTACACTGTACGCTGTTGCCGACGGTAACGTTGGTGTGTTGACCCGTGTAGACCGTGAGGCTCTGCGTCGTACCAAGGCTAACTTCCACGAGTGGGACGTGGTGAGGTTGCCGTACATCGACCTGCCCGTTGGTAGTCATTACTACACAGCCGTTGGCGACCAGTCAAGCATTATGGGTGACGCAACAGCCGACCTCACTTGCGGTAAGAAGGAGTACTTCGGATTCAGCGTCGATGTGGCATTCATCATTGCCTACAACAGCGACCCCGAGCACGTTGCCAACCCAATCATGAAGGCTCAGATTGCCAAGCCTGCTGATAATACGCCATTCGCAGCACAGCCTGTCTATGTGACCAACTCAGCAGACTTTGATTTCACCACATGAGATTCATTCAGCCTGGACTTCTCAGGTGATTTCTCATAACGCCACAAGGGGATGGGGCAAAGGATATCCCCGTCCCCTTGTTTCGATTAAAACCAGCAAGCAAGAAATATGATACGAATAGCCGAGATACAAGACGCATTACTCCACCTCGTAGGGTGGGAGCAGAGTTACGACCCACATGGGCAGATAGCCGACGCCATGACGGAAAGCGAAAGTGGTCTAACATTCCAGCAGGCACACCCCATGGTGACGATGGAAAATATCCGTGCCATCATGCCTGAGCAATTTATGTACCAGTACCCCACATATGACGCCACGAAGGTATATGCGGAGGGTGCAAAGGTCAGTAATGGCGATAAGGTATGGGAAAGCACAGCAGACGATAACAAGGGCAATACGCCTGAGGACGGTAGCGAGTACTGGTCGGAATATGACTTTACATCAGTATGGATTGAGCGTCTGACACGTAGTGCCATAGCCAAGACGGTGCAGACGTTCCTGCAGATGAAGTCGCTGTTACGCGAGAGTAAGAACCTGTTAGAACGTCGTAGCTTGTTTGACGGTGCAGGGCGTATCAATAACACCATCGAGAACGGACAACGGCTGGTAGGCATGGAGATTGTGCCTGCATATTCGATGGGCGTTACTACGAAGCTGGAGCATATCGGCTTGCAGATGACAGGGGCAACGGGTAAGGTGACGCTGTACGTGTTCCATTCGTCACAGGTTGACCCATTCTACACCATAGAATTCGATGTCGTAAAGGGTAACGGCACAATGGAATGGAAAGACCTGAAAGATGTCTATCTGCCTTATCTTGGCGATACTGGTGCGTGGTATGTGGTGTACGACCAAGCCGACCTACCCGTAGGCATGGAAGCAGTGAACGTGACAAAGGACTGGAGCCGTGAGCCGTGCGGTACGTGCAACCGTGGAAGTCTTGAAGCGTGGCGCGAACTGACAAAATACTTGATGGTGTCGCCATTCCGCGTTGCAGCGTTGGAAACGTTTGCAGAGTTCCCCGAAATGTGGGACATCGAGGACAACGTCTACACCAATACGCACAACTACGGATTGAATATGGTGCTGTCAGTCGGTTGCGACCTGACGGACTTCATCATCAAGCAGCGTAACATCTTTGCGACGTGCCTGCAACGTCAGCTGGCAGTCGATGTCATCCGCACGCTGGCAATGAATCCGAATGTCCGCGTCAACCGTAATCAGTCGAATGCCAGCCGTGAAGACCTGCTGTATGAGGTTGACGGCAACCCGCAAGGACGTGCAAGCGGATTGGGTAAGGAACTGAGAGAAGCGTATGATGCCCTCGAACTCGACACGCGCGGTATAGACCGTATCTGCCTGACTTGTCTGCCTACCCGTGTAAAGTATCGTACCGTATGAATGAGAGGTTAGGACGGATGGCAGAGCAAGCCCACCAGCTTCAGCAGCAGATGCAGGATGGTAACTTGTTGCGTGGTGTGTTACGAAACCATGAGATGGATATCATGGAACAGCAGCACATACAGCTCTTAGAGGGTAAGGGTAGCGACGATAAAGACCTGCGTCCGTACTATACTGAGGATTTGAAGCCACACGGCTATTTCAAGAACCAGCAGACGGCATCAAACTATATGGCATGGAAAGAAACGCTGAGCTATCCGTATAGCGTGACCCGTGGCAACTCGAATGCACCGAACCTGTATATCAATGGCCGTTTCTATGGTGAGATGGAAATACGTTTCGAGGTTGACGCCATGATGATAGTGCCCAGCACACCATACGCAGCTCAAATCATGCACAAATACGGCATACAGCGTTTCGGATTGTCCGCATTGAAATGGGAGGTTATGATGAACGAAAAAGGCGTCAGAGACGAAGTAATAACTGAAATGAAACAAGTATTATGGTCATAACGAGAATATACAAGAAACCGACACGCCCGTACCTTTTCGATAAGGTCATTCAGGACTTGCAGGACGCACTGAGCGAACTGCCATGGCTGACGCATATCTTTGGACGGTGTGAACGTCTGGTAAAGATGAAAGATGGTGTGCGCTGTTATACCCCTAACGTCTATTACGGCAAAGATGAATACATCCAGCTTTTGCCCGACAATAAGGCACTGGGGAATTATTGCTTTTTCGTCATGGAAGAGCCGCAGACGGTCAGCGTACCATTCGCCACCAACAACCGATTGAAAGCACCGTTTTCATTTATCGTTTGGGTGGATATGCGCACCGTTGGCGCAACGTATGACGACCGTAATACTGAACAACTGAAAGAGCAGGTTTTAAAGACGCTGAGACGCGGTTGGCTAAAGCATGGTTCTATTACCCTTGAAAGGGTTTATGAACGCGCAGAAAACGTCTTTAACGGCTTTTCTCTGAACGAAGTAGATAACCAGTATCTGATGTCACCGTTCGCTGGTTTCAGAGTGACTGGTGAGATGCAGATTGATGAAGAATGTGACCAAGTTTAGAATGTTATGATGATAATCCTTGAATATACAATTATTGTTGCGCTGTTGTCCGCTTTCCTGCTGTTGCTGGCATATAAGTGGGGAATAGTAGAGTACCTGCAAGTACACGGAAACGACATCATCAGTAAGATGGCAAACTGTCAGTTCTGCCTGTCGTGGTGGTTATGCGTATTCGTGTCGGTTGTGCTGTTGCATTATACGATGGACTGCAGGGTATTGATAGTTCCGTTTTTGGCTACACCTTTATGTCGTAGGTTGCTATGAGAGAGGTCAAGTTAGGTAAGCATAAGGTCATGCTATACAACAGCATTGATGAACTGCCGATAGTGCGTTTTCACAAGTATAACAAATGCCTGTTGGTAGATGCAGGGTTAGGCAGCGACCTCAGCGCGGTGGACGGGCATATCGAGCGTGCAGTACGTTTTATCAATGGTGGTCACAAGCAAGAAGCAGCAACGGAAATGGAAAATATCCGTCAGACCATATACTTGATTATACAGGGTATGAATCCACGGCACCTTGCTTTTGCAGCACTGGTCAAAGAGATTGACGGGAAAGCCTGCGACGATATCAGCGACGAGGGATTGCAACGCACTTTGGAACTTTTGGGCGACGTGCCCGTGAAAGAAATGACTGCCGAAAACGAGGCGGTCAAAAAAAAAATAGATGAAGAGCTGACACTGTACTTTCCTGACGTCTTCGACAGCGCGACCGAAAAGGAATACCACGACATCATGAAACGCAGGACGCAAGCCATGCTGAATGCGGTGATAGAGGGAGAGACAGCAGAGCGCACGGCAGAGATTGAACGGCTGACCGATGAACTGGTATGCTTTACGAAACCTCGCACCTTCATAGGCAAAGATAGTACCGAGATAGCCTACGACCGCCAGTTTGACGAAATGTGCATCATGGTTGGTCAGCAGTTGAACACGGACGCGAAAAAGTACACCGTATCGGAGTATTACTCAGCATATCAGTATATCAAGAAACAGCAGAATAAGCAAAAACGGCAAAACAAAGCCCGCTAACGTCGTTTCACCGCGAAAGCGGGTAAGTTATAAGCAAAGAAGATAAAAACCCGTTAAATCGGCTAAAATATAAAAATAATCATGGCAGAGAATCCTATAAAATATTCAGACCTGATACAGCCGGATGACAGCATCGAGAAACTTGTCAAGGAACTTGACGAAGCTAACGATGCTTACAATAACATGGCTCAGTCTATCAAGGCTCGTGCCGTCAGCATATCTGAGAGCCTGAAAGTCATTTCAGGTGCAACGGAAAGCGGACGCGCCAGCACTCGCGCATACTCGCAGGATGCAGAGAAACTGTTAAAGGCGGAAAGGGATTTGAATTTTGCACGTTCAGAGACAGCGCGAAAGATTGCGGAACTAAATGCCATGAAAAAGGATGAGCAGACCATTACCAAGCTGACCGTCCAATTGAACCGTACACAAGAGGGTACATACGAACACCTTGCAGCACAATACGGATTGAACAAAATCCGATTGAATGCTATGACCGAAGAATACCGTCGTAACACAGAAGAGGGTCAGAAGCTGGAAAAGGAAACGCGCGACATCTATGAGCGTATGAACGAGTTGCAAAAGGCAACAGGGAAATATACGCTGGAGGTCGGCAACTACGAAAAGGCTGTAGGTCAACTGATGGGCACGCAGAGCCGATACATCCAAAACCTGCAGCTGTTAGGTCAGATTTTCGAAGGTGGTCTGACGAATGCTATCAAGATGGCAGGGCAACAGGTAGCCGTATTCGGGCGTCAGTTGCTTGCATTGTTAGCCAATCCCATCGTAGCCGTGATTGCAGCCATTGCAGCCGCATTCATGGCACTGGCAAAGGGTATCAGCACCAGCGAGGAAAATACGAACGCACTGAGCCGCGTTCTTGCACCATTCAACCGCATTCTTGAATATGGCTTGAACCTGTTGCAGGGTTTTGCCACATTTGTATTGAAAGTGGCAGAGGGTTTCGAGAATTTGGCTATGGGTGCTTCACGACTGCTGGAGCGTCTGCCGTTGGTAGGTAGTGCCATCAAGAACGTAAACGATGCGTTATTTGAGAATATCCAGTTAGAGCGCGAGAAACAAGCCTTACAAAAGGATAATCGCAAATTGACCGTACAGGAAGCTAAGACACAGTATGAGATATCAGTCCTGCGTCGTAAGGCCAATCAAACGGATGACCCCAAGGAACGTGCAGCATTGTTGCAGAAAGCCGTCAATAAGGAAAAGCAGATGTCAGCCAACCGCGTGGCATTCATTCAGCGTGAATTAGCGGTATTGAAAGCAAAGGCACGGCAAAGTCAGAATGACTCTGCAATGAATGACCAAATAGCACAAAAAGAGGCTGAACTTTGGAACGTTCGCACACAGGCTGAACAGCGCAACCTACGATTGGTTAAGCAAATTCACAATGCGAACAAAGTCAAGACAGGCGGTAATACTAACGTCAAGACTGACACCAGCGTGCAGGACGCTCAGAAGATAGCCGATGAGAAACTGGCTATCGAGCAGAACACGACAAAGATACGCATTGAAAATCTCGAAAACGATTTTGCACGCGAATACCAGCTTATACAATATAACTATGGTGTGCAGATAGGCGCATTAATCAAGAAAGGAGAAAAGGAAAAAGAACTGCGTGCAGCCATAGGCGAACAGATAACCGCCTTACAGCGTCAGCGCGACATGAAGCTGTCCGAACTCGAATTGAAGTATGCCAAGAAAGAAGAGGAACAGCAAGAGAGACTGAAAAAGGATAAAGAGCGTGCAGCGCAAGAGGTATATAAGACCCAGGTTGATGTCATCAATCAGACTAACCAGTTGCGCCAGCTTGAAATCGACAATATGGAGGTCAGCGACCAACGTAAGAAACGATTAAGCATTCAGGCTGAAAAGGAACGTCTGCAAGCCATCTACGACCTCAACGTTAAGTCAGGAAAAGACCTCACAAGTCTTGAGATGCAGATATTGAAACAGCAGATACAGAAAGCTGATAAGGAAATCAAGAAATCTACAAAGGGGACAGGCATTTTTGATATGCTTGGTTTCAACCTTACGGATGAGAAAAAAGAGGGTATCGCGTCCACGTTTAGTTTTGCCATCGACCAATTGCATAACTATATGAATGCGTGGGTACAGGCAGCAGAAGCCAAAGCACAACTGGCAGAGAAAGAGGTGGAGCGTGCTCAAAACGTGCTGGAGGCTGAGATACAAGCCCGTGCCAACGGTTATGCTAACGACGTAGAGACAGCGCGTAAGGAGCTGGAACTTGCAAAGAGCAATCAAGAAAAAGCACTGAAGCAAAAAGAAGAAGCGCAAAAGGCTCAGTTGCTCATGCAATCTATCGAGCAGGCTTCGAACCTCGTAACGGCATCAGCATTGATTTGGTCACAGCTTGGCTTCCCGTGGGCTATCCCTGCACTGGCTGTCATGTGGGGTAGCTTTGCAGCAGCGAAGATTAAGGCAGCAGAGATGACGAAAGCACAGAATGAGACATACGGCGAAGGAACGGTAGAGTTGCTTGAAGGTGGTAGTCATCAGTCGGGCAACGACATCGACTTAGGACGTAAGAAAGACGGTACACGCAGACGTGCAGAGGGTGGCGAATTCTTTGCCGTCATCAACAAGCGCAACAGTCGCAGGTATCGTCAGTACATACCCGACTTGATTAATTCGCTTAACTCTGGCACCTTTGAACGTAAATACTTGCACGCCTATGATGGTGCGGAACAGGTAGCCGTAGCCGTGCAGAACGATAATAGCAGCGACCTACGCAAACTTGGTAACGACGTCAGCGCAATACGCCAGCAGGGAGAGCGCAGGACGTACACCGACAGCCGAGGTACCCATGTGGTCTATAAGAACGTACACCGAATAATACTGAACTGATTATGATATACCGTTGGAAACTGACAGCAAACAACGTCACGACGCTGGTGCATCCAGTATATAAGGATGATTTGACGCTCGACTACGAGATGGAGAGTGGGCAGCGTTTCTTTCGTGCTAAACTCGGTTCGAAGATAAACTTCGTGGGTGCGGATGCGGACATCATCATCAATGGTGGTTTCACGACAGAGTTTGTTCTCGTCATCGAAAGCAGCACCAATTATGGGCAGACGTGGTCGGAATACTATCGCGCCCACTTCTACCAAACGGATTGCACTATCAATGCTGATGACCATAAGGTTACGGTGCAGCCACAGGTCATCGACCAATATAACAAGATACTTGACGGTTGGGAGAAAGAATACAACCTCATAGACCTATTGCCAGTCACGGAGCGTGTAACGCTGAAGAAACGTGCATTGCTGCAACTTTATGCAAACGACGGTAAGGTAACGAATGTTTTTGGCGGTTTCTCATGGGAACAGGATTTTGATATTGGCGATACCCCACCAGCCGACTATCATTTCCAAAGTAATATGTCTATATGTGTCATCAAGTTTGTGCGCGTATTTCAGCCAGCAGGAATGACAGGATTAATAAGGTCATTCATTGCACAGCCTGACGCCAACGGAGAGTTTGAAACGACGAATGGCGAGGGCGTATATAAGCTGGTGCGTGTCAAGCTGGCTGAGGATAGTTACGACCTGCGATTGATAAAGCTAAGTGACAGTACGATGGTGGCACATTATTGGACGCCATTTGTATTGCTCAATGAAGCATTGAACTTTGTAGACCCAGGCGATATAGCGTGGGGTGCGGCTGAATGTGAATATGAGGGTGTGTATGCCCGTTGGTTGTGTGACGTGGAATCATTCGTTGTAAACGGTCAGACATACCAAACACATAAGGTGACATCGAGCGACCCTGCTTATGGCGGTAACTTGCATTATGTCATAGAAGCTGAGGTGTCGATTGTACCAAGTAACGATATCAGCGAAACCGCGACGAAGTGGGGCAAATATGATGACACGTATTACTACGATAAGCCGTCAGTAAGTGGTTTCTATTATGTTCCTGTGGCTCGTTCCTTTTGGTCAGTGGCAAGTATATGGTATAGGCAACAGCTCGCGGAATATAGGTGGTGGGAGCCAGCTATGCAGAAGCCATACACATTGAAAGACAGTTATCCATTGTGGAGCGTTCTATCAGTGCTGTTGCAGGCTAACGGAACGAATGT
>Ga0310691_10007704_pt1 | contig 11163 bp, 10 predicted proteins | sample 176DNAGHGlowgp2_FD_203887 | JGI IMG/M metagenome (GOLD analysis project Ga0310691, IMG submission 203887) | Sheep rumen microbial communities from Palmerston North, Manawatu-Wanganui, New Zealand - 1766 DNA GHGlow gp2 (v2) (version 2) | ecosystem: Host-associated > Mammals > Digestive system >... | reverse complement strand
CAGATCGCAGGCCCCACCAAGGGCAAGAGCGGCGCTCTTGATAACGGAAATGAAAACGGCGGTGTTCTGCTTATTTCGGGCGGAACAGTCATAGCGATAGGCTCTACCGGAAATGACAAGGTATTCTCCGAAAGCTCAAGCCAGTGCGCGTTCGAGGTTCATTTAAACTTCTCCGAGGGAGATGTAATAACCGTATCCGGCAGTGACGGCACCGTGCTTTACACCTTTGAAGCAATCAAGACCGGCAGCAGCATAGTCTTCAGCAGCCCCGAGCTTAAGAAGGGCGAGACCATAACCGTTTCTGCGGGCAGCAACAAGAAAGAAATCACACTTACAGAGACGGTGGTTACAGACAACTAAACATAAGAAACTTACTGCCTGAAAGCCGGTCTTGGCTTTCAGGCAGTAAATTTAAAGAAATTCTTACTGCCCATAGGGCTGAAGGTGTCTACAGGCAGTAAGCTTCAAGAAATTCTTACTGCCCATAGGGCTGAAGGCGTCTACAGGCAGTAGGCTTTAAGAAATTCTTACTGCCTACAGGGCTGAAGATGTCTACAGGCAGTAAGCTTTAAGAAATTCTTACTGCCCATAGGGCTGAAGGTGTCTACAGGCAGTAGGTTTTAAGAAATTCTTACTTCCCACAGAGCTGAAGGCGTCTACAGGCAGTAGGCTTTAAGAAATTCTTACTGCCTGTAGGAGTGAAAGAACCTATAGGCAGAGTCCTATAATTAATACAGCCCGCGGGCTTATTTCAGCCTCCGGGCTATTTATAGATCATTTTAATCTTTCTTTTGCGAACTCGATATCAACCTTGATCAGCTGTTTATCTTTTTCGTCATTAACACTTTCAAGTTTTTCTTCCCAAAGAGCTATCAGCTCTCTGCTCTGTGTCTTTTCTATAACATCATCAAATACTTCACATAGACATGAAAACTCTTCAGTGCTACACTCATCGGAAAAGAATTTGATGGTTTCTTCAACATTTTCCGAAAGAATAGCAGCTTCTTCTTTCCAATATGCTTCGACGGTGGAATCGTTAGGATCCAGAGCAATTCTCTTTTTTATTATTTCTCTCAATTCTGTAATTCTCATTTCTTTTTCCTCCTTTTATTCTTGTTTTTGTTTTTTTTATTAATGACAGAGCTTTGATCGGAATCAGGGAATACTGTTCCCGGAGTGCCCTTCGTCTTTATAATCCCAACACGAACCCCTTTATATACTCCCCACAAAACTTTTCCGTCGGGAGCATGACGGTTTTCTTTTAAACTTGCCACATGATCTCCTGCTCGACGAATATCTTTGTCTGACCAGTTTTTTGGAAACCAAGCTTGTCCGGTCCCGATTCTTTTTCGTTTGTCCTTGTGAGTAGGAATATTACCGACTCGAACTCCATTTTCATATTCTTTAACAATATTGTATTTGATTCCATACTTATCCAAAAGGTTCAAGGAATGCTGTCCATGACCACCGCTCAATAATCGTATATTGGTTCCCGGACGAGAGGGTCTTGTAAATGTTCCTTCACTCGAATGAACAAGAGCATAATCTCCCACAGTAGTTCCTGAGCCTTGAGTTTTGAAGTATCTCCCACTTTTTGTTGTCCCCATTATTTACCACCTCCCTTTTTGAAGGTGATCCAATCAGGATAATTCACGAAATGTGTACGCGACTCAAGGCCGTGAAATATGACCTCTGGCATGTTGCCATAAACCAAAACAACTTCAGGTTCTATTTCATCCAACATAGCTTCTAGGCCACGCCTGAAGTGATACTTAGCCTCATTGCTTCGTATACAGCCATATGTTCCAACTGAAACTATGCTGTTTTTGGGAAGCCCCAAAAACGCAACCTTTTCAGGCAGGACAGATTTGGTGTATGTTCGCTCATCTCCCCATCTCACATTCGGAATGACATATATCCCTTTGCTTTGCAAATTATGCCCTACAGCACGACTCAAATATATATTTGTAATTTGAAGGTTAAGCGGCATATCAATGTAGAGTGAACAGTCCGGTGAAATAACTCCGGGGTATTGCAAAAACTCTTCGACATAATTATCTGTCGCTGTAATACAATCTCTAAACTTTATGTCGTGCTCATAGAAACAAATAAAGTATTCATGGTTTTTGTCTCTTTTCCTAGATGTAAATGGGACCAAACCTTTAGGAATAATGATTTGATCAGGCTTCTCAATGATTGGAATTTCCATAATCCCATCAAAAGAAGCGTTTTCAACAAGATCGGCTCTAAAGCCGTCGTCAATTATAAAATCGTTTCTTAACATTATCTTTTTCTCCTTTCAAAATATAAGTCTAATTTCAGATAATTGTTTAAAAAAATCCAATTTGAACTTATAGACAAAGAGATTCAATTATGCTAAGATGATATTGCTTAGATATGCATTTAGCATAATTGAAGACGCATGGATACTGCTACCAACAGTTATCTGTGCGTTTTCTTTGTCTTTTTAATTACGCTCATAGGCATCACCTCCTAAACCTGTGGAATTTACATCACATCTTTAAACATACTAACAATCTCTTTAGAATCTGGATTGCTACCACCATATATCAACCAACTGTTATACCGTCTCATTGCATAAAAGGAATTCTCAATGCTAATTCCGAATATTGCCGCCAGCTCACAATAATCTTCCACACCTGCCCGATGAACAAGTGGTGGAGGAGCTAATGCGTATGCAGCGAAGTGATTAGCTTCACTTTCAGCCAACTCGCTATGCTCAGTATGACCGAGAATAATGTGTCCGATTTCATGCATGATGGTAAAACGAATACGTTCAAAAATCATTTCATCGTTATAAAATATCCAGTATTCGAATGAATTCGGACTCAATTCTACAACACAATGAAACCCATCTTTGCTCGCATCAAGAAACTCTTCTTTTGCGGTCCCTTTTACTTCCGAATACGAAAAAAACTTATATCCAAGTTGTTTGCATAGATCAAAGCAATCGATTGGAAAAGAAGTGATTTGTACTCGGCTAAACATTCGTACGACTTCCTTGTCAATCTCATCATATCTTGTTGAAGTAAGTCTCATTTTTTATCTTAATCTCCCATTAGCTCATTAATAATCGCTTTCTTTTGTTCTGCTGTCAAGTTTGCGGAGTTTCTTGCTATCAATCTAATGATTCTCGGATAATCAGAGTCGATGTTGCCTTCTTCTTCTACTCCAAGTAAATAATCCGATGTTGTTTGAAGAGCAGTTGCAATATTAGCCAACACTTCGCTTCTTGGTTTCCTATCCGAATTCATATAACGTGACAATGATGCTTCCGTTACCCCTATTCTCAATGCAAGTTCTTTTTGAGTCATTCCCCTTTTTTCCAGAAGTTCAGATAATCTTTCCGAAAATGTCTTGTTTTCCATGTGCTTTTCTCCTCGTATTTTGATTTTTTTGTGTTTTGAGTTTTCTTGATAATCGGAATGGTTGATTGCAACCGCAACAACTTAACTTAAGTATAATCGTTATTTTCCAAAAGTCAATAGTTTTTTGGCATTTTTATCTTTTTTTATTCACAAAAGATAATAAAACACCTTTTTTATTCTAAACTCAACTTCTTAGGACGTTATTACTGCCCACTGGGCCGAAGGCGTATGCAGGCAGTAGGCTTTAAGAAATTCTTACTGCCCATAGGGCCGAAGGTGTCTACAGGCAGTAGGTTTTAAGAAATTCTTACTGCCCATAGGGCTGAAGGCGTATGCAGGCAGTAAGCTTTAAGAAATTCTTACTGCCCATAGGGTCGAAGGTGTCTATAGGCAGTAGGCTTTAAGAAATTCTTACTGCCCACAGAGCTGAAGGCGTCTGTGGGCGGTATTTTTTTAAAAAATGAGACTCTGACTCCGTCCCGGGGTCTCAAAAAATGAGACTCTGACTCCGTCCCGGGGTCTCATTCAGACTGATAAACCTTAAAACAGTACTGCCCGGAGGCACAGATAAGCCTCCGGGCAGTAACATTTCGGTCATATTTCAAACATATACGGATTCCCAAGGGAGTGGTCGTTTCTTGCGAGGGTGAGATAAGGATTGTAGAAGGGATCGCCCTTCTTTAAGAAACTTCCCCAGTCGCGCATGAAGCGGCGCACTTCGCCTTCAAATCTCTTTTGAGCATCCGCGGTCTTCTTTACATTTCCCCTTGTTTTGGACTCGTAATGGTAAGCCTTGCAAAGGGGCTGGAAGATGATCTTGCCACCTGCGCGGCGGATGCGCATGCAGAGGTCGATGTCGTTAAAGTCAACGGCGTATTCTTCGTTAAAGCCGCCGATGGAGTCAAAGACGGACTTTTTCATCATGAGGCAGGCCGCCGTGACCGCGCTTACATCCCTGGCGCAGACGAGCTGCTTTAAGTAGCCTGCTTCATCGCCGGAAAAGCCGACAAAATCGTGGCCGGCAACGCCTCCAAGGCCCACTGCCACTCCGCCGTGCTGTACAGTACCGTCGGCATAAATAAGCTTTGCGCCGGCGGCGGCAACGTCAGAGCGCATGACCGTCATGGCAAGCATTTCAAGAGCGTCATCGCCGATAAGCTCCACATCGTTGTTTAAGAGGAGCAGAAGCTCTCCTGTTGCGTCCTTTGCGCCGAAGTTGTTGATGGCGGCATAGTTGAACCCGCCCTTCCATGTGACAAGCTTTACATGTCCTTTCAGCTTTTCGGCTAGATCCGGGCAGGCAAACGTGGGTGCATTATCCTCCTTGCCTGCAATAAGCCATTCATAAAATGAAAACGTCTCTTTTTCAGAGGAATTGTTTTCTATCAAAATGATCTCAAGGCTTCTTAAGATGTTCTGGCGGCTTAATGATTCAAGCGTCTTTGCAAGGTCTGAGGCATGATCCTTTGTGGGTATTAAAACGGATATCTTTGCCCTGTCCTTCCATTTAAGGATAATGCTGTCTGCCCCGTTATCCTGCGGATTTATCTTTACGAGCCTGATGCCGTCGCTGCTCTTTGACATAAATATTTCTTTGACAAGCTTGTCCTTTGCGGTCCTTTTTATTTCGAGCAGGGCCGGGCTGTCCTTTGAGAAAAGAATACCTGCGGCATGCGCAAAGCTGACTCCGTCTTTTGAACACCTGAGCAGGAATTCGTAAGGCGTTTCGTCAAAATATTCAAGCTCGCTGCCGTACAGATCGGCCCTTACAAAGAAGGAATCTCCGATATAATTGTAAGCGCAAAGATAATCCTGGGAATAATCGGGCTTTAATGCATGCTCCCACTCTCCGTTTTTCTTTTCTTCATGGTCGGTATATATTATGCCTGCACCGTTTGCCGATGCATTCACCCTGAAAAGGGCATCATATGAAAGAGAATCGCCTGTTTTCATCCTGAAGACATAGGTCTTCTTAAGGTCGCATTCCTCAAGAGTCAGCTTCAGCCTTTCCTTTAACCTGTCATGCCCTCCTATGATGACCTTATAGGGTGTAACAGTCTGGTAATGAAGCGACTTTTTGGTGAACTTCTTCTTTTCTTCTGCGATGCCGTCCGTATCTATCAGAATGATAAACGAATAATCGCCCTCGCCGGCCTTTACCTGCTTTTTGATCTCATAATAAGTGAGATCTGTCTGCTCTTTAAACTCTTCGTAAGTTATTACACGGCCGGGTTCTTTTTTCAGCTCTGACAAAAAAGCGGCCCGTCTTTTTATGTACTCCGGGCCGTGGCCGCCAAGCAGTTTACCCGCTTTTATGGCTTTTTCTGTCAGCTTTTTTCCTTTGGAAACAAGCTTATTCTCCAACGTTTTCACCTATACTTTCTTATATTTGTTATCCTCTATAACGACAAGGTCGTCGGCGTGGATAACTTCGTCATAGTCCTTGTAATGCAGCACGCTTTCTATTTCCGAGGAAGGAAGGCCTTTTATGAGCCTTATCTCATCGGATGAATAGTTGACTATTCCCCTTCCGCAGATCTCTCCTTTGGCATTTACGATGTCGGCAACGGCCGAGATCATGAAATCGCCCTCAACTCCCGTTATGCCTTTTGGAAGAAGGCTTGTATGTCTTTCGCGGATGGCCTTAAACGCGCCATCGTCTACTATGATCTTTCCCTTGGGATTGCTGCGGTACATTATCCAGTGCTTTCTCGCAGACATATCCTTTTCCCGGTGCCCGTCAAAAAGAGTTCCGACCTCTTCGCCCGAAAACAGTTTTTCAAGCTCGCCGGGCTTTGCGGCATTTATTATGGCCATGTCGCAGCCGAAGGCATTTACTATCTTTGCGGCGTTTATCTTGGTCTTCATGCCGCCCGTGCCTACGGTGCCTGCGGAATCTCCCGCAAAACCTTCCACCTCCGAAATGTCGCTTACATACGGAATCAGCTTTGCGTCCTTATTTTTGCCGGGGTCTGCATCGTACAGCCCGTCAATGTCGCTCATCAAAACAAGAAGATCCGCGCTTACGGCCGGTACCAAAAGGGCAGAAAGCGTATCGTTGTCGCCGACCTTTATCTCTTCTACCGCCAGGGTGTCATTTTCGTTTATGATCGGAATTACATCATATTCAAGCATCGCGCCGATGGCATTTTCAAAATTTGTAAGCCTTTTGCGGTCGTCGAAGTCATCATGGTTTACAAGGATCTGGGCGCATTTCAGCCCGAATATCTTGAAAAGATTTTCGTAATGCTGCATGAGCTTTGCCTGGCCTATGGCAGCAAGGGCCTGTTTTTTCGGAATCTCGGAGGGCTTTTTTTCCATGCCCAGAACCCCCATGCCGGCAGCCTGCGCGCCCGATGAAACCAGTATCACATTTATGCCATTTCTTTTGAGAAAGGCAAGCTGCTCTACTATGCCCAGCATTTTTTCATCGTTTATCTTTCCCTTTTCGCCCGTAAGCGAAGATGAACCTACCTTGATTATACAATTCTTTACGTGTGTAAGATCTCGCATGTGATTTCCTTTATTATGGTCTTCTTTTGTTGCAGAAATAGAATACCGCGATGAGCCCGGGGCCGCAATGTGCGCCTATAACGACGCCGAGGCTCGTGATGTTTACCTCTTTAAGGCCCGGAAATGCTTTCTTCAGCTCACTTTTGATATATCTTGCATCGTCAAGACAATCGGCATGAAGGATATCTATCTCGGCGCCCTTGGTGTCAACGCCTTCAAGGTCTGCTTTTACACTTGAAAGGATCGTGTTCAAAGCCTTTTTTCTGCCTCTTATTTTTTGAGCCACTTCAAGAGTTCCCTCATCCGGAACATAGAGCACCGGCTTTATCGAAAGCATGGACCCGATAAGAGCGGAGAAATTAGAAACTCTTCCGCCGGCCTTTAAATAATTAAGGTCGTCTACCGTGAAGCGGTGTGCTATCTTAAGCTTGTTTTCTTCTCCCCATGCAAGGACTTCATCATAGCTCATGCCCTCTTCCTTGCGCTTTACCATCTGCTTTACGAGAAAGCCCAGGCCGCCTGAAACGCACAAAGTATCCATGGAAACTATCTTTCTGTCCGGATAATCCTTTTGCAGTTCTTCTACCGCCGCCAGAGAATTTGCATACGAAGAGGATATCTTCTGAGTCATGTCAAGAAAGATGATGTCCTTGCCTTCATCGGCAAATTTTTTCAAGAATTCATAGTAAGAATACGGATTGATCGCATTGGTCTTTAAGGTCTTTCCCTGCCTCATCTGGGCATATATATTTGCCTTTGTCTCCTCCTTGCAGTCATCTTCATAAGACTTGCCGTCCATGGTATAACCATATCTTATGAATGGTATATCGTGCTCCTTTAAGTATTCATACGGAAGATCCGCAGTCGATGCAACAGCTATTACGTATGACATTTTGTAACCCCCTGAAAAAATAATGATACCGGCCGAGTGGCCAAACAATACCCGAAAGGATATTTTCTTCTATAACCTATTATATCCGTTTTTAAATAAATGTATAGCCGAAAATGCATTTTTTATCAATTTTTATGAATTAATGCGCCAAAAAAGCGAGGCTGTTTTTTACAGCCTCACTTTTTAAATACTCTGTTAAGGCTTTACGCCCTTCAGTTACATTGCGGTATATCCGCCGTCGACAGGAAGATTTACACCTGTGACATATGATGATGCGGGCGATGCAAGGAAGATGGTCGCAGTGTCAAGCTCGCCTTCCATTCCGTATCTTTCTTCGGGGATCATTGTCTTTGCGTTCTGCTGGAAGAACTCCGAATTAAGTGTCTCCTCCGTGAGAGGTGTGTAGAAGTATCCGGGACAGATCGAGTTTACGGTGATGCCGTACTTGCCCCATTCTGCCGCAAGAGCTCTTGTAAGGTTAACTACGCCTCCCTTTGCCGCATGGTAGGGAGAAGAACCTGCGATCTTGTTTCCCACAAGGCCGTACATTGAAGAAATGTTGATGATACGGCCGTATTTTGCGGGGATCATTGCCTTCTTTGCAACTGCTCTGGCCACCTTGAACGATCCGAAAAGATCGATGTTCATCTCGTTTTCGAACTGCTCGTCCGTTATATCCTCTGCCGGAGCAACCGCGCCCGTGCCGGCATTGTTTACAAGGATATCGATCCTTCCGAACTTTTCGATAACGGTATCAACGACATTGTTGACATTTTCCGTGTCGGTGATATCGCAGCGAAGTGCAAGAGTAGGAACGCCGAATTCCTTTGCAATGCTTTCTGCCACCTCATCTATAAGGTTCTGTCTTCTTGCAACGGCAACTATTGTTGCGCCCTGATTTGCAAGTGCCTTTGCCATCTGCACTCCAAGCCCGGTCGAGCAACCTGTAACGATCGCCACCCGACCCTTAAGGTCAAAATAATTTTTCATAAAAACCTCCTGTTCTTTTAAAAAAATTTCTGTATATATTATGACACATTCACGGCAAAGTTTCAAGCATATTTTGACATTTTTTTAACAAACTTTGCTGATCCTTTTATCAAATTTTAATATTCTTTTATGTGGTAAAAATTCAAATTCCATTGTATGATATAAAATGGAAACTTTAACAAACAGCATTTGACCGCATCATGCGTTTATGCACGGAGAAACAGCAATGAAAGATAACATCATATCGATACTGAACGATTATATACCCGAAGCGCTCGATGCCACGGACAAAAAAACGATGCTTTCGGTAAACGAAAAATACATTGGGCTTCTTGAAGCAGAGCTGCCCAGCACAAACGACACCGGATATGCAGCTTTGATCCAGAATATCTTTAAGGCAATGATGGAGCTTGCCTTAACGCATGAAAAACTGAGCGAGCTGTCTTTAACGCACTCCCCTCTTTCGGCTCTTGAAAAAGAGGAAAATAAAAAGGTACAGGATATTCTTGACAACAATCTTCTGACATACCACTTCCAGCCCATCGTCAGTGTGAGCACGGCCCAGATCTTTGCCTACGAAGCTCTTATGCGCGCAAAGGACATCTACGGCATAACACCTTTCCATATTTTAAAATATGCGACCATGACCGACAGGCTGCCCGAGGTAGAAAAGCTCACCTTTATAAATGTACTTACCTTTGTCCGCGAAAACCCGACTGTTTTTAATGACAGGCCGGTGTTTATCAACAGCATTCCGCAGGCATCCATCGACGAAGAAGGGCGTGCCATGAAAGAGCTGCTGCTCTCCACACTTCCCGAAAGAATAGTTGTTGAGATGACCGAAAGCTCGGAATTCAGCGAAGAAGAGCTGAATGAGATAAAACGCAGGTACAAGATGCTGCATGTACCCATTGCCATCGACGATTACGGTACGGGCTATTCAAACATCAATAACCTTTTGCGCTACACGCCGAATTATGTAAAGATCGACCGATCGCTACTTTCGGGCATACAGGCCAGCCCGAACAAAAAGCATTTTGTCAGAGAGATCGTGGATTTCTGCCATACAAACGGCATCCTTGCTCTTGCAGAGGGCGTTGAAACGACTGAAGAGCTGCGCACGGTCATACTCCTGGGGGTAGATCTTATACAGGGCTTTTATACCGCAAGGCCTGCCGCCGAAGTACTGCAAACCCTGCCGTCAAATATACGCTCGGAAATAAATGCCTTCCGCATGGAACGCGAGGAAGGCAAGCAGATGAAGCTGTATGATGCGCAAAGCGGCGAAAACATTATTCTTGACAGATTTGCCGAAGAAGGCTACAACCTTGTGCGCATAGGCTCGGACTACCAGTCCGGCACCGTTACGCTTACAGGTTCCGCACCGGATGACCAGTTTATACATGTCGAGATATCCGATGGTTTTTCCGGACATCTCATATTAAACGAGGCAAGTCTTAAAAACAGTGTCGGAAACCCCTGCATAGAAATAGGTTCCGGCTGTGACCTGACTATAGAACTGATAAAAGCAAACCGCTTTACAGACGGCGGCATAAAGGTTCCCGAAAACTCAATGCTTCGTTTCGAAGGGTCCGGAAGTCTTGACATAGTTCTTGGAAACGGCGATTATTTCGGCATAGGAAACGACTTAAAGAGCACACACGGAAATCTGTATTTTGAGCAGGACGGAACCATATCCATATCGGCCGAAAGCTACGCAGGAGTGCTTATCGGTTCGGGGCGCGGCGGCAAGATCAGCTTGTTAAGGGGCAAATACCTGCTGCAGGCAAAGGGCAGCATGAATATTTGCGTGGGCGCCGTAGACGGTGATACCGAGATCGAGATCCACGGTTGCGACTTTGAGAGCAATACATCAGGGGCGCTTAGCATCACGGCAGGCTCCGTGACGGGTAATTCAAACATACACTGCATTTTCTCAAGCCTTAAATGCAAATCCGACAGCATGCTTTCAGTAGCTTTCGGAAGCATGCACAAGGGTTCGAGCCGCATCTTTATGGAAAGCGTCCACACGGACACTTCCTTAAATGCCGATTCACTTACAGTATTTGGTTCGATGAACGAAGCTTCGGACATAAGGCTCGAGAGATCTTCAATAGCTGTAGATGCATACGGCACAAACTCGCTTGTCTTTGGCGGAATATCCGGCGATACTACTCTTTCGGTAAGCGACATCGACATCAACATCAAACTGAATTCCGAGTTTGACACTTGCGTCATCGCACCTCCCGACAACATATCTTTAGCCGGCGGCAAGTACAACATAATGATCAATAATAACGAATACGACAGGATCTAGATCCTGCCGTATTCTTCATTTTATGTTCTTAATAGATTACTTGTTCTGTGCATCTTTCTGTG
>Ga0310691_10007703_pt1 | contig 11165 bp, 9 predicted proteins | sample 176DNAGHGlowgp2_FD_203887 | JGI IMG/M metagenome (GOLD analysis project Ga0310691, IMG submission 203887) | Sheep rumen microbial communities from Palmerston North, Manawatu-Wanganui, New Zealand - 1766 DNA GHGlow gp2 (v2) (version 2) | ecosystem: Host-associated > Mammals > Digestive system >... | reverse complement strand
CGGTAGCATAATAATAGAGCTTGGAACTTGCGTTCAAGGTGTTCTCCATAGGGTATGCCACCACCACATTCTCCTTCGTCTCTATGGTTGACATACCACCAGTGACGCGCATTGACTCAATGGAATGGAAGTAGGGATTATAGGTGGTGTTCTCCAACTTCGTGCCGTCAGCTATCAAGTCGTAAACACCATCCAGCGAACTCGTCAATTCATCCGAACCTGTCTTGGCTGTCGTCTGGGGGTCTATGACGTAATTCGTCGTGGTTTCATCAGCCAGATAATTTGTCGTTGCATCATCAGAGATATCCGTACGAATACGCTTGATGATATATTCGTTGCCATAGGTGGCATGACCATTGACGATATTAAACGGTACTATGCCTGTCACCACAAACTTGTCGGTACTACTGGTCACGTTGTATTCGTAGCCAGGGATGGTATATGAAGGATTTTCTGTTGAGGTCTTATAGCCGTTGGAGTTCTTCGACCAGAAGTCGATGCGTGCAGCCAGGCGCTCGATGACGACAGGCTGCGATGTCAGGTCGTAATAGATATCCTGACCAGGTGTATGGGTGGTGCCATCTAAATTTTTACCCGTTACTGATCCGAAATTAATCGTGTTATCCTGCTCCGACGACATGGCGAAATGAGAGATATTGTCAGCAGCAGCCGAAGGACTGCCAGTATAAATGGTGCTTAGGGTCACATCGCGGATGTCGCTGAGCTTGCTGGTTCCCTCCGTCAGTGATGCTGCCACCTCAGGCGCATTGGCAATGACGATGGCATGATACGTTTTCGTAAGGTCGAGGTTATGCTTTCCCAAGGGCTGCTGACCGGTTGCGTATGTCACTTCAACAGGCGAGCTTCCTGTTGCCCTTTCTGTAACGGGGAAATAGCGCACGAGGTCGAGCGTGGGATCGACAGTGGTATTGATGCCTGCAGCATCTTGATATAGGATAACGGTAATGCCGCTTACAGTGTTCTCGCGCTCGAATCCCGCCTCACGGCCGTCGCCATCCTCTCCACCAATAGGAGTATTGGCACGAGTGATGGACTGCCCGTTGCTGACAGAAATTGCAAAATTGACATAGCAGTCGCCAAAAGACAGAGGCTTTTCGGAGTCTGTCTCTGACGAGCATGCCACTATCAATAGTGCGCTTGCAGTAGTCAAAAGTATGTTATTCAGCCATTTCATGCCTGTACATTACTATTATTTCAAATCTACGTTCTGGATGCGTGCAGCCCATGAGAGCACATTGATGCGCACCTCGGCATACTGCCATTTCTCGTTCTTGATGAAAAAGTCCAGATAAAAATCGTAGGCTCTGTCCAGATATTCCTGACGTGAGTATGCATAGCGGTCGTAAGCGTTGCGACCTCTTGCCAGGAAGTCGGCAAGGTTGATGGCACACACCTCCTTTTCCGTTTTCTTGTTGCGGATGATGAGCAGGGCATTCTTGTCAGCCTCCTCATACCACCACAGGCGGTTGAAGGTCAAGCAGGCATGGGCAGACTTGTCCGTGACGTTGCCGCTGCCATCCTTGGCTTCTGTGTCCCACTTGCTGAATGGTGTATATACCAGTTCCTCGTCATCCAGCAGATTGTTATTATACCCCAGTCGTCCGTTTTTGTCAACGATGAAGTATTCGAACTCGTCCGTAGAGATGTCCTTAGGGTCGTCAAGGTTGTGCAGTCCTATTGTCAGCATCTTCGTGTCGCGCATCATAGAGATATTTGCCACCGTTTTATCGGTATTCTTCACCTCTATAGGCTCTACGCCCGTCATGCCGTGCCATAGCGTGTCCAAAGGAGCAGCGTTGCTCACCATTGACTTCTCTCCCGACTTCTGCGTGCGGTCCAGCGTCACCATCAGTTTCTCATTGGCATCACCTGCAGCCAGTGTGCTGCGACGATACTTGGCACCAGGTGTGGCGAGTGTCGCATCATAACTTTTCTGGTTTGCCAGCGCTATGAGGCGATACTTGCCATCGGGCAGATCCATTATCTGCATGGCGTGTGTATAGGTGCCGTCGAGCATCATGCCCATCGAGCGGATGTTGTTGTTTTCATAGGTACGCACAAAGCGACCGTTGCTGTCGAATACATAAAGCGTGACACCACCCACATGGTCACCGAACATGTCGGCACGTTGCAGGTTATAGTCGTACTTGAAGGAGACAAAGAGACCGCAGTTAGTGGTGTCCTCATCCTCTTTCATCATGTTGCAACTAGTGAACAGTGCGAGTGATACAAGTGCTACAAGATATTTCTTCAGTTTCATAATACTTTGTATTCTTCAGCGAATATTTTGTTGTGATTGTTGTTTCTTGAATATTGTGTGGCCGCCGCCAATGGGCGACCACACAATAGATATGTCATAGAATATATTACTTCAAATTCCAGTTCTGGGTGCGCTTAGCCCATGACAGGATGTTGATGCGAGCCTTGATGTACTGATCCTCCAGGTCATCGTCTGGATGAGAAGGAATCGTTGGAGGCTCTGAGTAGCCTATCTTTACGAGGTCACCAATTACGAGCTCATACCAGTTATTACGTACCATACCATAACGGCCCAGATAGTTGGCATCGCGGCGTTCATCGTTAGGATAGATATCGTCAATGCCGGACTCCTTTGGAGCTGTTAGGTATTCAGATGCAGCGCCATCAACATTCCAAGGTGTCAGGTCATCATCGAAGTGCTTGATGCGGATTGGGTAGTATGCAATACCACCCTTGAAGCGCTCAACATTAACCAACATAGTATTCAGCGTTGCAATCACGCTGCCGAAGTTCTTTCCGTCAACAGTAGTTGAAGAACTTGTAATCTCAAGATCTGTACTTGCATAGTCACCTGTAGCAATCTTACCGTGATTAACCGTAATCTTGTTCACCAAAATTTTGCCCGCAGTTGTCTTATCCCACTCCACTGTGATATCGCTGGCACCAAGCGTAGCACCACCGCCAGCTGTTGCATACCATTCAGAGAAGATCGAAATATTCTTCAAGTCTGTAAGTACCTGGTTCTTCACATCAGCCTCTGTATAGAGGGTTTTGCGGTCAGCTCCCAGTACATAGAAGTCAGAGGCATCAGATGTCAACTTCACACCCACGAGTGCGCGAGTGGTGTAACGAGCATCCTGATGAGCAACGTCAAACGTGTTCTCAAAGCAGTACTGAGGATTTTCATCACCAATAGCAGCTGACTTGTCTGTAGCATATGTAGCATAAGAGAAGTTTGTCGTATTCTGGTTATTACCGTCAAAAGTCAAGTCGCCAGAATAGTTTGGATCCATAGCCCAATATGTACGATAGCCGGCAATGGCTGTACCATACTCTACGTCAACGCTGTTACCGCCAATGAAACGATATTTATCTGAGGTTACGCCTGAAGAGTTGCTACAGAGGTTCCAGAAACTACCTGTTGGCACCTGACGAACAATGTATGAAGACTTGTTGGTGATGTCAAGACACCAACCATCCAGAGATGCATTGAGCTTTCCTGTTTTGTCTGTAAGTGCGGTAGTACCCAACGAAGCAGATGCAATAGTCACCTTTGCCATACCACGCTCCACATAGATGTCGGTAGCAGCGTTGCCTGCAGTTGCCTTTGCCTCGGTCTCATAAATGAAATTCTTGTCCACTGGTGCTAAAGTATGAAGGTTACCAGCAGCGGTTGTTGGCTCAACAGTACCACCTTTCTCATTGCTCAGCACGGCATTGGTCATGAAATAATAATCGGTACCGCCATCATTATAAATGAACTCATTAGCTTTTACCGTTGAAGATGCAGAGAGAGCTGTCTGAAGATCAGCAAGCTTTATTCCTGACTGATCTGCTCCCCCATGTATCTGGACCTTTGTCTCATCTGAGCCTATCTCGATGTTGCCCTTACCATTGACAACTGCCAAGGCATAGAGATTATCTGTCGGAGCAGAATTCAACTTAGCAACAAACTCTGTCTTCGTTGTGACTTGGTCGGGAGTGACAGGTGTCACTTCAGTCATTGAAGGTGATGTCAAATTAACGACCTGTTTTAAAATTGCATCAGCCTCATTAGGACCATCAAAGAGCAGAAGTATTAAAGATTTCACACCATACTCTTTTGCCAATCCGTCGCTCAATTTGGTACTCTCCTGCCAAGCACGTGTTGAAACGACCGGCGCGGTAGGAAGGTTAAGATTAATCTTAAAGTAGCCCTCCGATCTACCATTCAAGAGATCTCCGTTACTTTGTTCTGGTGCTACATCTTTGTCAGACGAGCAGGCTGCGAATAGCAGACCGAAGGCTGCCATTGCTAAAAAACTAAGTTTTTTCATAAGCTTGTTTTGTTAATAATTAAATGATTTTAATAATTAAATGATTTGTGAATATTTATTTTATTTGTTTATTTCGTCAGTGCCTTGATGGCCTCGCGGTTCTTGGTCACGTCGAGGCCCTTCTGCTCTGCCTTGTCAAGCAGGGCGGCAGCATCAGCATAGCGCTTCTGCAGTATGGCGAGCACGGCACGCGACTGGTCTGCCTCGGCAGAGTCACCAGCCTTGTCAAGCAGGGTCTCAGCCTTCAGCAGGTCTTTCTGACGGATGGCGACATTGGCCAGATTGAGGTTGGCAACGGGGTCGTCAGGATAGACATTGACTGCTGTCTGCAACACCTTATTATACTCTAGGCTGTTAGGCTCCATAGTTTGGGCCACATCCCACATCTCGCGAACCGACAGCTGGTAAGGTCTTGTCTTGTATATCTCCTTCGCCTGTTCCAGTGTGAAGTCGCTGAAGTTGAACGAGATTTCATAGTCGCTTCGGCGAAGGCCCGGATAGATGTTCCGCAGCATATAACGGTATTCTTCAGCATACTTGGCTCGCATAGAAAGTTCGTCGCGGTCTGCCTGGTTCGTTATACCTTTTTCAAGGTCGGCAAGCACCTTGTCGATGGTAGAGAGAATCTGCTGTTTGTGGGGGAGCGTCTGCTCGTCCGTATCCTTTACGGCAGCACGTAGTCCTGTCCAGTTCTCTGGTGTGGCCTCTGCAGGTGCAAAGACATTAGCCGGAAGATTATACAGGCTGCGTACATAGCTGGTCAGCGACTTGGCACGATTGGTAGCCAGCATCCTGTTATGCTCGTAGGGACTCTCGGGCGAAGCCCAGCCGTGAATCTTGATTTCACGAACAGAAACGTTGGGGTCGTTCACCATCACGTCGAGCGTATCGGTAATCTTGCGCAACTCGGCGCGGTTGTTCATATAGTCAGGCTTCATCTCCCACTTGTCAACCACGAAGGTGATATAGGCCGAGCCGTGCAGGTTGCGCTCCTTCTTCGAAGGGGCAGGCACCACATCGGTCAGGGCCACCAGGTCGTACGGATCGGGAGGAAGCAGGGAGGTCAGATAGTGCTGCTGGTTCTTCATCAGGTCGCCACAACCGCAGAGGTCGCACTCCACATAGATGTCAGCGGCACGGTGCCAAGACTGGTTAGGCACACCATCGGTATAGGCATACTGCTGTGCCGTACCGTTCTGACGACGTACATTGTCACAGTTGTCAGCATACAGCGGGTCTATGCCGTCACGCTCGAAGACGATATTCTGGCGTCGGCCACTCACGATGAGGGTCTTCATACGCTGCTGTTGCTGTCCGTCCTTGCTCTTGATGACGGGGGTAAAGGCACGGTAGCGGTTCGAGGGAACGTTCAACTGGTCCAGTATGAAGTCCATCGTAATGATGGTCTTGTCCTGTGTGCGAGTCACCTGAACATTCTTGACACTAATCTGGTTGTCGCTGCCCTGCTTGTCGTCAGTCAGACGGATGGTCTCCTGGGCAGACATCATCGTACCCAGTGAGAGCAGGGCTATTAATATAATAAGGTGTCGTTTCATTTCTGTCTATGAACTAAGAACTATGAATTATGAACTATGAACTAAAACAAGTACATCAGGCTCAGCGCCAGCTTGGTGGGGCCGACATAAATCTTGTCACCATCGTCCAGCTTCTTGCCACACGAGCCACAGCCGAATTTATCGTACTTGATGTAGGCAGCACCCACGCCGATGGCTGCTTCCAGATTCCAGTGCTTGGACATTACCCACTGGTAGCCATAGCTGATGCCGCCTCCAACGAACCACCCTTCGAAGCGGTTGTCCTCCAACTCCTTCCACCAGCCGAAGGGCATCTTGATCTTGGCAGCATTGAACTGACCGCCAAAGGCATGGATGCCCACAAACGAGCCGTTGAAGCGGTGGCAGAACCAGTGGCGCCACTCCGGGTTGACCACCCAGTGCTTCAAGAACTTCTGGTCGTCACCGTGTCCGAACTTCCATGGATGGAGTCCATAGAAAACCTGGAAAGAGTGCTTCTTCCCTACCCCAATCTCCATTCCCAGGTTTGGAGTAGCGGTAGCATCGTAGAGCAGGTTGGTCTTTAACGCTACTTGCTGTGCGTGGCACGACAAACTGCCAACAACAGCCATGACAGCAACTGCTGCCAATTGTCTTAATCTTAACCGCATTTTTGCTAACTTATCAGTAGTTCAATATGTAAAAGTTTTGCAAAGATAACACTTTTGATGAATATTTGTCTACAAACGGAAATGTTTTAACATAGTTTTACCTTTCACGCTTTCTGCCTGCTTCTATACTTCTTCCAGGCACCCAAGTCTTACCCATACCCTACCCATATCTTACCCAAGGTCTACCCAAGGTGTAGCCAAGGTGTAGCCAAGTCCAAAAGGCTTGCATATACTTGGGTAGTACTTGAGAACTACTTGGGTAGGGTTTGGGTAGAGCGAAGGAATGAATATGTTTACAAGTTGGAGACAGGTGTTTCTAACTTGGGTACATATGTTTCTAAGTTGGAAACATAAAATCCATAGGTACGAAAAAACAAATCTTCAGGCAGGAGAAAACAAATCCGTTGGTGCGGAAAAAAAATCCCCGAAGCACGAGCCTCGGGGATTGGGAATATCAGAAGTTTCCTTAAACATCATCTTCAAGTTCGAATTCTGGGGCACCAGATCCAATACCTGGGTTAGTCTGTGAATTAGCTCCAAGACTTCCTTCCATCAAACGAACAGAAGAACTAAAAGTAACAATCGTTATCTCTGGCTTTAAATATTCTTTTTTCATACTCAACATCCTCTTTTACTTTAGAATATACTTGAACTATGTTCGAGCTCGTTCACATTTGGAAATGCAAGCAAGCTCTCATTTCTCTCACTTAATTACGAACTTCTTACCATTCTTAATATACAAGCCCTTCGCCGGCTGGCTGACACGCTGACCGTTCAGGTTGTAGTAGTTTTCACTATCTACTCTCCTCTCGTTCTTCATCTCAACAATGCCCGTAGTGTTGCCACCATTTCCAATGCCCAGACTTGTTACACTGCTGTCAAAAATGCCAGGCTTGAAGTACGCACGGAATGGCGCGCTGCCTTCTGTAGATTTCAACACAAAGCTGCTTCCTTCGTCATTGATGCCATAGATGTTAGCCGTATTGTCTCGAACAGTATTACCAATAAAGCGATAGTTAGCTCCAGTCACAGAGGATAATGTACCGCCTTGATGGACTGTTACATTATTACCTATGAACTTAATGGTCTTGCCATTGAGGTTATATGCTTCTCCCCAGTGATTGCCTGGGAAGGCAACGATATACGGCGTATTAGCCTTCATCTCAGAAGTAAAGTCGAAATCAACTGTGCTAACTCCATCTCCGACAAACTTTTTCACCCAGAACTGCTTGCCTGTATCGCTGCTGCTGTGGAACCAGTCGATGGCCGTTCCATTGGCAGTTACCTCTGCTACATCGAAAGGCAGCATGATGGTGTTCCAACCATTCGTACCATCTGCGCTTCTATCATTGCTATAGGTAAATTCGACCTTTGTTGCCGTAAAGTCTACTGGCGAGTAGAAATCATTGTTGTCTGTCAGGTTGATAGTCTCTGCCGTGTAGTTACCACCATCATACTTGATGACGTTCTTACCATCCAGACCACTTGGTATAGAAGAGCCACTATAGATATAAACAGCATTCGGCTTACTATTGGGGGTAATAGAGGTAATACTTGTTCCCGTCACGTCAAAAGCAAGTGCATCAGAAGAAGATACGTCAAGGGTTGTACCCGAGGGTTTTGTGATAGTCTTATTTCCTGCTGAATCATAAGTAGTAATTCCTCGCTGTAAGACATAATAGCCCAAAGGCGGCAATGAATAGCTTCCATTCTTCACATACCCAGCTTCAAAAATGTACGGTTTGTTATAATCTAAATTATTTACTACTATCGAAATATCTTTACTGCTATTTGCAGGTACACTTACTTCCTCATTAAATATAGAAGCGCTTTCTCCATTAGGATTCAGGCACCAATATAATCTGCCCGCATATTTATTATCTGTTCCATTCGTGAAATGTATTGTAGCCTTAAAGTCATTGCCGGTAAGATTAAATGATGGTGAACTAACAGTATGGCCTGTATCATAATATACAAGAGAATTCCTATCTTCTGCCTTTTCAACAGATATGGTCATCGTCAAGTCAACATTATCCGTTCCTCCAACACTTGCCGAATTTACAGTCAGATTTTCAAAACGATTGTCATAATAAAAATATGAGCCACCTGTTGGGCGTGGTACAGCAGCCATAATCGAGACTGTACCCGTATATCCCGTCGGGGTATAGGGAATGGTACAATCTTTAGTCTCTCCAGCAGGAATGATAAAATTCTTTCCTATCTTCATACCTATACCATTTACATACACATACAAGTCGCCATCATAAGTTGTAGTACCACTATTTGTCACGCTAAATGTAACTTGAGTTGTTTCACCTACACTTACTGTACTTGGATTGAGGGTAACACTATTCACTGTCAAATTGGGTGCAACAGCAAGGTCAAGCACTGTTCCTGTTCCTCCATTCTTCTGGATACCGACAATAGCTCCCTGCAAGTAGTTATAACCATCAGTAGAACTGCTGCCACCGGCACCTTGATTGGAAGGAGTAAGGGCTGACAGTTTAAAATGACCGTCACTGCTACCACCCCAGCCCCAATTGACATGGAAATAGTCTTCCGACTGGTAACCATCCACCACAAAAGCATGACCACCTCCTGTAGACGAGCCACTATAGAGAACAACACGCCCTTCTTCAAGTTCGTGGTAAAGGAGTTCTATCCAATTAGTATAAGAATAGTAGCTACGATTTTTCGACTCCGTTGTCGTAGCATAGTCAAAATACTCTTTCAGAGCATCGGCAGCTTTGCTGGTTGTTGCACTGGAAGAAGAACCATAGTCCATTCTAACAGAGCAACCACAATAGTGCATCAACTGTGCTACCGCAGCCTTCTGTTCATCACTTTCACTTCCAGAATAACTTGGCAGCATCTTCTCCCAATCAAAAGTGACAACAGGTAGATTGGAATTAAGCGGTACTCTAACACTGCTGCTTCCAAAATCTGTACTATATGCAGGAATTACCTTCAATATGTCATTCTCAGGCCAGTGGTTGTACTTCATGACCTGAGCCATAGCCGTTGCCACACAGCCCGTAACGCATTCTGATGGACATTGATTATTATATGGTGCTGTCTGATTCCATTGTGTCACCATGAGAGGGGCTATCACACTCTTTACCCCACCAGTACGGCGAGCTGTCGTGGAACCATTCTTTATATGATGGCTCTTCGCCCATGCTATCTCATCGGCATAACCTTGCAACCAGGCACGCATATTCTCAGGAATGTTCTGCATGTCAAAACTTCCTTTATCGGCATAACCCAAAACAGGTTCTGCACAATCATCATTGGAAACTATGACATACCCATTATCCTTGTCCACGTTAAATACATAAAGCCCACTTACTTCACCGGAAAGGTCAATCTGAGGATTAGCAGAAGCCCTATGTCCACCACCTGCAGCCAATCTGTTTTGAATAAAGCTTTTAGCCATCTCCTGTGCCTGCTGCTTGGTGACGGGGCCTGCGAAGAGCACCGATGCCATCAGAAAGCACACTGATAATAGTAGATTTCTTCTCATAATTGTAAAGTTATAATAAATAGTTAATTGATTCTTTTCGGCTTATATTTTGCAAAGATAGGCATAAAAAACAAATTAGACAAAAGTTTGGGGAGAAAAATATCTATGACATGGGCACAAATATACCCAGACCCTCCATGTATGTTCCCCAAAAAGGGAATATCAAGGAAGGCCTGGGCGGACTTGCAGGGAGGCCTGACGGACAAAAAAAGAGTTTCCTTTAGAAATTGATGTTCGTTTGTGTACCCCACCCGGAATTTATCAAGAATGAGGCATTAAGTCATTAATTTGGACATGTACTGGAGCCAACTGTACACTCTTGGTGTTGGTGTCTGACTCGTTGTTGCAACTCGCAAAAATTGCTACTACCCCTATAATAAGGGGCAGTTTCTTCATTGTTTGAAATAACATTGTTTAATTGTTTAATAGTTTAACTTGTGTTTAAAAAAGCACACAAAGGTATAAAAAACTAACAAAACAAAAAAACTTTTATAAAGAAATACAATTACAGTATCGTTTCCATTCCCGTCTTCTGAACCTGCATACCCATGCTCTTGTAGAAACTGTAGGCTGAGTCGTTGCCCTCCCAGACATTGAGGGTGATGTTATAGCAGCCTATAGAACGGGCATAGTCACGGACAAACTCGTACAACGCCCGCCCGATGTGCCGTCCACGGGCTGTTTCCTCGACACAGATGTCGTCAATATACAGGGTCTTGGCATCCTGCAGCAGGCGGTGGTCCTTTACCTCGGTGACCTGACAGAAGGCATGGCCCAGCACTTCGCCGTCATCGTAGACGAAGACGGGTTTGCTGTCGTCGCCCAACAGGATTTCCAGTTCCTGCTCGTCATACTTGGTAGTATGGGGTTTGAACAAGTCCGGACGTTTCTCGTAATGCACCATATTCACCTGGTGCAACAACCCCATGATGGCACCTATGTCTCGCTTCTCTGCTTTCCTTACCATATACCTTATTATATATTATATATACTCCTCATGGTCGTAGCGGGGCATGGAGCGTACCACCTTGTGGATGGCAGCCTGCGCCATGGCTTCGTAGGCCCGGTCGCTGGGATGCAGATGGTCACCGCTGTCGAAACCGTCGGCAAACGCCTTGGGGTTGGTGGTGCTACGCACGGC
>Ga0310691_10007702_pt1 | contig 11166 bp, 6 predicted proteins | sample 176DNAGHGlowgp2_FD_203887 | JGI IMG/M metagenome (GOLD analysis project Ga0310691, IMG submission 203887) | Sheep rumen microbial communities from Palmerston North, Manawatu-Wanganui, New Zealand - 1766 DNA GHGlow gp2 (v2) (version 2) | ecosystem: Host-associated > Mammals > Digestive system >... | reverse complement strand
CTTGCGCATGAGCTCCATCTCGGCGGCCTCCACCTCAGCCTTGTTGGAGTGGTCTTTCTTGATGCTCCACACGTAGTAAGGTATACCAAACTGTTCGGCCACGTATCGCAGGTCCTCGTGGTTGCTGACGATGCAGGGGATGTCGCAGGCAAATTCGCCGGCCTTCCAGCGCGCCAGCAGGTCGTACAGACAGTGGCTCATCTTCGAGACGAAGATAGCCATGCGCGGCCGCTTGTCGCTATAATAGAGGCTGAACTTCATCTGGTAGCGCTGAGCGTAGAGCGTGGTGATGTATTCGTAAATCTTGTCGCGGGGAATGAGGAACCCTTCGAGTTCCCACTCTATGCGCATAAAGAACATGCCGTCGAGCTTGTCGACGTATTGGTCAAGGTAAACGATGTTACCCTTGTTGTCGGTTATAAATTTCGTTACTTCCGTGATGATACCCTGTTTGTCAGGGCAGTGCAGAAGCAGGATGGCCGTCTGTTTCATGGGCGATAATTCCTTGTTTTCTTCTTTTTCGGTGCAAAGGTACTACTTTTTTGGCGTTTTCCTTTCACTTTGACTGTTTTTCTGCTTATTTGCTTTCGATTTCTTGCCGTGGCGGTTGTTGTGCTGCCCGTTGCCGCGGCTGTTCCAGCGGCCGTGGCGTCGCGTGTCGGAACGTTTCTTCTCGCGCTTGGTGTAGGCAGGCCCCTCGCCCAGATTCTCGGGCAGCGGGCGTTTCTCCACCTCCTTGCCTAAGAAGTGCTCTATCTCCTGGAACTTGTAGATCTCGGCCTCGCTGACGAAGGTGATGGCCACGCCGTCGCGGTCGGCGCGAGCTGTGCGGCCTATGCGGTGCACGTAGTCCTCGGCGTCGTGGGGCACGTCGTAGTTGATGACGATGCGTATGTCGTCGATGTCGATGCCGCGGCTGACGATGTCGGTGGCCACGAGCACATCCACCTGTCCGGCCTTGAAGCGGTACATCACGTCGTCGCGCTCCTGCTGCGACAGGTCGCTGTGCATCTCGGCGCAGTTGATATTCATGCGTTTCAGCTGGCGCGTGATGTCCTTCACGCGGTCTTTCTTGCCGCTGAAGACGATGACGCGCTGCAGGTCGCCGGCCTTGAACAGGTGCTCGATGATGCCCAGCTTCTGCGGGTCGTAGCACACGTAGGCCGACTGCTGAATCTTCTCAGCAGGCTTAGAGACGGCCAGTTTCACCTCCACGGGGTCGTGGAGCAGCGAAACGGCCAGTTCGCGGATTTTCGACGGCATGGTGGCCGAGAACATGACGCGCTGGCAGCTGTCGGGCAGCTCCTTGACGATGGTCAAGATGTCTTCCGAAAATCCCATGTCCAACATGCGGTCGGCCTCGTCGAGCACGAAGAACGAGCAGCGCGAGAGGTCGAGGTTGCCCACCTTCAGATGGCTTATCAGTCGGCCGGGGGTGGCTATCAGCACGTCGGCGCCCAGACGCATGCCGCGCAGTTCCTGGTCATAGCGGTTGCCGTCGTTGCCGCCGTAGACGGCGACGCTCGACACGCCGTCGAGATAATAGCCGAAGCCCTGCATGGCCTGGTCTATCTGCTGGGCCAGCTCGCGGGTGGGCGACATGATGACGCAGTTGATGGCGTCCTTGGGGTAGCCGCCGTCGTCGATCATCGACAGGATGGGCAGCAGGTAGGCCGCCGTCTTGCCAGTGCCTGTCTGTGCCACGCCCAATACGTCGTAGCCGTCTAAGATTTCGGGTATGCAGCGCTCCTGGATGGGCGTCATCTCGTCGAAGTGCATGTCGTAGAGGGCGTCCAGGATATTGTCGTTCAAATATGTTTCTTCAAATTTCATTCAATCCTAAATTGTAAATAGTAAATCGTAAATAGTAAATAGTAAATCGTCAAATCGTCAATCAGTTCGGGGCTTGTCGCCAGCAGAAGTAGGCTATGAACACATAGAGGATGTTGGGAATCCATTCGGCCAGCAAGGCCGGCGTGCCGGCATTGATGGCGAAGGTGGCGCTGATGGTCTGCAGCAGGATGTAGGCAAACGACAGCGCCAGGCCTATGCCCAGATAGAGTCCCATGCCGCCTTTGCGCTTGCGTGCCGACAGCGAGGCGCCGATGACGGTGAGGATAAACGAGGCAAACGACATGGCTATGCGCTTGTGGTACTCCACCTCATACTGCACCACGTTCTGCGAGCCGCGCTCCTGCTGCTTGGAGATATATTCGCGCAGCTCGGGACTGGTGAACGTCTCCTGCTGCCCCTTGAAGAACACCAGGTCCATGGGCTCCATCATAATCATCGTGTCAATCTCGGCGCCGGTCTTGATTTCCTCGCGCAGGCCCTTGAGCGTGCGGATTTTATAGTTCTGGGCGCGCCAGTGGAAGCGCGAGTCGCTGATGGTGTCGTAATGTATGACGCTGGCCGTCATGTGGCTCACCAGTTTCTTTTTCTCAAACTTGTCGAGCGAGAAGCCGTAGCCCGTCTTCGTCTTGTCGTCGTACTGCTGCAGATAGGCAATGATGCCGTGGCCCACCTGCAACTGCACGTTCGACGCCGACGTGATCTTCTTGTTGTTCTTGTAACGCTCTTCAAAGTTCTGGCGCACCACCGTTCCCTCGGGAATGACGAACGACCCTAAGTAGTAGTTCAGCAGAGCTATCAGCGCCGCCGATATGAAGTAGGGGCGCATCAGGCGCTTGAAACTCATGCCCGAAGCCAGCATGGCGATAATCTCACTGTTGCCCGCCAGCTTGGAAGTAAAGAAGATGACGGCTATGAAGACGAACAGCGGCGAGAAGAGGTTGGCAAAGTAAGGCACGAAGTTGGCATAGTAGTCAAACACGATGGCCTTCAGCGGCGCGTGGTTGGTGGTAAACTTGGCCAGGTTCTCATTGATGTCGAAGACGATGGAGATGGAGATAATCAGGATGATAGAGTAGATGTAGGTGCCGATAAACTTCTTGATGATATACCGGTCCAGTCGCGTCAGATAGTGGAAGGGGTTGAGATAGCGCATCCACCCCAGGTGACGGCCCAGCCAACGGAAGGGTCGTGCCACCTTGGTGAAGAATCGACCGACGGCGCGCTGCCGGCGGTAGCGCTTGCTGTGGCGGCGCAACCGGGCGAAGGTCTTGGGTTGTTTTTTCCTCTTTATCTTTATCTTAATCTTCATCGTCTGTTTCTGCTGTTGTCTTATTCAAGTTTTGCTTTCTCACACCGATAGCTGCTTAGCGTCTCTGCCCCAGCTGGTCAATCACCGAGCGCTTCCACTGTGTGAAGTCACCTTTTTCTATATGCGCGCGCGCGTCGCCGACGAGTCTCAGGTAAAAAGCTAGGTTGTGGATAGAGGCTATCTGCAGCGCCAGCAGCTCCTGAGCCTTGAACAGATGGTGCAGGTAGGCCTTCGAGTGCAGGCGGTCGATGTCGCAGCCGTCGGGGTCGATGGGCGAGAAGTCCTGCTCCCATTTCTTGTTGCGCATGTTCATCGTGCCCTCGTAGGTGAAGAGCATGGCGTTGCGGCCGTTGCGGGTGGGCATGACGCAGTCGAACATGTCGACGCCGCGCTCTATGGCTTCCAACAGGTTCTGCGGCGTGCCCACGCCCATGAGGTATCGCGGACGGTCCTTGGGCAGGATGTCGTTGACCACCTCAATCATCTCGTACATCACCTCTGTAGGCTCGCCCACGGCCAGTCCGCCGATGGCGTTGCCGTCGGCACCCTTGTCGGCCACATACTTGGCGGCCTCGCGGCGCAGGTCCTTGAAGGTGCAGCCCTGAACGATGGGGAACAGCGACTGCTCGTAGCCGTAGAGGGGTTCCGTCTCTTCGAACCGCTTGATGCAGCGGTCTAGCCATCGTTGCGTCAGCCCCAGCGACTTCTTGGCGTAGGCGTAGTCGCTCTGCCCCGGGGGGCACTCGTCGAGCGCCATCATGATGTCGGCGCCGATGATGCGCTCGGTGTCCATCACATTCTCGGGGGTGAACATGTGCTTGGAACCGTCGATATGGCTGCGGAACTCGCAGCCCTCCTCGCGCAGCTTGCGGATGCCAGTCAGCGAGAACACCTGGAAGCCGCCGCTGTCGGTCAATATGGGCCTGTCCCAGGTGTTGAACTGGTGTAGGCCGCCGGCCTTGCGCAGGGTGTCCAGTCCGGGGCGCAGATACAGGTGGTAGGTGTTGCCTAGGATAATCTGAGCCTTCACCTGGCGGCGCAGCTCGTCGAAGTGTACGCCCTTGACACTGCCCACCGTGCCTACAGGCATGAAGATAGGCGTCTTGATCTGGCCGTGGGCCGTGGTGATTACACCGCTGCGGGCACTGCTGTACGGGTCGTTATGCTCTACGCAAAATGTCATATTACTCCTTGTAACTCCTTCTAACTCCTTTTACCCCCTTCAGAATCCTCCTTCTCCTCGGGAATGTCAAAGGTCGTGGGGTTCTTCACCAGCTCCTTGGTCAGTGCGAAGTCCCAGACATCCTGTACATTCTCCACGTAGTGGAAGGCGACGCCTTTGAGATACATCTCGGGAATGTCGTTGACGTCTTTCTCGTTCTCGCGGCACATGATAATGTCGGTAATACCAGCACGCTTAGCGGCCAGAATCTTTTCCTTGATACCGCCCACGGGCAGCACCTTGCCGCGCAGCGTAATTTCGCCCGTCATGGCGGTGTTCTTGCGCACCTTGCGCTGTGTCAGTGCCGAGGCGATGGAGGTGGCAATGGTGATGCCTGCCGAGGGGCCGTCTTTCGGTGTGGCACCCTCGGGCACGTGGATATGGATGTTCCAGTTGTCGAAGATGCGGTAGTCAACGCCGAGCTTGTCAACATGAGCCTTGACATACTCCAGAGCGATGACGGCTGACTCCTTCATTACGTCGCCCAGGTTGCCGGTGAGGGTCAGCTTGGCGGCTTTTCCCTTTGACAGTGAAGTTTCTATGAACAATATCTCGCCGCCGACGCTCGTCCAGGCCAGTCCGGTTACCACGCCGGCGTAGTCATTGCCTTGATAGATGTCGCGATAGAAGGGTGGGGTACCCAGCAGGGCCTCCACCTCCGTGGGGGTAATCTTGGTGGGTGATGGCTGTTGGGTGTTGGGTGATGGCTGCTGGGTGTCGCTGTCGCCCATTACCTTGCGGAAGGCCAGTTTGCGCATGGCCTTGTTAATCTGTTTCTCTAACTGGCGCACGCCGCTTTCGCGGGTGTAGCGCTCAATAATCATCTCGATGGCCGCCTTGTTGAACACGGGCTTTGGCGTTGTCAGGCTCAGGCCGGTGTTCTCCATTTCGCGGGGAATGAGGTGGCGCTTGGCTATCTCTATCTTCTCCTCGGTGATGTAGCCGCTCACCTCAATAATCTCCATACGGTCGCGCAGCGGGCCGGGAATGGTGGCCAGGTTGTTGGCCGTGGCTATGAACAGCACCTTCGACAGGTCGTAGTCCACGTCCAGGTAGTTGTCGTGGAAGGCGTTGTTCTGCTCCGGGTCGAGCACCTCCAAGAGTGCCGAGGCGGGGTCGCCGTTGTGGGTGTTCTGAGTCACCTTGTCTATCTCGTCGAGGATGAATACCGGATTGCTGGAGCCCGCTTTCTGGATCGACTTGATGATACGTCCGGGCATAGCGCCGATGTAGGTGCGGCGGTGGCCGCGAATCTCTGCCTCGTCGTGCAGACCGCCTAACGACATGCGCACGTACTTACGTTTCATGGCGGCGGCAATCGACTTGCCCAGCGACGTCTTGCCAACCCCCGGCGGACCGTAGAGACAGAGGATGGGCGACTTCAGGTCGCCGCGCAGCGACAGCACCGACATGTATTCCAGTATGCGCTCCTTCACCTTCTCCATGCCGTAGTGGTCGCGGTCCAGGATCTTCTGGGCGCGTTTCAGGTTCAGGTCGTCGGACGTGTATTCGCCCCATGGCAGGTCTACCATCGTCTGCAGGTAGGTCAGTTGTACGTTGAAGTCGGGACTCTGAGGGTTTAGGTTGTCCAGTTTGTCGAGTTCCTTCTGGAAAGTCTTCTCCACTTCCTTCGACCACTGCTTCTTGCTGGCTTTCTGCATCAGTTCGGCCTTCTCTGGCGTTGTCTCGCCGTTGCCAATTTCAGCTTGCAGGTTCTTGATCTGCTGCTGCAGGAAGTAGTTCTTCTGCTGCTCGTCCAGGTCTTCGCGCGTCTTGTTGCGGATGTCGGCCTTCAGGTGCTGCAGGTTGATTTCGCGGTTCAGCAGCTTCAGCGTGGTAAACAGCCTCTCCTTGATGCTCTCCATCTTCAGGAGCATCATCTTGTCCTGGATGCTGAAGGGAATGTTCGAGCACGTGAAGTTCAGGGCCATGATGTCGTTGGAGATGTTCTGCACGGCAAAGGTGGCCTCGTCGGGAATCTCGTCGCTCATGTTGATGTAGTGGCTCACCTGCTGTCGCAGGTCTTGCATGGCAGTGAAGAATTCCTTGTCGCGCTTCAGGGGCATGTCCTCAGGAGCCTCGCTGACGCGCCCAATCAAGTAAGGCTTAACTTTGATAATCTCCTGCAGTCGTACACGAGCCAATGCCTGCACAATGGCTGTGATGTTGCCATTGGGCAGTGTCAGCTGTTTTACAACCTTAGCGTAGACACCGAATTCATAAAGGTCTGTCAACCGCGGATCGTCTATTTCCGGATCCTTCTGGCAGACGATGGCTATGATGGTAGATTTCTTTTCGGCGCGCTTCACGAGCATCGAACTTGACTCGCGGCCTATGAGAATAGGCGACACCACACCAGGGAAGAGTACCAGATTACGCACGGGCAACACGGGAACCTCCTCTGGCATCTGAATATTGTCTATCAACTCCTTAAAATCTCCGTCTACATCGGCAATGACAGAGAATGCTTTGTTATTCTGACTTTCCAAAAACATATTTTCCTATATATAAGAGCGTGCAAAGTTACTAAATTTTATTGATATAAGCCGCTTCTTAACATTATTTTTCCTGTCTGCTATTTATTTTTTACAAAAATCATCGAAATATGTAGCTGGGAAATGGAATAAAGTTATTACCTTTGCAGCTATGAAAATAGTAATACTTGACAGCTATGGAGCCAATCCGGGCGATTTGTCGTGGGACAGGCTGAGCGAATTGGGCGACGTGACGGTTTATGACCGCACAAAAGCAGAAGAGACAGTGGCAAGAGCCGCCGGCGCCGAGGTGATACTGACCAATAAGGTCGTCGTGGGACGCCGGGAGATAGAGCGCCTGCCACGGCTCCGCTATATCGGTGTGCTGGCCACAGGTTATAATGTCGTGGATATCGTGGCAGCTCATGAGCACGGCATCGTGGTCACCAACGTGCCGGCTTACAGCACCGAGAGCGTTACTCAAATGGTATTTGCCCACCTACTGACAGTGACGAATCGCACAGAACATTATGCGATTCAGAACCGTAATGGCCGGTGGAGTGGGGAGCCAGACTTCTGCTATTGGGACACGCCTCTTACAGAACTGGCGGGCAAGACTTTCGGCATCGTGGGTCTAGGCAACATAGGACGTCGTGTGGCTGTCGTCGCACAGGCTTTCGGCATGAAGGTGGCTGCTGTTACCAGCAAGCGTGCAGAAGACCTGCCTGTCGGCGTCAATAAGCTAACGATAGCCGAACTCTTGGCCACGTCGGATGTATTGTCGTTGCACTGTCCATTAACCGACGCCACGCGGTATCTTATCTGTGCTGACACGTTGCGACAGATGAAGCCTACGGCCATTCTCATCAATACTGGTCGCGGGCCGCTGGTCAACGATCAGGATGTGGCTGCAGCTTTGAACGAGAACCGACTTGCCGCCTATTGCGCTGACGTGCTGGCCGAGGAACCGCCACGAAGCGGAAATCCACTGCTGGCATGCCAGAATGCCTATATCACCCCACACATCGCTTGGGCCACACGCGAAGCGCGCATCCGACTGCTCCATGTGGCTGTCAACAACGTTGTAGCGTTTGCTGAAGGACGGCCTGTAAACAAAGTTGTTTAACATATACGCGCGGACATATTTAATTATTAATTTTATATTTACAGCTATTTTGTCAAAAGCTAAAAAAACAAAAAAACGAGGTGCAAACTATACCTGTTTCATATTAAATACGTATCTTTGTAACTTGAAACGTTTGAATAATCTAAAACTATAGCAACAATTATGGAAAATAACGCTCAGCTTATTGCTCAGTGCGAGGCACGTGCAAAGCAGTGGCTTACTCCGGCCTTTGACGAGGAGACACGTAAGGAAGTTCAGGCAATGCTTGACAATGATGACAAGACAGCGCTCATCGACGCCTTCTATCAGAACCTGGAGTTCGGTACTGGCGGTCTGCGCGGCATTATGGGTGCCGGCACCAACCGTATGAACAAGTATATCGTAGGCATGGCCACTCAGGGCTTTGCCAACTACATACTGAAGGCCTTCCCCGGCAAGCAGTGCGCCGTGGTCGTAGGTCACGACAACCGCAACAACGGCCGTATGTTCGCCGAGACCGTGGCTGCCATCTTCTCGGCCAACGGCATCAAGGCTTACCTCTTTGAGAGCCTGCGCCCCACGCCCGAGATTTCGTTTGCCATCCGCCAGCTGGGTTGCCAGGCCGGCGTCAACGTGACCGCCAGCCACAACCCCCGCGAATATAACGGCTACAAGGCTTACTGGGACGACGGCGCCCAGGTGCTCTCGCCCCACGACAAGGGTATCATCGACGAGGTGCAGAAGGTGACCATCGAACAGGTGAAGTTTGAGCCCAACTACGACCTCATCGAGATTATCGGTGGCGAGATGGACTGGGACTACCTGCAGGCCGTGAAGGAGGCGATGGTAGACCAGGACGTCATCCTGCGTCAGAAAGACCTCAACATCGTCTATTCGCCCATGCACGGCACGGGTCGTGTCATCATTCCCGAAGCCCTGCGCTCATGGGGCTTCCAGAATATCCACGTGGTAAGAGAGCAGATGGTCATCGACGGTAACTTCCCCACCGTTGTCAGCCCCAATCCTGAGAATGCCGAGGCTATGACCCTGGGCATGAAGCTCGGCACGAAGATCAATGCCGACCTGGTGATTGCCTCCGACCCTGACGCTGACCGCCTGGCTATCGTCTGCCGCAACGACAAGGGCGAGTGGGAAATCCTCAACGGCAACCAGACGGCCATGATGTTCTCGTGGTATATCATCACCAACAAGAAGAAGCTGGGCCAGCTCAAGGGCAACGAGTTCATGGTGAAGACCATCGTTACCTCTGAAATGATTGCCGACATTGCCAAGAAGAACGGCGTGGAAATCTTCGACGAGTACACGGGCTTCAAGTGGATAGCCTACCGCATCCGCGTGAACGAGGGCAAGAAGAAGTATATCGGCGGCGGCGAAGAGTCGTTCGGATTCCAGCCCTTCGACAAGGTGCGCGACAAGGATTCACCTGCTTCCAACTGTCTCATCTGCGAGATTGCCGCCTGGGCCAAGGACAACGGCATGACGCTCTACGACCTGCTGATGAACATCTACGCCGAGTATGGCTTCTCCAAGGAGACCACCATCAACGTGGTGAAGCCCGGCAAGAGCGGTGCCGACGAGATTAAGCAGATGATGGAGAACTTCCGCAAGAACCCGCCCACGGAGCTCGGCGGCTCGAAGATCTGCCTGTGGAAAGACTACCAGACGCTGGAGTGGTGCGACGACAAGGGCAACAAGGGCAAGCTCGACATGCCTGCCACATCGAACGTGCTGCAGTGGTTTACAGAGGACGGCATCAAGATTTCTGTGCGTCCTTCAGGCACGGAGCCTAAGATTAAGTTCTACTGCGAGGTGAAAGACCCGAGCTTCAAGTGCGCCGGTTGCTACGAGCGCTGCACTAATGCCGCCATGGAGAAGATTGAAGCCATCAAGAAGAGCCTCAACCTGTAAGTGATAGAATCCCCCCTCAAAGAGCCTTCCGTTTTTTTATTTCGGAAGGCTCTTTTTTCCTAAAGATTCATAAAAGTTGTGTAAAAACTGCCGCCAATTCAATTTTTCACATTTTTAATAATAGGACTTACAAATATTTTTCGTACCTTTGCACCCGAATTCCAGTGCAAGCCGAACGCAGAAAGCTTGCTTTATGCTGAGGCGAAGCCTGGAATCGCCTATTTCATAGGCAGCAATCACGCCGTACTTGCCCCTTCGGAGGCAGTGAAGGTGTGGGCTAACATTTTAGAACAGCGTCTTACGCGCTTTGTTTTTGGTTGCTTTGAACGTAGGAAATTCAAACTTTCAGTCAAAGACATTGCAGGGTAAACGTTTGTGGCGTGGTATTATATTGCCCCGTCGGTGTGCTGTGAGGGTACGAGTTACCTTCAATAGCACACTTCTGGGGTGCATTATATGCCAACGGCGTGAGCGTCATTATTCTGTCTGTTTACTGAAAAAGGTTTCCTACGGCCTAAAGCGACAGACGGGCAGAGTGAGGGTTCACGCTCTTTTTGTATCCTTAGGTCATCTCCGACCGAGTTTCCATTAAAGAGTAAACTAAGCTGATTCTACATTGACAGAGTCGGGCATAATGGATTGATGCAGATATCTCCTAAAACAGTCTCAGAAACTGGTGCCCGGGTCATTTGAATACAGTAATTCGTCCGGAGACCACAGGTTGACGGACAAGAAAAGATAGTGTATATGCCCGAAACAATATATGTAGGAATACAGGAACGGTGGTGGGTGCTCAGGCATTTGAACCCTCAGATGGCCGAGGTGCAGCTTTCACAACTCAATGAGCAGCGAGCACGTAAAGGCGACGAGGCTCTGGTGTATTTCATTCCCCATCAGTTTGCCAAGGAGGCTGTTTACAAAAAGGAGCACGACGAGGCATACAACAAGTCGGTCAAGGAGAACAACGACTTGCGAAGCACCCTGCACTACTATCTGTTCATCAAGGCAACCAAGACAGACATCAACGCGCTCGTCAGCGGAGAATGGAATCGTGCCTCGCGCCTTCGCCTGACGATGTGCCGCAGCAAAAGCGGCGAGCCACTATGGGCTACAGCAAAAGACATGGACGGTCTCATTGCCCTGATGACCGAGCACCGTGAGATGTTCAATCTCGAACCCTCGCCCGAGGGATTCCAGATTGATGACAAGGTAATGCTAAAAACAAATGTCTTCAAGGGCTATGAGTTCTACGTTACCAAGGTCAGGAAAAAGG
>Ga0310691_10007700_pt1 | contig 11168 bp, 5 predicted proteins | sample 176DNAGHGlowgp2_FD_203887 | JGI IMG/M metagenome (GOLD analysis project Ga0310691, IMG submission 203887) | Sheep rumen microbial communities from Palmerston North, Manawatu-Wanganui, New Zealand - 1766 DNA GHGlow gp2 (v2) (version 2) | ecosystem: Host-associated > Mammals > Digestive system >... | reverse complement strand
GTAATAATCGGGGACAACCCAGTCATCCGCATCAATAAAGCCTATCCACTGACCTTTTGCAAGGAAAAGACCTATGTTTTTGGCTCCGCCCTGATGATGATTCTTCATACTGTGAACAGCAATAAATCTTCCCGGGTATTTTTTTTCATACTCCTTCATGATTTTAAAGGAGTTATCCGTAGAGCAGTCATCTACTGCTATTATTTCAATTTCTCCGTCTGCAAGGCTCTGGGCTACAAGCGAATCGAGACAATGCTTTAATTTATCTTCGCCTGCCATATTGTAAACAGGCACAATCACACTAAGCTTCATAAAAATCTGCTCTCCGTTTCCTTAAAGCACTGACAATTCATGCATAAGGACTTTGCTTATCTGCTCCATGTCGAATCTGTCATATCTTTGATCGATCCAGAATGTGAGCATATTCTCAGAAAAGTCCTTTGATACCTTGCAAATATCTGCAGCTTCCCGTGATATCGGCCAAAGGACAGGCGCATAGATACCATTCTTTGCAAGTCTCTTTTCGAATTCATCTCTTGTTATATTTTTACCTTCATCGGTAATAGCGCTTCGTCTCATAAAATCGATATCAAGGATTATAGGAAGCATAAATGCTGTATAATTCTCATCCTTTTTAGAAGGAAGAAGATGAAATGCCTTGCCGCTAAGAGGAAGGTCCTTTAAAAAGGCGCAGAGATTATCATAATTATTATTTCTTTTTTCACATATGGAAAGAATATCAATGCAGCTCAAATAATCCGCACTTATATCTGACATAATATACGGATCAAGCCCATCATTTAAGCTATCTTCTGCATCTGATAAGAGACTCCTGAAATGAGCCTTCAGATCCTCACCACCATTGTTCAGGTAATCACTCTTTTCATTTAGTGCCTGCATTCTAAGCGAAACAAAATCCGTGTCACCTGTAAGAGCGCCCATAAGGAATTCATTCTTACCTGCCGCAATTGCTCCGTCGGGTATTCCCATCCATTTTCTAAGGCTGCCCACAACATAATCAGCGCTATCGTTTTCACTTCCAAGATAGCGCTCTATCTCCATGATAATATGAGTCACATCCTCAATAATTGTAAGCTTTGGGAACTTTGCCTTAAGTTCTGCTGCCGTTTTTGAAATATCCGCAGCACCAAAGAAATTCATCAAAAGAACTGTTATATTTTCTTCCTTGCATCTGCCATCAGACAATGCTTTCGCAATCTCTCCGATGAGATAAGCATCATCTGTTACAAGGCCTTCGCAAAGTTTATAGAATATGGTTTCAAAGCCTCTAACTTCAAAAGGCTTAACCATAGAATCGCAGGATAAGGCAGGGAGAAAAGCCACGCCCTTATCATTTTTGGCAATAATATCATCACAGACGAAACCTATGGCATCTCTTCCGCAGCGCAAAAACTCAATGCTTTTTTTGTTTTTCTCACTTATGCGGGAAAATACCTCTAACAGGTTTTCTCTTTCATTTATTCTCTCAAAACTAAATTCACTGCCGATTTCGTACATTTTTACGTCCTCCGCCACCGGGCATAATCATTTTATAAGTACTGTCTTTTCGGTTAACACCAAAACTTAATTACACTATCCTGCACATTATATCCCGAAATAAGCCTTACGTAAAATCTTATTGCTTTATTATGGTGGCGAAGCATCTGATCAGAACAAAAACTGTTTTTCCATATCAGTATTTGCCGTAATAATTTGTCTGCTTTACCTTTCCGTTTTTGTATTTCCAGACATAATTAACTCCGCTTGTGTAAGTTCTTCCCTGATATTTTCTTATTGCCTGCACATATACATAGTACTTTTTATTGGTTTTAAAGCTCTTATGTTTAAACCTTGTTATCACAGCATCATTCTTTTTTCTGTTATTTATAGTTTTTACGAGTTTATATCCGCTGTCTCTTTTGTTTGAGATATAGATCCTGTACCCGGAGGCAGTCTTTGTTCTTTTCCACTTAAGGTACATTTTCCCGTTTTTAACAGATACCTTATAGGAGTCTCCGTAATTAACAGAAATCATCATGGGCTGGGCAAAAAGGCATGCCGTATCAGAATAATCCGCACTTGCCATCTTGCCGTTCACGACGCCTATAGCTCGAACCTTTATAAAGTAATAGTTAGCGTTATTTACATTGTGCTCATAATAGTTCTTCGCAGTGAATCCTTTGGATAGCTCTTTTCCGTTTTGATCCATGAAAACATATTCATATCCGGATACGTTCTGCTTATCCCAGACTGCAAGAACTCTCCCTGTGTTGGTAAACCATCTTGCCTGCTTTACCCCGGTAACCTTAACCGGTTCTGCCTTTGTTTCTGCATTTGCACTCATGGAATTTCCAAATAGTAATACAAGAGAAAAAAGCGCCATCAGATATACTGTTTTTCTAAATATATTTCTACTTTTCATAAAGCTCTCCGATCATTTCTCATTCTATTTTGTCTGTTTCTTTAGTGCTTTCTTTATTATCCTTGTTGTCTTTGTTGTCTTCTTTGTTATCTTCTTTCTTTTCTTCGGTTTTTCTGCTCTTTTTATTTTTTACCTTTTTTCCGCCTTCTTTTTTAACCGAATTTTTTCTTCTTACTATTATCTTTCTCAAAATGATCACAAGCACGATTAGAAGAACCAGTACGACTGCGGCTAAAGCTGCTTTGATGATCGTATATATCCTTGAGATATTATCTTCGATAGCATAGGTTGCTTCATTGTCTGTAATGCCGATTTCTATATAGCTTCCCACATTCTTTGAATCTATCCCTATCCATTTTCCGTCTTCTAATTTCATAACTTTGGCTCTTTTTGAATACGGGTTATAGATTCTTATTCTCTTATCCTCAGACTGTGAAGTTGTTCCTTCATCTATCTTGATCTCATATATAATCTTATCGTTTGGAACAAGCCTGTCTGACTGGTCTTTTTCCTCATCTTCTACTATCCTTGCATCAACCTTGGCATCTGTTCCAAAGCTTCCTCCGAGAAGCACCAACGGCTTTTCAGTATCGGTATATCTGTTCGTACTTTCAATTGCCTTTTTAGTAGCGATGTACTCTCCGGATATAACATAGTTTCCTTCCATTATTTCATCAGACTTGTCAGGCCATTTTATGTAGAATCCGTCTCTGTACTCACCATCGGGATACTTAAGCCTTGAGAGACTCTCTCCATATGAAAGCTCCTGTTCACCGATCTTTTCATCATCCACCATATATGTGACTTTCAGATGTGAGTACTCACTTGGAATACCATAGGTATTTATCAGCTTATTGTAGGTAATTTCCTCAGCTATGTTCTCGTAGCTTATATCATCAATGCCCTGAATCTGGTCCTCAACGAATACGTTATTTTTGATGTTCTCCATCTTCATCTCATGAGTGTCAGTATCTGTATTAACTATTCCTGCTATTGCGCCATATCTTTCTGCAGGTACTTTTTCCCAGGTCACAAGCGCGGTGCAGCCGCTGATGGTTGTTCCATAACCTGTTATTCCGCCGACATATTTGTTTCCGTCAAGAAGGCATATAGAATAGCTGTCTCTTATTATCGAAAGGGATTCTCCTGCAATTCCTCCGGTGTAGCTTCCTTCTGAGCTCTTTGCAAGACCGTATCCCTCACAGCCGGATACCACGCCCTGCGCCATATATCCAACTATAAGTCCCGATCCGTCTTTTTTTGACTGAACGAAAGCATCATTTTTGCACTCGTATATTATGTTTTTAAGTGTATATTTGCTTCCGGCTCCTATATTGACATTACCTGCTGCATTTTCTTCCGGGTCCTCCTCATCAATAGCCATGGATCCTGCAATTCCGCCTATATCAATGTCGCCTTTTATCGTTCCTGTATTTTTGGAGCTGTCAACTCGCCCTGTCTTTGCTGCTTCAAGTTCTTCGTCGGATACGTCAACAAACATCTCTGCATCATCATTCTGCAAAATATCAAATTTATCCGACACTATATGGTAGATCACATTGACCTGATCATTAACTGCAGCAATATCATCATTTAATGTATGTGATGAGTTTTTGCCATCAGTGTTAATGCTTTCAAGAGAACCTGTGATACCCTTGAGATTGGAATGAAGCGAATCGAGGCTGTTATCCCATGTGCTTGTAAGACCGTGGAATCTTAATTCCGACTGAGAATTAAGATAATCGATTATGCTGCGTGCTCCCTGACTTGCTTTTCTTAAATCTCCCTGCGCATCCTGAAGTGCTGCAACTGCATTATCTATTTCACCTATAGCTTCATCCGTTCCTGTTTCAACGTATGGCTTGTAGGTCTCTACAATATTGGAAAAATCACCCATCATTCCGGATATGTCAGATCCGCTCTGTCCGGAAATCTGCTGAAGTTCTGCAAGGTAACCGTTTAGTTCCTGCTCCTCTTCTTCTGTAAGGTCGCGGAACTTCTTATTTCCTTCGGCGTCTGTCTCATACATGAGATCATTTATTCTCTCTGTAAGCTCTGTTACACGCCTTGCAGTCTCTTCGGTATCACTGTATGTCTTGTAAATATTATCTTTTGACCTACTAATACTTTCTCTGTCTGAATCAGTCACATTGGAATTATAATTGACATCTTCAACGATCCTTGCAAGAGATTTGCCAAAATATCCCAGGCTGTCAGCTGCTGTCGAAACGTTATCAACTATACCGGGAAGGTTGTCAATAACATATTCAAAGCGCTCTATAACTGCATTTATGACTTCTGCATTCTGATTGACTGAATCAGTTAGTTCTCCCGTAAGAACTCTTCCATCATCAACTACGCCGTCAGCATATCCCGTGAGACTTGTAATATCTGATGAAATCGTATCAACACTTCCATCCATATCATTTATTGTCTTTTCGATAAGGTCATGGAGTTTATCTGCCGCCTCAGGAAGAGTCTGCATATCATCTTTTTCAAGGTAAGGCTCCATCTGCCCTACAATGCCGCCTATATCTTTTCTGCCATATATATTTCCCTTGTTAGTGCTGTAAGAGATAATGCCCATCTGTCTTCCGGCAATTCCGCCCACGTTGTAGCCCACATGGTCGTAACCGATATTACCGTTGTTGGTGCACCTTATGATGCTTCCTGTTGAATAGCCTGTTATTCCGCCTGTATCTATTCCGCTTATTACAACATCCTTGATGTCTTCTTTATTCTGCGCAGCGCTTATTGATTCAATGATGCTATCGCCCTTTTCATCATCCTTTATAACCCACTCTTCGTTGTCGTTGATATCGCCGTTATTGGTGCAGCCGGATATTACGCCATAGTTTTTTCCCGTGATACCTCCTGTGAAGTTGTATCCCGAAACGTGGGCACTGTTCACACATTTAGTGATAAGTCCTGTGTTTTCATTTATGGCGGCAATACAGCCAACCGTATTGTTTCCGCTCATCAGTCCCTTAAAGGAACATCCTGAAATCACGCCGCAGTTAACACCGCACAGACCGCCTGTTACTCTCTGCTCATCAGCCATGTCGATGTCGCCCTGTACATTCAGGTTTTCGATCATTCCGCAAGGGCCTACATATCTGAAGACGCCGGTTATGTAGCCGCCCTCCTGCAGTTCATATCCCTTTATTGTATGGGAGTTGCCGTCAAATATTCCGTTAAAATACGGAACTGTTTCAAAATCCGTATCGCGAAGATTTATGTCCTCTTCCAGCTTTACATTTTTATTAAGTGACCAGGCATCTATCTTGCAGGACTCTGCAAACTTCAAAAAATCGTCGACATTTTTTATTGTCACATCTTCATATACGATGGGCTCTGCTGGCTGCTCTTCCAAAGGCTCACCAGCTTCTCCTTCTTCCTTTGCAGTTTCACAAGTCTCTTCGTTTTGCCCTGCATTTGAACTTTCATCTGCATTCGTACTTTCATCTGTATTTACGCTCTCATCTGCCTCTTTAGCGTAAACAGCTGTATTCATGCCTCCTGCCGTAATTGCTGCTATAGTAAGAACGCATAATGTATTTTGAAAAAACAATCCTGTTTTCTTTCTCATACTGTCTCTTCCTCCTCGTATATTATGTATTGGCACGATTGCTCCGCAATCCTGCCCTATCGGTCGGAACCATTCCAAATCATGACTTCGTCATGATGGTTCCTCCCTCTTCTAGCTTCTGAATATTTCCGCTTTGTACGAGGGCTTTGACATCACCTCTTACTACCGCATGTACTTCACCTATAACAGTTCCGTTTATCTGGCCCTGGATCATTCCGTCTATACGCATAAGACCGGCTTCTCTTTCAACAGCAAGCGGAACAGTCACTTCAAATGATGTCTTATCTATTATCTTTGCTCCGATAAGCAGTATCTGAGGAAGTACGAACATAACAAGAAGTATGGAGATAATTGTTCCTCTGCCCAGGCACTGTCCGATACCACAGATAGCGCCGTCAGATGTGAGCTGACCTATGGCGATTCCCGCAAGGGCGAGCATTGATCCCGATGTAATAATAGTCGGGAATGCAAAATTCATAGTCTCTACGATGGCATCCTTATGTGACATCTTATCCTTTAATTCCATGAATCTGCCGGATATTACGATCGCATAGTCAATATTTGCACCCATCTGAATTGATGAAACTATCAGATAGGTCATGAAGAATATGTTGTTATCCACAATTGTCGGATATGCGAAGTTGATCCAGATTGCACCCTCAATAACTGCTATAAGAAGCACCGGCATTCCTGCTGACTTGAAGGTAAACAATAGCACAACAAGTACTGCCAGTATGGAAATAATTGTTACAACGGTATTGTCCACAGCAAATGTCTTCTGAAGATCATATTGGCTCGTTGCTTCGCCTATTACCAGTATCTGTCCGTCATAGTATCTGTTTGCAATTTTGTGCATCTCATCAAGGAATCCAAAGGTTTCCTCGCCTTCCTGCGGAAGATTTAAATACACAAGCATTCTGCTATAATTTTCTCCCTGAAGCTGATTCTTGGCGATCGACATCTGCTCATAAGCATCATCAAGTGTTTCTTTCATATCACCTTCAAGTGTAACGTATCCTTCTTCTACCTCATCATGTAAAAACATGATCATATCTATAAGAGGAACGCCATAGGAAGATAGCCCGTTTATCAGCTTTGCATAGTTTTCATCATTTACCGCATAGGCCATATAAAGGAGCTGCGCCACTTCGTAGTCCAGTTCAAGTAGCTCTGAAAACTCTCTCGCAGTCAGCTTATCCGCAAGACAATAACCATCCATGGCCTCTATATTTGCAAGACCCTGAACGCTTTTTACTTCGGGACATGATTCGTAGGTCTTTATCAGTTTTTTCTCGGTATCATATTGTCCCGAGGGAACTATGACAGCTACAAAATTGGAGTCGCCAAAGCTCTCCGTTATCATTTCATTTGCAATCTGATTTTCGTTTTGGATAGGAGTTTCTATTTTGGAATAACCATAAACAAAGGGGCACTTGTTCTGGATTATGAACGCAATTACAATGACTGCTACAAATACAGGCGGCACAATAAATCTTGAGTGATAATCGAGTTTGCCGACCCACGGAATCTTGGGAACGAAGCTCTTATGCTTTGTTTTATCCATAAGAGGTCCAAAGAGCATAAGAAGTCCGGGCATAAGAAGAAATACAGCAATAAGGCTAAGGAAAATAGCCTTTATCAGACATATCGCCATATCACGACCTATTCCGAACTGCATGAACATCATGGCAATAAGACCGCCTATTGTGGTAAGTGAACTTGAAGAAATCTCAGGGATTGCCTTACTAAGCGCAATTATATCTGCTTCCCTTATGTTTAGATGTTCATGCTCTTCCTTATATCTGTTACAAAAGATAACTGCATAGTCAATTGACAGCGCAAGCTGAAGAACTATGGTTACGGAATCAGATACAAAAGAAATTGTTCCGAGAATAAAATTAGTACCTGCAGACATGATAGCTGCAGCGCCAAACGTTATTAAAAGTACGGGAATTTCCGCATAAGTCTGGGAAGTAAGAAGCAAAACAATAAGAACGATCACCACTACAAGAGCGCTGACAACCTTCATCTCGGATTCTATGGTTTTTGCAGATGCATTACCCATAGAAGTGGATACATAGATGTCATAGTCAGAGAGCATCTCCTCTATCTCGGAAAGCCCTGCAAGTGCCCTCTCATCGGTCTCTTCGTATTTGAAGGTAATATCAAACAGCGCAGAAAAATTATTGTAGTGATCCGATGTTTCATCGAATGAAAGCATTGCTACATCATCGCGTTTTCTTATATCCTCAGCAATTTTATCTGCGGCATCATAGACAATATTTGAGACCATAACTTTGGCTGATCCGTAGGTGGTGAATTCCTTCTCCATCAGATCCAGACCAACACTGGTTTCAAAAGAATCCGGAAGGTAAGCAGGAAGTGAATCCTCGACTTTGACCAATCCGGAAGCAATAGCGCTGAAAATTGCCGCGATCGCAAACAACAGGAAAAACAGGTTTCTCTTGTCTACTATAAAAGTAGCCACTTTAAGCATGAAACCATTCTCATTTTCCTGCACATCAGTAACAGCCTTGTTTTCGTGTACAGACATTATTCAGTTTCCCCCTCAAAAACAACATTAAAAATATAAACAAATTATATCACAAAAAAGCGTGTGGTTTTTTCTTCTTTAGCATATATTATTATTGAGGATTCTTGAATGGAAAATATAGCCATCACATCTATAATATGTGGTGGCTATATTGTTATTGGTATATTATAGTGATTTTTTTCATTGCTGCTTCTGCGCGCTCAGCTGCCTGTTTTGCATCTCTTCCTGTGGCGATGATATGTCCTATTCTGTCCCCGCTATTAGTAAGATGGCAGGCCTTATCACCCGGCTTTTTATATATGGAAACCTCTTCTACTCCGGGCATTTCGGCAGCTTGTTCCTGCCCTGAAATCGATTTAATAATACTGCTATTTTCTGAATCCTCCGAATCAAAAATGAATCGTATGGCAGATCCTTGATCAAGAGTCTTATCGACTGTGACATTATGACCTAAAGACAGTTCCATACACAGGTCTGTCAGGTCAACTCCTGTGGAAAGCGGAACAAGCTTGGATGTAATAAAGTCTCCCCCAAGTCTTGCCGCAATTTCGACAAGTTTTGCTCCACTTTTTGTTATTTTAATTTCTGTATGCGAAGGTCCGTTTTTTATACCGATAGCTTTTATAGCTTTGGTTGCGACATTCCTTATATCATCCTGCACGTCTTTAGGAAGGGATGAGGGCTCTGTGTGTCCGGTTTCAACGAAGAACGGAACTTCTGTCACCATCTTATCCGTTATTGTAATAATATGCGTTTCTCCGTTTACTGTAATTGACTCAACGCTGACTTCAGCTCCTGTCATGAACTCTTCTATAAGAACAGCGCCGCCTCTTGAATACTCTTTACTGTACTCGTAGATTTTCCCAAAGAATTCTTCGTCTGTCATATCAAGGTCTATGCCGAAATCTCCGATTCCTTCCAGAACTTCCTTCTTATTTTCCGTATCTACCAGTACTACGCCTCTGCTTGCGGCATTATCCGCAGGCTTACTGACGAACACTTTTCCCATTCCTTTGGCAATTTCTATGTACTGCTTTTTATCTTCAATTATATGAAACTCAGGAATCGGTACTCCGCACTCTTTCATGCGCATCCTCATGGATGCCTTATCTGTTGCACAGATTGCGTTTTCATAAGATATGTCACAGTCTCTATGAAGCTGTTCGTTAACCCATGCGACCGTGCGAACCGGCATGTCACTTGTGGAAGTAATGATGTAATCAGGCTTGTATTTTTTGGCAGCCTCAAGTACCGCCTCTTTGTCGATCGTACTTATGCACAGGAATTCATCCGCATATTGTATTCCTTCTGCATGCTCGTCATAATCAAGAGCGTATACATAAAGTCCCTTTTCTTTTGCTTTTTTTATTGCAGGAATCTGGAGCATACTTGCTCCAAGTATGAATATACTTTTCACGTTACTACCTCTAAAAAAATTTTTATGTATTGCTTATGCATGTGCTTACATTTCTGTTAAAGCCGCAGCTATCCTCTCAGCACCCCTGCCGTCTATTTCATTTTTCAGTTTTCCGGAGTGCTCAAGAATATCAGCAGAATCCATTTTGGCAAATTCCTTTAATGTGTTTAGGATGTTCTGGATGACCTGTCTGTCGTCTTCTCTGAAATCTCCTGCATAAGGAGCCAGTTTCTCCCGGTTAAAATACTCTGCATCGGGTTCCTGATTTTCCACAAAGACAAAGCTTATGCAAGGTATGCCAAGGCTGCACAGTTCAAAAAGCGTTGTTCCCGCAGGGGTTATTCCAACGTCGCACATTTCCATGATGTCAGCTACGTTATCCACATTCTGATGAAGGATTACATTTCCATCCTCTATATACTGCTGGATTCTCTCGTTTACTCTGAAAAATCTGCCTGCCAGAAGGTGTATCTTTTTTCCGCTTTCTCTAAATTTAAGCTCCGGATCTCTGAGTATGGCAGTTGCGATCAGATCTGATAATCCCATGCTGTCTGCTCCGCCTGTTGTCAGGAATATATTCTCTATCCCGTTTTTTTCATAGCCGAAGGTTCTGTGGGCGCCTTCTGAACAATTTATATTTTCCATTGCTATGATATCTATATTTTTGAGAGCCTCTCCATCAGTTCCAATTGCATTTACAAGACTTGTATCTGCTTTTTTGGAATTTCCTCTTCTTGTAAACTGTGCCCTTAAAGGTATGTATTTCGTGCCAAGCAAAAATCTTACATTCTCGCCCTCGTACATTTTCTCGTAATCAAGATACGGTGCTCCGGGACTGTAATTTAGTATTACGTCTGCAGGATATATTTCCTTTTGCATATCATCGATATACATGACCTTGATGCCGTTTTCTTTTAGTTTTTTGATATAATCCGCAGTCGCATAATAGGTATCAAGGAGGAGCCTGTCTACCCCGCTCTCGTGAAGAAGATCGATCAAAACGTTTACTTCCGTATCAAGCTCTCTCCAGTCTGATTCAAGTATCCTGTAGTTATAATTTTCTCCAATGTATGGAATTATATTATCATCAGCAGACACAAAAACGACAGAGCATCCCATTTGCTCAAGACTATCAGCGATAGTCCTGCAGCGCATGACATGCCCCGTCGCTACTATTTCATTTGCA
>Ga0310691_10007699_pt1 | contig 11168 bp, 8 predicted proteins | sample 176DNAGHGlowgp2_FD_203887 | JGI IMG/M metagenome (GOLD analysis project Ga0310691, IMG submission 203887) | Sheep rumen microbial communities from Palmerston North, Manawatu-Wanganui, New Zealand - 1766 DNA GHGlow gp2 (v2) (version 2) | ecosystem: Host-associated > Mammals > Digestive system >... | reverse complement strand
TCATCGGGAAGAGGGGCATTTATCGCCACTATGTCATAGTACCTTTCAAGGACGAGACGTCTGGCGGTCGCGCTGCTTTTTGCGGTATCCACCGTCACAAATCCTTTCAGAGTCTCTTTTACGACCTGGGTGAACTTTTCCGAGGCAGACACTATCAGAATCGAATGATAAATATCTTCCTTTTTGGACATGCGTTCTCCTTTAGTCTGATGTATATTCTTTGATGATCTCTTCGGGCACTATGCTCTTTATGAACTCACTGCTTCTTGCAATGGCTGCGGCCTCCTTTTTGGATGTGGGAAGGAAGGCGGTGCTTCCGTCCATTTCCTGAGGGAGCTCAAGCTTTCTTTCTATACCCGAAAGGCCTGCATGGATAAGCAGCGCATAGACAAGGTAGGGGTTGCTGCCCGCATCGGGAGAGCGCAGCTCGACCCTTGTCTTTCCGCGGTGGCTTTCAATATACATGAGTTCGGATTTTCCGGCATTGGACCAGTCTATCTTGTCGGGAGCCGTATTTTTTCCAAGCCTTGCGTATGATTCCTCCGTAGGGTTAAGGAAGATGGTCATATCTCTTATCTTTTCAATTATACCGGCAGCGGCATATCTTACCACGTCTTTGCCCTCGCTGTCTGCGGCATAGATATTAATGTGATATCCGTTTCCGGGGAAGCCTTCGAGGGGTCTTGGAGAAAAATCCGCAACAAGACCGTATCTGTCGGCCATGGTGGAAACTACCATCTTAAATGTGGTCATCTGGTCGGCAGCCTTTATGGGCTTTCCGTAATGGAAATCGATCTCGTTCTGTCCCGGTCCTCTTTCGTGATGCGATCTTTCCGGAGTAAGTCCCATGCGCTCGATGGTAAGGGATATCTCACGCCTTATGTTTTCACACTTGTCAAGGGGCGCGATATCCATGTAACCGGCGTGGTCGTAGGGCGTTTTGGTCGGTCTTCCTTCATCGTCCTTTGTAAACAGGTAGAATTCGGTAGCGTTGCCGAATTTAAACGAGATGCCCTTTTCTCCGGCCGCCTTAACCGCATTTTTAAGTATAGCCCTGGTGTCGGATTCATAAGGAACTCCGTCCGGCGTCAAAAGGTCGCAGAAAAGTCTTAAAACTCTGCCGCTGTCTGGTCTCCATGGGAGAATGGCCATTGTGTCGGTCTCGGGCTTTAAGTAAAGCGAAGCAAAGGGGCAGTCGCGAAAACCTGCGACCTGCCTTGCATTTATCGGGATACCCTCTTCAAATGCCTTTACTACTTCTCCGGGCATTACAGATATGTTCTTCTGTACTCCGTAAGCGTCGCGAAAGGCAAGGCGGATGAACTTTACGTCCTCATCCTCCACAAATTTCAAAACCTCTTCGGCAGTCTGATTCATTGTCTTCTCCTTAAATAACACTTATCCTCGGTGATATATCCTCTAAGACATCAAGAAGGATCCTTACCGTATCAAGTGATGTGAACATGGTTACGCCGTTCATGATGGCGCATCTTCTTATCTCCACTCCGTCCATGTAATGTATGCCGGAAAGAATGGCTCTGGTGTTGATTATGTAGCTGACATATCCGGCGCGGATGGAACGAAGTATCTCATCGCTTCCTTCGCTGAGCTTTCCTCTGATACGTGTACGGATGCCGTGCTCTTTTAAGAAATTGCCGGTTCCGACTGTAGCTTCGATATTAAAGCCCATATCGTAGAATCTCTTGATGAGAGGAAGCGCCTCTTCCTTGTCTTCGTCGGCAAGGGTGACCATGACGGTTCCGTACTCTTTCATCTTTATTCCGGATGCCTGAAGAGCCTTATAAAGGGCACGTTTTAAGCTTCTGTCATAGCCTATTGCCTCTCCCGTGGATTTCATTTCGGGTGAAAGGTATGCATCCATACCGTTTAGCTTTTCAAACGAGAATGCAGGTGCCTTGACATATCTGAAATTCTTTTCCGGAAGGACGTGGTCGGCATAGCCCATATCCTTTAAGCTGACCCCAAGCATTACCTTTGCGGCTATGTCTACAAGCGGGATCCCGGTGGATTTTGAAAGGAAAGGAACACTTCTTGAAGCACGGGGATTGACCTCGATAATGTATACGCTGTCATCCTTATCGACAATAAACTGGATGTTGTAAAGGCCGACTATGCCTATGCCTATGCCAAGCTTTCTTGTGTAATCCCAGATGGTCTGCTTGACCTTTTCCGAAATGGAATAGGGGGGATAAACGCTTATACTGTCGCCTGAGTGTACGCCGGTACGCTCTACAAGCTCCATAATGCCGGGAAGGAATACGCTTTCGCCGTCACAGACTGCGTCCACTTCGACTTCCTTGCCCACGATGTATTTATCTACAAGCACGGGTCTGTCTTCGTCCACTTCAACCGCATTCTGCAGATAGTGTCGAAGCATCTCCTCGTTTGCGACTATCTCCATGGCACGTCCGCCAAGTACGTATGAAGGTCTTACAAGTACCGGATATCCTATCTTGCCGGCAGCTTTTACGCCGTCTTCAATATTTGTAACGGCAACGCCTTCGGGGTGTGGAATACCCAGTTCCATTATCTTGTTTTCGAATGCATCCCTGTCTTCTGCGGTAAATATGGCCTTTGTGCCGGTACCTATTATCTTTACGCCTCTGTTTTCAAGAGGCTCCGCCAAATTGACAGCGGTCTGTCCGCCAAGGGATGTGATCACACCCACCGGTTTTTCAAGGTCAATAATATTCATGATATCTTCGACCGTAAGAGGCTCAAAATAAAGCTTGTCGGCAGCCGTGTAATCCGTGGAAACGGTTTCAGGGTTGTTGTTTATGACTATGGCCTCATAGCCCATATCTCTGATAGCATTGATGGCATGCACTGTTGAATAATCAAATTCAACGCCCTGACCTATACGTATGGGGCCGGAGCCTAAAACGATGATCTTTTTTCCTTCCGATACTACGGATTCGTTTTCATCTTCGTAGGTCGAATAAAAATACGGAACATAGCTCTTAAATTCGCTCGCGCAGGTATCGATCATTTTGTATACAGGTCGGATGCCGTATTTGGTTCTGAGCCTTCTTATATCGTCATCCTTGCAGCCTGTAAGCTCTGCAATGTAGGAATCCGAAAAGCCCATGCGCTTTGCGGTGAACAAAAGGTCCTTGTCCGGCTTTCCGTCCGCATTTTTCTTACATGTATCCTGCAGCGTTCTTTCAAGCTCTACTATTCCTTTTATCTTGTCAAGGAAGAACATGTCTATCTTTGTAACGGAATAGATGGTGTGGATATCTGCACCAAGCCATAAGAGTTCGGAGATGGCATAGATCCTGTCATCGGTACCCTCTTTTATGTAATCAAGAAGCTTTTCGACAGCCTCTTTTTTGTTTTCGGGCTCGGGTTTATCGGAAAGCTCCTTTACATCAAATTTCTTTAAGTGGATGTGATTCTTTCCGTCCTCCAAAGACCTTATTGCCTTTAACAGGCTCTCTTCAAAGGTCCTTCCGACGCTCATGGTCTCGCCCGTTGCCTTCATTTGAGTTGAAAGTACATTTGACGCAAGCGTAAACTTGTCAAACGGGAAACGTGGCATTTTTGTGACAACATAGTCAAGAGCCGGCTCAAAGCATGCCGGAGTATTGGCCAGCTGTATCTCGTCAAGGTTCAGGCCCACGGCTATCTTTGCGGATACCCTTGCTATGGGATATCCGCTTGCCTTTGAAGCAAGCGCCGAAGAACGGGACACTCTGGGATTTACCTCGATGATATAATAATCAAACGATTCGGGATCGAGCGCAAACTGGACATTACATCCGCCCTTGATCTTAAGCGCACGGATGATCTTTAACGCGCTGTCACGAAGCATATGGTATTCTTTGTTTGTGAGAGTCTGGCTGGGGGCAACGACTATGGAGTCTCCCGTATGTATGCCGACGGGATCGAGATTTTCCATGTTGCAGACGGTTATTGCCGTGTCGTTTGCGTCCCTTATCACCTCATATTCTATCTCTTTGTAGCCTTTAATGCTTTTTTCTACCAGGACCTGATGAACGGGGGACATTGAAAGAGCGGTCTTCATTTTCTCTTTCATCTCTTCCTCGTCATATGCAAAGCCGCCGCCCGTACCGCCAAGGGTAAACGCGGGGCGCAAAATAACAGGGTAGCCTATCTTTTCGGCTGCCGCAAGTCCCTCTTCCATATTTTCGGCTATGGCCGAAGGAACAACGGGCTCGCCAAGCTCCTCGCAGAGCTCTTTGAATTTTTCTCTGTCCTCTGCCCTTCTTATACTTTCGGCTTCCGTTCCGATAAGCTCTATCTCACACTCATCAAGAATGCCTTTATCGTAAAGCTGCAACGAGAGATTGAGGCCTATCTGTCCGCCGATGCCGGGAAGGATCGCATCCGGTCTTTCATAGCGGCAGATACGCGCCATATATTCAAGTGTGAGCGGTTCCATGTAGACTTTGTCCGCAATGGAATTGTCCGTCATGATGGTAGCGGGGTTTGAGTTTGCAAGTATTACCTCATAGCCCTCTTCCTTAAGAGCAAGGCAGGCCTGTGTGCCCGCATAATCAAATTCAGCGGCCTGACCGATAACGATGGGGCCCGAACCTATAACAAGTATCTTTTTAAGATCAGTTCGCTTTGGCATCTTTAAACCTCCTCATCATATCGGTAAAACGCTCAAACAAAAATCCACTGTCCTGCGGTCCGGGGGCGCTTTCCGGATGGTACTGCACCGAGAACATCGTTCCGTCTTCGGACAAAAGTCCTTCCACAGTGTCATCGAGAATATTCTTGTAAAGCACCTTAAGCCCCGTACCTTCAAGGCTCGCGTCATCAACGGCATAGCTGTGGTTCTGGCTGGTTATCTCTATCTTGCCTGTTTCGACATTTCTTACAGGGTGGTTGCCGCCCCTGTGTCCGAATTTCAGCTTATATGTACGTGCCCCGCATGAGAGTGCGATAAGCTGATGTCCAAGACATATGCCGAAGATAGGAAGTCTGCCCTTAAGAGCTTTTATTGTTTCGATAACTTCCGGCACATCCGTGGGATCTCCCGGCCCGTTTGATATGAACAGTCCGTCCGGCTTAAGAGACAGTATCTCCTCATATCCCGTGTTATAGGGAACCACGGTGACATTGCATTTGTTTTTGTTCAGCATCCTGACGATGTTGGATTTCATGCCGCAGTCGATGGCAACGACATGGAACTTTGGGTTTGATGTCCTGCTGTACCATTTTCTTGTACAGCTGCATCTTTTTACGGCGTCATGCGGCACAGGGGTAGCCTCAATGATCTTTAACGCCTCCTCCGTACTCATATCAGCATTCGTAAGGAGACATCTCCTGCTCCCTATGTCCCTGATGCTTCGTATAAGCTTTCTTGTGTCGACCTCGCAGATACCCGGAATACCGTTTTCCTCCATAAGCTCCGCAAGGCTCATTGCCGATCTGAAGTTTGAAGGGGCATTGTTGATATCCCTTACCACAAGCGCCGAAACGGATATTATCCTGCTTTCGAAATCCTCTGCCGTTATACCGTAATTACCTATCAAAGGGTATGCCATAACTACGGTCTGGTCGGTGTAGGAAGGATCAGATATTATCTCCTGATACCCTACCATGGAAGTGTTGAAAACTATCTCACTGACGGCATCCTTCTTTGCGCCGAAACCACGTCCATAGTATTCAGCACCGTCTTCCAAAACAATTTTGCGATCAAAAGTCATCTTTATTCACCCCATAAAAAGCGCTTTCTTTACATTTTTTCGCGAAATAGGGTGCTCTAAGGCCTAAGCCTTAAAGCACCCTTGCTTCACACATAATCAAAATGCCGCCATCGACATTTCAATAAATTATAATCATTTTATTTTTTGCTGTCAATGTTTTTTTCAGCAAGTCTCAACCCTGCCGCTGTTTTTTCAAACACCCACATGCGTGTTATCAAACCCGGAAACAGTATTCTCATTGTACACATCTGATGCTATTACCATTTCTTCCGTTAAGATAATAACATGTGGAATTTTGAAGGAAAAACTGTCAGATACTCCTCCGTCACGATAATTCACTGTAACGAATTCAGACAAGGTAACTTTTGTTTTTCCATCCAAGGGTTCTGTTTCAAGATCTTCTATGTTGCAATATACGCTGTAATAAACGACACGTGCCGCATCCTGAAGTCTGATCAGGCCTTCTTTGCGGGCAAGGTTTTCCTTTGCCACATCTGCTGAAACAGTAAGCACACTGCTCACCTCAGCACTTATATCTCCCACCCCATCGTATCTTGAGGAATAATATTTCTGAAACTCGGATGCCAGCCGTCTCCTGTCATTCATGATATCAGAAATCTCGGTTTCTTCTGTATTAGTTTCGTTCTCCAAAGCAGTAACCGGCTCTGCTTCAGTTGTTGTATTGGTCGAAACAAGTCCCGTTTCACTGATATTCTGCTCGTGGCTTTCTTCATTATTGCTATCAGCTTTTATATCGTTTTCCAATGAACCAAAGCCAAATAAAAAGCCGACCGGAATCATCGCTGCCATTGCCAAAACAAAAATGATACGCCTATAGGGTCTTTTCTTTCCGCTGCTTATGATCGTTTTTATCCTTTCTTCTTCCGTGCCTCCGGAAAAGCTATTTCCGCTCAAGACAGAACCATTTCCCCTTTCAATCAGCATAAGGATCGTGGACGCATATCCTTTTCGGGATTTTCCACCCATAATGTTCACAACTCTTTCATCACAGTCATATTCAATGTCACGGTTTGAAAGAATGTACATTACCCACACCAACGGATCAAACCAGTACATCACCAAAGTGGTACTAATTAAAAGCTTTTTTAAATAATCCCATTTTTTTATGTGGACCATTTCATGCGTTATGATGAATCCAAGCCCTTCATCACCGATGTTCATCAGATTCAGGGGAAGCACTATTCTAGGACGCAGCAGGCCATATGTAAAAGGGGGGATTTCCTTGTCGATCCACACAGGTCTGACCTTTCGCTTCAGTCCGAAGCCGTCAATGTGTCTGATGATCTCTTTCTCAGTCACCGGTATTGCTTTCCTGCTCCGTATATCCTGCATTAAATACATACACACAAAGAACAATGCCAGCGCCACGACACCTGACAGATATATTGATCGTAATACTTTTGAGTACTGTGTCCCATTATCCGTACTCGTCTCATAATATGGCGTCACTTCGTCATTCCGGATATTATTATCCGAAGCAACATCAACGTCGTTTTCTGCCTTGTTTCCTGCAGGATCGATCTCTCTTATTATCACAGCCGGTGCAGGAGTCTCACGGGTCCCTGAAAAAGCCTCTCTGAGGCTTTCCGGCAGATTAAGACTTATCGGTCCTCCCGCGATGATCAGAAACCTGACACAGACGATCATCCATAAACAGACCAGATACTTTTTTTCCATTCTGTCAAAAACAAGCGGTCTTATTATTGCCAGACTACAGACAAGTACCGAGCCCCATATCGTAGCTTCTATCATAATCTACCCCTCAATGATCTTTTTCAGCTGGCTGATCTTTTCATCTGAAAGCTGCTTTTTGCCGGCAAAAGCGGCAAACATCTTGTCAAATGATCCGTCAAACAGACGATCCATGATCGAACTCATTTCCTCTTCGATCACCTCTTCTCTGGTGGCTTTTGCATGGCAAAGATAATTAGGCTCACTTCTCTCAATAGCACCCTTTCCGACACACCTTTTTATCAGTGTATATGTCGTGTTTTGATTCCATCCGCATATCCTGTTCATCTCTATGGATAATTCTTTTGCGGTAAGATCGCCTTTTTCCCATAACACCTTCATAACCTTTATTTCAGCATTTCCAAGTCCGTACATATTGCACCTCCACAATCGCTTAAACTATCTTTGTAGTCTATGTTACATCAGTAGTTTGCTTTTGTCAATCATTTTTTCATTTATTTTTTTGGAGTAATGGATCCGGAGGATTTTTCCCAAAACAAAAAACCGGGACCACTCTCTAGTGTTCCCGATATACTCGATTCTTTTGTGATCAGCTCCGGACATTGAGCCACCGCACATATTTTTCAGTCCTGTAAATCTTTTGGAAATATCCGAAATCAATCTCTGAAAAGAGCTTTTTTTATAAACCCTGTGAACACAGGATGAGGCTTATTGGGTCTTGATTTGAATTCGGGATGGAACTGTACGCCCAGGAAGAAGGGATGTCCACATATCTCCACAACCTCCACCAGTTCGTTATCGGGTGAGGTTCCGGAAAGTGTGAGACCGGCAGATGAAAGCACCTCGCGGTAATCGTTATTGAATTCATAACGGTGACGGTGCCTTTCGTCTATTCTTTCAGACTTGTAGCAGTCATAAAGAAGAGTCCCTTTCTTTACTATGCATGGGTAGCTTCCAAGCCTTAATGTGCCACCTTTGTCCACGCCGTCAGACTGGCCGGGCATAAAGTCAATTACGCGGTGTGCGGAAGGGTGGGCGGATTCGCCGGAGCAGGCATCTTTTATTCCGGCCACGTCCCGGGCAAATTCGATGACTGCGATCTGCATTCCGAGGCAGATACCAAGATAAGGTACATTGTTCTCTCTTGCATATCTTGCCGCAAGGATCATTCCTTCAATGCCTCTGTCCCCAAAACCCCCGGGCACTATGATGCCCGAAAGATGTGAAATTCGCTTTACATAATTTTCTTCGTTAAGCTCTTCCGAATCGATCCAGTCGATATGGATGCGTGCATTTTGTTCAAAGCCGGCGTGGGTAAGAGCCTCCGCGATGGAAAGATAGGCATCATGCAGCTGCACATACTTTCCCACAAGGCCTATATTAATATCCCTGTCCCTGTTTCTTATTTTTTCTACAAGTCCCTTCCATTCAGACAGAGCCGGAGTAGCCGTTCCAAGCGAAAGGCGTTTGCATACAGCCCTTGCAAGGCCGTTTTCCTCAAGCATAAGGGGTGCTTCATACAGGCTGCCAAGCGTCCTGTTTTCGATCACACAGTCTTCCGGAACATTGCAGAACAGGGATATTTTTTTGAATATTCCCTCTTCCAAGGGTTCATCGCAGCGAAGGACGATAATATCCGGCATTATGCCCATGCCCTGAAGCTCTTTTACCGAATGCTGGGTAGGCTTTGATTTATGTTCTTCGGAGCCGTGCAGATAAGGTACAAGTGTTACATGTATAAATAAGCTGTTTTTCTTTCCCACCTCAAGCGAGACCTGTCTTACCGCCTCCAAAAAGGGCTGGGATTCGATATCGCCTATGGTACCGCCTATTTCGGTTATGACTATGTCAGAACCCTTCTCTTTTCCGGCCCTGTAAATGAACTCTTTTATTTCGTTCGTAATATGCGGAATGACCTGGACAGTACTGCCCAGGTATTCTCCGCGTCTTTCTTTATTTAAAACATTCCAGTAGACTCTTCCGGAAGTGAGGTTTGAATAATGCGTAAGATCCTCATCCATGAATCTTTCGTAATGTCCGAGGTCAAGGTCCGTCTCCGCTCCGTCCTCCGTGACATAGACCTCGCCATGCTGGTAGGGACTCATAGTTCCCGGATCGACGTTTATGTACGGATCCAGCTTCTGTGCCGTGACTTTGAGCCCTCTTTCTTTTAACAGTCTTCCAAGTGAAGCTGCGGTAATGCCTTTACCGAGTCCCGATACAACTCCGCCTGTTACAAATATATATTTGGTCATGATATCTCACGCTCCTAAAGATTTGTGTAGCCCATAAGCGCTTCGTCCACTGCCTTTGCCGCAGCTCTTCCTTCCGCAATAGCCCATACCACAAGCGACTGCCCGCGGTGCATGTCGCCGGCTGTATAGACTTTTTTCACGGACGTGTCGTGCGCGCCCTTTGCCGTCTTTACGTTCGTTCTCGCATCCGTCTCGACTCCGAAAGCATCGGTCACATATTTTTCGCTTCCGAGGAATCCGGCTGCGATAAGTACCAGCTGTGCGGGGAGCGTCTTTTCGCTGCCCTCTACAACAGCCATGTTCATCCTGCCCGTCTTTTCGTCCTTCTTAGGCTCAAGAGATACGATCACGACTTCCTTTAAATCTCCCTTTTCGTCCTTTACGAATTCCTTTACCGTAGTCTTGTATATTCTGGGGTCCGATCCGGTTTTATATATGGCTTCCTCCTGACCGTAATCGGTCTTGAGTACCTTCGGCCATTCGGGCCAGGGGTTTGTACGCAGTCTTTCGCATGAAGGCTCAGGCATCATCTCAAGCTGGGTAACGCTTTTTGCGCCAAGTCTTAGGGCTGTTCCCACACAGTCGTTTCCTGTGTCTCCGCCGCCGATTATGACTACATCCTTATCTTTTGCCATTTCATAGGGAACCTTTGAAAAGCCTGAGTCCAAAAGCTGCTTTGTGACCTTTGAAAGGAAATCCACCGCAAAGAAGATACCGTTTGCATCCCTGCCCGGTGCGTTTATGTTTCTCGGATTTGAAGCGCCGCATGCAAGTATCACGCTGTCATATTTTTCGGTAAGCTCTTTTGCGTCGATATCTTTTCCGACATCGGCATTGACCACGAATTTCACGCCCGCTTCTTCCATAAGCTTTACTCTTCTGTCGATGACCGACTTGTCAAGCTTCATGTTTGGAATGCCGTAGCGCAATAGGCCGCCTACGCGGTCACGCCTTTCGTATACCGTGACCTCATGTCCTCTTCTGTTTAAAAGCTGTGCAGCCGCAAGGCCTGAAGGGCCGCTTCCTATAACGGCAACCTTTCTTCCCGTTCTTTCTGCGGGCGCCTTTTCTTCCACAAGGCTGTGTTCAAAAGCGTATTCTATTACGGACTTTTCATTTTCCTTGGTAGCTACGGGCTCATCATGCAAATTGCAGGTGCAGGCAGCCTCGCACAGCGCAGGGCACACGCGGCAGGTAAATTCCGGGAAGCTGTGGGTGATGGAAAGCCTTTCGTAGGCCTCCTTCATCCTGCCCCTGTATACAAGGTCGTTTATTTCCGGAACGAGGTTGTGAAGAGGACATCCGGATGCCATTCCGGCTATCATTACTCCCGCCTGGCAGAAGGGAATTCCGCAGTCCATGCATCTTGCGGCCTGCTTTCTTCTTTCTTCAAGGCTAAGCTGACCGTGGAATTCCTTAAAATCCTTAAGTCTTTCCTTTTCGCTTCTTACAGGGCCGTCAGCTCTTTCATATTCAAGAAATCCGGTCGTTTTTCCCA
>Ga0310691_10007697_pt1 | contig 11170 bp, 10 predicted proteins | sample 176DNAGHGlowgp2_FD_203887 | JGI IMG/M metagenome (GOLD analysis project Ga0310691, IMG submission 203887) | Sheep rumen microbial communities from Palmerston North, Manawatu-Wanganui, New Zealand - 1766 DNA GHGlow gp2 (v2) (version 2) | ecosystem: Host-associated > Mammals > Digestive system >... | reverse complement strand
TGAGGAAGGACATGTAGCATAAACAAGATAGCGTAATGAAGAGAATTTTTCATTGGATGTTCGCCGCCATCCTCATCTGCGGCCCCGTAGTATTCACATCGTGCTCGAAGAACGACGACGACAACAACGTCGAGGTTCCTGCCACGAAAAACTATTTCACGCTTTGGAACCAGTGCGAGGCCCTCAGCGCCCTGCAGGAGTTTGTGGAGGACGTGACCAACCCCGGCTCGAAGAACTACATCAAGCCCGAGGACCGCATAGCCACCTTCGACATGGACGGCACCTTCGTGGGCGAGCTATACCCCACCTATCTGGAGTATAACCTGCTGGAGTACCGCGCGCTGGACGACCCCGACTACCGCGACCAGGCCCCCGACGACGTGCGTGAGACGGCTCAGGAGATCCGCGACTTCGTTCGTCAGGGCAAGAAGCTGCCCGACCACTTCGACATGAAGCACGCCCTGGCCGCCGCCAAGGCCTACGCCGGCATGACGCTGGCCGAGTTCGATGCCTATGTGAAGGCCTACGCCGCCCTGCCCGCCAACGGCTTCAACGGCATGACCTACGGCCAGAGCTTCTACAAGCCCATGCTCGAGGTGTTCGACTACCTGAAGGCGAAAGGCTTCACCTTCTATGTCGTCTCAGGTTCCGACCGCTTCATCTGCCGTGCGCTGGTCGAGGCCATCGGCATTGAACCCAACCGCGTCATAGGCATGGACGTGAAGCTGCACTCCACCAGCCAGGGCACCGTGGAGGGCGTGAACTACACCATGGGCAAGGAGGAGGACCTGGTGAGGACCGACGAGCTCATCATCAAGAACCTGAAGACGAACAAGGTGCTGCAGATAACGCAGGAGATAGGCAAGGTGCCCGTGCTGTCGTTTGGCAACAGCGGCGGCGACTGCTCCATGCACAACTTCTGCCTGAGCAACACGGAGCACCGCTCGGCAGCCTTCATGCTCATTGCCGATGACGACGCCCGCGACCACGCCAACCGCGAGAAGGCCCTCACGCTGGGCCAGCAGTGGCGCGACGCAGGATACCACGTCATATCCATGCGCGATGACTTCAAGACCATCTACGGCGAGGGAGTGACAAAGACCGACTTTACGTTCTGAAAAAGGGTAGACAATGTTAGAGATAAGCAACCTGCACGCCCGCATAGGCGAGAAAGAGATACTGAAGGGCATCAGCCTGGTCATCAACGACGGTGAAACGCACGCCATCATGGGGCCTAACGGCTCGGGAAAGTCGACGCTGTCGGCAGTGCTCGTGGGCAACCCCCTCTATGAGGTGACAGAGGGTGAAGCTTTCTTCAACGGCAAGGACCTGCTGGCCATGAAGCCCGAGGAGCGCGCCCACGAGGGCCTGTTCCTCTCCTTCCAGTACCCGGTGGAGATTCCCGGGGTGTCGATGACCAACTTCATGAAGGCAGCCATCAACGAGAAGCGCAAGGCCCAGGGCTTGGAGCCGATGAACGCCGCCGACTTCATCAAGCTGATGCGTGAGAAACGCAAGATTGTGGAGCTGGATGCCAAGCTGGCCAACCGCTCGGTGAACGAAGGCTTCAGCGGCGGCGAGAAGAAACGCAACGAGATTTTCCAGATGGCCATGCTGGAGCCGAAGCTGAGCATCCTCGACGAGACCGACAGCGGCCTCGACGTCGACGCCATGCGCATAGTGGCCGACGGCGTGAACAAGCTGATGACGCCCGACACCTCGTGCATCGTCATTACGCACTACGACCGTCTCTTGGAGATGATTCGTCCGCAGTTCGTGCACGTGCTCTATCAGGGCCGCATTGTGAAAACGGCAGGGCCGGAACTGGCACAGCAGATACAGGAAAAGGGTTACGACTGGCTAAAAGAGTTATGAACAGCGAGCAACAGTACATCGACATCTACAACGAGCAGCGCGACGTCATCTTCGAACACTCCTCAGACGTGATGAACGCGGTGCGCGACGAGGCTTTTGAGCGCTTCAAGGCCAACAGATTCCCCACGCAGAAGGTGGAGCGCTACAAGTACACCGACCTGCAGAAGCTGTTCGAGCCCGACTACGGCCTGAACCTTCGCCGCCTGAACATTCCCGTCGACCCCTATCAGGCATTCCGCTGTGACGTGCCCAATCTCTCCACCTCGCTATTCTTCGTCGTCAATGACCATTTCTTCGGCAGAGGTGAGGGGCAAGAGGTGAGAGGTGAGAGAATACCTCAGCCTCAGCTGCCCGATGGCGTCATCGTTGGTTCGCTGAAAGAACTATCTTCACACCTCTCACCTCTCACCTCTCACCTCTACAACAGTCTGGCAGGAAAGGACGGCGACGCCGTGACCGACCTCAACACCATGCTGGCACAGGACGCACTGCTGGTCTATGTGCCGCGCGGCGTGAAGGTCGAGCGCGCCATTCAGGTGGTAAACATCCTGCGCAGCGACGTGCCGCTGATGGTCAATCGCCGCGTCCTCATCATTGCCGAGGAGGGCGCCGAGGTGACGCTGCTGTTCTGCGACCATGCTGCCGACGACCACGCCTTTCTCACCACGCAGGTCATCGAGGTATTCGCCAAGGACAACGCCACCGTCAACCTCTACTGCCTCGAGGAGACACATTATAAGAATGTACGCGTGAGCAACGTCTACATCGACCAGCAGCGCAGCAGCCGTGTCACCCACAATGTCATCACCCTGCACAACGGCATCACCCGCAACAAGCTCGACCTGACGCTTAACGGCGATGGCGCCGAGTGCGAGTGCCTCGGCTGTGTCATCGCCGACAAGCAGCAGCATGTCGACAACAACACGCTCATCACCCACCACGCCACGCACTGCACCTCCAACGAGCTCTACAAATACGTGCTCAACGACCAGAGCACCGGCGCCTTTGCGGGCCGCGTATTGGTGGAGCACGGCGCACAGCAGACCAACTCGCAGATGACCAACCAGAATCTATGCTCATCGCCGGATGCCCATATTTACACGCAGCCCATGCTCGAAATCTACGCCGACGACGTGAAATGTGCGCACGGCTCTACCATAGGCCAGCTCAACGACCAGGCTCTCTTCTACATGCAGCAGCGCGGCATCCCGCGCAAGGAGGCTCGCACGCTGCTCGAGGTGGCATTCATCAACCAGGTCATCGAAGGCATCCGCCTCGTGCCCCTGCGCGACCGCCTGCACTATCTCGTTGAGAAACGCTTCCGTGGCGAGCTCAGCAAATGCAAAGGCTGCCAGCTGTGCCGCTAAGCAGCTATCGTACAGTTTCAGGAACGTTTGATACACATTTCGTACACGCCGTGTGTACTAAAAATACACACGGCGTGTATTTTTAGTACACACGGCGTGTACGAAATTAAACCACCATCCTCACGATTGCGACCCAGAACTGCACAGACGGCAACGAATGAGGCGCTCAACCGTGCAATTGGAAAATTTAAGCACAAAAACTTTGTGGGTTTGCAGGAAAAGCACTATCTTTGCAATCGCGAAACGACAACAAATCACCTAATAGATGAACGAGACAAATTCACCCTACTTTAATCCGGAATTCGAGACGATGAGTCGCGAGCAGATTGAGGCGCTCCAGCTGGAACGGCTCAAGGCAACTGTGCGCCACTGCATGAACAACGAGTTCTATCAGAAGAAATTCAAGGAGGCAGGCATCACGCCTGATGACATCCAGACGCTGGCCGATGTGCGCAAGCTGCCGTTCACCACGAAGGCTGACCTGCGCGAAACCTATCCTTTCGGCATGTCGTGCGTACCCTTAAAGGACTGTGTGCGCCTGCACTCCTCAAGTGGCACTACGGGCAATCCCACCGTCATCCTTCACACGAAGAAAGACCTCGACGAGTGGGCCAACCAGGTGGCTCGCAACCTGTGGATGGTGGGTCTGCGCCCCGATGACGTATTCCAGAACTCCTCTGGCTACGGCATGTTCACCGGCGGTCTGGGCTTCCAGTACGGCGCCGAGAAGCTGGGCATGCTCACCGTGCCTGCCGCTGCCGGCAACTCGCTGCGACAGATTAAGTTCATAACCGACTTCGGTACAACGGCCATCCACGCCGTTCCTTCTTACGTCACCCGACTCTATGAGGTGATGCAGGAGCAGGGTGTCGACCCGCGCCGCGACACGAAGCTGAAGGTGCTGGCCATCGGTGCCGAGCCTCACAGCGAGGAGCAGCGCAAACGCATCGAGGACATGATGGGCGTAAAAGCCTACAACTCCTTCGGCATGTCGGAGATGTGCGGCCCCGGCGTCGGCTTTGAGTGCAAGGAGCAGAACGGACTGCACTTCTGGGAGGACTACTACATCGTGGAGATTGTCGACCCTGAGACGCTGGAGCCCGTGCCCGACGGCGAAATCGGCGAGCTGGTGCTGACCACGCTGTGCCGCGAGGCCATGCCGCTGCTGCGCTACCGCACCCGCGACCTCACCCGCGTCCTGGGCCGCACCTGCCCCTGCGGACGCAACCATATACGCCTCGACCGCATGCGCGGCCGCTCCGACGACATGATGGTGCTGCGCGGCGTGAACATCTTCCCCATTCAGATTGAGAAGATTCTGATGCACTTCAAGGAGCTGGGCAACAACTACCTCATCACCCTGACCACCGACGACAACAACGACAACATGACCGTAGAGGTGGAGCTGGCCGAGATGTTTACCGACGACTACGGTCGACTGCAGCAGCTCAGCAAGGACATTACCCGTGCCCTGAAGGACGAAATCCTGCTCACTCCCCGTGTAAAACTCGTGCCTCGCGGCACCCTGCCCGTCAGCGAGGGCAAGGCCGTGCGCGTGGTCGACAAACGCAAGGTTTACCAGTGAAAATGAAGAATGAAGAATGAAGAATGAAGAATCTGTTGCCGCCATGACCACTAATTACAAGCGGGACGGGTCTGCCCTTCATATCAAGAGCTACGCATTCGCCATAAGAATCACCAAGATGTTCTTACACTTTTCCGAAAATGACTGGAAGCTACAAGTCATCTACAAGCAGGTGCTACGCTCAGGGACATCCATTTCCGCCAATGTGCATGAATCAGAATTTGCACAGAGTCCTTCTGACTTCGCTTCAAAGCTTCACATTGCTCTCAAGGAAGCCAACGAGACGATGAACTGGCTCAATTTGCTACACGACATAGACCATCTGTCAGACCATGCTTTTGAAAGCATGACGGCAGACTGCAGTGAGTTGATTGCCTTGTTGGTTTCATCAATTAAAACAACAAAAAAGAATATTATCAAACAAAACGGATGTAATAATGAACAATGAAGTGCGGTAGCAAATTCTTCATTCTTCATTCTTCATTCTTCATTAAAAAGCCATGACAATACATCAGTTATCCATTTTCATCGAGAACCGCTCGGGCACGCTCATCAAGGTGCTCGAAGTGCTGAAGGAGCAGAAAATCCAGATCATTGCCTCCACCATTGCCGACACGGCAGAGTATGGTATCTACCGCCTCATCTGCAGCGAGCCGCTGCGGGCTTATGAAGAGCTGAAGAAGGCCGGCGTGGCTGTCGCACTGAGCGATGTGCTGGCTCTGGAGCTTGACGACGAGCCGGGCCGCTGCGCCGATGCCGTGAAGATGTTCAGCGACGCCGGCATCAGCATCGCCTACATGTACACCTTCCTCTACAACGGCAAGGGCATCCTCGTCTTCCGTACCGATAACCGCGAAAAAGCCCGCGAGACCATCATCCTGAACAACCTCAAGTTCATTGCCGAGCAAGACCTCAGCAAATGGGCATAAGACGATTAAGGCCCTGATTACCAGGACTTGACTTGGGGAATGGCGTTGTTTCCATTACGGATAACGTCATTCCCGTTTTTGGCCTTTGTCAACAGACCAGAACAAAAACTATTAGCATGATGAAGACAGACATACAGATTGCACGTGAGTGCCAGTTGGAGCACATCAACGAGATTGCTTCCAAACTCGGAATCGACCCTGAGAAGATAGAACCCTACGGACGGTATATGGCCAAAGTGCCCATCTCGCTCATTGACGACGAGAAAGTGAAGAAGAGCCGTCTGATTCTGGTGACTGCCATCAGTCCGACGAAGGCGGGCATCGGCAAGACCACCGTCAGCATCGGCCTGACATTAGGGCTGAACAAAATCGGGAAGAAAGCCGTGGTTGCACTGCGTGAGCCCTCCCTCGGCCCCTGCTTCGGCATGAAGGGCGGTGCGGCGGGTGGCGGCTATGCCCAGGTACTGCCCATGGAGAAGATCAACTTGCACTTCACGGGCGACTTCCATGCCGTGACGTCGGCTCACAACACCATCAGCGCCCTGCTCGACAACTATCTCTACCAGCACCGCAAGGACGGCTTTTCCTTACGTGAGATATTCTGGAAGCGGGTGCTCGACGTAAACGACCGTGCCCTGCGCAATATAGTGACAGGGCTGCGCGGCGACGGCGTGGTGTCTGAAACGGGTTTCGACATCACTCCGGCGTCAGAGCTAATGGCCATTCTCTGCCTCGCCACCAGCGAGGAGGATTTGCAGCGCCGCATCGAGAACATCGTTCTGGGCATCACTGCCGACGGCAAACTGTTCAAGGTAAAAGACCTCGGTGTGGCAGGAGCCATTACGGTTTTACTCATGGACGCCCTCAACCCTAACCTCGTGCAGACAACCGAACACACGCCGGCTTTCATCCACGGCGGTCCCTTTGCCAATATCGCCCACGGCTGCTCCAGCATTGTGGCCACGAAGATGGCGATGACCTACGGCGACTACGTGGTGACGGAAGCAGGCTTCGGAGCCGACCTGGGCGCCGAGAAATTCTTCGACATCAAGTGCCGCAAAGCCGGCCTGCAGCCGCGATTAGTAGTGATTGTTGCCACTACTCAGGGTCTGAAGATGCACGGCGGCGTGGATATTGACCACATCAAGGAGCCCAATGCCGCGGGACTGACGGAGGGCCTGAAAAACCTGAACCGCCACATTCGCAACATGCAGGGCTTTGGACAGCCTGTGGTGGTGACGCTGAACCGCCACGACACGGACTTGGAGGAAGAAATCGACATCGTGCGCAAGAACTGCGAGGATCTTGGTGTAGGATTTGCCGTGAACGAGGCCTTCCTCAAGGGCGGCGAGGGTGCCGTCGAACTGGCGCAGACCGTCGTCGACACCATCGACAAGCTGCAGCCTCTGCCCATACGCTTTACCTATAAGGAGGCCGACTGTCTGGAAGACAAGATTGAGAAAGTGTGCAAGGGAATCTATGGCGCATCGGCAGTGGAGTACAGCAAGACGGCTAAGAAGAAGCTGGAATCACTGCGCGCCACCTTTACCGATGAAGACGGAGTGATTGCCCACTATCCCGTCTGCATTGCCAAGACACAGTTCTCGTTCTCAGCCGACTCCCAGTGCTACGGCTCGCCCGAGGGCTTTACCATTCGCATCCGCGACATCATCCTGAATTGCGGCAGCGAGATGATTGTGGCCATAGCCGGCGACATGCTCCGCATGCCCGGTCTGCCCAAAAGTCCGCAGGCCGAGCGCATCACCATCGTCAATGGCGAAATTGAAGGCCTGTCGTAGTCTTTTATGTTGAAGCAACCGCAACTGGATTATTACGAGATGGGGGCTCGTGTGGTGGCCTTCAGCAGCAGCCGTCACGGAGGCTGCAGCAAAGGCAACTATGCCGAGTTCAACATCAACCGCTATTGCGGTGACAGCGAGGAAGACATACGCAAGAACCGCGAGGCGCTGTGCCAGACGCTGGGCATCACCGACGACCGCCTGATCATGCCCCATCAGGTGCATCAGGCGAAAGTGGCAAGAATCGACGAAGCGTTTATGGCATTGAATACCACAGAAAGGCAGGAGGCACTGGAGGGTGTTGATGCGCTGATGACAAACCTCAAGGGTGTGTGCATCGGCGTGTCTACTGCTGACTGTATTCCCGTGCTGCTCTACGACAAAGAAACACACGCCGTCTGTGCCATCCACGCCGGCTGGCGGGGCACGGTCAGGCGTGTTGTCGTAAGAGCTATTGAGGCGATGACTGCAGCCTACGGCACTCGTCCTCAACAGCTGACTGCCCAGATAGGGCCAGGCATCCATCTCGACAGTTTCGAGGTGGGCGACGAGGTCTACCATGCTTTTGCACAAGAAGGATTTGACATGTCAGCCATCAGTCGCCGTGAAGCAAAATGGCACATCGACTTGCCCGAGTGCAACCGCCTGCAACTTCTGACGGCTGGTGTAGAGCCTCAGAACGTGAAGGCGTCAAACGTTTGCACTTTTCGCCAGGCCAATGACTATTTCTCTGCCCGCCGCCTGGGCATCAACTCCGGAAGAATCTTCACGGGCATCTTGTTAGCAATCTGAGACTTTACTTACATAAACGAAGAACTGCGACCCTCACGAGCCGCAGCACTTACAAGCCTATGTTTAACTAAAAATCCTTTTCTCTAAAAGAAATTTTCAGCCCACAGGGCTAAAAATTCGAAAGTTTAAATGGGAGCTTCGCAGCGACCACCTGTTATCCACAGTTGAAAACTTTCTTTTACCAATAACTAAAAACCTAAAACTATAAATATTACTACTAACCTAAAACAATCTATTAACCTTTTGACGGTGCAAAGGTACAGATAAAATTGTGTGCGCACAAATATTGCAAAGAAAAAGTACGGAAAAAGCGCTTTCTCTTGACTAAAATCAAGCACTGTGCACGAAAACAACAAAAATATTTTATGTTTTGGACAATAAATCATGAATTATTGTGTACCTTTGTAGACGCTATGAGAATACTGATAGTAAACACTAGCGAGTGCACCGGTGGCGCTGCCGTGGCTGCTTCGCGTCTGTGTGACGCGCTGAACAACAACGGCGTGAAAGCCAAGATGATGGTGCGCGACAAGCAGACCGACGACATTACCGTGGTGACTGGCGGAGGATGGAAGATGAAAGAGAAATGGTGCTTCTACTGGGAGCGCTTTGTCATCTGGCTGAACAACCGCCTGAGCCGGCAGAACCTTTTCAAGGTATCGATAGCTAATGCCGGCATTGACATCACTTGCACACCAGAGTTTCAGGAGGCCGACATTATCCACTTGCACTGGGTAAACCAGGGTTTCCTCTCGCTGGGCGGTCTGCGGAAAATCTTCCAGAGCGGCAAACCCGTGGTGTGGACGATGCACGACATGTGGCCACTGACTGCTATCTGTCATCACGCCTACGACTGCGAGACTTTCAGTACAGGCTGCAATCGGTGTCATTTCCTGCGCCATCCAGGCAAGAACGATCTCTCGGCGCGGGTGTTTCGCAAGAAACAAAAAATCTTTATGAAGTGTAGGGACTTTGCTTGTCAAAGTCCGTTGACGGGTTCGGGCTTTGACAAGCAAAGTCCCTACTTCGTGGCCGTCAGCGAGTGGCTGGCAGATAAGGCCCGCAAGAGTGCGCTCATCGGGCATTTTCCCATCAGCGTCATTCCCAATGTGCTCTCACTGCAGCAGTTTACCATTGTAGACCGCACCGATGCCCGCACCACTCTTGGCATCAACGCACAATTCGTTATTGCTTTCGGTGCCGCCCGCCTTGACGATCCCATCAAGGGCTTCGGCTATCTGACTGAGGCGCTTCGCCTGCTGGAAGGAAAGTGGAAAGAGGAGAGTGGAAAAGGGAAAGACATTCACCTGCTGCTCTTCGGTACGGTGCGCGATGCCAGCATCTTCAACGACCTGCCAGTCCACTACACTCATCTTGGATATATCAGCGACACGTACAGGCTGTCAGAGGTTTACTCGGCGGCTAACATCGTTGTGTCGTCGTCGCTCTACGAGACCTTCGGCCAGACGATCATCGAGTCGATGGCCTGCGGCTGCGTGCCCGTGTCGTTTGACGGCTCAGGACAGACCGACATCATTACCCACGAGAAGAACGGCTACCTGGCACGGAGGCTGTCGGCCGAGAGCCTGGCCGACGGCATGGAGTGGGCGTTGCTGAAGTCGGAGAGCGAAGGCATGACCCTGCGCAAAGAGCTGCGACGCTCGGTGGTACGCCGATATGGCGAGAGCATTGTGGCCAACCAATACATCAACCTCTATCAATCACTCCTACACAAAAATGACTAAGTTCACCGTCGTCACCATAACCTACAACGCGGAGAGTGTGCTACAGCGCACCCTGAACAGCGTGCTGACACAGACATACGAAGATGTAGAGCACCTCATCATCGATGGTGCCTCGACCGATGGCACGCTCAGCATGGCTGAGGGCTACAAGGCAAAGAGCGACGCCTCGGAAAACGGCCACAAGGTGATTGTACGCTCAGAGCCCGATGACGGCATCTATCACGCAATGAACAAGGGACTGACGCAGGCCTCGGGCGACTACATCGTGTTTATGAATGCCGGCGACAGTTTTCCTGCTACTGACACGCTGGAGCAGGTAGCCCATCGCTGTCACTTAAACGAGCTGCCTACCGACTCACTGCCTGCCGTGCTATATGGCAATACAAACATCGTGGACGCCAACGGGAACTTCCTGCACCCGCGACGCCTGCAGCCACCTGCAAAACTGAACTGGCGCTCCTTCCGCCACGGCATGCTGGTGTGCCATCAGGCTTTCTACGCCCGTACCGACATTGCAAAGAACCTGCAGTATGACACACAGTATAAATACTCCGCCGACGTTGACTGGTGCATCCGCGTGATGAAAGAAGCCGACCGCTTTGGCTTACCCTTGACCAATATAAGTTTGGTGGTGGCTAACTACACGGAGGAGGGCACAACAACGCGCCATCACCGTGAGTCGCTGCGCGAGCGCTACAAGGTGATGGCGCATCATTATGGTCAGCTGAGCACCTTCTTTATGCACTGCTGGTTTGCCGTGCGAAACATTATCTCACGATAATCTTCTTGCTGTTCTTAATATAGATGCCTGCTTTCAGCTCGGTAGCATTGACACGGCGTCCCAGCAAGTCGTAGTAGTGCTCCGCTTGCTGCGATGACATCGCAACAGACTCAACACCGGCAGGAGTGACAGTGGCCTTCAGACCATCCTTGTTGTAGTAGCCGCCGTTCTGGAAGGGGAAGTCGGCTGTCTGGCTGCCGCCGCCACTGAAGATGATATAGTCAGGAGCTGTGGCTTTGGTGGAAGTCCATTTGAACACCTTGTTGCCATTGTCTGCCGTACCAAGTAACGTAGCGG
>Ga0310691_10007695_pt1 | contig 11174 bp, 9 predicted proteins | sample 176DNAGHGlowgp2_FD_203887 | JGI IMG/M metagenome (GOLD analysis project Ga0310691, IMG submission 203887) | Sheep rumen microbial communities from Palmerston North, Manawatu-Wanganui, New Zealand - 1766 DNA GHGlow gp2 (v2) (version 2) | ecosystem: Host-associated > Mammals > Digestive system >... | reverse complement strand
GAGCTGCCACAGGTTGACAAGTTCCTGCCTACCGAGACAGGTGAGCCACCACTTGGCAACGCCACCGTATGGGCATGGGACGAGGCTAACAAGAAGATTGTAGAGAACTCAAAGATAGACAACAAGACTGTCTTCCCTCTCGAGCTATATACCATGCCGGGCTTCGCTGGTTCTTCAGCCTACTACCTGCGCTATATGGACCCTAAGAACACCAATGCACTCGTTGACAAGAAGGTGGACCAGTACTGGCAGAACGTTGACCTCTATGTGGGCGGTTCTGAGCACGCTACAGGTCACCTCATCTACTCACGCTTCTGGTGTAAGTTCCTCTATGACCTCGGCGTATCATGCAAGGACGAGCCGTTCCAGAAGCTCATCAACCAGGGTATGATACAGGGACGCTCTAACTTCGTTTACAGAGACCCCTCCAACTCCCCTGCAGGGGAGGGAACTGCACCCACATTCATCAGTTATAATCTGCTTGATAAATACCCAGGGTGCCAGCCTATCCACGTTGATGTGAACATCGTTAATAACGATATTCTCGACATAGAGGCTTTCCGCAACTGGCGTCCTGAATACAAGAACGCTAAGTTCATACTTGACGACGGCAGCATTTCCCTCCCTAACGAAGTGACCAGGGAGGGCCAGGGAGGGTCTTATATCTGCGGCTGGGCTGTTGAGAAAATGTCAAAGTCTATGTTCAACGTCGTTAACCCTGACATGATAGTAGAGAAGTATGGTGCCGACACGCTGCGTCTTTATGAGATGTTCCTCGGTCCTGTGGAGCAGTCAAAGCCATGGGACACCAACGGCATCGACGGCTGCCACCGCTTCCTGAAGAAGTTCTGGGGACTGTTCTATGACCGTGAGGGCAACTGGACCGTCACCGACGACGCACCAACTGCTGAGCAGGAGAAGAGCCTGCACAAGCTCATCAAGAAGGTTACGCAGGACATAGAGCAGTTCTCTTACAACACTTCTATCTCTGCCTTCATGATTGCCGTCAGCGAACTGCAGAAGTGCCACTCTAAGGCCATACTGAAGGACCTTGTAGTGCTCATAGCACCATTCGCACCGTTCATCGCTGAGGAGCTGTGGCATCAGCTTGGCAACGAAGGCACCGTATGCGACGCTCAGTGGCCTGTATGGGATGAGTCAAAGATGAAGGACTCTGAGATTACCATGCCGGTACAGTTCTGTGGTAAGACACGCTTCACCATGCAGGTGCCTGCCGACGCTTCAAAGGACGACGTGGAAAAGATGGCTCTTGCCGACGAGCGCACTGCTAAGTACACCGAGGGCAAGCAGATTATCAAGACCATCGTGGTGCCTGGAAAGATTGTGAACATTGTCATTAAATAAGCCGGGCGGCTTATTTAATGAAGTGAAAAGTGAAAAGTGAAAAATACAAGTTACTGTTAGACTTAATATATAGTCAAATGGTATCTTGTATTTTTCACTTTTCACTTTTCGTTGTTCACTTAAAAGTTCAGCGCACTGACTATACTGGTTATTGCGGTAAGCACTGCGTTAATTATCACGCTCCACTTGTTATTGATTGCTTTCATAATAAATTTTTTACCCCCTCCCAGCCTCCTCAAGGGGAGGAGAGGGGTATAAGTTTTAGTTTGTTACAAAATAAATAATAGATTACATACAGTCAATCCCATATTCACCCCCTCCCCCGGGAGGGGATTAAGGGGAGGGGTTGTGGGTTTAAGTGGGTCTTGTTTTTAAGCCTTCACCACTCTTATGCCCTCGGTGAAGGTACGGGTAATCTTGCCATTCTGCTTCTTGCCCTCTGCGAGGAACTTCACGCGGAAACCCTTGACATACTCGTTAGCGTTGAAATCCTTCTCATCAATAGCACCCTTAGAGCGCAGACCAATATAGAAGGTACCGAAACCGTCAAGCTTCACCTTGTTAGAGTTCTGAAGCTCATAGCGCATAGTCTCGATAAGTTCGGTGAGTACCGCCATCACATCACTCTTCTTCATAGAACAGTTCTGCTGAATACGCTCTGCGATAGCATCGAGATCGATGGTTGATGGATACACTGCACGGCCATACCAGAGGTTAGTGCCGTTCTTACGATTGTCCTGATAAGTTACATACTGAATTGCTGCCATAGTAATTAAAATTGAAAGTTAATAACGACCCCCTCCCTTAATCCCTCCCCGGGGGGAGGGGAGGAAATGTATCTGACTAACTATAATATCATATCCCGGGTTATAACACATAGTCAATCCCATATTCACCCCCTCCCCCGGGAGGGGATTAAGGGGAGGGGTTATGGTTTTTGCTTACACCTGATAGCTACTTCTCGCCATCCTTCTGTTCACGCGTTCCGTAGTATAGCTGATATGCAGGCAGTGCACCCTGCCACCCTTCATCTCGAGAAGCAACTGGTCAAAGTCAATGTTTGCCATAATGTATGCAAACATCTTCCTTGCAACCTCGAGCGACCCCACGTGAATGTCGGCTGCCTCACCACGCATATGCTGTGACGTACGTGAACCACCAATCACACTGTTCAGTTTAGGCGAACGGTATCCGCTTGTTATGCGTATCACGCCAAAGCGCTTGCGTAATGGTTCCAGCACATTGACGCAGAGGCTCTGCAGCGCCTCTATGTCCTCAATCTCAGGCTGGTTGTCAATGCCATATCGTATGGCCGTTGCACTGCGTGTAAATTCTGACAGGCGGAAGTGTTCGCTCAACTGAATGTCAGTGTTATTGTTTTGTGTGTTTTCCATAATATTATTTATTGAAAAGGTTGTGTGTTTTTCATAGGTATCAGACATACCTTCTATTCATTTCATGTATTTCATGTCTCTCTCGTTTCTGAATGCAAAATTACTACATTTTCATCCCAAAAACAAATTATACTATGTAGTGAAGTATGTAGTTATTCAAAGTTATGAGTTGTGAGTTGTGAGTTATGAGTTATGAGTTATTAATTATTAATTATGGATTATTAATTATTAATTATTAATTATGAATTACAAACTCCCCCTTATACCTCATCAGCAGTGGGGCACGCTTGATGCCCTTACACTGTCGGGCTTGGGTAAGGTAGGTGGCAGGATTGCGCGGCACACACTCATGCACCACACTGCAACAGCGTATGAGCAACTGCTTGAACGTGACGGGCAGACCATCCTCGTCGGTCAGTTCCTCACTCTCATACAGTATATGAACCATCTCCACCAGGTCGGTCTTGGTGCCACGCCACTTCAATCCTTCATCCACACTGTGCGTCAGCAGTTTCTTCATGTCGTCTATCACGCGCAACTCATTGCGCATCATAATTTCTTTATCGTTAGCAGTAAACATTTTTATTTAGTTGTGAGTTATGAGTTATGAATTGTTTTCGCTTGCAAAGTTATATTACAACTATGCACAAAAGGTTCAATCCTGAAAAAAGTTCGTTAAAGATTGTTAGGTTTTAACGAATTTTTATAAACAATGTTTCAGAATTTGTCGTTTTGATTTAAAATTACTAACTTTGTACTCTCAATAAAACACAAAAATTCAACATTAAGACATTAATTATGATGTTCACAGAAAGAGCCAACAAAATATTCCGTCAGGCAGTGACGGACTATCACCAAACTGACAACGTAGATGCTCCTATCAACAACCCTCACCGTAAGGGTAGCATTGATGCAGTGCTGTATCATAAATGCTGGATAGACGCTGTACAGTGGCATCTGGAAGACATCATACGCGATCCTGACATCGACCCTGCAGAGGCTCTGAAACTGAAGCGCCGCATCGACAAGTCTAATCAGGATCGTACCGACATGGTGGAGGACATCGACTCTTACTTCCGTGAACTCTATGCTAACGTGAAACCGTTCCCTGATGCCACCATCAACACTGAGAGTCCTGCATGGGCATTAGACAGACTCTCTATACTGCATCTCAAAATATGGCACATGCGCGAGCAAACTGAGCGCACAGACGCTGCTGCCGACCATATAGCAGTATGCCGCGGAAAACTTAACGTGCTCATTGAGCAGTTGCACGACCTTACCACTGCCATCGACCAACTGCTTGACGATATCGAGTCTGGACGTAAGTATATGAAGGTGTACCGCCAGATGAAGATGTATAACGACCCAGAAACTAATCCAGTCCTTTACGCCAAGGCATAAAGGAAGTGAAAAGTGAATAGTGAAAAATACAGATTACCGTTAGACTAATACATAAAGTCAAACAGTAATCTGTATTTTTCACTTTTCGTTTTTCGTTTTTCACTTCAAAAGTTGCTCCACAACTTTTGACGGTTCTATGTTCATGCACTCCATATCGCCGCGCAGGCAAGGCTTGTTGCCGTAGATGCTGCAAGGACGGCATTTAAGGTCATGGCGTTGCACACAGTCATCCTCGCTCTGTCCCCAGCCAAGGAAACCTGCCCACGGATGCGTAGCACCCCATATGCTCACCACACGCGTACCCATGAGCGATGCCAGGTGCATATTGGCGGAATCCATGGACAGCATAACGTCCAAGTCTTTCATAAGCTGAAGCTCATAATATAGTGAAGAGTCTCTCACATCTTCCTTCTCCCCCCGTAACTTAAATTTTTCACTCTTCACTCTTAACTCTTCACTTAACGTAGAGGCCAACTCTACGTTACTGTACTTTCCTGCCCACGCCGTCATCTGCTCCCTCTCCTCACCACCGCCGCCGAAGAGTATGATGCGGCACTCAGGACTCTTCTCTATAAGCAGTTCTATCACCTTCTCCATCCTCTCCACAGGATATATCTTACCCTGATGGGCGGCGAAAGGGGCTATGCCAATGGATAGTTTTGAGTTATGAGTTATGAGTTTTGAGTTTCCTCCTTCAACTAAAGGCGACTTAATTCTTTCACTCATAACTCTAAACTCATCACTTGAGTTGCACAGCGCTTCAAGATAGTTCTCAAACGAAGTAGGCAGTCTCTGCAACTGTTTCTTTCCCTCACGGGCAGTGATCTTACGGCGCAGTGAGCGGTGCTTGTCTATATGGCGCACGGGGTAGCCATGCACACGGAAGAACTTACGCAGTATCTTCGTCCTCAATACATCGTGCATGTCTATCACCATATCGAAGTGCATCAGATGCAGTTCGCGAAATAGTCTGTAAAGCCCTCTGATGCCATTGTAGTCGCGTTTTGGGTCACGTCCGAGGAAATGTACGTTTGGAGCGATATCGTCGAACAGAGGGGCATGAAACGGCTTTGAGAGCACCGTAAGGTCATAGTCAGGGTGCTTCAAGGCGTAATCGCGCAATACCGGGGCCATCATGGCAACGTCGCCAAGGGCTGAAAAGCGAATAAGGAGTATCTTCATTTTTTTTTCTTTTTTACTTACTTGTAGGCTGCGACAGTGTCGCAGCACACGAGGGAAGGGGCCAGGCACACGAGGGAAGGGCGGGGTAACAGGGCCTTACCCAGGCCTTGCCTTGCTTGTAGGCTGCAACAGTGTTGCAGCTTAAGGCTTAAGGCTTATGGGCGGCGGCTATCTCGGCTGCCATGGCATTGAGCTGCAGGCACATCTCGCGGGTCAGCGGAATGCGGTGGTTATGGTGTTCCCACGGTGCGAGCATGAGGAAGCGGCCGGCGGCGCAGGCCTCGTAGTACTGGTGGCCGGGCTTGGAGAACGTGTTGAAACCCCACGGGGTGATGAAGATGAGCGGCAGGTTCTCGTCCATGGCGCGTCGCATCACCATCTGTTCTCCCTTTGATATTGCCGGCGATATCAACACTGCTCCGTGGCGGGCCTGTCTGAGCAGCGCCTCCACCCTTACGGCAAGTTCGTCGTCAGTGAAATGACGCGACAGCTGCACCTGTATTATCTCTGGATGTCTCAGTAACATCCTGTTGCCTATGGCGGCATATTGGCGACCTGCTACCGTTATGCCGAAACGTACACGGAAATAGTCGGGGTGTAAGCGCCGTATGGCAAGCCTGCGTGGGTTGTCGCTGAGGTATGCCTTCCATTTGTCCAGCGTAGAGTAGTTGAATAGTATCTTGTCGTTGTAGCCCTTCTCCCATAGGTGAAGGCCGGTGGCTGGTTGCCCTCCTTTTGGTTGCTGCTTTCTTGTTTGCTCTTTTCTTGTTTGCTGCTTTCTTGTATGCTGCGACAGTGTCGCAGCCCACGAGAGAAGGAGACGCTGAAAAGGCGAAACAACAACGCCAGGCACGGCGGCAGAAGCGGAAGGCACAGCGGCAGAAGCGGAAGGAGCAGCAGGCACGGCGGCAGAAGCGGAAGGCACGGCGGAAGGCGAGATGGCGCCATCTGCATTGTTTTGTGATTGCAGCTGTGCCTTTCTTGCTTCCTCTACCAATAGGCGTAATGATTTGTTACACCCGGTCTTGAAGCCTTTTATCACCTGACCGAGATGAAAGGTGGTGTCCTCCCTTACATATAGTATGCCGTGTATGTGGTCTGGCATTATGACATGCTGCACTATGCTCACCTGCGGGTAAACAAAGGGTATCTGCTGCCATGCCGACAGAACGGCTTCGCCCAATGGCGACAGTTCTATGTGTGCCTCTACCGTATCGTCAGCAGTGCAGGTGTCTTCCGAACTTGCCAGCGTGCCAAGCAGCGGCCAGCGTGGACTCACCGCCATGGTTATCAAATAGAAGCGGCGTGAACGGTAGTCGTGGCTGTCACTGCGGCGGTGCATGGACGGTATGCAGTCCGTGGCATATTCTTTATGACTGTTCATTTTACAAAGTTACTACTTTTTTTCTCAACTGCAAAGGATTATAATAAAAAAAAATCCCTGCCAGAATATTCTCTGACAGGGATTTTTTATTTTATTATTCTTTCCACCATACTCTTCCCTCTCCCTCACTTGGGAGGGCAGGGGTGGGGTATTTACTTTATCTCAGCGCCGGCAGCGTTGAACTGCTTGCCACCGCTAACGATGATGAGCTTGCCGTCCTTGATGAACTTCACAGCCTTGACAGCCTCTGTCTCAGCCTCTACGGTCTGGATAGCGTCAGGAGTAGGCTCGCCGATCACAGCGTCGATGAAGTAGATGTGGCAGCCGTTGGTGTTGTGTACGGTGATGTCAACCACCTCGTCGCCAGCGTCAGCTGAGAGGGCACCGCCCTTTGCGCTCAGTGCAGAAGCAGGATAAGGTACCTGCCATTTCTGCTCAGCATATACAGTAGGAGCAGCTACGGCATTGCCGTCAGGATCATTAAGCTCAGTACCGTCGAGCGTGAGCTTCACGCCGCGAGCCTCTGCCGGCTTGTGGCTCTCTACACCCATTGTGATGATAGAACCAGCCTTTACGTTCTTGATTACGAAGCAGTCCTTATCCTTGCCGCCGAGCCAGAAGTAAGAACCACCTTCATAAGTACCGAGAGAAGTAGAACCATAGTTCACAGCAATAGCAATAGAGCGTGCCTTGTTATATGCATCGGTTGGGAATGTCAGGCCGCTGAGTTCCTCGATAACCTGGCCGTTAGCCTCGAGCTGACCGTCAGCATTTGCTGAACCGAAGAACCAGAAGCAGTTGTCCTTAGAAGCAGCGTATGTGGTGCAGTACTTTGATGCTTCAGTCTGGGCAGCCTTCTCATGGTCAGACCATGTAGCACCGTTCTCAGCCTTCACATTAGTCTTGCCTTCTCCCATGTCCTCAATCTCCTCCTTTGCAGCTTCTGCCTTGAGGTTGTTGATGGTAGCCTCGCTCCACTTTGTTAAGTCCCATGTGTGGGCAGATACAGGCTCTTCTTCAGCCTCCTTAACCTCTACAACGATGGTATCGGTGAAAACTTCCTTATAATCATTTACATCAGTCATAGAGAACACGCCTACAATCCTACCGAAGCAATAGTATAAGCCTGGGTCAGACATGGCAGTCTTTGCAGCGTTCTCAGACTTGTATTCTGTGTATTCTACAGCAGCCTTGTCTGCACCAGCCTCTACCTTTGCTACGTAGAATGCTGCGCCGTACTTAAGAGCGTTAGTGCTTACCTTGACGTAGTCAGAGAGCTTAGGCTTCTCATCCTCTGGAGTACCCTTAACGTATGTCAGGGTGTCAGGCAGTGTAGACTCAACGTCGAGGTATTTGTAGTCGCCGGTCTTGCGGATGAGCACGTAGTCAAAGTAGTTAGATTTGTTTGCATTCAGCACGTTCTTTGCGAACAATTTAGTATTTTCCTTTACTGTGAACTCAGCAGATGTCTCTGTAACAACAGCACCTGTAGATGTGAGATTGAACACCTTCTCACCATCTACATAGAAATCAGTGCTACCACTGCGTGAAGAAGAAGTGACGGTATAGATACCAGGTTCAAGAGAAGCCACTGCAACAGAGTCAGCTATGCCGACAGCACCGTTAGCCATACGTATTTCTGTGAAACCGTCTGCATAATATTCTACACCTTCTATGTTCTCTGCCTCAGAGAAGAAGTAAGCGTTAGAGTTTGCCTCCTCAGCATTGAATGTTACGTTCTCAACTGCATTGTCAGCTGCAGGAGTGAATGTATAATTGAACTCGTAGGCTGTTTTGTAAGAATAGAGAGTCTTGTTAGCCTCGTCAAAAATGTATCTTGGCACGTAAACTTTTGCTGCTTCACCGGCAAACACCTTGCCATTAACAGACTTAGTTACGTCACCGGCAACGAAGTTCACGGTATAATTATATACCTCTGACTCAGTAAACTTAATAGTTACCACTGTTGTTCCGTCGGCATTTACAGTCAAGCCTTCTGAATCATCAGAAGCATAAACATACTTCTTGCCGTCAGTATATATAGCGGCCTTTTCTACTTCGCTTACAATAATGCTGCTTCCTGCATCAGCAGAACCTTCTGTAGCTGTCTTTAATTCATTGCCTTCGCCATCTACATATTTGACGGTGTATGCTACTGCACTTGCAGAAGGGTTCTCTACCGTAATGCTTGTGAAATACAAGTAACGTGCTGGAGTAAACTTAACGTCACCATCATCAGTTACCGTATATACATAAGTGCCATTAGAAGAAGACTTCAGAGTAGCATTAGTACTTGGGTTAGGGTCACCAGTGCCTACAATGGTGATAATCTGGCCTTTTGTACAAGCAAGCATACCCATTGCACGTCCACCGCCATTGCCTTGATACAAACCACTGGCTTTACGCATCAACCAAGTAGTACCAGTCTGGAGAACAAAATTTTCATTAAGCGCATCACTACCCACTGTACATGTACCCATAGTAGTGCCGCCTATTGTAGCAACAGATGCAGAAATGGTCACTCCTGTCTTGTCGTCATAATTAGCTCCAAGCGCAGCAAAATCAATGGACCATTCTCCAGTCGCTTTTGCTCCAATGGTTACCACCATAGAGAGCACAAAAAGTAAATACTTTTTCATAAGCTTTTTTGTTTGTTAGTTAATAATATGTTAGTTAAAAAATATCTTCAGGTCTAGGTCTCTCTATTTCCCAGTCTTCATGTCTCCGTCAGTCTTCATAATGCCCGTAGGCCGAGAGCACGAGCACTATCACTTCTGTGTCATGTACCTCGTACACCAACCGGTGCTTCTTTGTAATCCTGCGGCTCCACTGCCCGGAGCGGTCACCGCGAAGAGGTTCAGGCTTACCAGTGCCAGAGTAGGGATGCTCAGCAAGCTCGTTAAGCAAGGATATAGCCTTATTATACGCTTTTGGTTCACTTTTGAAAAGTTTTCTGAAGCCTTCCCTTGCATTTAAAGTGTACTCTATTTTATAAGTCATGGTAAGCTTCTGATATATTTGTCAAAATCCTCTACACTGTCAAAGCTCCTTACCTTTCCCTGGCGAGCCTCTTCCCTGGCCTCGTCAATCATGCGGAAGAACTCCTCCTTTGTCATAAGCGTAGGGTCATCAGTCTTCTCCCTCACAAGTTTGCTTACATATCTTGTGAGGCGTTTCATCAGCGACTCGTCACCTGAAATCAGGTTTATGTCATGCAGCAGTCCTGCGTCTATAGCGTTTGCCTGTAAGTTTGCCATGGTTAAATTAAAAGTTATGTCTTAAGATTTTTTTTTCAGAGTGTAGTTTATATTTTCGAAAATACACTATTTCGTCACAAAATTAGTAAATTTTTTCATTAATACCTAATAAATAATGTAAAATGTAGATTTTTTTTAACCAAATGACGATTTTTTACATGCCTGCTTTTCCTTTTTTCACCACTTCTTTTTCTATTTCTCTTTATTTTCATTATTAAAAAAGAAAAAAGAAAGAAGAAGAATAAACGATGGTGGAAATGTGGATAACATATCGTAACTGCACCAATGGCTGTGCCTAAAACTGAAAAATTTTCACCCTGTGTAAAGTGATAGCTTTTACGATGTAATATGATAGCTTTCAGAGTGTAAAAGCTATCGTTTTACCTTGTAATTTGATAGTTTTTACAATGCAATACGATAGCTTTTACTGTTGGCATTGAAAAATGGTTGAAAACACTTAAAAAAGCGTTTGAGAAGTATGTGGATATTCACATTGCCTTTTTCCTGCCCTACGTCCGTTGTATATGATGGTTGATAACCCTTACTTTGTAAATGTATTGTAAACGGGTTATCAATATACTTATCCACAGAGTTATCAACGGGGGAAGTTGAGAGTTGAAAGTTGAGGGTTGAATGAGATATGGTTGAGAGTTGAATGTTGAATGTTGAAAGTTGAAGGTTGAAAGTTTAAAGTTTAATTCATAATTAATAATTAAGTGTCCTCGTAATTCATTCTCCCTCTTTCGCGGTTGGTTCTCCCTCCCTCACAGGGAGGGTTGGGGTGGGTCTCTTGTGTGCCTCCAATAGTACATTATAGGCATTTATCTTGAACATTTTTGCCTTTTACTTGTTTGTATGACGGAAAATTATTACCTTTGCACCGAAAAAAAGAATAACAGATATAATAAGCGGCAAAGACTGTAATATGCCTTACCGCTTCTTAACTTCAAAAGAAATGATAATACGTGACTTTAAAAAGGCAGCCATCATTACAAAGGATGGGGAGGTGAGCTATGCAAGCCTCATTGCAAACATTCTCAGGTATGCACAGAAAATGCCTAAGAGAGAGGAGTTCTCATTGGTGGACGGTGAGAAGATGAAGGCCATCATTCTTAGTGAGAACCGCGTGGAGTGGATCTACGGTTTCTTCGCTATATGGCAGAATAAGGCCATTGCCGTGCCGGTGGA
>Ga0310691_10007694_pt1 | contig 11175 bp, 7 predicted proteins | sample 176DNAGHGlowgp2_FD_203887 | JGI IMG/M metagenome (GOLD analysis project Ga0310691, IMG submission 203887) | Sheep rumen microbial communities from Palmerston North, Manawatu-Wanganui, New Zealand - 1766 DNA GHGlow gp2 (v2) (version 2) | ecosystem: Host-associated > Mammals > Digestive system >... | reverse complement strand
CTAACTCTTCTACCACGAAAGGCTGTCCCTTCACCTGGTTGAACTTGTAGGGCGTGAAGTTGTCGACCTTCATGCGGAGGTAGGCAGCGAGCTGACCCATGTTCTGTTCGGCCACTACTACCTTCTTATACTTGGAGAGCACCTCAGCAGTGTTCTTGGGCAGCGGGTTCAGGTACTTGAATTGAGCCTGGGCTACCTTGTGGCCCTTGGCGCGGAGCTCGTCCATTGCAGCATGCAGGTGTCCGTAGGTAGAACCGAAGCCCACAATAAGCAGTTCAGCATCGTCCTTGTCACCGACGACCTCGAGGTCAGGCACCTGGATGTTGGCAATCTTCTGCTGGCGCAGGCGCGTCATGAGGTCGTGGTTCTCAGGGTTGGTAGAGATGGCTCCCGTCTCAGAGTCCTTCTCCAGTCCGCCCAGGATGTGGGTGAAGCCCTCTCGGCCAGGCACAGCCCAGTAGCGCGTACCGTTCTCAGCACGCATATAGGGTGTCCACTTGCCCTTCAGTTCCTCAGGAACGTAGGGAGGATTGATGCTGTCGAGCTGGTCCATCTGCGGCAGACGGAAGGCACCTGAGCCGTTGGCGATATAGGCATCGGTCAGCAGCACGACGGGGGTCATGTGCTCCAGAGCTATCTTACAGGCCTGATAGGCAGCATCGAAACAGTCGGCAGGACTGGTGGCTGCCAGTACAGGCATGGGACTCTCGCCGTTACGTCCGAAGAGCACCTGCAGCAGGTCGGTCTGTTCAGACTTGGTGGGCAGACCCGTAGCAGGACCACCGCGCTGGACATCAAGCACCACCAGCGGCAGCTCCATGATGACGGCCAGGTTCATAGCCTCGCTCTTGAGACAGATGCCAGGACCCGATGTCGAGGTGACACCCAGTGCACCAGCAAACGATGCTCCCAATGCCGAAGCGGCTCCTGAGATTTCGTCTTCGCACTGTACGGTGGTCACGCCCAGCGACTTGTGCTTCGACAGTTCGTGCAGCACGTCGGTAGCAGGGGTGATGGGATAGGAACCCAGATAGAGCTTCAGGCCGGCCTTCTCGGCAGCAGCAATAAAGCCATAAGCCGTAGCCTTGTTGCCCGTGATGTCCATATAGCGTCCAGGCACCTTGTGCTTGGTCTCGATGCGACGCACGTTGACGGCACTTGAGTGGGTGTTGTGACCATAGTCATAGCCCGCCTGCACCACCTTGATGTTGTTCTCGGCAATCTGGGGCTTCTTGGCAAACTTCTCCTTCAGGAAGTTGGCCACCAGCGAGAGGTCGCGGTCGAAGAGCCAGCAGACCAAGCCCAGCGCAAACATATTGCGGCACTTCAGCACAGCCTTGTTGTCCATACCCGTATCGGCCAGAGCGTCCTTCACCATCTGCGTGAGCGGACACTGGATGACGCGGTCTGGGTCGATGCCCATTTCGCCAAGATAGTCAGCAGTCTGGAACTGAGCCTTCTCCAAGTCCTTCGGACCGAAGGAGTCGGTGTCGATGATGATGGTAGCATCAGACTTCGCATAGCGATACTGCGTCTTCAGCGCGGCAGCATTCATAGCCACCAGCACGTCGCACTTGTCGCCCGGAGTGTAGACCTGTCCGGCTCCGATGTGAACCTGGAATCCAGAGACACCCGTCAGCGAACCTTGCGGGGCGCGGATGTCGGCAGGATAGTCGGGAAATGTTGAGATACCATTACCTACGGTAGCTGATACCGTAGAGAAAATGTTTCCGGCCAGCTGCATACCATCGCCGGAGTCACCAGAGAAACGAACAACGACCTGTTCGCACTCCTTAATGTCTAATTGTTCAGCCATAATAAATCAATATATGTACATATTATCCTTATTTCCAGCCTGCAAAATTACATAATTCCTATGAAAATGCAAAAGGTTTGCCCTATTTCTTTGTAGCAACCCCATGTTTCGGCAACAGGAAAAGCATCTGGAGAGTTAAAAAAATCACTACAATTCCGATGAATTTCTTTGTAATATGATTATTTTACACTATCTTTGCACACAAGATGAGAAAAATAACGCTTGCAAACAGACTGAGCCTGATTATCATGGCGGTGCTTGCCGTGATATCGACAGTAATCATGGTTACCGTATGGACTATCACCAAACAGTCGATGGTTCTGGAGGCTGAGGCACGCTACGAAGGTATGGTACAACTGACCAACGAGAAGATTCGAGGCGTATTGTCAGACGTATATGTAGCCACTGTCAACAATCTCAACGATATAGAACTCGATATTGACAATCCTGAGAAAATGCAAGCACATCTGGAGAGACTGGTGAAACTGAACCCGTACGTCTCGAGCAGCCGGCTGATTTTCGAGCCCGACATCTTTCCTGCAAGGGGGCACAACTTCGAAATCTATGCCTGGCGCGACTCTACAGGAGAGGTGATGAGCAAGCAGATGAACGAACAGCACCCCGACTTCCTGATGCACTCGTGGTACAGGGATGCTTTCGAGAAGAAAAACGGCGACTGGACCCCACCCTACTTCGACCGCGCAGCATCGCATCAGCTGACAACGACCTACATGACACACATCCACGACCATCAGGGTCGCCGCATAGGAATGCTGGGAGCCGACGTATCGCTGGAATGGCTCCGCAAGCGCCATGAGATTGTAGACGAGGAAAACCACCAGCGCTACGAGAAGGGATTTGACAAACAGTCATATAGCTTTATCATCGACCACGACGGAACCTATCTGATACATCCCGACGAGAGCCGTGTGCTGAAACGCAAGTTCCAGGAGATAGCGGCAAAAAGTCCTGACACGCTGGACGACAAGATGGCCCTTAGGATGTTGGGAGGTAAGAGCGGCACTGAGCACATACAAGACAAGAGTGTGAACGCATGGGTGTTCTATTCGTTCGTGAAGTATGCCGACTGGACGGTGGTAACGGTAGTGCCCGACGAGATTATCTATCATAACGGCAACATGCTGGGCTCAGTCATCTTGGCGGTCTTCGCCCTTGGCCTGTCTATCATCTACCTCCTGTGCCACCATTTTATCCGCAAAAACATGAAACCGCTGAAACGCTTCGTGACAGCAGCCGACCAAGTGGCACACGGACAGTTTGACATAGAGCTGCCAGCCGTGAAGAGTCGCGAGATTGACGCTCTGCGTACTGCCTTCGGAGGTATGCAGACCTCACTGACACAGTATATCGAGGAGCTGAAGGACACCACAGCCTCAAAGGCCGCATTGGAGCAGGAGCTGAAGATTGCCAGCGACATACAGCAGCAGATGCTGCCCAAGGTGTACCCGCCGTTCCCGGAGCGTAAGGATATCGATATCTACGGCGAGGTGGTGACAGCCAAGGAGGTGGGCGGTGACTTGTTCGACTTCTTCATTCGAAACGACCTGCTATTCTTCAGCATTGGCGACGTAGCCGGAAAGGGTGTGCCGGCATCGCTGGTGATGGCTGTGACACGCTCCATGTTCCGAAGCGCATCGATGACCGACACATCGCCCAAACTCATCGTAGAGTCCATCAACCGCTCCGTATGTCAGAGCAACGACTCGTTCATGTTCGTTACCTTGTTCATGGGGGTACTCGACCTCACAACGGGTAAGCTGCTATACGTCAATGCCGGCCACGAGCCCCCCGTGCTCGTTGGTTCGCACACACGATTCCTGCCGGCAAAGAGCAATATCCCAGTAGGACTGCGCCCCGACTGGCAATACGAAGAGCAAGAGGTAACGGTTTTGCCTGGCACGACTGTATTTCTCTATACCGACGGATTCACTGAGGCAGAGACGATAGACCACAAGGAGTACGGCAGAGAGCGGATGTTCAAGGAGGCCATCCGACTGGCTAGCCAGCGTCCCGACTCGCGCACCTTCGTCAAGACCATCCGACAGACTGAACGCACCTTCGTAGGAGGCATTCCGCAGAAAGACGACATCTCGCTGCTGGCCATCAAGTATGTGGGCAATATTGAACCTACGCTCTACCACCGCAGCATCCTGCTCTCCAACGATGTGCAGGAGGTGCCGGTGCTGGCGGTATTCATCGATGGTATATGCGAGGACATGCAGTTCGACGAGCTCACTACAGCTGGGGTCAATCTGGCTATTGAGGAGGCTGTGGTGAACGTGATGAAATACGGATACCCGGAACACGAGCGCGGCGACATCCTGCTGGAGGCAACAGCCGACAACGGGGTTATGAGCTTCGAACTGTGCGACAGCGGTGTGGCCTTCGATCCCACAGCAGCTCCAGAGGTCGACGTGAACGACTATGTGCAGAAACGCGCCATTGGCGGTCTGGGCATTCACCTCATACGACACTATATGGACACCGTCAGCTACAAGCGCCATGAAGGACAGAACATACTGACGATGACAAAGAAAATAAGTAAAAGCAAAAACATAAAGACAAAATAAAAATGGAAGCAACAATTAGGAAAGAAGACAACAACCTTGTGACCCTGATTCTCGACGGGCGACTTGACACATCGGTGACACAGCAGACCGAACAGGAGGTGGAACCTCTATTCGGATACGAGAACAGCGAGATAGTGATAGACTGCAGCCGACTGGACTATATCTCATCAAGCGGTCTGCGACTGCTGATGACCATCAACCAGCGGTGTAGCGCTAACCACTGCAAACTATTTATAAAAGGTTTGCAACAGAAAGTGTACGACGTGTTCCAAACCACAGGGTTCATACATCTCTTCCAGTTCAAATAGACTCAGAAGAGCAACCTACGGTAGTGAAATAGTTGGCTATTTCACCCTTGACGTTATAAAGTGGTTGCCGATGCAAAGTCTCTTCATCAGGAGACAGCTTACGCATGGCCTCGTTCTGCGCGATGACCTGTCCGTTGCTGTCGTAAAACGCAACAGCAAGGAAGGGATTGCAGAGGATGGCCTCATAGCGATACTGCAGGACATGATCCGGCTGGCTTTCTTCTGCAGCATAATACTTCTCCATCTGTCGTGTCTGGGCAATCATTTTGCTACGTACAATACAACGGTGAACGGTCAAGCGGACACGTAGGCGTAACAAGAGGCTTGCCAACGCAAGCACAGCAGCAAGCAGCAAGAGGATGAGGGCAACAACCAGCACTGTGGGTACTGTCTGCGAGGAAACACGCTCAGGATGCAGCCACCGGTTCTGTATGTCGGTCAGCTCTCCACTTTGACGCAGTCGCTGATATGCGTCTTCTACCTGCTCTACCAGCTGACGATCACGACACTTGAAATGCAACACCCTCATAGAGTCGATGATCAAGGTCAGGTCTGCATCACGACTGGCCGTAACAAAACTGCAGGGTACCTGTAATTGCGACAATACTGCGCCAACAGCATCGACATAATAGCCAGCGGGGGTTCCGCCATCGTCCAAGAAGGCATAAGGAGGCAGTTGCTGGTTGCACACCACCACAACTGGGCGGCTACGGGTATAGCGGTCGGTGAGAGCCTGACCGGGCGTCTGAAGCACGGAAGTCAGCAGCGCAAGCAATAGGATGACGATACGGTATCTCATGGGCAGAACACAAATAGCCCCAACAACTCGTTGAGGTCGTTGCAGACGGTTTTTATCTGATATTTCACATGTTTGTCGCCTACCATCTTCTCGCCACGCAGACCGTCGGCAGCAGAAAGATTGGCAAACGACCTATGAAGAAGCTGACCGATTGAGACATGCTGCTTAACAGACTGGTCAATATCAATCTGGAACATTTCACAGGCTTTCGGATTTGCATCCAGAATAGTACCTTTGCTGTCAAAGAATGCTATTCCCGACTCATTATTATAAAAAACGGACCAATAGCGCAGCGAAAGCATGCTGTTCGCCTGGCGCAACTGTAGCTCTCTGCTTACATCCTTCTTTGTGGCGATAATGACTGAGGGACGACCTTCTTTGTCGCGATGAAGCACAGAGAGTAAAACAGCGAAATCGCGGAGCGCACCGTCGCCATACTCGCCGTCTCTGGCTCTAAGCTCCAGCGTAGCCTGCGTCTCCTCGCGACCCTTGCTGTCTTTATGCCGACTGGCCAAGCGGTCGATGAGTTCCATCAGCTGCTCAAAATCTTCCTTGCTATACCGCTTTGCAAATTCCTCACGACTTTGGGTATTGACAAGCTGCCCCTTTGCATTGAGCCAAGCAAACACACCTTTCTTTATATGATAGGTCCATGCGCGAACCTTTACATCTTCCGTAACCTGCTCCAACAGACCGTTCAGTCGACGACTGGTACCGCTGATACGGCGATGCTGCCTTATGCTGTACACCAGATAGACCATAGCGGCAACGAGCAGGATCAGCGATAGTCCAGCGAGACACCACACCCAAACAGAAGTCTTCTGCCGCGCGCGGTCAGGGTAGAACCATTTTTGCTCCAGCGAGGACAGACGACCAGCAACGTAGAGCTGGACATAGGTCTTGTCTATAAGATCGAGCAACTCGCGATTGTTCGACATATAGCGATACGCACCATGAGGCATATTCACAGGGGTCACCATCAGATTGTCCAACTGATAATGCCGTATGAGCCATTCTAACGAGAGCGTATTCCACACCACTTGCCCCTCACCTTTCTGGCTGACCTCCCTGATGGCCTCACTCATATCAGAGCGGGGAACGGCGTTGGCACCCCATCCATAGTCGCACATCAGATGATGGCATAGGCTTGAGTCGCTCACCATCACACGCTGACCATTTTTGCTCAAGTCGCGAAATGTCTTGATACTTACCGACTGACTCTTGGGAGTTGCCACACTCTGTGTCAGCAGCATGATGGTCTGTCGACCATACAGCCCATGAATATTATAGAACATTGCAGTTGGCCCGAGAGTGAGGTCAGACTTACCTTCCTTCAGGTCTTTCAGCACCGCCTGATGAGGTTTGAGACGAATAACATAGGGAATGTCGAGCTGCTTCATCAGTATTTTCAGCAAGTCGATATTGTAGCCGTCGGGCTCACCCTTCTCATTGATGAACGAATAAGGCCAAAGATTCACAGGATCTTCATACACTAAAGGGTGTTTAGAAGTAAATAAAAAGCCGACTGCCCCCTGTGCTGTAGCGCTGAAGGTATGGAGCGTAATGAACACGATGATGAGCAGTCGGAAATACATGAACGAGCGTAGTATCAGCAATTTTTTTGCAAAAATACAAATTATTCGCAAATTAGCAAAGAAAAAAACGGAAAATGTTGTATCTTTGCAGACAAAATAGGTAGCGAACTTCGTGTAATCAACTTATAGGTATGAACAAGAAATCTTTTTCTTTACTTTTATTTTTCTTCTTTCTGACGGGGTTGAAGACAGTTGCACAAGACAATCTGCACATGAAGAAATTGCAGTCTGAGATGCTCCGTCTGATAAGTAGTGACGACAGAGACCGCTTTATGGAAGTGACGGAACAGCTGAAGGCCGAATGCCAGAATCAAGGCAACGAACGCCTGTTCTACATCGCATGGGGTAACCAGTCCACCTACGAAGCGACGCAACAGAACTATACGAAGGCTGACGAGATTTCTGACAAGATTGCTGAATATGCAGAAGACCAGAACAGCTACTGGGGCAACTACATTGCCCTCCACACCAAAGCGGTGACCGCTCTGCAGAAACAGGATTATGACACAGCAGAAGGGGAGTTTCTGAAGGCTGTCGACTTCCGACACAAGTATTTCCCTGACGAGAGTGCCGGTGACGATCTCCAGGAGCTGATGAAGATTGCCAACCACCGAAAAGACCAGCAGGCGGGTTTGAGATACGCCCGACAGATTCTGGCAGAGCCCCATGTGGCTCCCATCCACAAAGGCAGAGCATTGTTTCGTCTGAGCCAGTTTGCCTTTAACAAAAACAACAAAGAGCTATATGACAGTATCTACAATGAACTGATGATCTTGAAACAATCTGACGGCATAGCTGCCATAGAGCCCGTTGTGGAGGTGAACTATCACATCATCAACGGCAATTACGAAGAGGCATTGCGCCTGTGCCAGGAACTGTCGCCCGAGAAACGTGCCGAACGGATGGCCGTCATCTATCACCGCATGGGCGACAACGACAAGGCCTACGAACAAATGGCGAGATTCAAGGCTATCAATGATTCTATCGTCCTTGTGTCGCATGGCAATGTGGTGGCCAGTTGCTACGTTCAGATGAACAACGAAAGGCTGAAACTGGAACAGCAGATGCTGAAAGACGAGAACACGAGACTGAAGCGACTGATGCTTTACGGTCTTGCTGGTGTCATCATCCTCATACTGATAGTCATCATCTGGCAGCACCACCTGCGCATCAAGCGTCTGGAGAAGCAGAATGCCCAATTGGAGAAGGATCGCAAGAAAGCAGAAAAAGCCTTCGACATGAAGAATGAGTTCATTACCCACATCACCGAGGAGCTACGCGAGCCGCTGAACCCCATCGAGGGATTCTCTGACATCCTGGGTACCAAGGAGTATGACTTACAACCTGAGGAACGTGAGGAACTGAGCCACCAGATCAGGAACAACTCCATGCTCATCAGCAAACTCATCGACGAGATGGCCGAGTTGTCGCTTTACGAGAGCAAAAAGTCGCTACCTATCAACTATACCCTTTCACCCAACCATCTCTGCCGCCTAATGGTCGATACTATGCGCCCGCAATGTAAACAGGGGGTGAGAATGTTCTTCGAGACAGAACTCAGCGACGATTTTGCTATGCAGACCAACCAGGAGGCTTTCGAGGCACTGCTGAAACATCTGCTCAACAATGCTGTTCAGTATACCGACGAGGGCGTCATCACACTAGCATGTACTGAGTTCGAGAACAGAGTGCGCATCAGTGTCACCGATACGGGCAAGGGTATTCCCGAGGAGCGCAGGGCTCACATCTTCGATACTTTCAGCGAGATGGGAGACAACGTGAAGCTCAACGGGCTAGGACTCACCATCTGCCAGTCGATTATCCGACTGCTTGGCGGCAGCATCTGGCTCGACAACAGCTATACGCGTGGTAGCCGCTTTATATTCGAACTGCCTAAGTAGGAAGATATGACCGCTGAGATAAGCATACAGAAAGTGGGCGTTCCTTGCGGAATGCCCACTCGTTTTTAACCACATAAATCAGCTTATTCCTTAGGGAAGGCTGATAGCCTCTGACGGACAAACGTCAGCGCATGTGCCGCACTCTGTGCAAACATCGGGGTTGATAGAATACTTGTCGCCCTCAGAGATTGCGCCTGCGGGGCACTCATCAATACATGTTCCACATGCGATGCAGTCATCACCAATTACGTATGCCATAATCTTATAAAATTAATTGTTAATAATGTTGTTTACTTACTATTGATGACGCAAAGGTACGGATATTTTTTTGAATATACCTAATTTTTGGTAGAGAAAATTCGGGTGAGAGCATAATTTATACATTATCGAAATAATATTTTCCCGTGTCGGAGCGTTATAGAAAATGAATATGAAACGAATCATTCTAACCCTAATGCTAACTGTTCTGGCAGTAGCTTTGTGTCTGGCACAAGGCGACCGCCGTGTGCAGAACAAACCCTATATTGACCTTAGGCAGTTGCACTTCGGCATACTGATAGGTATGAACCTGCAGGACATCGAGTTTGAAAACGTAGGTCCTCAGACACTAATCGACGAGGACGGTACAGTACACGAAGAGCTGATATTGACCGATGCTGACAAGTGGAACCCAGGATTTACGGTAGGCGTGGTGGCCGAACTACGCCTTTCGACGCACTTTTCGCTCCGCTTCACCCCGCAGATGCATTTTGGAGCCAAACACCTGACTTTTCTCAACACGCTACATACCGATGCAGAGGGAAATATGCTGCGGCAGACACAGGACCTGAAGAACACCTACGTGTCGTTGCCCATCGACCTGAAGTTTGCTGCTCCGCGCTGGAACAACCATCGCCCCTACATCATGGCAGGCATCAACCCCATGATCAACCTCACTGGCAGCGAGTCGGACATCATCCGTCTGAAGCGTTACAACACGATGGTAGAGGTGGGTGTAGGATGCGACTTCTACTTGCCGTTCTTCAAACTTATTCCAGAGCTAAAGTTCTGTTTTGGCCTCGGAGACGTCTTAGACCAGAACCACAAAAACGAACTGCGCGATGCGAATCTTCGCCCTTATGCAGGCTCAGTACGCGACGCACAGTCGAAAATGATAGTCCTGACGCTCTATTTCGAATAGGACTAAAATAGTAGGCTTCACTAGTTTGACTAATTGAATTAAGTCTACTAGTCTGATTAGTCATTTCAGTTCAACAACCAGCCGTCCCACGAAGCAAGCCCCCTTGCCGTTCTGGTCGACAGCCACAGGCTTACCATCCATATTATCGTAATGTTCTAACTGAGTGAAGTAGGTATGGGTATGTCCGCCCAGCACCAGGTCGATATTACGCGAGTGGGATATCATATATTGGTCATCCTCTCCGCGATTGCTGTTCCAACCCAGGTGAGAGATACAAATCACCATATCGCACTTCTCCTTCTGCTTCAACATCGTAGCAGTCTCAAGCGCCACCTGAGCAGGGTCGAGATACTTGACTCCTACGCAGTTCTTATCGCTCACCAGTCCCTTTAGCTTGGGCGACAGTCCAAAGACTCCGATTTTCACCCCATTCCTTTTTATAATAATGTAGGGTTTGACGAGTCCCTCGACAGGTGTACCCGTGAAGTCGTAGTTGGCACAGACAATAGGGAAGGTAGCCTGACGGAAGGCACGCGACAAATCCTCCAATCCGTTGTCGAACTCATGATTACCTATGGTGGCTGCATCAATGCCCATCTGGTTCATCAGTCCTACCTCCACCTCGCCCTTGAAGAGGGTGAAGAATGCCGACCCTTGGAAGAAGTCACCAGAATCAAAATACAGCAGGTCGGGGTTTTTGGCGCGCTCCTCTTGCAGCATGGCGATACGGCGAAGGAAGCCTCCTCTGCCCGCCTTCAGCGTGTCAGGCAGCTGCGGATTGACGGGTAATATCTGCGAGTGCGTATCATTGGTATGCAGAATAACCAACTGCCTGCGCTTCTGCGCTTCAGCACCCAGTGCCACCAGCACCAATAAAGTTACGAGAAAATATCTTGTCTTCATAATTCTTTTATATCTAACATATCACATCATACATCAAAAAACGTCACACATCTCATTTCTCCACTGTGACACGGCCTTCGAT
>Ga0310691_10007693_pt1 | contig 11175 bp, 3 predicted proteins | sample 176DNAGHGlowgp2_FD_203887 | JGI IMG/M metagenome (GOLD analysis project Ga0310691, IMG submission 203887) | Sheep rumen microbial communities from Palmerston North, Manawatu-Wanganui, New Zealand - 1766 DNA GHGlow gp2 (v2) (version 2) | ecosystem: Host-associated > Mammals > Digestive system >... | reverse complement strand
TCTCATCTTTTCCGTCTATCAACACCCATGTAATAGTGGCAACGGATGGGATCAAGAAATGGACGGATGTTGGTTTCCCGAGTAGCAAGATGGCTGCCCTCGTCAGTTTGCCCTTAACCGCAACACCAGCCCTGCCAAGCAGTTCCATATCATCCCAAGTATCAACCTCGGCTGCTAACTTCGGATGAACAGACTTATATTCTTCACGGGCTTTTTGCAATGCCATTGGCTCCAAATCATCAAGTGTAGCCTCTGCGACGATTTCTGCAGACCAGTCGTATGTTGGACTTGTTTCCTCCAAAATAGCATTCAGACGTTCTGGTGTCAATTCCACCAACGAGTCCTCTATCCGTTGCCATGCTTTGTTGTGGGCATAGACAGGTAACTTCGGCAGATGCTTTGGGATATGAATCACCCAAACTATCTTATGGGTGTCCTCTGTGATGAACTCCTCTATATCCAGCCCTTCACTTGACAGGTTGGCACACAGATTTGTCAGTCGAAGTGTCGCCTGTTGAGTCGTGTAGTTGTATGTATCCGTCCCGACTATCTTCAAAGTTTTATCTTCAACACCAACAACCAGATGCCCACCTTCCATGTTAGCCAATGCCGACACGTAGGAGATGACATCATCCTTCTCATGACCGCTGAAGTCATTCTTCAGGGTCTTGAATTCCTTCCACTCGCAACCCTCATCCTCTTTGGGGTATTGCTTGATGAGATATTGTTGTAATGCTTGTTCTGTCATACTTTGTACGTTTGTTAATCTGACTTTGTATATAACGCTAATTAACTGTCAAATATTAGCATACTATTGTTCATCTATCTATTTTGAGTTTATTGATTTCTGAATCCAAATTTGTCAAGAATGTCTTATATTGCGTAGAGACTTCCATTAACAATTCATTGATGCTCATTGATGTTTCAGCATACCCCGCTTGCAGTTTGCATATTATTGACTCCGCTATGAATGATGCTTTACGGGCATATATGTCAACAATGTTTTGAGGGCAATATGCATTATGAACCAAGAGGTTCCTTAAATGGTATATCATCAATATGTCATTTTGCAGTTGTTCCCTGCACCTATTAAAACCGTTCTTGTTTTTATAGAATGATGATAACTTATGTATTTCATTCTTTTTTACTTCGTCATTTATCGTTTTCTCTATATAAGAGAGTCCATTTATAAAAGATGAGCGCGGTATCTTCTCACCTGCTTTTACCATTAAACCTGTGCGAGATATTGCTTCTTCAGAAATATCATAGAAATTTTCATTATAATATATGCTTTGACGCAGATTATAATACATCATTCGCCAGCTATTATAGAAACGTGACTTCATAACAACTGCTTCAACGATGAACTGTATCAATTCAATCTTTAATGACTTTTGAATGCTTGTGATTTCATCTGATATACTCTGTTCTACAGATAACATTCCTTCAATGGCAATCCAAGAGTAAAGAAGTTTATCTTCTCCTTTTTCTGTTTCTCTTCCTCGTTTATACCAATATATAGCAGAAGAAAGCATTTGAGATGTATTGTCAGGTGAGGAATCATGTCTGCATCGTTTATTAACTTCTTGTATATTTTCAGTAATCTTTGATGCATTCATTGACAAGTAATAGTCATGTTTTCTTTTCCAATCAGGGTCTTCAAAATTTTTGTGAATGCTCATCATTGAAAAGACAACAGGGCTTCCATCTTTAAGCACTGCTATTTCTTTTTCATTATAGGTGAATGGTAGATAAGGGTCTAAGTAAGTAGTCATTACCCCTAAAACCTTTTGTAATCTATTACTTGCAATACCAATGGCTGTTTGTGGCGAACAGTCCTTCACTGATATTGCAGCCAACACACGAATATTTGCATTTTCGTCTGTCTCTAATTCATTAAAAGTATTGTCATTGATATATTTTTTCAGAGAGGGAGAATAAAAGTTGACACCATCAATGGTAAAATCTACTTGTCCTTTGATGCCATTCACAGCAATTAGTACAAGAAAATCTCCCTTGTCTTTATGGAAATATTGTCTTATCTCTTCCACCCTCTCCAGCAGGCTACGTTCTCCGATAACTTTTTCAAGAGCTGTATGATATTCCTCCTCACTTTGATAATCTGAAATTTTAAGCCCCCAATACTCATCTGGGGCAATCACAATATGCCCACCTTCTTCACAAATAATGGTGGGAAGATGTTTGGGAAGACTACCTATGTCAGATAAGCTAAAGTTATGTGCAACAAATTCCGAGATGACTAATTCTGTGTATCTATTAATTTTGCATTTGGTAGTATAGCTAAAGTCTTTTGCAGAGCTTACCACATTTTGAAGGTTGTTTAATAGAGAATCAAAATAGAAACCTTGATTCATCTTCTCTATAATTGTTGAGCATAGAGCTTGTATTCTAACATTATCACTATAGTTTTGTAATAGTTCATGTAGTTCTTGAGAGAACAAATGTCCAAAAGCCTTATCTTCATTCTTCCAAAATATGATTTGTGTCCTGAAAAATTCTTTGTTTCTTTTATTATCATTATTGTATTGAACCTCTGCGACCAGTTCTTCTAAGATAAGTCTTGGGCCGGTTAACCCTATGTCTATCTCTTTTTTGTTTTCAAGTTGACGGATATAGTGCTCCCAATATTTTATCCAATACTCTAATGGGGTCTTAATGGGCAAGCCTAATAACTGTCTAAGATTTTCATTCATAACTATTGCGTCTTTCTATTTCTTGATATTTTAAATTTCTCAATAAATTAAGCTATCATGTTTCTATAACACTTACTTTCCCATCAATTTCCTTGATTTTTTCATTAGCCACTAATTGAGTATATATTTTTCGAAGAGTAGATGATATTTTTCCACCTGTTCTCTTGAAGCCATAGACGCGTGCGGTTTCTGTTATTAAATCGTCTGGAGTAATGCCAAAGCTATGCATAGCAATAGTTGTTAAAGCCAGTGCCAATTCGTCCTCACAAATGTATTCTATTGGTCTTACATCATATGAACTCTTAGGAACTCTAACCTTTAAATCATTAAAGCCGACAAGGGAAACGAAATCGCCATCTACTTTTACTATGTCGTTCAGATGCCATCGAAAGTAATAGTTAACTTCTCTCCGAATGACATTTGTTGCTTTTTGATTACCCCAAATTGGAGCAAGAATCCGACATAATGCTTCGAAATGAATTGGTTGTTGGTCTTCAATAGTTCTTTTTATTGTCTCGGCTACATCTCCATTCCAAAACTTCCAATATTTTACACTCTCATATTCACTGAAACCATACCCAACAGAATTTTCATTATTGGTTTCTATTGCTTCTTCTATTTCAATAGTGCTAATTTCAGAGCTATCTGTTTCTTCTAATGCTGATTCAAGTGACTCCTTAGAGCCTATTCCTGCAAGAGTTGCTTCAATTGCATTAACTAGTTTTTCTTCTTCAGATTGTTGATTTTTTATCCAATCTGTTGACCATATACGATAGATAGTCCACCCCATATCCTCCAAGACGGTCTGACGCAGGCGGTCTCGTTCGCGAGCTGTTCTGGAACTATGGTATGATGCGCCATCGCATTCAATACCGATCGCAAATTTCCCATTTTGTGTTGGATGTTTGATAGCCATATCAATTCTAAAGCCAGAACATCCTACCTGAGTCACGACTTCATATCCTTTGGATGAAAGGAAATCGTAAATAGCTTCTTCAAAAGGAGAGTCAAAGTTGAGATCATAGTCATAACTTATTTCTTTTTCAAGAGCCACAATACCTTGTTGCGCATACTCTATGTAAGAACGCAATAATTTGACACCTTCTGAAGAAATTTTATCCAAATCAATATCTGTCGCTTGAATTGAACCTACGAGCTTTACATTATATTTTGCTCGGGTTATGGCTACATTCAATCTCCTGTACCCTCCCTCCCTGCTTAGCGGTCCAAAATTCATATACATTACGCCATGACTATCTTTTGCATAGCCTATGCTAAAAATAATAGTATCACGTTCATCGCCTTGTACATTTTCCAAGTTTTTTATGAAGAATGGCTCTTCAGTACCATCGGTAAAAAACTTTTCAAATTTACTATTTTTTAAGCGCATTTGTCTGATTGCAGCATCAACGGCATTTTGTTGTGCTTCACTAAATGTTACAACGCCCAATGACCTTTGAGGGTATTTACTAAAATGATCAAAAACAAGTTGAGCAACACGTCTAGCTTCGATCATATTGTTTTTCTTTCCACCCCTATCATAAACGCCATCTGACACATGAATATATTCTACACCTAAGTCTGGTGCTTTTTCGATGGAAGATGGGAAAGTTATTAGAGAACCGTTGTATATTTTGATGTTTGAAAAAGCAATAAGATGTTCATCACGGCTACGATAGTGCCATCGCAAACTTCTTTCTGGAAGTACTGCAACAGACTCATCAAGGATAGACTCATAGGCTCCAGAATCACTGTCTTTTAATTCACCGTCATCATCTACATCGAAATCTTCATCATTGAGAGAAGAAGCAAAGAAGCTTGTTGGCGGCAATTGTTTTGTATCCCCAACGATTATTACTTGCTTTCCTCTCATAATTGCACCTATTGCATCTTCCGTATGAACTTGAGAAGCTTCATCGAAAATCACCAAATCAAATTCGTAACTTTGTGCTTCAAGGAAAACGCTAACGGATAATGGCGACATCATGAAACAAGGTCGCAAAGCGGAAATCAGATTAGGGATTGCCATGAACAATTTACGAAGAGGCATAATACGACGTTGCTTGTTAAGTTCTCTTTTTAAAATACCAATCTCGTCTCTTGAGGTAGTGACAGCGTTAAAGTCTGGTATTCGACTAACAAGACGTTCTCTTACCCTTGCCTGTGCAATTTTGAATTGTTCTGTATCTAATGCACAAAACTCACGAATATTCTGCTCTTGAATTCTACTTCTAAAATCTCTGACAGAAGGAAACTGTGGAAGCATTCTATCTAGCCACAATCGATAGAAACGTTTTAAATATGCCTCTACTATATAGTTTTTGTCGATTATACTCTTGTCTATTTGGTCTACATACGGAGAGAGACCAACTTCTGAGCACTTTTTTCTATTTGATTGATAATCGACCCATTCTTCAAGTTGATGCTTCTTATTTTTGCAAGATAATAAATAGTCGGACAAATCAAGCAGGTTGGTATTGTTAAATCTGTCTTTTTCCTCAAATAAAGAAGAGAACCAATTTAGAGGAGTTTCTATAGATTGTATGAGACATGTTAATTCTTTATAGACTTGCCCACAATATTCAATTAAGTTTTTTTCCTTGCAAATCCTTATAGCAATTTCGTCTGATAAAGAATATGTGTGCTTGCAGGACTTCAAGTCTTTTGCAAAACAGAGAGCTTGATATAAGTTGTCCCAATCGGTATATATGTCGTTATAATAGAAAGCAAACTTTTTTTGAATTAGATTCTTCTGAGATTCGAAGTTATCAAAAGCTTTCTGATAAGATACCACAAGAGCCAAATCTTCCTTTAATTTCGCATAAGAGCAATCTTTCTTACTATAACTCTTAAGTTCCTCATATTGTGACAGGAATTCGTCTATTGCATTTATTGACTGTTGTAAAGTTCTAATAATAACTTTTATATCTTCTTTTGGGCTAAGAGTTAACAGATTGGAGAGACCACTATACTTTTCATCTAATTCTGAAGAATGAATAAAGTCTTTATACTTCTTAATCAAGTCAAAAGGTATAACTCCGTCTAGAATAATACTTTTCAGTTTATAAGGAATGTGTCCAATGGATTTATAAAACTCTTCAAACTTGGATATACTTTTATGAATTTCTTCCCAGTTTGTCAGAGTTCCTTGATAATAGGTGCCATAATATTCTTTACATTGATCAACTATAGAATTAATATTATCATTTAGCTCTGATATTTCCTTTAGAGAATTCAACACCTTGTAGGCATTGTCATAACTTAAATTATTTCCATTCTTGGAAAAAGAACGCATTTGGCGAATGTCGCTTCTATATTGTTTCTTAAAAATTCTAAGAAAAGTACCATATTCACTTCTAAAACGCTGAAGTATTGGATAATAATCAAGATTAAGAATGTCTTTATCATATCCTTCTAATAATTCTGCGACACTGGATGCATAATTATCATGTAATTCCCTATGAGTAGTTATGGCGTCTTGAATTATATCTCTATCTTCTTTGATGCACCATTTTTCAATAACCTTAACTCCTTCTATCTTAGATAGGCAGTTTAGTATATTTTCTACATTATCTAAGTCAGATAAAGATTTAGGGAGTTTTATTCCGAACAAATTTGTTAATTCTTCTGTCTTTGTAAATATGTCTGTAATGGTAACATAGAAGAAATTAAGTCGTTCTCTAATATTTACTAAATCATCAAAAATCTTTTGTTTATCATAAGAAAGAAGTGACATAACTCTTAATTCTTTCTTTTTTAAAGACTCTAGTTCTTCATATCCATCAATATCAAAAATTTCCTGTCGGAAATTGTTAATTATGTTTTTTGAAGTTTCTTCAATTAATGCTGTACTTTTGCGACAATCGTCAACTTTTTCAAAGAGTTTTTCTATATCATCATCAAGCCAATTTTCAGGAATTATTGGCGACTTTTTTAATACTTCTAACAAAGCTAATAAGCGATAGGCATCGGTAATAGTATGCTTAACGTTAATTTCTATCTTATTGCTGCACATTGAAATACTCTCGTCTAATGAACTTAGAAGAGGTATAAGTTCAGAAACGTTTGAGTCTATATCGTGTCTCAACTCATTAGAAAGATATTCTATAGAAGTACCTCTCCATACATTTTTATCGTAATCCTCGCTTCTCTTGCCAATAGTTTTTGATAGTTCATTAAGAAGGTACTTTCTGTTATTCAATTCATGCACATTCGTCTTCTCTACATCTTGAATTGGAAATATTATGTCGGGAACCGCTTCAAGTTTTGCAAGTCTACCATTTACCTCAAAAATAGAAATATTTAAAGCAGAACATATAGTGTGCAGTTCTTCCTGATAATTATTCAGAGATTCCCGTTTTTTCTCTAAAATATCCAATTGTGCTAACGCTTCATCTCTTACTTTTTTCCTATCAACAGAGATGGAATTTGCTAGTTCATGTAAAATTTCTTTTTTATTCGCTTTGTGGCTATGGAGGGTAAAACAGAAATCTGCAAGTCCAACACTAGAAAGTCGATTATAGACGACTTGAAGAGCTGCCATTTTTTCAGAAACAAACAGAACTTTCTTGCCGTCAGCTAAAGCTTCAGATATAATATTAGTGATTGTTTGACTCTTGCCTGTTCCTGGAGGGCCTTGTAAAACAAAACTAGCTCCTTTCTTTGAAAGAAGAATTGCATCTTGCTGGCTAGCATCTGCATCAACCACTTGGAAAACATTTATAGGTCTTTCATTCCTATCGTGATCATAATTATTCAAATCATTAGGAATAGATAGTGTGTCGTTTTCACCAGCGATAGCGGATATAATGGGATGTGCACTAAGTCTTTCCTCATTCCTTTCAAGATCTTTATACATATTTATCTTGAGGAATGAAAGGTTTGTCAAGTGAACACTCCTTTCTATCGTCCATCCTTTGTTTTCTACAGCAGCTTCACACTTTTCCAAATAGTCAGAGATATTATCTTGAGTTCCATCAAATTCTGGTAATTGTATGCCGAAGTCATTATCCAACTTATGAAGTAAGGTGGGGTTTACAACAATTTCATCCTCATGAGAAGATAGGACGTAGGGGGAAGTAAGTGATTCTATTGTTAGTTTGACTGGAACGAGCACTATTGGCGAAGAATATACATCTGTTGATTCATCTCGCTCTCTCCATTTCAGCATTCCAAACGTAAGAAATAGAATATTAATACCCTGTTCCTCAATAGATGTCTTAGCCCTATATCGTAATACTTTTAGTGTTTTCTGTAATTCTGAAATAGTCTTATTTGTCTCGATATCTCCACTGATTACTGATTCAAAAACTTCTTCCCCTTCATCGTCTATAACAACTTTCTTAGAATAAGGAAAAGTCATGCTCTCTTCACGTACAGCTATTCTTTCAAATAACACGTCAAAGGATGGCGTAAGGATTTGAACATTAGATCTTTTGCTTTCCCTAAAGTTAATAAGTCTATTTCTCTTGCCAAAATCAAGCAAAAGTTTCTTCCATGTTTCTATCCTATTATGAAGTTTCTGCCCCATACTACCAACTTATTTCTTTGTCCTTACTAATTCTGTCAGTTCCACATCAAGCAGTTCTGCAATTCTGAGATATGTCTCCATTGTAGGCTGGCAATCATTGGTACACCACTTTGATACAGTTGTAGGCGCACACCCCAATTGCTCTGCCAACCACTTATTGGTTCTTTGGTATCCCTCCACGAGACACTCAATAGTCTCGCGGCACCTTCCTTTTCTGCAAGCACCACCTTGATGCGATTGATGTCTTTGTCCATAATGGATTTCTATTGTTCTTGGTACAAAGTTATTCTTTTTCTCTGAAAGAACACACAAAACGTTCGTATATTTAGTAAATAATCACATTTAAATGTTGTTTTCCCCACTTTTCTGTGACTTTTTCTGATATTCGTCTGTCAGTTCTATTACTTTATGCATAATATGTACTAACTGCATCATGTATTTCTCCAACCTACATACAAGTGCCATTGCCCTACGTTCAGAGAAATGACTTTTCAACTCTTTCAAAGTTTGGTTGTAATTCTTTGCAAGCAAAACGTCCAAAGGCCGAGCGGTTACCTACCATACGAAACTGAGCATGAAAGTCGATCAACTTGGTATAATACACATGCAGACTCTTGTCGAAAGTTACCACATGAAAAGGCTCTCCAAAGATTCGCGCCTTGATGAATGCGGACTTGCTTGTCATGCCAGAACGGTCAAACATCTTTAGAAAACGCATGTCTTCTTCACTACTAAAGTTCACTGTATAGCGGTTTGTTGCTGGGTCTAACTTTGGATTTCTCCCACCTCTGTTTCTCTTGTTGTTCATCTTTGTTTTTTTTGATTTGACATATAATTATCACTGCTTACGGCAAGTATGGACAGGCAGACCGACTTTGGAGGTCAGCCACAGCCTTCGGCAGAGCAAGGAGTTTTGTGCTGCAAACGAAGTTTCGTGCAGCAGAAAACATACCTTGCTATGTTCTGGCGAACATAATAATCCGCTCTTGAAGCGGATGTTGTTTACTGGAGTCTTCCTTTTGTCCATGCCATTGGCTTTAGTGCCTTTTGTGGGTGCAAAGTTACTACGACAAATCCAATCGGGCAATAGTAATCAATCGCCACTTGCAGCCACTTTACAGCCTTTATACAAAGAAAAGCTGAGAAATCTTCCAATGTTACGAAAAGTCGAGCGAAATGCAAAAGAAAAACGTGTTTTCTTTTCATTTCCGAGTGCAAAGAAAGCTCAATATCATAGCTATTAGTATAATTATGTAAAGAAAAATCATAACCACGAAACTTGCTTCGTGCAGAACGATATATTCTTGATTATCAACGATTTACGATTGCTCAGGTTTTAGGCTAACTAAAGTCGGAGTTTACCGGCAGGAAAGTCCGACTTTGCAGGCAGGAAACTCCCACTTTCCTGCCTGCAAACTCCGAATGAAGTCTGTTCGATTTTATTTTGTAAAAAATATTTAGCATAGCAGACGCTTGCCGTTCACACTTCTCATTAGAGCAAACATCCTTCATCCCTCACATTTTCAAGCGAAAGTGCTTTAATTAAAAGGGTTTCCAGCGATTCATCCCTCACATCATCCTTCACATATCCCTCACATACCACTCACATCGCCTTTCACGCGGCCAAAGTCAAAGAGTCGTTCGCCATAGCTGTCCAGACAGCCGAAGGGTTGGCTTCATGTGAAAGATGATGTGAAGGATAAGTGAGAGATATGTGAGGGATGGACCACTTTTTGTAAAGGTAACTGGACTGACGGACAGATCTTTACATGGTATTGAGGATGTGACAACCCCCTTGTTCAATTCCATCAACGAGAAGTTCTGAAACCACCAAATAATTAACTTAAAAATTAAGTTATGCTTATAAAATATGGCAAATACTATGTCCATTTTTGGGGAAAATCGCTATTTCACAAGCCTTGTGAAGCAAAATTATTACTCCCCAACTTGGGGAGCAAATACAAAATGACATCCTCTCTACTCCGTGGGAACATCTCGGAATATGAGTTGGAAATCTTAATAGGTCTGCTACTTTGTCAGGAACCAGGCGGCCTCAAGAATCTTCCTTCTTAGATGCTCTGGATAATTCGGGTTGTTGTTGATGAACTTCTCGACCGTCAGACGGGCCTCTCTGCTTTTGTGCTCAGTAAGCAAGGCCTTGAGCCAGTTGGTGGGGAAGAAAATGTCGCTGGTCTGCTCGATATACTGTAGTGACTTGAGTCCTGACTCGATATAGACATTGCTCTGTGGTTCGTAGACATCGGCATTCAGTAGCTGAAAGGCCTTCAGCGCCCATGGCTCTTTCTCACGGTTTTGTGGCTTGAGCATCTCGTTGAAGAGCCTGACGCGTAGCATGGGGTCGGAAGTACAGACACGGCTGATGTAGTCGAACTCTCGCCGTTCGTCGTCAGTCTTCAGACGTTTGCGCTGTGCAGCCAGTATAGGACTGGAGGTGTCGCTTCGTAGGATGGCCAGCCGGTAGGCCATGTTCATATAGTCTTGCTCGCTGAGCAGGGGATCGTTGTGCTGTTGCCAGATGGTGTAGATCCTGTCGATTAGCTCGGGTGCTGTCGCATGGGTACTAAGCTTGCGGATCATCAGTTGTCGCATGTCCTTCGATGGATTCTTGTCGATGAGGTCCATCATACATAGTTCAAGTGTCTTACGCTGCTCTGCCGGCATGTCGAAGGCAATCCTGAACATGTGGTCGATGGTGGCAGAGATAATCAGCGGATTCTGTTCCATCATCATCATACGATTGAGTTCAGCGAAGTGTATGGGTGGAATACGTCCTAAAAGATAATTGTCGTGGATGGTCTGCAGCAGGGCATAGCGATGCAGGTCACTGCGAGTAGTGATAAGCCGTTTAGGCAGGAGGACGGCATACTCATTGTCGAGGGTGAAGTGGCCGTAGCCCTTACCGTTGTAGTT
>Ga0310691_10007692_pt1 | contig 11176 bp, 13 predicted proteins | sample 176DNAGHGlowgp2_FD_203887 | JGI IMG/M metagenome (GOLD analysis project Ga0310691, IMG submission 203887) | Sheep rumen microbial communities from Palmerston North, Manawatu-Wanganui, New Zealand - 1766 DNA GHGlow gp2 (v2) (version 2) | ecosystem: Host-associated > Mammals > Digestive system >... | reverse complement strand
ATTTCAGTCCTTTATCAAAACCCCCAGCAGCCCTGCCAGCATCAATGCCTGCACGGAAGTGACCGTCACTCCTTTGATGTGATCCGGATCAAGAACAATTCCCTGGATCTCATCACTGGAAAAGTCCAGACCGTTCAGATCGGTCTTAAAGAAATCAGCCTTGGTCAGATCACAGTGTTCCAGCAGCAGCTTCTGATGTTTCAAGGAAGAAAAGGAGGCTTCCGCAAGCTGCGTATTCCGGATCGCAGCATGTTTCATAACAGAAGCATTCCAGTTGGACAGCAAGGCGGCACTGTCAATGACTTCAAAATCCTGCATGGCGCTTTCCGAAAAATCACAGCCGATCAGACGGCACTTTTCAAAACGGACCCGCCGGAAGGAGGAACGGAAAAGAACCGCGTTGGAAAGATCACAGTGTTCAAACAGCACGTCCATGAAATCAGAACGGGTGCCGTTTCCCCTCAGCTCACATCCCTCCAGATGGCATTCCCGGATCTGCATGGATTCCGAAAGATCAAGCGGAAGGTCTTGCAGTTTCAGTCCCGTACAGTCTAACGGCAGACCTTTTCCCTCATATGATTCTGTTGGCCTGATCAACGGCGGCTGAATTTTATTTTTTGAGGATGTCTTCATATTTCTCCCTGCTGAGAACCGCTCCGGTAACAGATACCACTCCGGCAGCAATCCGATTCGCCCATTTCATGGCGTATTCAAGATCCTTTCCCCGCATGAGGCAGGACATGATGGTTCCAATGTGACTGTCGCCCGCCCCGGTGCCATCCACGGCCTCGAGCTCATATGCCGGTTCATAACAGCAGCGGATTCCATCAAACGCGGCGGCACCGTTCTTCCCGTCTGTCACGATGGCGGTATTTCCGGTACGCTGAAACAGTTTCTCTGCCAGCGCGGAAAGTTCAGCTTTATCGGTCTTTTTCATCATTCCCCGATCCTGAAGGTACCATTCCGCTTCACGGCGGTTGACATGAACAATCGGATGACAGTCCATAATCGTCTCCATGCGGTCCTTCTGTATGTGCATGATCCTGGCACTTGGCGCAAAGAAGATATTCATATGGCTCTGGTTCTTCAGAAAGCGGACAATATGAACACCTGTCGGTTCCTCTATTTCAAGACCGCACACATAGACATCGGTATAGGCATCGGAATCAATGGCATCAAACCATTCCGGTTCAAACCGGTATTCGGCCCCATGAACCGCGAGAAAGGTACGGTTGCCGTCCTTATCCACGATACAGTAACAGCATCCGTTGTCCTCATTGCTGGAAAGCAGCGGTTCAATTCCCTGACCTGCCAGCGCATTCCTTACAAAAGTACCGTAGATTCCATTTCCGACAGGCGAAAACAGAGTATACGGCACATGTGTCAGTTCAAGCATATGAGAAACATTGTAACAGCATCCGCCCAGGGAAATGGTCTGTCCCAGCGGATTGACATCTTCTTCAAGGGACGGCAGATGATCCACGCGGATCAGTATATCGGCCACCGTCGAACCGATCATCAGTGCTTTTCTCATGGGTTCATTGTACGCCATGAAAAAGAAAATACACTCAATGATTCAGAATCTTTTCCGCCTGTTCCTTCAGACCGAAGCGATAGATCAGAAGCACACCCGCGACAGAACCGAGTCCGGCCTGCAGAATCTGAAACGGCAGCTTGAGCGATGCGGCTTCCGGAGTCGCATAGATAAATGCTCTTCCAAGTGTATAGCCGACCACATTGATCACCGCTCCGATGGCGGCTGCCAGAAACGCGGAGCCAATGGAATCCTTCCGGAATACCTTCCCGACAAGCAGAGAAATCACTGCGGCCTGCAGCCCATGCGTCACAAGCGAAACAAACATCGGGGTCGGATAGAAGAACAGATCGCCCAGAAATGCGCCGATTCCTCCGACAATGAAGGCATCTCTTGGCCCAAGGATCAAAGCCGCCGCAACAATAATGACATCATTGAGATAGATGTGGCCGCCGGGAACCGGAATCCCGAAACTGGAAAGCGCGATATTCATTCCGGTCAGAATTGCCGTAAGGGCGATTCGTTTGACGGTACTGCTCCCGGCAGTATGAGTGGATGCGGTTCTCTGTACTGTCATGACTTTTTTACCGGCAGATTAACTCACAGGACTGCCCTTGCAAGGATCTGCCATTCTCCTTTCATTTATGATTCAGTGCATGGATCAGAATCTTTCCGCTGTCCGAAGCACTGCTTTCTCTGATACCAGGTTTGCTCATGCGAGCGGACTGCTTTTGATATAAGGACTGTTTCAGCGAAGAGACCGTCCATCAGCCGGTTACGTATCAGAATCCTCCTTTTGGGGATTATCCCTATGATAGACGCATCGTGGTATTATTTTAAGTACCAGAAGGGAGGTTTTTAATAAGACCAGATGAAAAACAACAAGCCAGCGTATCTGATACTCTACGAGCAGCTGCGTACTGCCATCATCGACGGTGTGTTTCCATACGAAACCCGTCTGCCTTCCAAACGGACTCTCGCTTCCGAATTTGATCTGTCTCTGATTACCGTAGAGCACGCCCTGGCTCTTCTGGAAGAAGAAGGATATATCGAACCAAAGGAGCGATCGGGAAGTTTTGTAAGCTATCGAAGAGAAGATGTTCTGCCGGTCAACGAGGAACACTTTCTGAATCCTGTGGAATATACCGCTCCGAAGTCTTCCTTTCCCTATTCCGTGATTTCCCGCACAATCCGCAGAGTTCTTTCCGATTATCAGGAGGAGATTCTGAAAAAAAGTCCCCCCTGCGGACTCCTGATGCTGCAGGAAGCCATCGCTTCCTATCTGTTTACCTCCCGCGGCATCTCGGTATCCCCCCGGCAGATCATTATCGGAAGCGGCGCCGAATATCTTTACGGACTGATTGTTCAGACGCTCGGACGGAATCTGACCTATGGAATTGAAAATCCTTCCTATCAGACGATCCGAAGAATCTATGAAGCAAATGATGTGAAAATCGATCTTCTGAAACTTGGAAACAACGGAATTCTGAGCGGTGAACTGAAGCGGACCCGGGCCGATGTTCTTCATATTACGCCCTTCCGCAGCTTTCCAACCGGCATCAGTGCGGATGCCTCCAAGCGGCGGGAATATATTGCCTGGGCCAGAAAACGGAAGGCCATGATCATTGAAGATGACTATGACAGTGAGTTTACGCTTTCCGGCAAACCGGCGGATACCCTGCTGGCTCTTTCAAACGGGGACTGTGTCATCTACCTGAGCACCTTTTCCACCACGATCGCCCCTTCCATCCGCATTGGATACATGATTCTGCCAGTGCATCTTCTGTCCGCGTTCGAAGAAAAAGCAGGATTCTACTCCTGCACGGTTTCAACTTTTTCCCAGCTGATCCTGTATGAACTGATTTCCAGCGGTGATTACGCAAGAAACGTCAACCGCATGCGGCGGGAAAGACGGCGGAACGCTTCATCCCGTCAGAACAGAGAAAGCTGTTCATAGGGCTGAGGAAACTCACCGAGAAAACGGAATACCTCCTGCGGTGTATGAAGAATGTCATTTGCCTGGCAGAATCTGTGAAAGAAAGCCATCAAGGCTTCATTGTCCGGACTGATCAGTTCATAGGAATTTCCATACGTTCGAATATAGTTCTCCTTCATTCCGGGAAACAGACGGTCCAGGGCGGCATAATAGTATTCCCTGCAGCCTTCCCGCAGCGTCATTCCCATATTGAAGCACATGATTCCCTTTACTCCCGTTTCAGCACATGCCTGAAGCAGCGCTTCGATGTTTTCACTGGTATCCGTGATAAACGGAAGAATCGGTGTCATCCAGACAACGGTCGGTATTCCCCGGTCCTTCATGATCCGCAGCACTTCAATGCGGCGGCTGGTCGGACATACACCTGGTTCTGTTTTTTTCGCTAGACGATCATCAGAGGCAGTCAGCGTGATCTGAACAACACACCGGGTTTTCCGATGAATCTCCTCAAGAAGATCAAGATCCTCAAGGATCCTGTCTGACTTGGTCAGTACCGTCGCTCCGAAGCCATGATTCCTTATCACCTGAAGACACCTTCTTGTAAGACGCAGATCCGTTTCACACGGCAAATAAGGATCCGACATGGAGCCGGTACCGATCATGCATTTTTTCTTCCGTCCCGCCAGTTCTCTCTCCAAAAGCTGCGGGGCGTTCTCCTTGACCTCAATATCCTCAAAGGCATGCGAAAACCGATAGCAGGCACTGCGGCTGTCACAGTAAATACAGCCATGCGCGCATCCCCGGTAAACATTCATTCCCAGAAACCCGCTTCTTCCGTTCAGAATTCCTTTCGCCTTTACAAAATGCATGTTCAAAACTCCGTTTCCTGACGTTTGGCTTTTGTTTCTTTTATTCATCTTACCAAAGATTTCCGTAACGATCCGATACAAGAAAAATGCTTTTCAGTATTTCATATTTTGATATACTATCCGAGGGTATGGAGGTGAAATATGACAGCGATCGCATTTGATTCTGATCAGTATCTGGCTCTTCAAAGAGACAAGATTCTCGAACGCATCAGCATGTTCGAAGGAAAACTGTATCTTGAATTCGGCGGCAAGATGTTTGAAGACTATCACGCGGCCCGGGTGCTTCCCGGTTATGAGCCGAACAATAAGATCCGTCTTCTGACAGAGCTCAGGGATAAAGTCGAAATCATTATCTGTATTAACGCAAACAATATCGAGCACACAAAGATGCGCGGCGACAACGGCATTTCCTATGATCAGGAACTGCTTCGGATTGTGGATGCCCTGAAGGCTCTCAATCTGTATGTCGGCTCTGTTGTCATTACGCAGTATGCGCATCAGCCCGCCGCGGACGCGTTCCGCCGGCAGCTGAAGGCTGAGGGAATCCGTTCCTATCTTCACTACCCGATTCCAGGATATCCCACCAACGTCGATTACATCGTAAGCCCGGAGGGACTTGGAAAAAACGATCACATCAAGACTACCCGTCAGCTGGTCGTTGTAACAGCACCCGGCCCCGGTTCCGGAAAAATGGCCACCTGCATCTCACAGCTCTACAACGACAGTGTCAAGGGCATCCGCTCCGGATACGCGAAGTTCGAGACCTTCCCGGTCTGGAATCTGCCGCTGAACCATCCGGTCAATCTCGCCTATGAAGCAGCCACCGCGGATCTCAACGATGTCAATATGATTGATCCGTTCCATCTTGATGCCTATGGCGTCACCGCGATCAACTATAACCGGGACGTTGAAATCTTCCCGGTGCTCAACCGCCTGTTCGAAGCCATTCAGAATGAATCTCCGTACAAGTCTCCGACTGATATGGGCGTCAATATGCTCGGCTACTGCATCATTGACGATGAAGCGGCCAAGGAGGCCTCCAAGCAGGAGATTATCCGACGGTATTACCGCACCGTCGTCGAGGCAAAGCGGGAAGAGGCAAGCATTGACGCAGTGGAAAAAATCCAGGTTCTCATGAACAAGGCGGACATTTCTCCGGAAGACAGGAAATGCGTCGTTGTCGCAAGAAAAAAAGCGGAGGAAACCGGCGCACCCGCCATGGCGATTGAGCTGCCCAACGGCAAGATCATTACCGGCAAGACCTCCTCTCTGTTCGGTCCAAGCAGCGCTGCCATCATCAACGCCATTAAATCCATGGCCGGCATCTCCAAGAACAAGCATCTGATTGAGCCTGCCTATGTCAAACCGATTCAGGATCTCAAGATCAAGAATCTCGGAAATCATAACCCGAGACTTCATACCGACGAACTTCTGATTGCGCTTGCGATTGTGGCAAAGACCAATGAAACCTGTGCCCTGGCCATGAAGCAGCTGAATTCTCTGCGCGGTTCGGAAGCGCACAGCACCGTCATTCTGCCGGCTGAGGATGCCAACATGTATCGCAAGCTCGGCATCAATGTGACCTTTGATCCGCATTACCAGTTCAAAAAGCTGTATCATCCAAAATAAAACACAGGCCTCCGCATCGGAGGCCTTTTCATTCAATATCGTTCAGGCTGTCAATCACCTTCTTGAGTTCAAGCGGAACCCGCTTGCTGCCCTGCATGGACCGCACGCCGAATGCCCGGAGTACCTTCATGGTCAACAGCTCCGGCGGATAGATCTTCAGAACTTTCAGCTTCATGAGTCTGTTCATGTGAATATGCCGGTCGCTGTAGTGATTTGGAATATCTGTTTCCACCACCTCTGTCTTGTAGAGAATTGCCGAATACGGCGCGGCTGTATAGATATAAACGGTATCTCCGACTGCCGCCCGCACCGACTGTTTCCATTCCGAGATGTGATTCAGCCGGAAGTGCTTCGTCAGATCATAGTATTTCGGATTGGCCGGAACGATCCATTCGTTGTGGGCCTTGGGTGCGCCGTTTCCATTGACCAATTCACGGCTTTTATTTAAAAGCGCGAAAAGCCTTCGGTCACTGACGGTATCATCCAGGATGATGCTCACCCAGTTTTTTCGGTTCATATGCCAGCATGGATAGATGCCTGGTTCGCATACCAGTTTTTCAATTTCTGATTCCGGTTGCTTGAGATTGACGATCTCACACCGGTCCTGCCGCGTTTCATCCAGCTTCCCGCAGTCAATCCGCATGACAAGCGCATACCACTTCTGATTGGACGGAGCCCGGTAGGTCACACTGGAAGGATCCTTCTGAAAAGGATGATCATACGGATCCCCGAAGGTTTTCATAAGGTATTCATGCATGCGGCAGGCCTGATCGCCGACGTAAAGCCGGTCAATGAAGCAGTGATCCTTGATCGAGATCAGAAGATCATAGTATTCCTGACGGATCGTGGAAACAAACGCGCTGGTCTGGCTTGCGACCCGAAGCGGAAGGTATTCCTCCCCCATTTCCACTTCATGGACAGTGCCGCTGACTTTTCCGCTCTTGTCCACGGAAACAAATGCCTGAAACTCCCCGTCATGGAAAAAACAGGACCACACATACCGGCCGTTTTCTTCCTGAAAGCCGAAATCCTTCAGGCGCTTAAAATCCGGCAGGCTTCGTTCAAACACCAGTGTTTCAATATCTCTTGGAATTGCGTCCAGCTGCTCGTTCATAGTATTTCCCTCAGTCAAGATACAGTACAACCCGGCCGGCTTCCCTGCTCTTTTTCAGATCAATCACCCGCTGATTCTCAGAACCCCGGAACTTCAGTGAAATATTCCGCAGCTCCTGACGGAACGGTCCATCAACAAGCACATCAATATATGAAAGCATTTCATCCGTATCTTCGGTATACCGCTTCCCGCCTTTCACAAGATCCCGATCATAGACAAACCCCGTATAGCTCCAGATATCCTTGTCCGGGAATACCCTGCGGACCTTCCTTAAAAGCTTTACAAGTTCCTTCTGATTGGCCGGTTCAAAGGGCTCGCCGCCCAGCAGTGTGAGTCCCTGAATATACTCCTTATCCAGGGCTTCAAGAATCTGTTTTTCCGTTTCTTCCGTATATTCCTGTCCGTAATGAAAATCCCATGTCTCGGGCTGAAAACATCCCGGGCAGGCATTGGTGCAGCCGCTGACAAACAGGGTGACTCTTACCCCTTCTCCATCAGCGATATCATAAGTTTTCAGTGTGCCGTAATACATTCGTATCCTCTTTCTCTGATCATCCTATCAGAAACGCGCAGGATGCGTATCCAATTCCATGAAAAAAGTGCCGAAGCACTCTCTTTCATTCCTTTCCATTCCAGCAATAGGTACAGACCTCATCCTCAGTAAGACCGGTTGCCCGGATCATATCATCCAGGCGGTTGAACGCAAGCGAGGAGAAGTTCATCTCTTTCCGCATCAGATCAACCATCTTGTGATACCGGTCGGAATCCGGATTGGCATAGTCATCGAGAATGACGCGTTCCACATCCTGTCCTTCCTCACGGGCAATGATGCGGCGGGCGATCAGCTCCATATCATTGGTGGATCGGGAGAAGTTGATATACTTGCAGCCAAAGAGAATCGGCGGACAGGCCGGGCGTACGTGGACCTCCCGGGCACCGCTTTCATACAGGAATTCCGTTGTCTCCCGCAGCTGGGTACCACGGACAATGGAATCATCGATCAGCAGCATCCGTTTGTTCTGAATCAGCTCCGCAACCGGAATCAGCTTCATTTTCGCGATCAGATCCCGTTTGGACTGCATGGTCGGCATGAACGAACGGGGCCAGGTCGGAGTATATTTGATAAACGGACGGGAATAAGGAATATGGCTTTCATTTGAATAGCCGATGGCGTGGGCAATACCGCTGTCCGGTACACCCGCCACAATATCAAGATCCTCTGAGGTCAGAGAATCCCTCTGAGCCATGAATTTTCCGCAGTCATACCGCATCTTTTCAACTGTTGTACCTTCATACCGGCTGGGCGGATAGCCATAATAGGTCCAAAGAAAGGTACAGATTTTCTTCTTGCTTCCAGGCTTGGAAAGAACCGTGCAGGAATCCGGCGTGATAATGACAATCTCTCCGGGGCCGAGTTCTTTATATGCACTGTAGCCGAGCTTCTCATACGCAAAGGATTCAAAGCTTGCGCAGTATCCCTCCGGCTTGACGCCGATATGAATCGGGGTTCTTCCAAGCGCGTCCCTAGCGCAGTAGATTCCCTTTTCACTCAGCATCATGATGGACATCGAACCATCAATCATCTTCTGGGCGAAACGGATTCCTTCAATGATGTTGTCCTTTTGATTGATCAAAGCGGCGACCATTTCTGTTTTGTTGATTTCGCCGCCGGACATTTCAAGAAAGTGACTGTTGGCATTGCTGAAGATTTCATCCACGATCTGATCCGTATTGTTGATCTTTCCAATGGTCACAATTGCGTAGGTACCATGATGCGAACGGACCAGCAGCGGCTGAGGATCATAGTCGGAAATACAGCCGATGCCCATATTCCCCTTCATCTCAACCACATCGTAAGTGAATTTGGTGCGGAACGGTGCGTTTTCGATATTATGAATCGCGCGATTGAAACCGTCTTCCCCAAACACGGCCATGCCGGCACGGCGTGTACCGAGATGAGAATGATAGTCTGTTCCGTAAAACAGATCGAACATGCAGTCTTCCTTCAAAGCAGCCGCAAAGAATCCACCCATATATCGTCTCCTTCTTAACGGGGGAGATTATACCACAAAAAAAGAGAACCACAGATGTCAACCTGAAAGGGTTCTGGATTTTATGAATCCGATCACTGTTTCTGCCTGCTTTCTACCCTGGCATTCATACCTGCATTCTGATCTTCCGTCTTTTCTGAAAGCGTGATAAGAAACGACAGAACCCAGTTCTGTCAGAGCACGGCTATTGTCATTTATCTGTTGTTTCAGCCGCTCAGCGCTCTTTTCCATAGAAGAACAGGCCAAGCATGCCCGGCCCCACATGCGCGCCGGAAAACGGCTCATGCGGACAGACAACAATTTCCGCATCCGGTGTTATTTCAAGAATCATTGCCTTCAGATGTTCCGCATCTTCCAGGCAGTCCCCATGAGAAATAAAAACCCGATGATATTCCGACAGATGTTTCTCTTTGTATTTTTCCGCAAGCATGTGAACTGCCTTTTTCCGTCCATGGCAGTTTGCGCAGGAAACAATATGACCGTCAAAGTCCCCGTAAAGGATCGGTTTGATATTGAGAGCCGTGCCGACCAAAGCCGCTGTCCCGCTGAGGCGTCCGGTTCTTCTGAGAAAATTCAGATCATCAACCGTAAAATACTGGCAGCAGTACGGCACAAGCGCATCCAGTATTCTGGACGCTTCGCGGCAGGATTCCCCGTTTCTGCTCAGTTCAGCTGCTTTCAGCGCAAGCATCCCGCTGCCGAATCCGCATCCATGTGAGTCAACAATATGAACCAGGCGGTCCGGATACTCCTCCATCAAAGAAGCAGCCGCGGTCTGTGCGGCGCTGAAGGTGCCGCTGATGAGAGAACTCATCGCGATATAGACGATATCTGTACCTTCCTTCACAACCGGTTCAAAATGAGACAGAAACAGGCCCGTGTTCAGAAGACTGGTCTTTACCTCGGTTCCCTTCCTCAGCTTTTCATAATATTCATGGGGATCGAAATGATCGATGTCGCCATAATAAACACAGGGTTTCCCATCCACTGTATACTCACTCGGAAGCAGTCTGATCCCATCCAGAAGACTTCCGGGAAGATTCGCTGTGCCATCCGCAAATACCGCAAAACTCATCCTTACACTCCTTCAATCTCATTCATCATTCAACGAAAAACCAGATTGATCTGTGCATCTTCAGATCCAACCGAGGTTCTTTTCTTCTTCACTTTTCCTCCAGGCGTACCATGATGACTTCCCCATCATGAATCCCGGAATTCCCAAAAGTAGTATTGTAATTGAGCTCCGTGATTCCATCTTCATGAAACAGCAGAATCCGGTACCAGCGTGCCTCGGCCTGTTCCGCAATCGCATTGCGGCAGTCCTCGATTCTGTATCCCGGCGCCGCGCTCACAACCGATTTCCTTTTATTCAGAAGGTTCAGATAGACCAGTCTGAAACAGATCCGATCCGGCTGATTCAGGATATCCGCAGGAATCTCAGCATTCCCGTCATCAATGATTTCAATCCATTTTTCACTCATGTTCCAGCCCAGGACATGCCTGTCCTCCTTGTTTTTCATCATATCACGCATGAGCTGGCATAAACGAAAACTTCAAAACTAAAAAACAGTCCATGGGAAAAGCAGTGGTTATAACGTATATAAAACGAATGGAAAAACAGGTTATTCAGGTTGTATCTCTTGAACCTGCAGAGCCGAATACAAAGGAGAAAGGAACATGAAAGATCGGAAGAATACAGTACTGCTTGAGGATGATCAGCTCGACGTTGTCTTTGGAGGAGTTTCTCCAGCCAGTTTTGAACTGCTGTCCCTGCAGGCGGCAGGCCTTGAGATAAAAGGATCGGTTTTCCGCAATAAAGGCGTGGTCCTGGCTTCCAGCGGTGAAAGCCTCTCAGCGGAAGAAGCGGATGCGGCAAGACAGTATTTCCTGAAGAAAGGTCATCCCGCGGCCAGCCGGAAGGATCTGCAGTTCTTTCAGACATCCGCATCTGAGTAACTGATTCATTGCCCTGTATCAATAACAAATCGCTTGTACCCTTTTACTGCCGGAAGAATTCCTTCCGGCAGTTTTTTATGAGAGAAG
>Ga0310691_10007691_pt1 | contig 11176 bp, 13 predicted proteins | sample 176DNAGHGlowgp2_FD_203887 | JGI IMG/M metagenome (GOLD analysis project Ga0310691, IMG submission 203887) | Sheep rumen microbial communities from Palmerston North, Manawatu-Wanganui, New Zealand - 1766 DNA GHGlow gp2 (v2) (version 2) | ecosystem: Host-associated > Mammals > Digestive system >... | reverse complement strand
GTAGTACTTGGCAAGATCAATCTCCATTTCCTGCCCACCCTGTGGCAGCTGATTCTGCTGCTGGTGCTGGATCTGGCCTGCGTCATTATCGGTGCCCAGCTCTGGAAGAAGGCAAACCATATCAAGCCCGCCTCAGAGAAAAATCCGCTCAAGTTCTGGCTGTGGAATAACATGGGCGTTGTTGCCTGCGTCGTTGCCTTTGTGCCCATCATCATCCTGATGCTGACCAACAAGGATCTGGACAAGAAGACCAAGGCTATTGCCACGGTGGTGGCTGTCATCGCGCTGCTGATCGGCGGCGTTGCCAGTTATGACTTCAACCCGGTCTCCCAGGAGCAGCAGCAGGCCGCCATCAGTGCGCTTGGCGACGAGATGGTGTACTGGGCGCCCTTTGGCCATGTCTACCATACCCATGAGGATTGCGGCGCGCTGAACCGCAGCGATGAGCTGACCGTGGGTACCGTGGAGCAGGCCATTGCTGCCAACCGGACCCGGCTGTGTTCCTTCTGCGCCAAGCGCGATGAGATTACCGGCGTTGTCACCGATGACGTGGACGTGAGCGACTATACCGTTGAGGAGACGGTGGATCCCGCCGCCTAAATCAGTGCTTAAACAAAAAAGAGCGAGGCATGATGCCTCGCTCTTTTTGTCACTCTTACAGAGTCTCTTTGATCTTCGCGGCGATCTGATCTGCCGTGAGACCGTATTCCCGCAACACATCGGCCGCCTTGCCTGACTGACCGAACTGATCGTTAACGCCGATCTTACGGAATTTGCAGTTGATTTTGCCCATCAACACGTCAGCCACGGCGTCGCCAAGGCCGCCAATTACACTGTGCTCCTCCACTGTGACCACATTGCCGCACTTTTCGGCGTATTCTGTCACGCAGGCAGCGTCAATGGGCTTAATGGTGTGCATGTTAATGACACTGATCTCAATGCCGTCAGCGGCCAGAAGCTTGGCCGCCTCCAGCACCTCATACACCATCAGACCACAGGCGAACACCGCGGCGTCCTTGCCCTCACGCAGGATGTTGGCTTTGCCGATTTCAAAGGGATAGTCCTCCTCAAAGACAGGCGTTGCCAAGCGAGCCAGGCGCATGTAAGCGGGACCTTTGAATTTGGCCAGGGCAAAGGTGGCCTTTCGCGCCTCCTTGGCGTCGGCAGGTACGATGACCGTCATACCGGGGATCAGGCGCATCAGGCCAATATCCTCGATGGCCTGGTGGCTGCCGCCGTCCTCACCGACGGAAACGCCGGCGTGGGAGCAGCAGATTTTCACATTGAATCTGGGATAGGCGATGGAATTGCGAATCTGCTCATAAGCACGGCCGGCACCGAACAGAGCGAAGGTGGAGCAGAAGGGGACCAGCCCCATGGTGGAAAGGCCGGCGCCGATATTCATCATATTTGCCTCAGCAATGCCGCAGTCAAAAAAGCGTTCGGGATAGGCAGCCTTAAAATGCTTGGTCATCGTCGCGCTGGCCAGATCGGCATCCAGAACGACAACTTTATCGTTGACGGCACCCAGCTCTACCAGGGCCTTGCCGTATGCTTCGCGGGTTGCGATCTTCTCACTCATGGTCTCAATCCTCCAATTCCTTCAAAGCCTGCTGACGCTGTTCGGCATTGGGCGCCTTTCCGTGCCAGCCAACCTGGTTTTCCATAAAAGACACGCCCTTGCCCTTGACTGTATGAGCCAGGATGCACTTGGGTTTATCGGACACCGGAGTGCTCAGTGCGTCCTCAATGGCGTCCAAATCATGGCCGTCGATCTCAAAGAGCTCAAATCCGAAGGCGCGGAGCTTGGACGGGAGATCTCCCAGGGACATGACCTCATCATTGGTGCCGTCGATCTGCAGCCCGTTGTTGTCAATGATAATAGTCAGATTGTCCAGCTTGTGGTGAGCGGCAGCCATAAAGGCCTCCCAGATCTGCCCCTCCTGGCACTCGCCATCGCCCAACAGAGCGTAGACTCGGGTGTCCTTGCCCTGGATCTTGGCACCGAGAGCCATACCAACGGCGATAGAGCAGCCCTGACCCAGAGAGCCGGTGGAGGCGTCTACGCCGGGTACCTTCTTGCAGTCGGGATGGCCCTGCAGGATGGAGTGAAGTTGGCGGAAATTTCTGAACTCATCCCGACTAATGAATCCCATCTCAGCAAGGATGCCGTAGTAGCAGGGGGCGGCGTGGCCTTTGCTCAGTACGAACCGATCCCTATCCGGGGCATCCGGATTCTTGGGATCTACGCGCATATGGTTATAAAATACGCTTGTCAGCAGTTCGACAGCTGACAGTGAGCCGCCGGGATGGCCGCTGCCGGCATTGGCCGTCATCTCAATGATGTCGCGGCGAACCTGCCGGCATACTTTGGAAAGATCTTTTGTGTTCATAAAAACCTCCGCTCAATTGTTAATATAAACAAGGGTATAGTATTTCGGGTAAAATGTCAATAAAACAAACTCACTCCTGCTCGGTTACTTTTCCTTTCTGCTTTACGTGGGAGAGGGGATTGGCCCGAGCCGCCACGCGAAGGGCCTCATTGTCAACATGGGTATAGATTTCCGTTGTGTTCAGATGCTCATGTCCCAGCACCTCTTGAACGGCTTTTACGTCGACACCGTTTTGCAGCATCAGCGTGGCGGCGGTGTGCCGCAGCTTGTGGGAGGAATACTGTGTGCTGTCCAATCCGGCCATAGCGAGGTGTTTTTTGACCAAAGCATGGACCGTAGAGCGGCTGATCCGCTTATTTTGGCTGGAGAGAAACAGAGCCTCCTGATCCCGTCCCGATATGGGTCGGCGAACAGCCAGATAATTGGCCAATGCGTCTTTGCATGCCTGGTTCAGGTAGACAACACGGACCTTATTGCCTTTTCCAAGCACCCGAAGAGCATCATCATGGATGTCATTGCGATTGAGTCCAATGAGCTCCGATATACGCAGGCCGCAGTTCAAAAACAGCGTCAAAATACAGTAATCCCGCTCGCGATGGGGCCCGTCCACAGCGTCCAGAAGGGAAAGGGACTCATCCAAGGTAAGATAGCGGGGGAGTGATTTCATGGTCTTGGGCGTATCGATATCCTTGCAGGGATTTTCCTCCAAAAGGTGCATTTTGTTGCAAATATAGTTATAAAATGAGCGAATTGTAGCCAATTTGCGAGCTCTCGAGGCGGCATTCAACCCTTTGTTAGAAAATTCACTATTCTGATGCGTGGCACGATCACGGCTCAAATAGGTCATATAGCCATAGATATCGGTCAAAGTGATGGACGCAACGAAGGAAAGATCAACATCCAGAATGCTGATTTTATCCAGACTGCAATCCTGCAACAGAGGATCACGAATCCATTTCATATAACGGAAAAAGTTGCGCATATCCAGAAAATACTCGTCAACTGTGCGACGGGAGTGTGCCTTGATCGTCTCATGGTATGCAAGAAAATCCAACAGGATCTTAGGAGACTCGGTTCGATAATTATTTGCCATAAACAGCAGGAACAACATAAGAAAGATGGAGAATAGAAAACATATGGCTGCCGACGGATAAGCATAGCAGCGGGTTTAGCTACAGCCTTTGATCCGGATAGCGCCACAGAATATAGCAAATAGGGGTCGAATGGGTGGATATTCCTTGTTTTCAGCCAAAACTCCTCTTCCACATTGAACAAAATTTTTATTTTGTTCAATCATTTATATGCCCTGAAAACCTCCTCTCTTTTGAATGAAAGCTGACGTTTGTCATAAAAGCACATCCTTTGCACATAATGAACGGCAAGGAGTGTGAATCAATTATGAATTACATCCCCTGTACGGACGACTGCCGGTATCAAGTGGATGGAATGTGTACGTTAGATCATTGTGCCTCACCTGGATCCCCCGGGTTAGGTCATCCGTGTGTCCACTATTTGCCATTCAACTCTGCGCCAGCAGCTTCAGCGCCTGACCAATATTGTCCACCGGAAACAGCGCCAGACGGGACAGATCCTTAATCTCGCGGATTCGATTGGCCGGTACGATACACTTGGTAAAGCCCAGCCGTTCAATTTCAGAGAGCCGCTGCTCCAGATGACTGATGCTGCGTACTTCGCCGGATAGTCCCACCTCCCCGATCGCCGCCATATCGTTGGGCACAGGCTTGTCCAGATAGCTGGATGCAATCGCCACCACTGCAGCCAGATCCGCAGCGGGATCTTCCAACGTCAATCCACCTATAATATTAAGGTATGCATCGCATTGGGACAGTTTCAGACTGCCTCTTTTCTCCAGAACTGCCAGGAGCATCGACGCTCGGCTATAATCAAAGCCATTGCTGCTGCGAAGTGGTTTGCTGCCGGCAGATGGCGCGATCAAGGCCTGGACCTCCGCCAGAATGGGACGTGCCCCCTCCATTGCGCAGGTCACACATGTGCCGGGAGCATCCTTTGGACGACCGGAAAGCAGCATCTCCGAAGGGTTTTCAACCTCCTTCAGGCCAGAGTCAAGCATCTCGAAGACACCGATCTCGTTAGTAGCTCCGAAACGATTTTTGGCTGCCCGCAGAATCCGATACGACATATGCTGATCGCCCTCAAAATAGAGCACACAATCCACCATATGTTCCAGCACTTTCGGCCCGGCGATAGAGCCTTCTTTATTGACATGGCCGATCACAAAAATGGTGATCCCCTGCCCTTTTGCCAACTGCATCAGAGCCATGGTGCAGTCCTTTACCTGTCCCACGCCACCGGCCGGTGAATCCAACTCCTCGTTATAAAGAGTTTGGATAGAGTCGATAATCAGTACATCCGGATTCTCGTTTTCAACGCAGTTCAATACATCGCCCAGGCAGGTTTCGGAAAGCACAAACAGATTCTGACTCTCGACCTGCAGACGCCGCGCCCGCATCTTCAACTGACGCGTGGATTCCTCGCCAGAAACGTACAGGACCTTTGCAAATCCACCGAGTTCCTTGCAGATCTGCAGCATCAACGTGGACTTTCCAATACCGGGCGAACCGCCGACCAGAACCAATGAGCCCTTAACCGCGCCGCCCCCTAAAACACGGTCCAATTCACCCATGCCGGTAGAAAAACGAACCTCATTGTCCGTTTCAATATCTGTAATGCCAATAGCCTTTACAGATTTTGCGCGAGAAGGATTTCTCCCAACCTTCGATGAGCGTTCTGCCGGCTGTTCCACAAGTGAATTCCACGCACCGCAGCTGGGACAGCGCCCAGCCCAGCGAAGACTCTCGTTCCCGCACTCTGTGCAATAATAAGCTGTCTTACTCCTCATAAGCGCTCCCGATTTCCTTCGTATCAAATTCCATATATCCGGCTGAAATGGCCACGGCGATCCGTGTCTGATAGGCCGGCTCCTGCAGACTTTTGCTTTCTTGAGGATTGCTCAGAAAGCCGCATTCCACAAGGATGGCCGGCTGTCGGGACTCCTTCATCAAATAGATCGTGCTGTCAATCGCTGTGACCGGCCTTTCATCATTTCCATTGACGGCCTGATTCAGCGCCGCCTGTACAGATGTTCCCGCCTGAGCCGCAGGCTGGATGGTATTGTAAAACACCTTTGCTCCGTGCACCTTTGGGTGAGTCGGAAGACTGTTTTGATGGATGCTGATCACAAAGGCGTTCTCTGTGCTGTTGATCAGTGCTGCCCGGTTTTTTAGGTCGGAAACCTTCTTCTCCCGCAGGGTTGCGGCGTCGGGAGAATAGACAGCCCCCTCCCCTTCCCGGGTCAAAAGCGTGTCATATCCCAAAAAGGTCAGGATCCCCTGCAGGCGTTTTGTGATCTGCAGGTTGATGCCGCTCTCCGGTGTGCCGTCAGCGGCCACAGCGCCGCCATCCTCTCCGCCGTGCCCGGCGTCCAGAATCACGACGGCGTTTTCTGTATCCGCAAATACATGGACTGGAGCGCACAGGAGTACCAAAGCGGCCAAAACGGTGAGGGAATAAACAATTTTTGAATTCTGAAAAAACATAGTCGGCTCCCCTTTCGGGTTAGCCTATGCCTAATTATTTACTGATATGATTATATCACAAGCCGACACGAAATAAAAGACCTCCGACAAAAGTCAGAGGTCTTTTTGCTGATGATGCTACCGGTCGAAGGATGGATTGAGATAATAGATGTTCTTCTCGTTCATCCGATCCTTGGCCAGACGCAGGCCCTCACCAAAGCGCTGGAAGTGGACGATTTCTCTGGCCCGCAGGAATTTGATGGCATCATTTACGTCGGGGTCGTCACTCAGGCGCAGGATATTGTCATAGGTGACGCGGGCCTTCTGCTCAGCTGCCAGGTCCTCTGTCAGGTCGGCGATCAGATCGCCTTTGACCTGCATGGAGGCAGCGCTCCAGGGGAAGCCGGAAGCCGCAGTGGGATAGACGCCGGCGGTATGGTCAACAAAGTAGGCGTCAAATCCAGCGGTGCGGATCTGATCATCCGACAGATCACGGGTCAACTGATGAACAATGGTCCCGATCATCTCCAAATGTCCCAGCTCCTCCGTACCGATGTCGGTCAGCAGTCCCTTCAGCTCGGGATACGGCATGGAATATCGCTGGCTCAGATAGCGCAGCGAGGCACCCAACTCGCCATCGGGCCCACCGTATTGACTGATGATCACAGCGGCCAATTTGGGGTTGGTATTGGCAATTTTGACCGGATATTGCAGCTTCTTTTCGTAGATAAACATCAGTCGTTGCCTCCTCTCTCCCAGGGCCACGGGTCATCCAGCCAACGGAAACCGCCTTCGGAAAAGTCTGTTTGTTTCAGCGGACCATAGATGTCCACATATTTCTTGCGTCCTTCCTTGGCCAGTTTGATATAGGACCAGAACAACTGCAGGGCATCTTGGTCTTCCCGGTGAGTCGTCAGGTACAACCCGAGCTCGTCAATGGCGAAATCGAGGGCCATCAGCTCAGAAAGAGCCGTATTCATTGCCGGAAAACGGGTTTCCAGCTCTTTGTGGAACGGAAGGTTCAAGCCGGGAAACAGAGTTCCCTCTCGCAGGGCCTCCTTCTGGCCATATCGCCTTGCGTTTTCCGGCTGCATGGCGACGAAGGGAAACACCATGGTGGCGCAGCGCCCCGGCAGACAACCCTGACCGTTTTCACATGCAGGGTGGCCGCTGCCGTTTTGCATACTACCAATACCGTTGCTGTCGGGCAGATCAATCATACGGCTGTCCATAGCATCTTCCTCAACAACGGCTCCCATATTATTTCTCATCGTCCGTGTATTTTCTGAGTACAATGTGCGTTCCTCCTTTGCGTTCTCGCCGCATCTGCGGCTGTTCCAGTATATGCATCGCTGCCAGAGGCGGAAACACGGCTCCATTGACTGGAAAAGCCACCCTGTGGCTTCCACAGGGTGGCTTGATAGTGGTGTTGATGGTCAGTCGTTCTGCCAGTTATGCCAGACGTTCTGCACGTCCTCGTTGTCCTCCAGCATATCCAACAGCTTCTCCATGCTGCGAACATCGTCGGGATCGGTGATGGTGACATAGTTCTGGGGAACCATTTCGATATCGGCGCTGACGAAAGTATAGCCCTTGGTCTCCAGGGCGGCAACCACATCGTTGAAGCTGTCCGGATCGGTAGTGACCTCGAAAACGGGACCGTCCGCCTCAAAATCGGCGGCACCGGCTTCCAACGCGTCCATCATGACGGTGTCTTCATCCAGTTCCTCATCCTCGTTGTTGATCACGATCACGCCCTTGCGGTCAAAGGACCAGCTGACGCAGCCCTGGGCGCCCATGCCCTTGCCGAATTTATCGAAATAGTGGCGCACTTCGGGAGCGGTACGCTGACGGTTGTCGGTGAGGGCCTCCACGATGACGGCGACGCCGCAGGGACCATAGCCCTCATACGTAACAGACTCGTAGTTATCGGTGTTGCCGGCGCCCAGAGCCTTGTCGATGGTGCGCTTGATGTTGTCGTTGGGCATGTTGGCAGCCTTCGCCTTGGCCACCACCGTCGCCAGACGGGAGTTGTTGGCGGGATCGCCGCTGCCGCCCTGCTTGACGGCCACAATGATCTCCTTGGCGATCTTGGTAAAGGTAGCGGAGCGCTTGGCGTCAGCCGCACCCTTGGTCTTTTGAATGTTGTGCCACTTGGAATGTCCGGACATAGTATCAGTTCTCCTTCATGCAGTATTGGATGACCTCGCTGTTGTGCGCGGCCGTTTTGATAACAGAGGCTGCGGGAAAGGCGGCGGAAAGCCGGTTTACCAGTTCAGCGCAGATCAGATCCTCGGTGGGGAAATGTCCCGCGTCGATCAGGTTCATCTCCGTCGTGTCCAAAAAATCATGGTACTTCAGATCGGATGTGACGAAGGTATCGCAGCCGTGTGCCATGGCCTGCGGGATAAACTCTCCGCAGGCACCGCCGCCCACCGCCACACGGTGAACCGGTTTGCCGCGGTCGGTATAACGCAGCCCATGACAGCCTAAAGATTTTATCACAGAATGGGCGAACTCCACAAGGGGTAATTCGCAATTTAATGTTCCGATTCGGCCAATTTTTTGCTCACTGAGCGGAATCAGACCGGACAGGCCCAACTTTTCCGCCAAAATGTCATTGATCCCGCCGTCTGCAGCATCCAGATTGGTGTGCATGCAGATGGCGGCAATATTGTGGCGGATCAGGCCGGTCAGGATCCTCCCCTGCCGGTCGTCTGCCCGCAGAGTCTGCACCGGGTGCCAGGTGCAGTTCATTACAGGATGGTGGGCGACGATCAGGTCCGCCTGCATCTCTGCGGCCTCTTCTACCACCGCTTCTGTGATATCCAACGATACAAGAATGCGCTGGACCGTGGCACACGGATCTCCCACCAGAAGGCCCACGTTATCCCAACTCTCTGCCAGATCCTTCGGAGCCCAGTCATAGAGCATGTTCTCGACAGCTGCTACCGTATACATGGGATATCTTTCCTCCTTTTGACCATTGACAGCCGGATCTCTTCCAAACGGCCCGCTTCCTCCGCTGTGTCGGAGCTTTCAGATCGGCGCAGCCCGTCGATACGCCGCTGCAGTTTTCTGATCTGCTGCTCCAGATACATGCCATACAGGGGCTCTTCGCCCAACAATCTGCCCGCATAGGACTCCTCTTCGGAGATCGGTTCCCCTCTTCCGCCTGTGACACAGAGGATGGGATAGAGAAAATCCTTGTCAAAGACCAGACGTTCTCCTGTAAAGTGATACCCATTGTCAGACAGCCAAATACGCAGCATTTCAACCTTTGTCATTGGCTGCAGCAGGAGCTGCACTCCCTCGTTCTTCGTCCACGGTGCGGCTGTCAGGATGGATTGGATCGTCTCTCCCCCCATTCCGGCAATGACTACAGTATCCACCTCACAGGATGCAATTTTCTCCAAACCGGCGCACAGGCGGAAATCCATCTGTTCGCTCACACCGTATTCTGCGGCCGTTTTGCGGGCGTGTTCCAAGGGCTCGGCGTTGATATCAGAAGCGATTGCCCGGGAAATGCTCCCCTGCTGAAGTAGCCAGACAGGAAGATAGCCGTGGTCCGTTCCCACGTCGGCAAGCTTTGCACCGACGGGGACCAAATCCGCCAATAGCTGGAGCCGGGGTTGAAGTTGTAGCGTTTTTCCTGCCATTATTTGACCTTTCCTCTACATGCTGGACATAAGGGAACGCATACGGCAATGCCGTATGCGTTCTGCCATTTACTTCGCAGCTCTGTTGGCTTCCTCGTTAACGATCTCCAGCAGCTTCTCACAATCGACACCGTGGACGGCGCAGGCCTCTTCGACGGTCTCGCCGCGGGAAGAGGGGCAGCCCAGGCAGTGCATGCCGATGGACAGGAAGATGGGAGCGGTCTGAGGAGCAACATCCAGGATATCACCGATAATGGTGTCCTTGGTAATCTCGATCATGACGGTATACCTCCATTCAGTAGTTGCATCGTTAGTATAACCCAATTACCGACGAGTTTCAACAGGAACTTTTACTCATCGGACCAGGGCTTTTGCGGAATGATCAGCGCGCAGATGATATAAGCGAGGATCCCGGTGCCGCTGGCGGCCAGCAGGGCCCAGATGACACGGATAACCGTAGGATCCAGCTCAAAATACTCCGCAATGCCGCCGCACACGCCGGCCAACACCTTACCTTCTGTAACACGATAGAGCTTCTTCTGCATGTTTTTACGCCTCCTCGGATAGATTTATGAAGAAAAAGCGGCGCGTTCCTCGGAATGCGCCGCTTTTCAATCCGATATAACTGATTACAAATCAGCCGTTCTCACGCATCTTAGCAAAGCAATCGCTGCAGTAAACGGGACGATCGGTCTTGGGCTCGAAGGGTACTCTGGCCTCGCCGCCGCAGTTGGCGCAGACAGCGGTAAAGTACTCACGAGGACCGCGGGCAGCGTTCTTGCGAGCGTCACGGCAGGGCTTGCAGCGCTGGGGCTCGTTCTGGAAGCCGCGCTCGGCGTAGAACTCCTGCTCACCGGCGGTGAAAACGAACTCCTTGCCGCACTCCTTGCAAATCAAAGTCTTGTCTTCGTACATGATTTTACCCTCTCTTTGAGAATTAATATTGCGTCAGCTATTTGCTGATATCGCCCAGTTGCCGCGCTACCTTGCGGCGGATCCGCTGTATGGCATTGTCCACCGATTTGGGAGGCTTGCCAACAGTTTCCGAGATCTCACGGCACGTGAGACCATCCAGATAATACCCTAAAATCTTTACCTCAAAGTCGGACAACTGCCTGCGGGTATCCTCCAGCAGACCGGCGGCTTTTTCCCGCTCGATCAGAACTACTTCTGGGTCGACCTGCGCAAAAGAGGAGCTTGCGTCAAAGAGAGAGGGATTCAAGGGGACCGATTGATTCAGGGGGGAGTGTTTACCGCTGTTTGCCGAACGCAGAACGGTGTACAGCCGGCGGCGGATACAGGTTTCGGCAAAGGTATGGAAGGATGTCTCCCGATCAGCGTTGAATTCACGCACTGCCTTCAGCAGACCGACCATCCCCTCCTGGAGAAGATCCTCACTGTCTCCCCCCGCCAAAAAGTATGGCCGGGCACAGGATCTGACAAGACGATGATAGCGCGTAATCAGGATTTCTTCCGCCTGACGATTGCCCTGCGCCGCATAACCGCACAAGGCCTCGTCTGTTTCCTTTTCCAGACGGGTACCATCCACCCTGTTTTTACTTATCAT
>Ga0310691_10007689_pt1 | contig 11177 bp, 8 predicted proteins | sample 176DNAGHGlowgp2_FD_203887 | JGI IMG/M metagenome (GOLD analysis project Ga0310691, IMG submission 203887) | Sheep rumen microbial communities from Palmerston North, Manawatu-Wanganui, New Zealand - 1766 DNA GHGlow gp2 (v2) (version 2) | ecosystem: Host-associated > Mammals > Digestive system >... | reverse complement strand
TGCCGGTGCTCTGGGACTAAGGCTTGCGGGAGATGCCAGTTATTTTGGAAAAATCGTAAAAAAGCCCTATATCGGTGACAAGTTAAGGCAGATTGAGGCAGAGGATATAAAAAGAGCGGCCCGGCTCATGTATCTGACTGAAGATATCTGCATGATAATACTGATGATCATAGGAATAATACTTATATAGTTCTTGCTTTGGGAGGGGACAATGCTTCACGGAGGCGAAATCTACGGAAAAAAAATAGAATATGATTTCTCGGTAAATCTAAATCCCTACCCATGCCCTGATAAGGTCAGAGAGGCTCTTACCAGAGCCGTTTCTGATGTTGGACAGTATCCTGATATGTCACAGACCCTCTTTAGAGAAGCTATCGCTTCATCAAAAGGTGATAACATAAGTGCGGATAACGTGATCGGAGGAAATGGTGCATCAGAGCTCATATCTGCTGTGGTCAGGCTGATAGCTCCCAAAAAAGTTCTTCTTCCTGTTCCAAGCTTTTACGGATACAGGCATGCTCTGAATATGATCCCGGATTGTAAGATAGAAGAGTATTTACTTGATAGCAGGGACGGATTTGAGCTCACAGAGACCTTTTTGCAAAAGATAACTGATAAAACAGATCTGATCATTCTTGCTAATCCCAATAATCCCACGGGAAAGTGCATAAGCGACGATATCCTAAGTAAAATCCTATATCGCTGCAAGGAAACAAAAACTGCGATAATTTTGGATGAATGCTTTTTTGACCTCTCAAGCGGCAGGGCAAGCGGAGAAAAATATGTTGGGATCATTCCGGACCTGTTTGTAATAAATGCCTATACCAAGCTGTTTGCAATACCGGGAGTCAGGATAGGCTATGCGATTTCGGGCAAAAAAGAAATTGAAGCTTTAAAGAAGTTTTTGCCTGAATGGAACATGAGCATCTTTTCACAGAAGGCTGGATGCGCCTGTGCAGATATAGTACGAAATTCGGATTATGTCTCAAAATCCCTGGATTATATCAACTCGCAGAAAGAGGAACTGATAAAAAGCCTTAGCAGATTTACTGTTTACGACTCGGATACAAACTATATTCTTATGCAAACGGATATAGATATTTTTGACAGGCTCTTGAAAAATGGAATCCTGATACGTGACTGCTCTAATTTCATAGGGCTTAAAAAGGGCTTCTACAGAATCGCCGTAAAGGACCCTAGAGCCATAAAAGCCCTAACCGATGCTCTTAGGTTTTTTGAACTTACCACATCCTGAGCGACCATGCACCCACATCAAGGCGCCAGGGCTCTTTAGTATGTTGGTAGTTTAAATAATTTAAAAATGCAATTTAAAAGACCTGATAATGGCAAATCAGGTCTTTTTTATAGGAGGAGTTAAAAAGGAGAAATTCTCCGGTCATTGTTTGGTTTGTGGTGCAACCTCTGAAAGCTCGGGCTTTCTCGGGAAGTGTTCATACAGAAAACGGAGTCTTGTCTCATCCCCTGTATGTTTTGTTTTCTGATAGATATATCGTCTCTGATTTCCAAAAACTTTATACCCAAAATAAAAATAATTTCGCCATGATACAAAAAATTAAGGAAATTTGATTTTTATCTGTTATATGTTTTATCGAATGGTTTTATTTCTTTAAGAATAAATTTATACAATGTTAATAAGTCGCGAAGTGCTGATTAAATCTGGAGTTTGAGGCACTTCTGGGTTTGGGGGTAGTTGTACCTGAAAAAATACGATGATATAGTTTTATTATCGTTATTACGAACACATTATTGTAGAAAGGGATGGTTCTTTAAGATGGAAAAAAAGAAGGGATCACTTTTATATGTAATAGTTGCTGTAATTATTGGAGCTGTTGTTGTTACAGGACTAATTATTGAGCTATTTACTATTAATTCAACAATCGCCACCAACAGAGAGCAGACAGAGGCTTATAGATCCAGATTGATGGAAGATCAGCAGATGGAACTTAAGAATCAGGTTCAGACGGCTGTAAGTCTTATTGAACAAACATATAAGGCTCAGGAAGCAGGAGTTCTTACCGAAGAAGAAGCTAAGAAGATATGCGCTGATTATGTAAGAGAACTCAGGTATGATGACGGTGATGGCTATTTCTGGATTGACACCGTAAATGGTGATAACGTGGTTCTTCTTGGTAGAGATACAGAGGGAACCAACAGATATGACATGGTTGATCCCAATGGTGTTAAGTATATCCAGGAAATCCTTAATGCTGGTATGCAGGATGGTGGTGGATTTGCATATTTCAGTTTCCCTAAGCCAAATGAGACAGAACCTCTTCCCAAGATGTCATATTCAGTAGAGTTCAAACCTTACAATTGGGTTATAGGAACCGGAGTATGGATTGACAACATAGATGAGATGGAAGCAGAATACAAGACTCACGCAGATGAGGCACTTAGAAAGAGTATTACACAGTCAGTTATTATCCTGGTTGTTCTTATAGTGATCGGTGTTGTTGCTGCAGTATATATGGGAAAGAAAATCGCAAATCCCATCGTGCTTGTTACAAATCAGATGGTTCGTATGGCTAACAGCGACTTTACTGAAAATAAGGAAATGGGAGATGTTCGTAAACTTAAGAAGGAAAACAATGAGATCGGTCTTATTGCTGGGGCACTTGACCTTATGCATACCAATATAAGAGATCTGATGATGCGCATTTCAGATACAACCGCTTATGTAGCATCAGCATCTGAAGAACTTTCAGCAAGTGCTTCTCAGTCTGCACAGGCCAGTGAAATGGTTGCTACATCCTGTACAAACGTTGCAGATTCCTGCTCAGGACAGATTACAGCAGTATCCGGCGCAAGTGATGAAACCAAGTCCTTCGTTGCTAATATGCAGGAATTTGAGGAAGCAATCGTCCGTTCTAATGATATGATCAAGTCCACTAATGAAGCAGCTGCTAAGGGTGCTCAGGACATGACCAATGCAACCAATATGATGACAACCATCAAGGAATCCGTTGAGAACACAGCATCTGTTGTTGAAGGCCTTGGTGAAAAACTTAAGAATATCGATACTTTCGTTGATACAATCTCTGAGATCGCAAGTCAGACAAACCTGCTTTCACTTAATGCTTCTATCGAGGCTGCAAGAGCAGGAGAGATGGGTAAAGGATTTGCGGTAGTTGCCAGTGAGATCAGCAAACTGGCTGATGAATCCAATCAGGCCGCTGCCAATATCACAGAGCTAATCGAAGATATTACCAAGAGCTCCGAAGAAGCACTTGAAGCTATGAGAGAAGGTGCTCAGAGCGTTGTAGAAGGAACCGGAACTGTTAATGAGGCAGGTCAGACCTTCAACAATATCGTTGATATGGTTTACTCAATTGCTGAGGAATCCAACAGAATGAGCGAGATAGTAGGACAGCTTTCAAGCGGAACCGATACTATCGCCAATAACATTCAGAAGATTGAAGAGATGAGCGTAAGTGTTGCGGACGAAACCCAGAATGTATCAGCCGCATCACAGCAGCAGACGGCATCAACACATGAAGTTGCAGAAGCATCTGATAAGCTTGCAGAAAATGCACAGGATCTTCAGAACTTCGTATCTAAATTTGAATTGTAAAACATTAACCGGGCAGAGAATAATCGGATAGTGTTTTAAGCTTAATTGTAGAGGGATTGTGCAGACCGGTTAATGGTTTCATGGTCTCTCTATGTGCATAATAAGAAAAAGGGTTCAATATGGATTATCAGAAGTGTGTAGATACTATAGAGAGTGTTGGCTGTGTCTTATCCGTTGAAAAAACTGAAACGGGAGACATAGGAGACATTCGCGTTATAGCTGCAAATAAGGGATATATTGAACAGTTTGAGACAAAATATTATCCCGGAATAATATATTCAGAACTTGTGCAAAAGGAGAGAAAGTTTGAATACTTTGTCTCTACGGTAGCTTTTGAGCACAGGCTGATGCATACATACGTGGACGGCAAAGGCATAGGCTATTGGATGGACCAGTTCTATGTGCCGCTTGAGTCTGACAGGGAAGATATTGGATATTGCCTGTTTACGTATGAAATGACCAAGAACCCGGACCCCGACAGAATGGGCGATGTATCTATTGATACGGCCAGTTCTGTCATAAAAAGCTGCGCAGTTTTCCGCACTGCAAAATCTTTTCAGGATGCTATTGATTCTGTCGTAAAAGAGTTGCTTGAAAAATGCGGCGCGAAGTCATGCGTGGTTCTTAGTGTGGATGAATTCAACAAAAAAGTCACATATATAGGAGGACATTCTACCAGACGTAGTCAGGATGAAGTCAAGGCGGTCATAGCAAGAATTCCTTTTTCAGTTGTCGAAACATGGAAGAGAATGACCTACAAAACTAATTGTCTGATCATAGCAAATGAATCTGATATGGAGACTTTATCCAGAAAAAATCCCGAATGGGCTGATTCTCTTAAACGGGACGGAGTCCATAGTCTTTGTTTTATTCCGTTATATCAAAACAATGAAGTAATAGGTTATCTCTACGTTGCCGAATTTGATACAAGCAGAGTGACAGAAGTCAAGGAACTTATAGAGCTAACCTCATTTTTCCTTGCAGCCGAGATAGCAAACCACAATTTACTGCTGGATCTTGAGCACATGAGTAAAATCGACATGCTCACCGGAGTAAAAAACAGAAATGCCATGAATAACAGAGTTGATGAGTTTGTCATGAACTCGGCTCTTACCGATACTCCGTATGGCGTCGCTTTTGTAGATCTTAACGGTCTTAAAAAGATGAACGATGAAAACGGTCATGAAGCAGGGGATCATATGCTTTGGCAAGCGGCTACAATGCTATCCTCAGTTTTTGATGGATTCGAAGTATACAGAGCAGGTGGCGACGAATTTTCTGTTATATGCGCTGACTGCAAAGAAGACATTTTTTCCCGGCTAATAGATGAGATTCGTGAAAAAACAGCCTATCCGGCCCAGATAACAGCGGCGGTAGGAAAATATTATGCAAGTCACGGCGAGGATATCAGATTTGCCATGCACGAAGCTGATCAGGAAATGTATAAGATAAAGCAGAAATTTTATGAAGATCATCCCGAGTTAAAAGTACGAAAAGATGATAAAAACTGATGATCAAGGACCACGTCTTGCCCTTATAGGGGAAATCTCTATTTAATTAAATAAAAAAATTTTTTTGAAATATTTGCAACATTTTTATCCTCTCAAATGTATATAGGTTAGAAGCGAAAAAACCTACGACTTTTTAAGGCAAAAGGAAATGCCCGTAAGAAGTCACACATTTGGAGGATAAAATTATGAAGAATAATAAAGTGGTTTCAGAATTAATGACAGTGATGATCGCTGCAGGAATGCTATCCGGTTGTGGCAACATGGATGCTGCAAGCGAAGTGGCAGTAAAAGAAGATATAGCTGCTACAGAGCCTCAGATGTCACAAGAAGAGGCTGATGCTGCAACAGAGCCGGTGGAAGGAGAAGCTCCGGCTATATATGAAGATAACACTTATGATAGCGTAGAATGCAAAGAAAGTTCGCTGGAAGGCTACGTAGAGGATGAATGCCTGAGTGAATATGCCAAGTCTCTTGACTGCCCTTTCCCCTATGATGACCACGAATATAATACAGAGTCTTATGAGTCAATTGAAGAAAATGAATTCAATCTCGTTCAAACAACTCCCCTTTCTACCTTTGCTGCCGATGTAGATACGGCTTCTTATGCAAATGTCAGAAGGATGATCGAGAATGGCTATAGCATGTCTGAAATAAATGCAGATGCCGTAAGAACAGAGGAGTTTCTCAATTATTTTTCTTATGATCTTAATGCACCCAAAAAAGGCGACAAATTCGGATTTACGACAGAGGTCTCAAACTGCCCCTGGAATGAAGAACATAAGCTTATGTTCGTAGGAATGAAAACACAGGATATTGACCTTAGAGAAATACCCGACAGCAACCTGGTTTTCCTTATAGATGTATCCGGCTCGATGGATGAAGCCAATAAGCTTCCTCTTTTGCAGAAGTCGTTTAATAAGCTTGTAGATGAGCTTCCGGGTAACGGAACAGTCTCAATAGTTACATATTCCGGTTCAGAAGAAGTTGTGCTAAGCGGCGAAAGCATGGAAAACAAGGAAATAATCAAGGAAGCCATAGACAGCCTCAGCGCAAGTGGATGCACAAACGGAGAGAGCGGAATACAGCAGGCTTACAAGATCGCCAAAAAATACTATATAGACGGCGGAAATAACAGGGTTATCCTTGCAACCGACGGTGACCTCAACGTGGGCATTCAGGACCCTGATGAGCTTGAAAAATTTATCAGCAAAAAGAAGGATGACGGCATTTTCCTTTCCGTTCTTGGCTTTGGCGATGGGAATTATAAGGATGATAACCTGGAGCGCATTGCAGACTGCGGAAATGGCAATTACTCATATATAGATTCAGTTCTGGAAGCGCAAAAGGTATTGGTTGATGAGATGGGAGGAACACTCCTTACAGTGGCTAAGGATGTCAAGCTTCAGGTTGAGTTCAACCCGGCAGTTGTCAATTCCTACAGACTCCTTGGCTATGAAAACAGAGTAATGGCTGATGCAGATTTTACGGATGATTCAAAGGATGGCGGCGAGATCGGCGCAGGTCATAGCGTTGTAGCCCTCTATGAATTTGTCCCTGCTGATAGTGAGAATGCAATAAATCTTAAGTATGGAGACGCTAAAGACCTTGATTATGGCGACGAATATGCTACACTAAGCGTTAGGTATAAAGAGCCTGAAAAGAGCAAATCTGAGCAGGTTTCTGTAGTAATAGACAACTTATCTTATAAAGATGATCCCGGAGAAAACATAAAATTTGCAGCTCTTGTTGCTGAATTTGCCATGATCTTAAGAGACAGTGACAATAAGGGGACAGCAACACTTGAGGATATAATCAGTAATTATCCTTCTTTGGAGGCAAGAGATGAATATAGGGATGAGTTTTATCAGATGGTTAGAATGGTAGCGAAAAGAGGATAAAAATTTATGTTGGCACTTACTGTCAGACAGACTTTTTCAAGTTTGCTGTGCGAAGATCTGATAGTTATGAAGGAAAAAATCACTCACAATCTGATCAGTTTATTTGCGCAGGTCAGAATGAGCGAAAAAAGTGATGGTGCCGCTATAGAGGAGTCTTCCTGTTCAAAAGAGATAGCGGGAAGGCTCCTTGATAGTTACGGCGACACTATTTTAAGGGTGGCATACTCATATCTGCACAATATGAGTGACGCAGAGGATATCCTGCAGGAAACACTTATCAGGGTATTTACAACAAAGCCGCATTTTTTGAGCAGTTCCCATGAAAAGGCATGGCTTATAAAAGTGGCTTCAAATCTGAGCAAAAACAGGATTTCATATAATAAGCTCCGGGAAACGGATGAACTAAATGAAGAACTTGTAGCCGGTGGCAGAGAAGACCTGTCTTTTGTCTGGGAGGCGGTAAAGAAACTACCTGAAAAATACAGGGAAGTTATCCATTTGTATTATGAGGAAGGCTATTCCACTAAAGATATAGCTGATATTCTTGGAAGGAATGAGTCCACAGTGCGCTCAGACCTTAAGAGAGGCAGAGATAGTTTAAAAGCTGTTCTTAAGGAGGCATACGATTTTGAGTAAATATAATGAGATCATGGACAATGTAAAAGTTACGGATGAAATGAGAGAGCGCATTTTGTCTAATATAGAAAAAGAAACAGCAAGCGCTGAGCAAAGTAAAACCAATGTAACACCTATAGATACAGGCAGAAGCAAGAAGTCCATAAAGCTAGTGATCCGCAGGGCGGGACAGATTGCAGCAGTATTTGCCATCCTGATCGTTTCTTTCGGGGTAGCGGCAGTAGTTACCGGAAGATTCAGGGCTCCCGGTGGAATGAATGAATCAGCATCTGAGGAGGCCGCTTATGAGACAGAGGCTCCAAGCGAGTCAGAATCGGCATCAGCATCCGAAGAGGCTGCCTATGAGGCAGAGACAGAAAGTGCTTCTGACCTTGCAGAAGAGACAGAGAATTATGAGTATGACAAACAGGAGACACTGGAGGGAGATGCACCTTCACTGGATAAGGTAATAAATGAGCCTGCGAGTACAGAAGACGCGGCTGATTCTGAAGAAACTGATGCAGTTGTAACATCCAATGATGTATGCGGCGATTATCTTGCAGGTATAACCAGGGTTGACGGCCTGACATTTGAAGAGAGATATGAGGAGCTTATTTCAGAGATAGGACAGGATCCTTCAGCATACTGCATGGATATAAATGGCGACGGTTATGAAGACCTGGTAGTAAGCTGTATTTACTATGGTTATGATATATATTTTAACGATGGATCTGATCTGCATTTTATAACGGGCGGTGACGGAACCGCAGATGTTGTCTGCTTATTTGACAGAAATGGACAGATATATATAGGACATGAGGATACAACGCATTTCGGAAGAGAGTACCACGAATTTTGTCTGTATGATATGGACGGCAATATCACTGAGAGTATCAAGCTGTCCGTAGAATATGAGGATTCAGAGGGCGAAAGCTACGACGAAAACAGCAACTTTTATCTAAACGATAATAAGATATCAATGGCTGAGTATGAAGAAACATTAAATCAGTTTACTTATTTTGATATAACAGGGCTGGAAACAGCAAACTAAAATCTTAGGTCTGCGAAGAACTAAAACCAAAGGAACCAGGATATTATGAAACTATTATTTATAAGGCACGGCGACCCAGATTACGAGAAGGACGCACTTACGGAAAAAGGGAAAAAGGAGGCAATGCTTCTATCTAATATGATAGACACATTCGGGATAGATGATGTATATCAGTCTCCGCTTGGAAGAGCCAAAGAAACTGCATCATATAGTTTATCCAAGCTCGGAAAAGAGGCAGTTACATATGAATGGCTAAAAGAATTCCCGGCTGTATTTGATCCCAATTTGTCCGAGTCTGCAAGGCAAGCCTATGAAAATGAACTTGTTTTTAATAAGGAGACCGGAAAATATGACGGAAGGATCCTCTGGGATGTGCTCCCTTCGTATTATGCGAAGCATCAGGATATATTCGATCCTGTTAAGTGGAGAGAATCGGAAATAGTTAAATGCAGTAATATGGTACCTATATATGATGAAGTTGTTTCCGAGTTTGAGAAATTACTTGCGGATTATGGATATGTAAGAGATGACCGTATTTTCAGAGTAAAAGAAGGAAATGATAAAGTAGTAGCATTTTTCTGCCATTTTGGAATTACATGTGTTCTTTTATCATATCTTTGGCAGATATCTCCGTTTACGCTTTTCCAGTATCTGGCTGCGGCGCCGACTTCTGTAACTGAGGTTGTAAGTGAAGAGAGGCAAAAAGGAATTGCGATATTCAGGACTCTGAGAATCGGAGATATAACGCATCTTACTATGGGACAGGATATGCCTTCATTTTCAGCAAGGTTCTGCGAGAAATATGAGAATGAGGATGAGAGGCACTAGAGTAAGACCATGAAGATATTAACTAAGATATTCAGAAAAATAAAATCGGATCCGGTGCTCATAGCAGCCTGGATTCTTGCTATAATATCCGCATTTTATGTGCATCCCGGCAAAGAATATATTAAATACATAGACTTCAGATCCCTTGGAATATTATGGGGACTGATGGTAGTAGTGCAGGGATTTAGAGAGAATTCAGTATTTGAGAAGATAGGCGAAGCACTACTTAGGAGAGTCTCGAAAGGCTGGCAGGTTGCGGCTGCTCTTATATTTATATGCTTTATTTCAAGCATGTTTATAACCAATGACGTAGCACTTATAACTTTTGTTCCCTTTGCGCTTATGACGCTCCATAACTGCAAAAGAGAGGATATGATGATCCCTGTGATCGTACTTCAGACCGTTGCGGCCAATCTCGGAAGTATGGTGACACCTATAGGAAACCCGCAGAACCTCTATCTGTACGGAATTACAGGTATGGGGATTAAGGAATTTGTATCCTGCATGCTTCCTTACACAGTCCTGGCTGCGCTTATGCTTGGGATATCGATATTTTTCCTTCCGGGAAAAGATAAAAAACTGGAAGACAGAACCGAAGATTACAATATAGTAAAAGGATTTGGCAGTACTCTGCAGGTAGTGATCTATTCGGTCTTGTTTGCAGTTGCGCTTCTTACCGTGCTTAGGATCATTCCTTTTTGGCTTATGCTCCTTGTCATATTTATCACTGTTGCAGTTTTAGATGGCAAGATCCTGCTTCGTGCAGATTACATACTACTTCTTACGTTTATCGGATTTTTCATATTTACCGGAAACATGGGGAAGATAGGCAGTGTGCGGAATATTCTGCAAAGTATCGTACAGGGAAGAGAATTTGTGACGGCGATTGTTACCAGTCAGTTTATCAGTAATGTTCCGGCGACACTTCTTCTATCTGATTATGTTAGTGATTACAGAGAGCTTCTTATTGGAGTGAATGTCGGAGGCCTTGGAACGCTTATTGCTTCCATGGCAAGCCTTATCTCATTTAAGGCATATACTAATGATTACAAGGATAAAACCGGTAAATATATTCTCTTATTTACAGCAGTAAATATCCTGTTTTTGGTAGTCCTTTCACTTTTTCATATAATTTTTTGACATCTTGTTGGACATTTGTTGGACATGCACTGTTATTATCTCTTTCAGAGAAGGGGAACAAAATAATACTTTTCTTTGAGGGAGGAACCATCATGACGAAGTCATGATTTGGAATGGTTCCGACCGATAGGGCAGGATTGCGGAGCAATCGTGCCAATACATAATAAGCGAGGAGAAAGTGGAATGAAAAGAAATGCAATGATAACCTTAGCTACTGCAGCTGCAATAACAGTTATGTCTCTTGTAGGATGTGGTAAGACAGATTCAGTTGAAGTGCCAGAAGAGGCTGTTGCACAGGCAGGCGAAATAGCAGAAGATGCTGTGGAACAGGTAAGCAGTGATGTTGAGGAAGCGTTAGATGAAGCTGCTGATGCAGCAGAAGCTGACGGGGACGAGATTAGAACACCCGAGGAAGAGCTTGAAGCAATGAAGGCAGACCTTGTTTACATGGGTGGTCTTTACATCAAGGATCCTGAGAATGATCTTATGATGGCTATATTCAAAAATGCAGGGGTACCGGTAGCTGTTGTTCAGAAGCTCGG
>Ga0310691_10007688_pt1 | contig 11179 bp, 9 predicted proteins | sample 176DNAGHGlowgp2_FD_203887 | JGI IMG/M metagenome (GOLD analysis project Ga0310691, IMG submission 203887) | Sheep rumen microbial communities from Palmerston North, Manawatu-Wanganui, New Zealand - 1766 DNA GHGlow gp2 (v2) (version 2) | ecosystem: Host-associated > Mammals > Digestive system >... | reverse complement strand
TAGAGTACTCTTTGGCTACTTCGACGGGATATGCTAGAGCACCATCTTTAATATCGACTACTATCGCATTTACGCCAGATGACTTAGCTATTTCTAGATAACTGTCTATATCTTTAATAGTTCCAGCGTTTAAGTACATTGCTTTAGCGTTTTTTAAAATAGGATTATCTTCAAAGGATACTTTTTCATAGGGATAATAATCTAGTGTCGATGCTTTACCACCATATAATTCACGACTATACTTTCTATTTTTGTGAGTATCATAGACATTATTTTCGTTATAGTTAGCAGTGGCATCTTGTAAAGTATCTACTAGATATTTACCATATACCCATCCCTCTTTAGAATCATTTTTGATTTTATACATATTTACAATTCCTTTATCATCAAAATAATCATATCCTGTTATTTCTAGCATGTTTCCTTTTTTAATAAAAGAAGAAATTTTAGAATCTTTTTCATTTTTATAGATTGTTACTGATGTTCTTACATATTTTTCTTTTTCTTTAACTACGTCTTCTTTATCTTTAACAATGTTAAATTCATCTATGTAATATTTGGAATCATCAATAATAATTTCACGATAATTGACATTATCTATTGTTTTTATTTTATCATTTGATTTTACTTTTATTCCACGATAAATATCTTTTTCTTTATTCATTTTAGAATTTTCTTCATCATATGAATATACAGTAACTGTATTAATATTTGATGCTACATAGTATTCATTAATAATTATTTTACTTTCTGTAAAATGAATAATTTTAGGAATAGTATATATTATTACTACAAATAATGCTAGTAAAGTAAATATTCTTCCCAGTTTTAGTCTTCTCTTTTTTACTCTTTTTACCATTTATATCACCTATATTTAGTATAACACATATGTATTTTTTTTACTACTTTTAATTTTATTTAATTTTGTATAGACTTTAGGAAAATGATTTGATAAAATTTATTTAAGGTGAAAATAGTAATGGAATTAATATATAAAGATAAAAAAATTCAATTAACTGAATGTAAGACTTTTTTTTCAAGACTCAGAGGATTTATGTTTACTAAGAACATTGATAAGGCACTTTTATTTAATAAATGTAATAGTATTCATACTTTCTTTATGAAGAAAAATATCGATGTAATTATGTGTAATTACGACAATATTATTGTATATTATTATAAAGATTTTAAAAAAAATAAAATTATATTGCCTAAATATGGAGTATATAAAACAATAGAACTTCCGGTTGGATATTTTAATTTTGAGATTAATGAAAGGATTTTAATAAAATGAACATAACAATACTTGGAACAGGGGCTTATGGGATTGCTTTATCTTCAATGTTTTTAAAAAATAATTGTAAAATTACGATGTGGACGAAAATTGAGGAAGAATTTATTAATTTAGAAAACAATAGATGTAATGAAAATGCTTTGCCAGGATATTATATAGATAAAAGAATTAATTTTACGATGGATGTGCAAAAGGCAATAAAGGATACAAAAATTATCGTGATAGCGGTACCGATACAATATTTAACTAGTACTATTTTAGAAGTAAAAAAATATTATAATAAAAATCAGCACATATGCATTGCTAGTAAGGGAATACTTGATGATAACTATTCGCTTCCTCATAAAGTTGTGAGAAAAATACTTCATACTAAAAATGTGAGTGTAATATCTGGTCCTACCTTTGCTATCGACATGATTAACAATGCATTAATGGGATTAGTGGTAGCTGGAAAAAATGTTAGAACTAACGATATAATAAAAAATGCTTTGCAAAATGATAGTTTAATTGTCAGTGTATCTAGTGATATCGATGGAGCTGAACTATGTGGTGCTATTAAAAATATTATGGCAATTGGTTCAGGTATTATCGATGGCATGGGTTATCCAGAATCAACAAGATGCATGTTTTTTACAAAATGTTTTTATGAAATGATGAATTTAATATATAATTTAGGTGGCAATAAAGCTAGTGCATTGACTTATGCAGGAATTGGGGATTTACTTTTAACGTGTACTTCTTATAAAAGTAGAAATTATACTTATGGTAAACTTTTAGGTCAAAAAAATGATAAAGAAATAATAGATGAATATGTTAATAAAACGACGATTGAGGGAAGATATACTTTAAATGTTCTTTATAAACTATTAAAAAAGAAAAGAATTAATTTTCAAATTATTAATTCTATGTATTCAATAGTATATAAAAATGCTAATCCTGATTTATTAATTAATTATTTAAAAAAATAAACGCTATGGTTTATTTTTTTTAAATTTTAATAATATTTTTTAATTTTTTGATTACTTTTTTTTCGATTCTCGAGATATATGATTGGCTTATTCCTAATAAATTAGCGACGTCTTTCTGAGTCATTTCTCTTTTTTTATTTAGGCCATATCTAAGTTCAATGATTTCCTTGTCACGTGGACTTAATTTTTCAATTTCTGCTAACATAATATTTTTATCTAATTCATCATCTAATCCTTTCGTTACGATATCTTTATCAGTACCTAGAACATCTTCAAGATGAAGTTCGTTGCCTTCAGCATCATAACTTAAGCTATCTTCAAAACTGACTTCACTTTTTTTACGTTTAATTTTTCTTAAATGCATCAATATTTCATTATCGATACATCTTGAAGCATAAGTCGCCAATTTAATATTTTTGTCTAGTCGATATGTATTAATGGCTTTAATTAATCCAATAGTTCCAATAGACACTAAATCTTCTAAATCTGTTCCCGTATTATCATATTTTTTGGCTAAAAAAACTACTAAACGCAAATTATGTTCAATAAGTTTATTTCTAGCTTTGATGTCGTTATTCATAGCAAGGCTTACGTATTTAGTTTCTTCTTCTTTTGATAATGGTTCTGGTAAAATATCTGTACTTCCTACAAAAAGAATGCGCTTATATTTTTTTAATATTTTTAATAATATTTTTTTTAGCATAAATTTTATATCCTTTCTAATAGTTGACTATTTAAAATACAATCAGCACCTTCAATACCAATTTCATCAATTGGAGCTATTAAAACTTTTTTTCGATAACCTACTTTGTTAATATACAATTTCTCTGGCTTATAGCATTTTAATAATCCATGATTATCAATAGTGTTATATGGTACTAAAATCGGATTATTTAATCTACCAATAATCTTGTTTTTTGATACTAAAATTATTGGGCTATTTGTGTATGGATCTGATAGTTTATTGCCGGTATCTAAAAAGGCATTTACTGTTATTTTAGGCTTGTCTTTTAAATATATGTCTACGTGATAATAATTAGAACTATTTATTTTAATTTTATCAATACTTTTAATATATATATAAGTAATTAGTGGCGATAATATTAGTAAAATAATGACATTTAGTAAATAATTGTTAATTTGTGGTAAAAAATTGGTATTTATTAAATAGATACTTCCTGCTAAAAAGATACTAATTAAATACATATAAATTACGTTTTTTATGGTATAAATAATATCTTTATATGAAAATGATACTAATGACATAATGATTGAAAATAATAATGAAATGATATTAATGAGATGATTATTTAAATTACAAAATAAAAAGATTATAGGAATATTGCCTATAGTTGAGGCAAAAAAGATTTTGTTAAATTTGGTAATTCTATTTAGAATTATACCAGTTGCATATAAAACAATATAATTCATGAGTAAGTCTTGGATAACTAATAAATCAATGTATACCATACTATCACCAATATAAATATACATTATAAATACTTTTAAATATGTCAAAAAAAGAGTTAACATTTTAATTAACTCTCATCTATATATAAACGTAAGTTCTAAGAACTCACGACACAATATATATTATGCATTATACAAAAAAAGATTACTTTTTCTGCTTTGAAATTATTAATTAAGTTAATAGACCCCCATATGATCGTAGTCTCCATGTGGTGATTAATGTATTCTCACATTATGATAAAGTCTTTATTTACAAAGAAAAAACTATCACTTCTTGATAGTTTTAATCTTTTGACTTTCCTAAAGTTAGTTTTTTTATTTGCGGACGCTGTTCTCTTTCAGTAGTATACTTTATAAATGTGTCATTATCTAAACTATATAATAATCCTTTAAGTTCATTCTCATTCATCTGTTTTAATAACGATAATAATTGAGTTTTATCTAAAGCATTAAAATAAGATTGCTTAATGCTATCAAAATATTTGTTTTTTATTATTTTAAATGATGGTGCTTGTTCTAAATATATATAATACTTTTGAAACAGCAAATATAAATATTGTTTTTCTAATTCAGCATTATTAAAGATTAAACTTAATTCAATATCGCCACAATTAATACCTTTTATACTTTTATTAGTCCAGTTAATATCAAATTTTAAATTAACTCTATTTTTATAAATATTTATGTCTTTAATAATTTCATGATCTTGAAGAATGAAATCAATAATATTGCCTATTTTTTCAAACTCGATAACCTCTTTTATTATTGCTCGTTCTTGAATGCTTTGTTTAAAGTTATTATTACCAAATAAAAATCTTACTTGTGATTGATTATTGTCGATGCTAATTTCAATATCAATTTGTGGTGATTGTGCATTTTCCAAGATATGTAGTCTATCTTCCTTATAAGGACAATATTTAAAAATCACACCTTCAATAAATGACTCTAAATTTGCACTATATTTCATTATATTATCCATTGTTACCTCCACAAAAATATGTACATGCCTTTTATTATATCATACTAATTAATATTTTTAATACCTAATTTTTTATTGTCTTTTTCCAACTCTTTTAAACTTTTATCTGGTAATGGTAAGTTTTCTGGCATTGTTCCGCCTAATTTTTTAATACTATTTCTTACTTCTTTGCCCGCTTCATAATGAACAAAATTTGCTGCATATTCATTATCGATATTATCTCTTTTTAATTTAGCATCTGTTTGAGCAAGAGCAATGATTTTAATTCACGGATTACAATTTTGAACTATTAAATAACATGCATATCTTGATAATTTATAGTCTTTTATTTTTCTACTTGTATTTGAACCAATACTAACCATTTTGTCTTTAAGGACAAAATGGTCCAAAATATAATAATTACTTCCATCACAAGCCTCCATGGCTTTTTGAATTACTTTATTAAATTTTCTCCATTCTTTATACTCTAATACTTCCATCAATTCTTTTGCCTTCCAGTATTCATTACCAAATTCATCTATATATTTAATGTCTTCAAAAATCTTATCTGTATATTCTTTTATTTCATTCGTTTTATCATCTTCCTCTCTATGGACTACAAGTCTCAATTTTTAAATTATTGTTTTTAATCTTGAAAAGAATGCTTCCATCTTGATCTGTTCTGTATATTTTTGAATTAACTAAATTATCTAGTGCTTCTTTATTTGGATGGCTATAACGATTGTTCTTACCAACACTAATAATGGAATATTTGGGATTTATTCCATTAATAAATTCTTTACTACTACTCGTCTTAGATCCATGATGCCCTACTTTTAATACATCTATATCCGGTAAATTATAAATACTCAATATTTCTTTTTCAGTTGTACTTGATGCATCTCCCATAAACATAAACTTATATTCATCAAGTTCTGTATAAATAACATTACTATTATCATTTTCATTATCAAATTCTTTAGTTTGTAAAAAATATAATTTATTGTTATCTAAATTTAATTCTTTAATACATGAATAATATTTTATATTCTTTTTATCTAATACTTTAATTAATTCTTTTTCTAAATCATTATATGGCCCACAATTAAAGATGACTTTCTCTACTTTAAAATTATTAACTATGTTAATAGACCCACCCATATGATCGTAGTCTCCATGTGTTAATATTAAATAATTAATATTATTCACACCTATGCTTTTTAAATATGGGATAGTCTTATTTGTAACTACATCATAGTTAGCTAAGCCACCAGTATCAATTAAAATATTTCCCATATTATTTGGTAATTTAAGAAAAAGAGAATCACCTTGGCCTACATCTAACATATTTAACATATATGAATTATCTAGATATATCAGCAATTTATGATAAATCATTAATAGAAAAATGAAGAAATACTTTTTATTATATAAGAATAAACAAATAAAAATATAGTATATAATTACTAGCATAATACTTGGTTTAGGAAAGGAAACTATACCAATTTTATATGTTGAAATAAATAATGATATTTTTTCTAATATAGTAGTAAAAATTGATAAAATATAACTTATTTTAGGAATAATAATACTTATTAGTGATAATGGAAATATAACAATGCTTACTAGTGGTATTAAGAAAATATTTAGAATAATCCCTAAAAAGTTTACTTGGTAAAAATTATATATACAGATTGGGAAAGATACTAAAAATGATATTGCCGATAGATATAATGATTTAATAACTTTTGAGTTAATTTGTTTTATTTTATTGCTATATAGTATTAAAGAAAAAGAAATTATATATGAATATTGAAATGAGATATTATATATATAAAATGGTTTAATAGGAAGAATGATTATCAATACTATACACATAATGTCAATACTTTTAATTTTTAAATTAAATACTTTATTAAGTGAAAAGAGGATGTACATACATATACTTCTTGCGACGGATGGTGAAAAATCCACTAATAATGAATAGAATATTAAGAATATAATAACTACTCCATAGTTATAGTAATTATTATAGGAAATTCTTTTTAAGATATATAAAATTATCGTGGCAAACAAACTAATATGCATACCAGAAATGGAAAATAAGTGTGAAATGCCATTTTCTCGGTAACTATCAATGATTTCTTCATCTAATAAAGATTTATCACCAAGAATAAAGATTTTTATATAATTATTTGATTTTTTTATAGTATCAATTCTATTGGATATTTTTTCTTTTAGGTAATATATGATGTTAGTGTTATTAGCTAATTTATGAATTTCTTTTGCATTAACTGTATAAAATATATCATTATTGTATAAGTATTCTTTATAATTGAATAAATTAGGAATGGTATTGTTATTTGGTGCTTTTAATTCTCCCAAGACTTCGATTGTATCACCTAGTAGTATTTCTTCAGATAAATCATTATAATAGTTTATTACTAATTTTTCTTGACTATTAATATATAAGGTAGTTTTATTTTCAGTAATTTTCTTTTTATATACGGTACCAATAAATTTAAATTCATCAGTATAAATGCTTTTTTTTATATCATATTTCGTATATATAATCGTGGTTGTTAAAATTATGAGAGCTAATATTTTAAAGAGATATCTATGTTGTAATATATGCTTTAATCTCTTCATATAGTTTTGATCCAATACCTTCAACACTCAATATTTCATCTATTCCGTTAAATTTACCTTTTTCTTCACGATATTTGATAATGGCCTTTGCTTTTGATTCTCCGATACCTGGTAGTGTTAATAATTCTTCTAAAGAAGCACTATTTATGTTAATTAAATTATTGTTTTGATTTATATTATTAGTGATTTCATTATTAATGCAACCATCATTTTGAATATTTGGACAGATACATTCTTTTTCGATTGTTTTAACTACAGTATCGATAATGTTAGAATTTTTTACTTCTTCCTTAGTATAAATAATTATTACCATTTCATCATTTATTTTTTTAGCGAGATTAATTACTGATGTATCACTATTTTCTAATAATCCACCGGCAAGAATGATTACATCATTAATATTATTGCTACATTCAGTTAAATAAACTCCTGGATTTTTGATTGCTCCTTTAATATCTACAGTACATATATTACTATTTTCTTCTAGTAGCTTTTCATTGTCTTTTGTTAATTCTAAAACGTTATCATTTTTCACAATAATATTTTGGTACTTTTCATTATTTAATTTTTTTTGAAAATATAGATACAATAACATTATTAATATTATGATGATTATTGTAATTGGATATTTTATTTTTTTGATTATTTTAAGCATATTATCACCTTTCTTTCATAAATAATGTTCGTGAAAAATATACTTATTTACTTTTTTTGTTGGATAATTAGACAAAGATGGTCGCTTTTAAAGCAAAAAAATAATATGTGAAATTCCATATTATTTTTTCTTTTTATTATTTATTAATAATCTGATAATATTTAATATTAGTAAAACTGAAATAATAGCAATAAAATAAATGATACTGAAACCCTTTTTCTTAATATTAATAACATATGTTGTTTTTGTATTATTATTATCATTTACAGTTACTGTTATGATACTGCCATTTTTTAAATCGCGGTTACCACCGATGGCTACTTTTGATTGATCATAATTTGTTTTAATATTTAATGTTGTTTCACTGCCAATTGTAAGGGTATAATTTTTAATATTTGGATTGAAATTTAGATCATAGCCTTCAATTGTTATTTGTAATTTATCAGCTGGTTTTTCAATGACATTAACAATAATTGAAGCCGATATTTCATTTTTTTCATCACTAAGTGTGATAGTTGTTGTGCCTACATTTAAAGCTGTTACAGTGCCATCTTCAATAGTAGCAACATATTCATCGCTGCTAGACCAAATTGGATTATCAATCATAGTATTTTCTGGGGTTGCGATAGTTGTTAAATTTATTGTTGAGCCAACATATACAATTTGGCGTTCTTTTTCAAATTTAATAGATTCAATTGGAAGATCTGAATATACAGTTACATTACATTTGGCTTCAATATCTCCATCTATACTTTTTACGTTGATTGTAGCCGTTCCTGGGGAAACGGCTGTAACTATGCCATTATTTACAGTAACGATTTCTTCATTACTACTAGACCAGATTACTTCTTTATTGATGGTATCATTCGGATTATATATTACTTCTAATTTAGCATCTTGACCTTTTTTTAATTTTAATTTTTCTTCACTTAATTTTATACTTATTAATTTTTTTTCATTATTTTGATTATCAGTATCCGTCTTAAGAACAGTAATATTACACTTAGCTTCGTATTTACCGTCATTTGAGGTTACAGTTACAATAGCTGTTCCTGGGGAAATTGCTTTTATTTTACCCAAATTATTAACAGTAACTATTTCTGGATTGTTACTTTTCCATGTTACCTCTTTATCGGTAGCATTATTTGGATTATATATTACAGATAGAGTTTGTTCTTCATTAACATTCAAGGATAAAGTAGTTTTATTTAAAGAAATGCTTATCAGTTTAATATTAGTGTTATTAGTGGTGTTTTGATTTTTGGTAGTAGTAACATCATTATTTTCTACTTTTTTTGTAGTATTGTTGGCAGTTACGGTTATTTTACTAGTGGCTACATGTGATCCATCATTTGATATAACCGTAATTGTGGCTGTACCTGGCGATACACCTTTTACATTTCCATTAGTATCTACAGTGACGATACTTGGATTACTACTTTTCCATGTTACTGTTTTGTCTGTGGCATTTTCAGGAATATATGTTACTGATAGTCTTGCTGTACCATTTTGTTTTAGCATGACAGAGGATTGCGTTTTAATATCTTCAAGAGTGATTTTATCGACAACATTTATTTTGTAAATTAATGCTTTATCTTCTATGGTTATCGAAATATTAGCACTTCCTACTTTTTTAGCAGTTATATATCCTGATGGTGTTACCGATACAATATCAGGAGATGAACTAACATATATAGGGATTTTATTACTAGCATTTATAGGAAGAATTGTAGGGGTTAATTTTATAGTATCATTTAAAAGTAATGTTTCTTCACTCTTTGCTAAACTAATGCTTGCAACACCAACGTAATTATCAATTATTTTAACTTTACAAAGAGCAATAGCGAGACCATCTGATACTTTAATGTATGCTTCTCCAGTATTTATACCAGTAATTTTACCATTATCTACGGATACAATATCTGGATTACTACTTGTCCATGTGATGTTATTGGAAGAAGCATTAGATATTTTTAGGTTTTGGGAGTAATTTATTCCTAATGATATTTCATCAGGTAATATTTTTATCGATGCAAATGCACTTTTAACGTTAATATTCATCAACAATAAAAATTGTAAAATAAATATACATTTTTTTTTCATACATACACTTCCCTATCTTAACTAATTATATTATAGTTTTGATTTTATGTAAAGAAAAAGAATTAATCTTTTAATAATTAAATTCTTATTATTTGGTATTTAATATTTGTTGAGATAGCTTGTATATTTTCTCTACAGAGTTATTATTTGCATAGGCATTTAATTTATTTTTTATATTATTTAATAAATTTTTCTTATATAGTAAATTACCAACATATTTAGCTAATTTTCGTGGTGTTTTACAATTGAATCCATAGCCATTTTTACAAATAAATTTAGCATTATATATTTCTTGTCCACCATTACCAGGAATTAAAAGCATTGGCTTTTTCATTTCTAAACTTTCTGTTATACTTAATCCACCTGGCTTAGTAATTACAACATCTGAAATATTTAATAAATTGTTTACTTCGTTAGAAAAGCCTATAACTTCTATATTTTTATAATTATTTTTGACTATTAATTTTAAAACTTTTGTCATCAATTTTTCATTTTTTCCACACACAAAGATAATATTTATATCATATTTTTTAGATAATAATTTTTTTAAATAATCATATGAAAATGATGATCCAAGGCTACCACCGGCGAAAAAAAGGAACGTTTTTTTCTTGTTGTTTACATGGTATTTATTTTTAATGCTAGTGGTATCTTCTAAATTTTTAAATTTTTCGGATAACGGTAGTCCATAGGCATATATTTTTTTTGCATTAATATTTTCTTCGATTAATTCTTTTTTTACAATATCATTACTAACGATAAAGGCATCGATAGATTTTTCATCTTTTATCCACATTTCATGTGATACATAATCAGGAATGATACTAATTATTTTAGCATTAGTTAATTTTTTCTTATTTAACATACCAACAATTATATTTCCAAAAAAGTGAGTAGATATTAATAAATCGGGGTTAAATGATATAATATCTTCTTTTAATTTTTTATTTTTAAATACAGATTTTGTTACTTGTTTATATGGAATTGTGGTAGTTTTATAATCCATAATTTCGTATATTAAGCTAAATATAATACTACTAGTCTTATGTTTAAAATTTTGTTCAAAGGCTTTTTTACTGATA
>Ga0310691_10007687_pt1 | contig 11179 bp, 7 predicted proteins | sample 176DNAGHGlowgp2_FD_203887 | JGI IMG/M metagenome (GOLD analysis project Ga0310691, IMG submission 203887) | Sheep rumen microbial communities from Palmerston North, Manawatu-Wanganui, New Zealand - 1766 DNA GHGlow gp2 (v2) (version 2) | ecosystem: Host-associated > Mammals > Digestive system >... | reverse complement strand
TTATCCAGGCACGGGTAAGAACTTGTTGGAGGCAGATATGATAGCTGACAATATGCGCATAGATGGCATGAGTGTTAGCTTCTCAATTATTTTTGAAAAACCTACTGATCCTTTCAAAGCTTCCATCTTGAAGGCTGCAGAAAAAGCCATACATACTTATGTATCACCTGATGTCCAGGTATCTATTAAAGTAGAGAGCAAGCAAACACCCCGTCCAGAGGTAGGTCAGCTATTGCCTAACGTAAAGAATATTATTGGTGTATCTTCAGGTAAAGGAGGTGTGGGCAAGAGCACAGTAGCTGCCAATTTAGCTGTGGCTTTAGCGCGTATGGGTATGAAGGTCGGCTTATTGGACGCAGACATATTCGGTCCTTCTGTCCCTAAAATGTTTCAGGTAGAGCAGACACAAGTGTTTTCTACTCATAAAGATGGACGTGACCTTATCTTGCCTGTTGAAAAATACGGTGTGAAACTGTTGTCTATTGGTTTTTTCGTTGATCCCGACCAGGCTACCCTCTGGCGTGGAGGTATGGCCAGTAACGCTTTGAAACAACTCATAGGTGATGCAGACTGGGGTAATCTTGATTATTTTGTCATTGACCTGCCACCTGGCACTAGCGATATCCATCTCACAATTGTACAGACCATTGCCTTGACGGGAGCTATTGTTGTAAGCACTCCACAAGAAGTGGCATTAGCTGACGCACGCAAAGGCATCAATATGTTTACCAATGATAAAGTGAATGTGCCTATTTTGGGCTTGGTAGAGAATATGTCGTGGTTCACTCCAGCAGAACTGCCTGAAAACAAGTACTATATCTTTGGTAAAGAAGGGGTCAAACGTCTAGCAGAAGAGATGAACGTCCCTCTCTTGGGACAGATTCCTATTGTTCAGAGTATCTGTGAAAGTGGTGATGCAGGTGAGCCTGTGGCGCTGAAAAGTGAAACAATAACAGGCCGGGCTTTTATGCAGTTAGCTGCATCTGTAGTCCATCAGGTTGATAAGCGCAATATTGAGCAAGCACCTACACAAGTTGTTGAGATGCATTCATAAATAATTTATCCCCGAAAGAAATGTAACTTCCGGGGATTTTAATGTTATTTTAGACGCTCTTGCCTTCCACTTTAGAACGCAGATATTTCTATCACCTGACGCAGTACCTTCTATCATTCATCGCAGTATCTTCTATTGGGGTATGGGAGATATTGCGATAACCCTTGGCAGATATTGCGACATCCCATAGGAGATACTCCAGTCCCCCATAGCAAGTTCTCGGGTGGGTAATAGCATATACTGCGACCAGTAAAAGAGGATATTTTACTAATTCAAAACGAATGAGCCAGAACCAATCAGATTGCCGTCGGCAAAGATGTCAACACGGTAGTTCCCAGCATAGAGTACCTCGTTAACGTCCCAATACACAGTTATAGCTTGTTCTTCACCAGTATATTCAATATACTTTTTGATAGAATAAGCCAGTTGCCGGTTCTCGTATGCAAAGGTATCGTTGCGGTCTTTAGTCAGTATGTCATTGTCGGGCTTACTGATACGCACATATACTGTCTTTTCTCCAGCCTGAGCTGTGATATTGCGCGCAATATTGAAACTGATACGCAACTTCTGGATATCTTTTACCTTTTTAGCCTCCTTACCACGTTTGTTCTGTGGGAAGAGGCTAATATTGGTAGCATCTAATTGGGCAGCCAACGTAACCTGTTTGGTCAGCGATTTGCGTTCCTCACTCAAAGAACTGACTTCCCGTGTGGCCTGTTCATATTTTTCGGTCACTTCGGCAATCTGTACACGTTGCTGCTCTGTCAGACGGTTCAGTGAGTCTATCTGGTTCACATAGCCAACCATTACCTTGCGCAAAGTAGCCAGCTCGTTTTTCAGTCTCCTGATCTCTGTAGCATTAGTGCTCTTTACAGTACGCAACTCCTCAAGCAGACGTTGTGTCTTAAGCTGCTCCTGCTCTAATAGTTGAGCCAGTGAGTCGTTCGCTACTGTCATCTTCAACTCGTCATACTGCTGAACGAAGTTGGTATATTCGTTTTCCAAATCTTCTTTCTCTAATTTGAATTCCTCTTGCATTTCCCTATTGGCCTGTTTCTCATTGAAGAGCAAGTAGGTTACTCCTGCCAATGCTGCAATCAGTAAAACGCCAATAATGCCAATCAAAGTGTTTTTTTTCATAATCTCCACTGCTTATTGATTTTCACCACAAATGTAATCATTTTCGCTGAGATAAAAAAAAGCTGCGCCAATATGACGCAGCTTCTAAGATGTTTTAACTAAAACCTACCAATAATTAGAGGTTAGGATTCTCCTTATACCACTCAGAAATTGGAGGAATGATGTTCAGGGTTACCAACTCATCGCGCATCTTCTGCAAATGTTCGTATGATGCATTCAAAGCTGCCATTTCTTCTGCTGTACCCTCAGGCTTTGTGAAGTGAACGCCGTCTTTGTCAATAACGGTTGGCATAGCCATCATCACATTCTCATAGCCGAAAGCCTTTACGAAGCAACCAGCAGGCCAAGTGAAAGGTTCGCCACCCATAGCACCTTCAATCATCTTTACAGCTTGATAAGCAGGGCTCTGGAATGAAGAACGTCCACGTAATTTTATGATATTGCTGCCACCTTGGATAGTCATGTGCTTGATTTCAGCCCAACGCTCAGCTGACAGGCTTAGTTCGCTTAGAGGCTTGCCATCAATCATTGCCTTGCTGGCAAATACTGCCATTTGCTCGCCGTGACCACCATAAGTATAGGCATTAGTCACCTTGTCTTGCTGAACGCCGAACTCCAGTGCCAGTTGCTGCTGTAAGCGAGTGCTGTCGAGAGCTGCTAATGAAGTCAACTGATTTGGTTTCAGGCCTGAGTGAATCAGAGCAGTCAGTGCTGTTACGTCAGCAGGGTTGAAGATAACAACCACATGCTTTACGTCTGGACAATATTTCTTGATGTTTTCACCAAAGTCTGCCGCAATTTGGCAGTTGCCCTTGAGTAAGTCTTCACGAGTCATACCCTCCTTGCGAGGAGCTCCACCAGAAGAGATGATGTATTTAGCACCAGTGAAAGCTTCTGCAGCATCAACTGTATAAGAAAGGTTTGCGCCAGGGAATGCACAGTGACACATCTCATCGTAAACGCCGTGAACGCCTGGCTCATAGATATCATACAAACAAATGTTAGGTGTCAGGCCAAGCATGAGCACACTTTGAACCATGTTGGAGCCAATCATACCGCCAGCACCAACAATGACTAATTTTTCGTCAGTTAAGAACTTCATAATAAGTTATTTTTAATGTTAAAGATTATCGCTTTTGTATATCATTTGCAAATTTATGAAAAACCTACGATATTCGTGCAGTTTATCGTAGATATTTAATAAAAATTTTACATCGTCTTTAGTTTAGCGAGCATCTGCTCCCCACATCATCTTGCTTCGTAGGGTGTTGAAATACAGGTGGTCAAATCTTTTTACTAGTTTCACAGAGTAGGGGGCTCGTGTAATACGAAGGCGAGTTTGTTCGTTGCACGACTCACTCCTTCCATCTACAGATACCAAGAAGTTATGGCTGCGACTTTCAACTTCTAAGGTTATTTCCCAATCATCGCGGACCACTAACGGGCGGCAATTCAAGCTATGAGGCGCCACGGGGGTAATAACCATTGTCTTACTCTGGGGAGCAATTACAGGACCACCCACGCTCAACGAGTAGCCTGTAGAGCCAGTTGGGGTAGCTACAATGAGTCCATCAGCTTGATAAGTGTTCAAGTGCTCATGGTTGATATAGGCCTTGATGCTAATCATCGATGAACTATCGTGTTTTAGTATGGCTACTTCGTTCAAAGCGAAGGGATGAACACTAAGTGGATTACTGGTGGTGAGCTGTAACACCGCGCGTTCCTCAATCTTGTAATGATTGGCATATATCTCGTCAATGGTAACATCCATCTCTTCTGGTAAAATATCGGCTAAAAAGCCCAAACGACCTGTGTTGATACCCAAAATGGGTATGTTGCGACCTCCTACTATGCTGGCAGCCTTTAGGAAAGTACCATCACCTCCTAAACTAATCACCATGTCAGCCTCAAAGGCTTTCCCCTCAAACTGCTCACTGGCTGGGATGTTCAAATGTTGCTCGCGTAGGAGGAATTCAGCAAAAGCCTTTTCTACAAATATCTTTGCCTTATAGCGTCGCAACACACCTAACAAATGTTCTGCGTGCAGTGACTTCTCGCTCTGGTATATATTGCCTATAATTGCGAACTTCATAACTAATGCTTTGTTCAATATTTTAGTTGCAAAGATAGAAATAAATCCATATATTTGCATCTTAATCAAGAAATAAAAGAATGGCAAAAGATAAATCGGCATACGTTTGCTCTAATTGTGGCTATGATTCACCTAAATGGTTAGGTAAATGTCCCTCGTGTGGACAATGGAACACTTTTCAGGAGGTGTTGATACACAAGGAATCGCCTGCCAGAAGTGCAAGCGTTACCATAGGCCATGATGCGATGCATAGTCAGCGACCGTTGAGGTTGCGTGATATTGATGTCTCTACAGAGCCTCGCATAGATATGCATGATGAAGAACTAAATCGTGTATTAGGTGGCGGACTGGTGAAAGGCTCATTGGTGTTGATAGGTGGTGAGCCTGGTATAGGCAAAAGTACTTTGGTGATGCAAACCGTATTGCAGATGCCTGAGAAACGTATCCTGTATGTGAGTGGCGAGGAAAGTGAGCGACAACTCAAGTTGCGTGCCGACCGTCTAAGAAGTACTGAAAGTGGTCAATCAGGTAATGATTGTTTGATTCTTTGTGAGACTTCTTTTGAACAAATAATTAAGCAAGTAAAAGAGGTCGAGCCTGATATTGTGATTATCGATTCAATACAGACTATCTATACCGAATTAGTGGATTCGTCGCCTGGGAGTATCACTCAGGTTCGCGAGTGTGCAGCCGCTATCTTGCGATTTGCCAAGGAAAGCCACACTGCTGTGATACTCATCGGTCACATCAACAAAGAAGGGACAATTGCTGGACCTAAGATATTAGAGCACATCGTTGATACCGTGTTGCAGTTTGAGGGTGACCAACATTATATGTACCGCATTCTTCGCAGTAATAAAAATCGTTTTGGTAGTACTGACGAACTGGGCATCTATGAGATGCGACAAGATGGCTTGCGTCAAGTGAGTAATCCATCAGAGCTGCTTCTCAATCAGGAGCACGAGGGCATGAGCGGTATAGCCATTGCAGGTGCCATAGAGGGAATAAGGCCTTTCCTCATAGAGGTGCAAGCATTGGTAAGCAGCGCTGTTTATGGCTATCCTCAGCGTTCAGCTACAGGTTATGATTTAAGGCGAATGAACATGCTTTTGGCGGTGTTGGAAAAACGTGTAGGTTTCAAATTGGCACAAAAGGATGTATTCTTGAACATAGCCGGAGGATTTCGTGTGAGTGATACTGCTATCGACTTGCCTGTTATCAGTGCAATTCTCTCGAGCAACATGGATGCAGCTATAGAGCCTGGGGTTTGTATGGCTGGTGAGGTGGGACTTAGTGGCGAGATTCGTCCGGTTAGTCGCATCTTGCAACGCATCAGCGAAGCACAGAAATTGGGTTTTAAACGTTTCCTATTGCCAAAGAATAATATGCAAGGCATTGACACTCGTAAATTGGATATTGAGCTTGTTCCTGTGAGAAAGGTGGAAGAAGCGTTCAGATTTTTATTTGGGTGATTGAAGTTGAGATTTCTTCTTGTAGCGTATCATTTACATTATGACGTATGATTATCAAATAAGGGTTTTGCCAGAAGTGGCGGCAGATAATGAGCAAATTAAAAGATTTTTGTTTGAGGAGAAAGGACTGAGTAATATCTGTGCCCTCCGAATCCTCAAGCGTAGTATTGATGCACGACAACGTACCATCTTCGTAAATTTGACAGTACGGGCATATGTCAACGAAGAGCCAACAGAATTGGAATATTTGCCAATAGATTATCAGAATGTAGATGGAAAGCCACCAGTAATAGTAGTGGGCGCAGGTCCAGGTGGACTATTTGCTGCATTGCGCCTCATCGAGTTAGGCCTACGTCCCATTGTAATTGAACGAGGTAAAGATGTTCACCAACGCAAGTTGGATATTGCCAATATATCTCGAACACAGAAGGTTGATTCTGAATCAAATTATAGTTTTGGCGAAGGAGGTGCAGGTGCTTATTCTGATGGTAAACTTTATACTCGTAGCAAGAAACGAGGGAATGTTGAAAAGATACTCAGTGTATTTTGTCAGCATGGAGCTTCGACTGATATATTAGTGGATGCGCATCCTCACATTGGTACCGATAAGTTGCCTCGTGTTATTGAGAATATGCGTAATACCATTATTCGTTGTGGAGGTGAGGTGCATTTCCAAACTCGTATGGATACCATCATCATCAACAGCAATAAAGTGGTGGGAATTCAGACTAACACAGGAGAAGAATTTGTGGGGCCAGTTATTTTGGCCACAGGCCATTCGGCTCGCGATGTCTATGCGTGGTTATTTGATAATGGGGTGGAGATTGAGACAAAAGGTATTGCTGTAGGTGTTCGTTTGGAGCATCCTTCCCATCGCATTGATCAAATACAATATCATCGAGGTGAAGGTAGGGGTAAGTATTTGCCAGCTGCTGAATACAGTTTTGTTACTCAGGTTAGGGGTAGAGGTGTCTATAGCTTCTGCATGTGTCCTGGTGGTATAGTGGTGCCTGCTGCTACTGGTCCCGAACAGATCGTGGTCAATGGCATGAGTCCTAGTCATAGGAATACAGCGTGGAGTAACAGCGGTATGGTAGTGGAACTTAGGCCAGATGACATACAAATAGAAAATGGGAAACTGAAAATTGAAGATGCTGTTCTTGAAGCCGATCTTGAGTCCATTGAACGTAGCATTCATCCTCAAGGAAATTGCCATTTTTCAGTTCTCAATTCTCAATTAAAGACACTTGCTTTTCAAACCGCTCTTGAACGCCTTTGCTGGATACAGGGCAATTATAAGCAAACTGCTCCAGCACAAAGAATGGCAGATTTCGTTAATGGTCGATTGGGAAGCGGCTTGCCCGAAAGCACTTATGCACCAGGATTGATCCCTTCTCCTCTTCATTTCTGGATGCCTTCTTTTATAGCTGACCGTTTGCGTGATGGATTCCGCCATTTTGGCAAGCAGAGTCATGGGTTTCTTACCAACGAAGCGATAGTGATAGGTGTTGAAACGCGAACTTCTTCTCCAGTTCGCATATTACGTGATAATGCTTCACTCCAACATATTCGAGTGCAAGGTTTGTTCCCTTGTGGAGAAGGTGCAGGCTATGCAGGTGGTATTGTTTCTGCCGCTATCGATGGTGAACGGTGCGCAGAAGCCTGCTCTAATTATATTGGCAATTAACGAAAAACGATATTCTGCTACTATCAACTATTATGGAGAAGGAAATAGCAATAATAGACAATAATTCATTAGCAAGGTTAGGTTTGGAGAACCTATTGGAAGAGATCGTTCCTGGCATTACAATCCGCACGTTTGGCTCTTATGCAGAACTGATGGTAGATACCCCTGATATGTTTGTGCATTACTTTGTGTCAATTCAGATATATTTAGAACATACAACCTTCTTCCTTCGAAAGAAGAGACAAACGGTCGTGCTGTGTAATGAAGAAACACAAGCTCAGTTGCCTCAAGGAGTACTCTCACTCAATATTAATCAAGATGAGCAGCACCTAGTAAAATCTATTCTTAAGTTACATCAACAAGGGAATCATAAAGGTCGTCTTGGGGTAATGAATGCTCCTACACAAACGCAGATGCCTTTGCAGAATGATTTAAGCATGAGAGAGATTGAGGTGTTGAGTTTAGTAGCTCGTGGGTTTATTAATAAAGAAATAGCTGACAAATTGAATATAAGTCTCACAACTGTTATTACTCATCGCAAGAACATTATAGAAAAATTAGGCATAAAATCGGTTTCAGGCCTTACCATATACGCCGTCATGCGGGGTTACGTAGAAGCCGATTCTATTTGATTATTCTTTTGAAATCATCATTAATGGGGATTGCAAGGCTCTCCCCTTTCTATTTACTTTGCATCGTAATTCAAAGCTTAGTATAATTATGAAAAAACTTTTAACGACATTATCATTGGCATTACTTGTAGGACAGGTACTTGCCGATGGTGTTTTTGTAGAAAAACCTGATCCTGTACAGGGAGATACTATTACCCGTGTGGCCGATATAGAAGAGATTGTAGTGGTGGCCACTCCAAAAGAAAATGTCCGCTTACGTCAGCAAACACTCTCGTCTTCCTCTTTCTCTAATGCAGAGATGCGAGCGAGAGGAGTAACATCAATTAAGTCGTTCTCTTCTCAAGTGCCTAATCTCTACATACCTACCTACGGATCTAAACTAACCACATCCACATATATTCGAGGCATTGGCTCTCGAATTAATACTCCTGCCGTAGGTTTGTATGTAGATAACATACCTTATTTAAATAAGAACGCTTTTGATTTTAATTTCGCTGAGATTGATCGTGTGGATGTTTTGCGAGGACCTCAGGGTACCCTTTATGGGCGCAATACTATGGGTGGTTTGATTCGCGTATATACAAAATCTCCCTTCGATTATCAAGGAACTGATCTTCAACTGAGTGCTGCTACACATAATGCTTATAAAGGCTCTGTTACTCATTATCACCGTATTTCAGATAAGTTTGCTTTTTCAGGTGGCTTCTTTTTTGATCACCTAGGTGGTTTCTTCAAGAATGTGGCGAGAAACAACGAACATGTGGATAAGAGCAATGAATACGGTGGGCGCATCCGTGCTATCTATCTGCCTGCTGACAACACAAAACTTGATTTCAACATAAACTATGAGTATCTTACACAAGGTGCTTATCCTTATCAATATGTGGGAACCAGCACTGGATTAGCAGAAGGACAGTTCTATATGGACCAAGTTGCTTATAACCGTATAGGTGGTTACAAACGCCATTTACTGAATACGGGTCTGAACATCGAGCATCAGGCAAACCACTTCATATTTAATTCGGTTACTGGATTCCAGTTTGTGAAGGATAATATGCACATGGACCAGGACTATACTCCATTGGATATTTTCACCCTTCAGCAGAAACAAAATTCAAAAACACTTTCACAAGAATTTGTCTTCAAGTCTAAGCCCGGTAGCCGTTGGGAATGGACTACAGGTCTGAGTGGTTTCTATCAGTGGCTTAAAACCGATGCTCCCGTTACTTTCCAGCAAGACGGCATTAAGACGCTGATCGAAGACCATGTGAACAATGTATTCATCCGTCTGCGTCAGCAAAACGAACGTATGCCAGAAATGTCTCTCGATGTTACTGACAATGAGATTAATATTCTTGGCGATTTTGACACACCTACAGCTAACCTTGCCATTTATCATCAGTCAACTATCAATGATCTGGTGGTGAAAGGCCTGTCGTTGACCTTGGGCGCACGTATGGAGTATGAAAAGATTTGGTTAGATTATGCTTCTTTTAGTCCTATGGCGTTCGATTTCAATATGCCTATGTTGGAGCGCATCCCTCAAATGGCTGCTATGGTAGCTCAACTTAAAGGCATTTCTATCAATCCTGAGTTTAGAGGTAAGTTGAATGACGACAATTGGGAGTTCTTGCCAAAAGTCGCATTGAAATATGACTTCAACGAGCGCAATAATATTTATTTCAGTGCATCAAAAGGCTATCGTTCTGGTGGCTATAACTTTCAGATGTTCTCTGACCTGATTCAGAGAAAGATGTCTGCAGATATGACCAATGCCATCAATGAGAAAAGTGGCGGTAGGATGACCCAGATGGGAGGCGATGCTTTCGCTCAGCATGAAGTGGAGTATGATGTAGATGGCACAGTGAGCTATAAGCCAGAACGCTCTTGGAATTTTGAGTTGGGTACGCACCTCACTGCTAATGATGGTTCGTTGCTGGCTGACGTAGCTTTGTTTCTGATTAATACTACAAATCAGCAGTTGGCACAATTTGCCTCAAGTGGTTTAGGACGCATCACCGTGAATGCTGGCAAGAGTCGCAGTTATGGTGCTGAGGTGTCACTTCGTTGGCAAGCTACCAAGGCCCTTTCTTTCACAGGTAATTACGGCTTTACCCATGCAACCTTCCGTACTGACGCTCCGTTGGCTACAGAATCCTCTAATTCTGCTAATACAAGTCTGAGGGGTAAGTATGTGCCTTTTGTACCTAAACATACGATGATGGTGGGTGGTCAGTATGTATTTGAGTTGAATGAAGGTTCGTTTATCGACAATATCGTGCTGAATGCCGACTATCGTGGCACGGGCAGCATCTACTGGGATGTGCAAAATAAGTATTCTCAGAAGTTCTATGGCACGCTGAACGCTCGTTTAGCATTTCAACACAAAGGTTCCGAACTAGCTCTCTGGGCTAACAATATTTTCAACAAGGATTATGATGCTTTCTTCTTTGAAAGTATGAACAACAAGTTCCGTCAACGTGGTACTCCTGTACAGCTTGGCGTTGATTTGAGATTGAGGTTTTAAGTTTTTAGCTGTTCATAGCATAGTGATGCGGGCATAAACTCCTCCATAAGGGGTATGCCCGCATTGTCAGTATATGTATAAGTGGAGAAAAAACGTATCTATATGCGGCGGGAGTATAATGGCTTTGTTGCTACGCTCAAGATAGATGTCATCCACTAATCAGTTACATATCATATTCGCCTGCCCCCAGTTCTTTATCTCCTACGGTTGCCGTTATTCCGTTGGGAATCTTCAGATGCAACTTGTATCTACTTCCTTCTTGCTCCCAATTGACTATGAGGGTGCCATAGGGAGTGTGCCTGCTGATGCGTACCCATTGCAGACCATGTGGGTGCTGAGGGTTAATGAGTACAGTTTTATAGCCAGGTTTCGTGGGGATGATACCACCTAATGCCTGGTAAAACCAACTGCCTATGCCGTTGTAGCAGTTATGGAAATAACTGCGGGGATCCTGCCAATCTTCCCAAGTCCCTGTCGCCCCTTGGTTGACCATGTATAAATATCCGGGGTAGTCGGGTTGCTTCAGCATGCGGTACATATAATCTGCTTCGTGGTTTTGTGTTGCCCATTCGGTT
>Ga0310691_10007685_pt1 | contig 11181 bp, 7 predicted proteins | sample 176DNAGHGlowgp2_FD_203887 | JGI IMG/M metagenome (GOLD analysis project Ga0310691, IMG submission 203887) | Sheep rumen microbial communities from Palmerston North, Manawatu-Wanganui, New Zealand - 1766 DNA GHGlow gp2 (v2) (version 2) | ecosystem: Host-associated > Mammals > Digestive system >... | reverse complement strand
ACGCAACATCAACAATGCCGAAGTCTTTCTTGTAACCTCCATCGACATAGCTGAATGTTGTTCCGATATAGTAGAGCGAATCGCCGACAATCGTCATCGAGCTGATGGGAATCTCCAATCTTGCAACTACCTTATCGTCCCTGAGGCAATAGAGTGCTGGCGCGACGTCGAAGTAGTTGCCTCGTGTCGAAACCCAGAGCTGTCCATGCGAATCGGCAAGCAAACGATGCAGATTGACATCCACCTCAATTTCCTTGATGACCTGAAATGTAGTAAGGTCAATGACCATAATGCGATTGTCGTAAAGTGGTACGCGATATCCGCCACTATTCGCCACATAGAGTTTTCCATCGACGACTGCCATTTCTTCGGGTTGATAGCCGACAACCACCGAATCGACCTTCTGCAAGGTCAATGTATCGACCTTATATACACGTCCCAAGGGACAATTCTCGGCAACTTGCACTGGTCCTGCATAACTGCTCACATAGGCGAATCCTCCATCGAAAGCCAAGTAGCGGCAGTTGTCGATATTGACTTGCCCGAGACGATGCGTTGTACGTGCTTCACACACTTCCACTTTGTTCGAACAATTCACCACTATCCAAAGTTTCGAGCCGTATATTCCGATGTCATTGCCCACATCGCCGAGTTCCTTGACGGTCGAAGGATTGCGCTCGGCGTAGATGTTCCGATAATAATGAATGGTCGAATCCGTGCCACTGAGGTCGAGGTAATCCAAGGTGCAGCGATTGGCTCCCATATTCCCTTCGTTGAGGATGTAAAGGCCGTCGAAATGTGTTTCCTCGACGGAAGGGACACCCGTGTCTTCGTCAGTCATATACGTGACATATTCATCCTCGCGGCACGAGAACAGACACAGAGGCAGGAGCCAAAGCAATGGTTTCAGAATTCGCATTGGATAGTCACGTTAAAGTTTCTCCCGGGCATCGGGTAGTTGATGATTACGTCGTATTGTTGGTCGAAGAGGTTGTTGACTTCCAAAGTGGCTTTACACAAAAAGTGTTCGAAAGTATGCCTCCACGAAAGATGAACATCGCTGGTGTACCAAGGTTCAACGTGGTTGTAAAGGATGTTCTCTTGCTGGCAATAACGCTCGCCCGTATAGACGAAGTTGTAGGCAAAGTCCCAAGCCTTGTAATCGGCCATCAGTGTTGCCGAGCCGCTGTGCCAAGGGGTATAGGGTATCTGGTCTCCGTAATACGATGTGGACTTGTCGGTCACGTCACGCGCTCTTTGGTAGGTATATTGCAGCCTTGACGAAAGGCGCAGGTTTTTCAAAGCCATCCACGATCCTTGCGCTTGCACATCTATGCCGTCAATGTGCACACGTCCAAGGTTGAGCATCGTCCATCGGAATTGTTGACCCTTTGGATATGCCACGATCTTGTCGTGCACGGAGTTGTGATAGAGGTGCGCTTCCAGGCTTCCGGTCAGGGCGGCGTTGTGTGTAAAACCATCGATGGTTTTACCAAAAACACGAAAGCCGAGGTCATACTGGATGGCAGATTCTGGTCGAAGAAATGCGTTGCCGATATTGGTGTAATAAAGGTCGTTGAAGGTGGGCATCCGGTAGCTTTTCTTGATGAAACCGGATATCTGCAGAATGTCGAATGGGCGATAGCTTGCAAATAGGGCAGGGGTCCAGCTGTTGATTGATTGCTTATGTGTACCTGTTCCTGTTTTATCCGAAGCAAAAGCCTCCGCTCTTGTCCTATCCAAATACTGCGAAAAGACAATACTGCCCTGCAGCTGCACCTTGTTCAAATCCATCGCTGTCGCCAAAGAACTGAGTATTGACCAACGTGTCGGATAAACGAAAAGCGGCATATCGGCATCGAGATAATTCCACCGCATATCATCGCTCAACGATACGCTCCACCAAGGCGCAATTTCAAAGACATTGACAAGGCTCAGATACGCTTCTTGTTGACGATAGGTGTTATCTACCATCATTTGCGTAGTATCCTTATTTAAATAATGTGTGCGGTAATTGGCGTATTTTGCCATGGCACGCAGCGTGTAAATCGGATTCACATCCTTCTGCCACGTACCTTGCACGAACGTGTTGTCATCGCTCTGACGTTCTCCACGTCGCCATATGTTGTTGACAATGGCGCCCGGTATGCCGCGACTCGAATGGTAGGTATAGGCTTTTGCCTGCCAATGTCCGTTCACAATGTTTCCATAGAGGTTCACTTCGACTCGAAGCGCCTGCACATCACCATTCTGCCGCGTTGCCGTGGTGTCGTAGGCGATACTTCCATCGTGGTTGCGACGACGATATCGGAAGTCATATTTTCCATTCGTCGAAAGGCATTCGGCATTCGCCGACAAGAGTAAGTTTTTGGTTAAATTCGACTCAAATAATGCCGAAAGTCTTAATAGATTCGAAGATCCTGATTGTATCTTGGTTTTCAGATAATGACTTTTCGACGCCACGTTGCCACGTTCCCTCTTTGCCCTGTTGCCCAGATGACTCGTCGTCTTGATATAAACGCTGCCGGCATTAGCAAAGTCGGAAGCTGTCTGCATTATCGCCGAGCGCTGCCCTTGATAGACGCTGACTTCCTCGATGTTGTCCAAAGAGAACTGGCCAAGGTCAATCACCCCGTTTTGTGCATTCCCAAGTTCGATGCCATCGTAATAGATGCCCACGTGCTGCGAACCCAATGAACGCAGATTCACCGTCTTCAAACCTCCGATTCCTCCATAATCCTTCAGTTGTACGCCGCTCATGAAGCGCAGGGCATCGGCCACCGTGTGGGCATTCACTTTCGATAGATCCTCGCCCTTCAAGGTTTGTGGCGTTATCGTTTCGTGGTATCTGATTTTGCTGCGAACGGTCACGTTGTCAATCACGCGCAACGAATCCTGGGCAATGGCGGTAATCCATTGTCCAACGCTGCCCAAAAATATGAGCAGGACGATACGCATCAGATGTCTCATTCTTGTTGCGTTAACTGAACATTCGCCCTCCTGTCGATCGCAGGACTATTTTAGCGGGCAGTCGTCAGCAGGTCTTCTGACTCGTCATCCCCTTGGGCAGTCTTCCCGTCTGTTAACATGGACAGTGACATGCCGAGGCCCGTGGGTTAGTGATGACATACAGCAGCGGGACTGTTCCGGATTCTCACCGGATTCCCTTTCAATCCGCAGGGGTCAAGCTGCAGAACTGACGGCGTAGTATTGTTTCTTCTAATTGTGTGCAAAGATACGTGAAAAAGAAAAAATAACAAAATAAAAAAATAAAAAAGAATCGCACGAGGCGTTGACCCCGTGCGATTGCTATAAAGAAGTTGCAAATTTATCAGAACTTCACAGCCTTCTTGCCGTTGAGGATGAAGATCTGTCCGGCTGCTGGAGCCTGGATCTGACGACCGTAGAGGTCGAACATCTGCTGCTTGCCGCGAACGTTGTCCTCGCTGATCTCCTCGATGCCGACTTCGGCAGTGGTGGTGATGACGAGTACGTCGTAGAGCTGAGCCTTGCTGCTGCCGCCTACCTGTGCCAGGCGAACGAAGAATTCGCCCTCTTCGCCCTGATGTACGCGGGTCTTCTTCCAGTAGCGCTGGGTGGTGCAGAAGTTCACGTTACCGATCTTTGTCCAGTTCTCGCCATCGGCCGAAACCTGAATCTCGATGTTGGGTGAGCCGGTAGAACCGTTGCCAAGGTAAACAACAACGTCGAATGGAGCAGCGAACTTCTCGTTGCTGACAACGCGCATGGTGTAGGGTTCGCCCGAAACCTTGCCACCGAAGTCAACTACGCCGTTGGTAGGAGTGCCGATGGCATCGAATGCGGTCTCAGCAAAGCGACCGGTAGCACCATTGCCAACGCCAACTTCTGGCTTCAGGTTGGTTTCGCCGGTTACTACCTGACCCTCGGTTTCGATTGTCCACTGGGTGTCGGTGGTAGAAGTAATCTTGCGGAATGCAGCTGCATCAGGAACGTAGATGGTCTTGATGGAGTCGTTGCCGTTGATGTCCTTCAAAGGAGTTACGCCGTCCTCGTCGTAAACGATCTCGGTGTGGTCAACTACGTCGCTGTAGTAGTTCCAGGCGCTCTTGCCGAAGTAGTAGATGGCCGAAGCGCTGCCGCTTGCGATGCCCTCGCTGACAGCATCAGCAGCACCATAGCTGTTCTCACCCACGGTGATGACTACGTTGTCGTACCAGTCGGTTTGACCTGCGTTGAAGTGAGCCACGGTGTCGATAGGCTGGAAGATGCCGGCAACCTCGATGTCAGCGTCATAGATAGGCGAAGTCAACTTGGTGGCGCTCTCAGCAAACATGGTGATGGTTGCAGGTTCGGTCAGAACGATAGGCTCGGTGTAGAGCTGTGAGGTGGCCGAAGCGGTGAGACCCTGGAAGTTGAAGTAGATGTTGGTGCCTTCTTCTCCGGTGAGGGTAACTACGGTTTGGCCAGCTTCCTCCTTGATGTCGATGCTTGGAGCCTCTGCCTGGGTCTTCACGGTGATGGTAGCAGTAGCGATGTTCGAATCGTTATAGCCATGAGCCTGTGCAAATGCCTTCACTACGAGGCCGTCCTCGGTAACTTCGAATGGCTCGGTGTAAACGGTGCTTGCAGCAGTTGGGTCGGTGCCATCGGTGGTGTAGAAGATGGTAGCACCTGGCGAAACGCAGCTGATGCTTACTGTAGTCACGCCATCGGCAGGCTCCTGCGAGATGATAGGCATGGCAGCATTCTGTACCTTGCTCTTGGTGGCGGCGAGGATGTTCACGGCATTGCGGATGATGGTGAGAGCATCGTCGGTGAGGTTGAAGTCACCATCGGCAAGCAGGTGGTCGCTCGACAATGGGATGAGCATATACTGGTTTTTGGTGCCATGGCTGTGGATAGCGTTGATGCCATCGCCAACGGTAGCAATCACGGCGTCTTCGGCGATGAGCGAGCCTTCGGTCACGGTGTAGCCCTGTACGAGGTTACCTGCGGTGATGTCCTCAGGATTGCTCTTGAAGAGCTGGATGGTGCCGTTTTCGTCCATGCTGGTCACGTCGGCAAAGAGAGGATCCTCGAGGTAATCCTCAGCCACGGTGATGCTGTTGGCCTTTGGTGAAGGATTCGAGCCTGCACCGAAGTCCCAGACGCCCTTCTTGTACATGAACGACTTGAGGTTGAGCAGAGGCACCTTGTTGATGATGTCCTTAAGACCCTTGGCATAGGTGTTGCCGCTCGAAACAGCCTCACTTGCTACCACTACGTCGAAGTTGAGCAGCGAGTCGTTGAGCTCGGCGCTGGTCATGGCCTTTACTTCTTCGCTGTTGTAGTCGATGGCAGTTACGTTGTAATCCATCAGGGTGATGTAGACGGGATCCACGTCAAGGCCGCCGTCGGCAGCATAACCTGCGGGTGTGCCGTCAACCTTATAGCCATTGTAGGAGCTGTCGTAGAGGTAACCGATCTTCATGTCCTCCATGCTCGAACCCTGGTCTTCGCCCACCTGGATGTAGTAGAGGTGGCAGCCGTTGGTGTTGCGGATTACGATGTTGTAGGTGCCGTCCTCGTTGGGGGTATCCTCAAGGCCTTCCTGCACCTGCCATACCTGGTCGGTGTAGTCGATAGGAACAGCTGGAGCCTCAGCGCCGTCCTCGCCCAGGATCTTGGTGCCAAGGGCGTTGTTCGAAGTATAGACGTAGAGTTCAACGCCACGTGCCTCGGTTGACTTGTGGCTCTCGACACCAATGTAGATCTTTTCGCCAACAGCCACGTTGGGGATGACGAAGTAGTTCTTCGTCTTGCTGCCCAACCAGAGGTAGCTGGGGCCGTTGTAGGGGCCGAATCCGTCGCTCAATGGGCCCTGGTAGTTGAGGGCGATGGCGAGCGAACGAGCAGCGGTGTTGGTGTAGAGCAGGCCTTCGAGCTCGGCGATGGTCTCACCGTTGGCGGTCAAGGTCACACCTGCAGCGTTGCCCTGTGCGGTGCTCTCCCAGAAGCAGTTGCCAGCCGAGAGATCGGTAGGAGCGGTGGCCGAAGTCTTCTCCACGTCCGACCATCCCGATGTTGGAGTGATCGAGTTGGCGTTGGCAAAGGCGCCTGCCTGGAGGTTGTTGATGGTAGCGGTGCTCCACTTGGTGAAGTCCCACTTCCTGAACTCAGCATTAGCCTCAGTAGCGCTCATCAGGGCTACTGCAGCAATCGTAAGAAGTAAAGTTTTCTTCATGATTTTATAAGAATAAGTTAAAAAAGTGTGTTCATTTGGGGACAAAAATACGGATAATTTCCGACATGACAAAATCAACGTCGAAAAATTTACATTATTTAAATAGAAATATTTCATTTTAGGTGGTTTTTGTACAAAAATCTATTATTTTGAAGTGCTCCAAATAAAATTTCAGCCGATGAAGCGAACCTCACCGGCTGAAGAAATTGTATCATTCAAAGGCTTATTTTACAATCTCCTTCTTGCCTTCGACGATATAGATGGCGCTCGACTTCAACGATGCCCGGGCGTTACTTTTGTAGAATCAGGTGTTTCCACCGAATTTGCGTTTGTATTCATCGGTCTTCCAATAGGTGCCCGATGTTTCGTCGAAGACGAGGTACTTGCGATGTACCCACGAGCGTAGGGTGCTGTCGCCGTTTCCGGTGAGGCAATGGCTTTGGCGCATCTGCTGGTACTGTTCGCGCGAGAACTCGTCGGGCAGTAGGTTCAACAGGTTTTGTGGACCCGACTGCTGCTGCATCTCCTTCTCCTCGCGAAGTTCCTTTTCGAGCTGCTGGCCGAAGTAGAGCATCTTGCACCAAAGGCTGTAGCGTTGCGACCATTCCACGAAGTCGGCAATCGCCTTGTTCCAGACGTAGCCATTAGCCACGTAGAGCAACATTCCCTTGAGCCAGGCGATTACGTTGGCGCGATAGGACAAGACCTTGTAGGCTTCCGATCCATAGAAGCGTGCCATTTCATTGTTGTCACCTTTCATCTCGAGCGAAAGCTTCTTTGCCTGCGGACATTCGATGAGTCCGTTGGCGGCCTCCAGTCGGTCGATGTAGGGTTTCAGCTCTTCAGCAAACTTGTTGTCGTAGATGCCCATGATGGGAGCCACATCGTCGTTGTCTTCGTTAAGGATGATGGTCGAGATGTCGAGGCGGCTTATCGTGCCGTCGTTCACCATCTTGAAGAAGAACTTGCGGGCATTGGGCGGTGTGGTCGAAGCATTGAAGTTCCAGCGAAGTGGAGCAATGCCGCTCACCGAATCGGCTCCCACACGTTCCTGACCTGCCAGCGAGTTGTCGAACGCCTTGCGTATCAGGAGGCCCACCTCATCGACGTTGCCGCGCGAAGTGACCTTCTTAAGCGCCTCGACCTCATCCACGATGGTGTAGATGTAGCGTTCGCCGTTGTTGTTGGCATCGACGATGCGCTGGTTGAAGACGGCATCGGTGAGGTTGTCGATCAGCATCTGGATGCAGATGTCGGTCGGGCGCGGGTCCTTCTTCTGCTTGGCGTTGGGGTTCTTCTGCTTCCATTCCGCCTCGCGCTGACGATTGGGAATGTCACGCTGACGGATGTCCTCCATGATGAACTCGATGGGCTTCTTGATCGAACCTTTGCCTATCGACTGACGGCCGATGAGCACGTGCATGAACGTGGCTTCGTGTTCGACGTTGTCCCAATAGCGGAACTTAACTCCGTGAAGATGAGCTGCTAATGCAGGAAAGACGGCATTCGCAACGGCAGGCTTGTAGAACCAGGGCACCTTGCTCGTCAGCAGCTTGATGGGTTGGGGCAAGCGGGTCGGCATAGGCGGTGGCGTGGTCAAAGTGCCTCCGCAAGCCTTCGCTGCAGCTTTGTTCTTCAGCGACGCCAGTACCTGTCTCAAGCGGTAGGGCATACCCTTGCGCGGCTCCTTGAGGGCGCTCTCGATGGTCCTGCGCCATTCGTCGGTTCCCGCTTTGCCCCAATAGTTGGGAATCACGGCCAGCAACTTCTCCAGCGAATAGTCGCAGATGGAACGCAAGTTCACAGCAAGCTCGAAGGTCATTGCGTTTCGGTCACCCTCGACAGGTTCCTTCCCATCATGGAACATCTCCCAATACTTTGCGATGATGATGGTGAAAAGGAGTCCATCGTAGGTGGCATTCGGGTCGTGAACGATGGGTTCCACTTTGACTGGCTCACTCGTCGCCTTGTTGTCCGGCACGCTTGAAGACTTCGAAATAGGAGAAACCGAACTGCAACGCTGCAACGGTGCAACGCTCGCAACATCGAAAAGCTCATCGTCGAGGAAGAGCAGGTCGTCTGTGTCGGCCGTCGTGGTGAAGAAGACGCGCGTGATGTCCTTCGCACCCTCATCGAACTTCACACCCAGCAGCTCGCTTGCCCAACGCAGGTTATCCTCCTGCGAAAGGTCCTCGCGACGACGAAACACCAGGTGGTAACCTTTCGATGCCGAACGTTCCAGCATGAGCAAGCCCAGCTCCTCACGCTTCGCCATCACTAGGTCGGGTACACCCTGCATCTGCTTTTCGAGCCATTCGCGAGCCTCGTCAGCCGTAAGATCAGAAGGAGCCACGAAGTCGATGTCCATGCCCACCGTACTCGATGGCTGCTTGCTGCCTTTCAGGCTTCCATCCTCATTGGGCAAGCAGCTGTAGTTCATCTGCACCAGCTTGTTTTTTTGCAACTTATCACCATCGCGAACAAGCTTTACAATAGCCTTCTGGCGCTCGCTGCCGCGCAGGGCAAGGTACTCCTCACGACTGAGGACAGGGCGCATCATCTTCACCTTATCCTTGTAGTAAATAGTGAATACACTCATGATGTTACCATTTAGTTTCTGTTTCGCGTGAGCGAATAAACTCCAATATCTTCTCCGACTCCTCACGCAGAAGCGTCTCGATGTACTCTTTCCCGTATTTCTTCGGGAAACGGAACTGAACAATCACTTGGCCGCTGGTCTCCTTCACCTCGCCATGCGGCGTGCTGAAGAGCTTGCGATAACGACTACCTGTGCCCTTTTCAAAGGGGCGGAAGTGTGATGTTCCATTGTCCTCGGTCACCATTCGTCCCACCTGGCTGACGATGGCCTTACCGCTGACGATGTTCTGCCCCAGCTCGAAGCTGCAAGGCGTAATGATGATGTGTCCATTCTCGTAGAAGACCGTCTGGGTCTCCATCTCAGTATTTTCTAAAAAAATTTTCTTCATGCTTGTTGAAATTGCGAGCTTATGAAAAGCGAAGGTAGTTGAGCTCATTTCATCGATACTTCTCCGCTCGTTCTTTCAACTCAGTTAAACATTAAAGTACCTGAATCTCCGTAGCTACGACGTCCTGATAGAACTGTCCATTCACCTCGTGCGACTGGAAACGCAACGATGCTGCCACCAGGTCGCCTACCACGAACTTACACAACGCGAGGTTGCCGAACAACGTGCAAACGTATTCGTCCTCGAACTCGCCACCAAGCTCCTTGAGCCTGATCACCGACTTGGCCACCTGGCCTCTGTCAGCCTTTCTGCTTGGCACATAGACGGCTTCCGTCTGTGCCACAACTTTTAGAATTTTTGTCTGCATAAATAATTAAAAGTATTTGTTGATATTAACTTGCTTAGCAATTCGAGCTGATAAGCCAATTCTGTCTATGAATAAACATCCTTGGATTGTTGTGTTCAATTCTCCATGGATGGTTATGTTCCACTCCTTACCTGAAAGAGTATTGGATGTCAAACAGAGAATGCCAATATCTGAGTCATCGCGTATATACATAGGTATCTTTTGTCTTTTATGACCACATCTGACAATGACGATTACCTCTCTGCCTTTGAACAGCATCTCGCCCCAGTGGGTGCAATACTGTTGCGAACGCCCTACCTTCAGGATTCGTCCGACGATTGTTTTTGAATCTGTTACTTTTATCATATATACTATCACCCGTTATCGTGGGTTTCCGGGTGCAAAATTCTTTCTAATAATTCATTATACCAAATGTTATTCAAATTAATTCATTGTTTGTAAATATCTAATATACAATTGATTAATGAATCACATAATGGATAATAGAATTAAATTCAAAATTATCCATCAACACGCACAAAAAAACGCCTATTTCGAAGACCGAAATAGGCGATAATTAAGAATAAAATAAGCAATAAACTACTTACTTAGATAGTTTGTTACAGTACTAGAAGATAGACCTATTATTGGGGCTAAAATTTCAGCCAATATCTTATTGGGTAATTCTCCAAAATACCCTTCATCCTTAAGCTTCACAACATACTTGCATATAGCTTGTTTTGTTGTTGAAGTCACAGGATAGCATATTTCGCTTAATTCATCAAAGTTGACTTTAAATTCATTGTTAAGATAATTTGTTAGTTCATCTTTCTTTATAATAATTTTAACCCCTGGTTTATGTACGGCTGGTACAATAACCTGGTTATGCCATTTTGCATATGCTGTATCGGCAAGCTGAAGAATCATTTCAACGAAGTTGTTTACAGCTTTCTGTTGGTCTGTCAACTTTGATGTTGCAATGTTGCCAGATAGCTTAGTTTGGGTCTCTTCTATAAGGCAATGAATTACCTCTAACTCCCATTGCAATTCAATAAAATATTTATCGACACCCGTTCTGCGATAAAACATACGAGCAAAGTTTTCTGGTGTAACAAGAGAATCTAATCCACCACAATGTTTGCGGAGATTCCACAACTCAGGATAAGCCTTCATCTCTTCGATTACACTATTTTTTTGCTCATTCAAGAATTCAAAATATTCTTCTATGCTCAATTTCCTTTCAATATAGTCCTTGTTAATTCGCCATTCTTCAAGCAATTCTTCCAATTGACCGTTATACGAATTAACAAAATCCTCCCTTGCAGAGTAATATTTTTCTAAAGGCAATTGTGTGTAGAGTCTTTCAATATACTGTTTGTCATAGAGTTTCTCTAAATTAGTGAAATCTCCTGTTCTGATATAATATATATCCTCTGCCGCAGCCATAAACACATTCCTAAGACATTCTAGTGCCTTATGCATTTCAACAAAAATAATATCTGCCGTAGCATCATCAGCATTACGATGTATTTCATAAATATAATTTAAGAAGTCAAAACCATTGGTTTCAGACGTATCATTCAATTCTTTTGAATCAGCAGAACCAACTAAATCTTTTAGTTTTAATGTATTGTTAATAAACA
>Ga0310691_10007681_pt1 | contig 11182 bp, 2 predicted proteins | sample 176DNAGHGlowgp2_FD_203887 | JGI IMG/M metagenome (GOLD analysis project Ga0310691, IMG submission 203887) | Sheep rumen microbial communities from Palmerston North, Manawatu-Wanganui, New Zealand - 1766 DNA GHGlow gp2 (v2) (version 2) | ecosystem: Host-associated > Mammals > Digestive system >... | reverse complement strand
CCAATCCCCATCCCCATAGTTCAATATTAATTTATTTTTATCTCTTAAATCATAAAAAAATTATTATTAAATTTAAAATAGTTATCATAAAGCATTATGTCAAATGATAAATCTCTAATTGAAGTAGGTCAAACATTATTTAGGCTAGCATTCTTAGTAGGAGAAACTATTTATAATGAAATTAAAAGGATAAAAGAAGAAGAAGACTCAAAAAGAATATCTAATCTTATCTCAAACCAATTATTCAAATATAAAATGAATAAAGATTATCTTAATTATATATACTTTCTTATTGACCATGAAAATGAAATAAATGATAAAGAAAAATATTCATATGAAGCTCTTGAAATAATATTAGAAATGGTAGAAGAATTAGAAAAGAAGAAAAATTTAGAAAAAGCAATTATGATAATAGAAGAAATTTTAGGTATTAATGGAATTAATAGTATAATAAGAGCTTCATGCTTAAATATTCAAGGAAATCTTTTATTGGGTTTATCACAAGATAACAAAGTAGAGGCATTTGAAAAATTTTATTCTGCATTAGAAATATTTCCTAATGATATAAATAATTCTGAAAATATTGAAAAATCATTTCCTTACTCTACTAATTTATCAGAAATTGAAATATATATAAATAAAGTTTATAAGTATAAAAATAAATTTTCAGGAAATTTTCTTTCTACTTTGGCATTTTTTGAAATGATAATCTCATTTAAAAAAGAAGATTATATCAAAGCATATGAAATAGGCTTGATACATATAAATAAAGTATATGAATTGTTTAAAAATGAAAAAGAAGCAATGAAGTCTATCATATATGTATTTATTATATCAGGCTCAGAAGTTTATGCTAATTATATTTTTAAAAGAGAATTGAACTCAGGAGAAAAAATTTATAATTTAGTTTGCCAAAATTTAAGAGATGAAAAAGATAAAGATAAAGCAAAAATGATGTTTGGAAATGCCTTATATATATCAGGTGAATTTAATTTAGCATTCTCTAAGTTTAATTCCATTTCAGAAATTTCTGAAAAGCAGAAATTAGTAGGATATTGCTATAGAGAATTTATAAAAGATAATTTAAAGAAAAATATTAATTTTGAAAAATGTATTGAATATATAAATATTTTAAAATCGCTTAATATAAAAGATGAAAATTTAGAAAAAGATATTATATATTTAGATAGTTTAATATTTATAAGAAAATGTGAAATAGAATTTGAAAAAAATGATTTTACTTCAAATGAAGAAATTGAAAAAAAGTTAAAATATGAGACAGATATATCTAAAAGACAAAAACTTGAAGAATTAAAAACCAAATTAATAAAAAAACAGAAAAATTTTTATTTAAAAGAAAAAAAATATGATGAGTTTTTGAAAGATAATAAAAATTATTTAAATATCATATCTGAAATTTATCAAGAAGAATCTAATGAAGAAATAGAAAAGAATAATTTTAATTCGGCTTTAAATAAAATAGATAAATCACTTGAAATAAGTCCAAATAATGCAAATGCTATAAATGAAAGGGCATATATAAATACAAAAACTGGGAAATATGATGAAGCTATAAAAAATATAAATACAGCAATTAATATTGAGCCTGAAAATACAATTTTTAAAAATAATAAATTAGAAATAATTAAACAAAAATTTAAAAAATTACCTAATAATTTGCTAAATAATGAAGAAAAAGAATATCTAGAAAAAAATATTATGAATAATAATGATATAAATATAATGCAAAATTCAGTTGATATATCTTTAGAATTAACTAAAAATAAAATAATGAAATTGACTCAGGAAAAAATGAAAGATATAATAAATAATAATATACTTCAAATAAAAAAGAAAAAAAATGAATTTGAAGTAAAAGATAAGATTAATTTAATTTCCAATACATCAGAATTAATTTTAGAAAATATTAAAAAAAATAATGTTAATAAGCTAGATAAAAGTTTAAAAGATAAAATAGAGCAATGCTTAGATGTAAATGAAAAAGATACTAAAAATAATATATTAACAGTATATTCTCATATTAAAAATTTAGAAAAAAAAGAAATGTTAAAACCTCTAGAGATTATTAATAATAATTTAAAATATGAATTTAATAATCAACAAATTAGTAAAAATATTGATGTTATTGATAATTTTATAAGCCAAGATCAAACTTTGGATGTAAAGCAAGAATTAATAAATAATTTGTTAGAATACATACCAAATAATGATTTTACAAAATATACAGAGGCAGACAGAGAAAAAGATGAAATTTCAGATTCTAAGAAGCCATTATTTCAATATTTTAAAGATAAAACAAAAGAAGGTATAGCAAAGCAACTAAAACAAACTTTAGATGAATACTCCTATGATGAATCATTATCCAATCAAATAAAAGGCCAAATTAATAAATATATAGATATTGATAACTATATTTTAAAAGATTCTCAAAAGTCCAAAAAAGAAACAAGCAATAAGATCTTTAATTGCATTCAAACAATTGCAAAAATAAAGAAAGGCTTAACAGCTCAAAATTTAGAAGTAGCTGGAAATATTTTAGAAAAAATCCAAGATAATAATAATATAAGTTATACATATAAAAGTTTTATAAAAGAAAAAATTATAGATACTGTGAATATATCTTTATCCCAAAAAAAAGATCTAAAAGTTCCAAATAATTTATTAAATAATTTATCAAAAGAGGCTATAACTAATGTCTCAAAAAGTAAAAATATTTTGAGTATATTAGATAAAATATCAGATAATCAAAATGTGACAGAAGAAGTACAAGACAATTTGATAAATATATTGAGAGATAAAAGTAAATCCATAAAAAAGAAGATAAATATCGATACTACTAATTATGAACTGGCATATAAAATATTAAATAAGGGATTAAATATTTTGTCAGAAAGTCAAAAAAAAATTACTGATTTAACAAAAAATACTATTTTAATAAATAAAGAAAAAAATCAAGAAAAAATAATAAAATCATTAAATTGCATATCATCAATAGTTAATGAAGGTTTTTCAATCAATAAACTTAATGAGAAAACACTTTTAGATTTAGTTCATAATAATAAAAATAATGAAAAATATATAGAAGAAACTTCAAAAGTTATAAGTAATATGGCTAAAAATAGTATGGATATAAGCAATGAAATTTCTGGATATGTAGTTAATAAAATAGATGAAATAAAAGATAAGCCAAAATTATCAAAAAAAACATTTATCGAATTATTAGCTTGCTTAGTAAATATTGTGGATAATTGCGATATTCCTAAAAATTCTTTAGAAGCATTCCAAAATTGTTTAAAAGATTTTAAAAATAAAGATAAAAAGGCTGAGCTAAAATTAGCAATCACCGGATTATCAATATTATCCAAAAAGCACTATTCTTTAAATAAGGGAGCTATTAATTCATGTTTAGATATAATTGAGTCTAATATTTTAGAAGGTAATTCATTAGAAGAATTATCTAATATAATTGATAAAATCTTTAAAGAAACAGAAATTGATAATAATACTTTTACAAAATTGCTTTTAATTATGATTAAAAATAAAGATTTATTGGAAAAACTGTCTTTATGCCTTTTAAATTCATTAAAATTCAAAAAAAAAGAAGAAATTGAATCAATTATTACTAGTAATTTGAAAAATTTTGAAAAAATAATAATTAATCATTTACTAAATGATAATATAATAAATATAATAAAAGAATTAGATTTTGATTTTTATAAAACAAGAAGTCAAATTATATATGAGTTTTACTCCTTTGATTTATTTTATTCTAAAAATATATTTAATAATAATAATTTTAAAAGTTGTTTAAACTTTATAAATAAATATGGAATAATAAATGCAAAATATTTGGCAGTGTTATTAAGAAATCTGAATTCATTAGAGGTTTTAAATATATTAGAAAATACCTTAGAGAAAAATACTAATTATCTAAACCAAGGTGTTTATGATAATTTACTAAAAATAAGAACAGATAGTAGTTTATTCTCAAAAGTTTTATTTTTAATTAAAAAATTTTCGAATACATTTCTTACAAAGGAAACAATTGATATTTTAATAGAAAAAAGCCAAACAAATCAAAAAGAAATATTTGAGCCAATTATTGAAATTATTAAAATATTTTATAAAAATAATAATAAAATTTCTGAAATATCTTTAAAAAATCAAGAAATTTTTGAAATAGAAGTAAAAGAAGAGAAAAATTATGATTATTTAAGTTTAATAAATAAGCTTATTAATAAATCCAATTTTATTCCTGATAGATATTTCTATAAAATATATAAAATGATGAAAAATGAAGTAAAACTATATAATTTTGGGTTTAATAATTTATTATTAGCTTTAAATAAAAATTTATTTGTTCCAAACGATATAATTGATAAAATATTAGAAAATAAAGAAAATGAAATAAATAAAAAATTAGTTCAAATTTTATTAATAAAAGAAAGTTATAAAGAAATATATAGTAATAAATTATTAAATAGTTTAGAAAAAAATTCTAATAAAATAAATATAAATATAATAAATAATTTGCAAAGTTTAATTGACTTTGAAAAATTAGAAAATTGTATTAAAGATTTTGTTTTACAAAAAGCTAATTTAATAAATACTTTTACAGAATATAAGCTATTATATTTTTGGATAATACAAGATGAATCTTATTATAAAAATATAGAAAAAATAATTAATAAATCTAAATTTTCAGATAAATTAAAAGATATTTATAAATTAAAAAAAAAGGAAGAAAAAATTAATGCTTTATTAAATGAAGGAATTCTAGAAGATAAAATAAAGTTATTATCTGAGGAAGATAATAACCAATTAAATTTATTAAATAAATCTATATATAATTTTAAGGAAAAAATATTTGCTGGCAAAGAGAATAAAATGAAATTAATTAAATTAATAGATTTTTTTATTTCTCAAAAAATAAAATTTGAACTTACTTCCATTCAAATTATACAATGTTTTGATAAATATTTATTTAGTGATAATTATCATCTATATGAACAAAAAAAATTTGAAAAAATAAATGATAATATATATAAATTATGTCGTCAAAATTGGATCAAATTAAAAATATTGGATAATAATCCCAAATATCCTGCCGATAAAATTAATATAATAATAGATAATTTTTATTTATATAATTTTGAAGATTCATTAATAGAAAATATTATTCATTTACCAATTTTTTCAAAATATGATAATATAATCCAAATATTTGATTATTTGAAAGAGAATACAAAGTATTTAATAGAAATTAAAAATATTCTTAATTCATTAAATAAAAATGATACTTTGGAATCTTTTAAAAATAAAACCATTTTGATATTCAGTGAAAAAATAATTTCAAAATATAATCTTAGTCTTAAATTAAAATCTTTTTACATCCTAATTACAGATTGTTTATTGAAGCTCAATTGGAAGCTTTATCAAGTAGAAGAATTAATATCAAAGGAAATTAAGATTGATAATACAATTGATGAAACATATTTTAAAAATATCATAATTCCAATTATTGAAAAAAATAAAATATTATATAATTCAAAAAATAATAAAAATGAAAATTTAATTCAAATATTAACTAGATATGAGAGTAAATATTGGGAGTATTTGATAAAGAAGCTTGCACAAGAGCATAATTATGGGAATATAAATGAAAATTCTCTTGATAATTTAATCTCAGAATTACAAGAGAAAAATAAAGAAATTCCAAAAGAATTATCAGAAAAAATAAAAAATATAATTTTAAAAATAAGATTTATTTATAATTCTAAAATAGAAACTACTGATGGCTTATCAAAACTTCCTATTAATTTATTTGAAAAAGAAAATATTCAAAAATGGTCTAAATCACAGAGAACTTTGACTTTAATAAATAATGAAGAATTTTTGCCAGAAGCTTTAGCAATAATAGATAGAACTAATGTTTTAAATGAAGGATATCATATTAGAGATGTACAATTTATATCAATATTACTTATTATTTTATCTCCAAAAAATAAAGGGGTATTTGCCCAAATCAAAACAGGTGAAGGAAAATCAACAATTGTGTCAGTTATTGCTGTTATAAAGGCATTACAAAATACATATGTAGATATTTTATCCAGTTCAATAGTTTTAGCACAAAGAGATAAAGAAGAAAAAAAGAGTTTTTATGAATATTTTAATTTAACTGTTGGGTCAAGTGATGATGATGATGCTAATATTTCTTTATATAAGAAAAATATTGTATATGGGGATGCATTAATGTTTGAAGGTGATATTTTAGAAGTAGAATTTAGTAAAGATCCAAATTCAAAAAGAGCAAAAAATCCAGATAGAGGTTTTAGATGCATTATTATAGATGAGGTTGATAGTATGTGTATTGACAATTTAGGTAGTAGTACAAGATTAAGTAGTTCTTTTCCTTCTTATGAATATTTAAAAATATTATATCCTTTGATTTATAATAGTTTAAATATAATAGATGATCATATGGATAATGGATATTATGGAAAAGAGCTTAATGAAGAAAAAAGAAAGGAAATTGTTGTTGAAAATTTAATAAAAGTAACAAAAGAACTATTAGATAAAAATAAAAAATCAGAAGAGAGATTTATTTTACCTAAAAATTTAAAAAAATATATAGAGAATCAAATTCCTTACTGGAGTAATTCTGCATATGATGCAAAGCATTATTATAAAGAAAATTATCATTATATTATAGCAAAAGATAAATTAGATGAGCCATTCAAAAATACTTTAGAGAGATCGGGACATATTCCTAAAGAAAATTATACTATAGCTCCAGTCGATTTTTCAAACACAGGAGTGGTTGAATTGAAATCTTCTTGGTCAGATGGTCTTAGTCAATTTTTACAAATAAAGCATGGATTGAAACTCCAAGCAGAAAATATAACAACAACATTTATATCTCATTATTCTTTTTTTATTAGATATATTAATTCAAAAAATAATAATATTTATGGAGTTACGGGAACAATTGGATCTGATAAGTCTAAATATGTATTAAAAACTTTATTCCATGTTAATATATTTATTATACCACCTTTTCGTCCAAATAAATTAATTTTATTAAATGATAAAGCAGAATTTTCAACCAAAGAGGCTTGGCAAAATGAAATATTAAACAATATAGAACTAAATGCGATAGAACTTTCTCGAACTGTTTTAGTTATATGTTTGACAATTGAAGAATCTAATGATTTATATGATTTTTTAATAAAAAAAAATTATAAAAAAAATAAATTATTTAAATATCAGACAAATAATGATAAATTGAATAAAGGAAAATATGAGAAAGGAGATGTTATAATAGCAACAAATTTAGCTGGAAGAGGCACTGATATAAAGTTATCAGAAGAAGTTGAAAATAATGGGGGAATGCACGTAATTATTACATTTTTGCCTAGTAATCAAAGGGTAGAAGAACAGGCAGTAGGAAGAACAGCAAGGTCAGGGGCTAAAGGTTCTTCTATAATTATTGTTAATGATACAAGGAAAATGGAAGATATTAAAAAATTAAGAAATGATAGGGAAGAAAAAAGAATGGAAAATATTATTGAAAATAATATTAACAGAATAAAGTTAAAAGATGAATTATTTGGCAATTTTTCAAATCTTTATCATGAAGTGCAAAACAAATTGATAAATAATAATTTATTAACATTAAATTCTCAAGTATATACTTTTTATAAAAATGTCAAATTTACAAAGGAATTCTCAATTCTTGACGACTTAGAAGAAAATTGGGGACTATGGCTAAAAGAAATGAAAATTGATGATTTTGATAATAATAAAAGTGGGAATGAAATTAAAAATGCTTATCTCAATTTTGAAAACAAAATAAAAAAAAATTTTATAACAGATAATATAAATAATATTTTATTATCAAATCCGTTTAATTATTTTTCTGGAAAAAGGTTTAATATTGCATCTGAAAAAGACTCTGAATTATGCATTTTTTCTAATTATTTAAAAGATATGACTAATATAGTTGATAAAACGGAATGAATTTCGAAAAAAACTTCTCGAACACTGGGTGATACTATATCTTCACTTAAAGATATATTATGCCCTCAAATTCAATCAATTATTATACCAGCCAATAATATTAAAAATACAAATAAATTAAATAGCAGTATAATAAATGAAATGTCTGAAGATGCAGATAATAAAATAAAAGTAATAGAGCAATTGATAAATGAAATTCAAATGAATAAAAATGCTATTGAGCATCACCTTAATAATAAAAATTCAAAAATTATCCTTCATACATGTGAAATATCAGAATTAACAAAAGATATATATATAGAAAATTATTTTAAAGACATAGGAATCCCATATTTTTATAAATTAGATTTAGAAGAAAAAAAAAATTGGTTTGGAATAATTTCAATCATGATAATAGGTATTTTTGAAATTGGAATAGGAATTCTCTCAACATATTATATGTTTAATGATTTTGGGTTTATAGACCAAGGCTTAACTGATATTAAATATGGAATAGATTGCTTATTAGGAAAAGAAAAATTTGATTGGAAAGAAGTAGGAAAAAAAAAGCTTGCTTTTGCTATAGGATTAGCAGTTAATGCATCTGTAGGATTTATAAGATGCAATTTAAAAATACCTTTCAAAAAACCTCAAAATGCGAAAAATATAAAAGAAACTTTTAACATAATAGGCAAAAAAGTAGGAAAGAAATTAGCAAAGGAAGGAGTAAATATAGGAATACAAATATCAATGGATGCTTTTGGAAAGGAATTTATAATAACCATAATAACTAAATTTAAAGAATATTCTAAATCGATATCTGTTTCTTTTTTTCAAAAAAAAATAAAAGAATTTATTTTAAATAAGTATGGGGAAGCATTTGAACAAATGCTAACTATTGAAGTTGTTAGTGGAAATAATGATTGGACCAGAATTTTAACTGAGCAATTAAAAGTTGGATGCAGGGCATTGACAAAATTAACAAAAATAATAGTTAAACAATTAATAACTTTAATAAAATTATTAATAAATAAAAAAGATGATTGGAAAAATTTATTAATAAGTACTTTTAAAAATTGTAGTTGGGAAGGAATTGATATATTCAAAAATTCATTAAATGAAAGTTTGGAGCATTTGAAATTAGGATTTTTGAATGCTTTTAAAAAATTTGTTGAAAAAAAATTGCCTGATGATGTTAAAAATGGAATATTAACATTTAATGATATCTTAGATAAAGCTTTGGATTTTGGAGATTCTTTAAAAACTAAAAATCTTATGGAAATTCTTGTAGAAAATAATATTATAAGTGAAAAAGGAATTATTAATGGAAAAATAATTTTTGGAGAAACATATATTCAAAAAAAATTTTTTTCGATGCCTGTAGTTATTCATAAATTTAAAAAATTTGCATTAAAAAAAGTAGTAGGAGCAAGTAATATAATTGATTTAATGAAACAAGAATTAGAAAAAACTACTAACCAATTAAATGATATTTTTAAATCGAAAATAGAAGAAGGTATTGCAAATATAGATAATTTATTTAACAAAAAAATAAATGATATAAATAAATTTATAGATGAAATATTTGATAAATATATTGTTGAATCTATTATAAAGTGTGAAAAACAAATAAATAAAATGGTAAATGATACTGATCATATCTTTGATGATATATTTAATAAAATAGACAATAAATGTAAAATATTTGATGATTTTTCAAACAAATTAGAGCAAAATATGAAAGGGAAAATAATAAAACTTGAAAAAGTAAATATATTTATTAAAGATAAAATAAATGAAAAATTGGAGCTAATTATAAATATAATTGATAGACAAATCGATGAAAAAATAAATTTATTTAATAATCATATAAAAAATATAGAGGAAAACATACTTTCAAAATTTAATTCCTTAGCTGAACTAGTAGAAACTGAAGAAAGCAAAATCAATAATTCAATTCAAAAAAACATTGGAAAATATAGTGATACACAATCTCAAAAAATGCAGGGAAAAATAAAAAATTTAAAAAAAAAATTATCAGACTCTATGCAAGTATGTTATGATTTATCTGTTAAATTAAAAACTATTGTAGAAGATAATATTAATAAATTTAAAAATGCATGGAATAAAATAAAAAGCAGTGAAAAATTAGAAAAAGTAAATAAAACAATTAAACAAATTCAATCATCTTTAGAAGAAGTTATATCTTATATTATTAATTTAATAAAAAGCCTAAAAGAAAAATTGAAGGAAATAATAAATTTTATTAAAAATATAAAATCTTTGGTAAATGAAAAAGTTATAAGCATTAAAGACAGATTAAAGAATGAAAACAACTCTTTCCAAGAAAAATTACAAATAATAAAAATTGAAATAAATAAAATAAAAGAAGAAATCAAAAATCGAATCATTGAATTTAAAACAAATATAATGAATAAAATAAATGAAATTAAACAAAAAATATATGATAAAATATTTGAATTTACTAAAGAAGTTAAATCTAATATTATTCAGTATCTTGAAATATTTCAAAATATGATTAATGAAATAGAAAAAATAATTTCAGAAAAAGTAAATAAAATAGAAGAGAAATTAAAATCAAATATTTTGGAAGAGTTAGGAAATAAAGTAAATAATTTATTAAATATGGATATTAGAGAAAAAATAGAAGATAAAATTAAAAATACTGATAAAATGCTATCAGATAAAGTTCATAATGCTTTGGAAGATGTTGATTTTAAACAATTTAAAGATGATAAAAATTATATAATAGAAACTTTAAAAAATTATCAAAATAAAATTGATAATTATGATATTGAATCAAAGAAAAATGAAAGTTTTAATATTTTAGAAAATTGTTTAGTTAACCAATTATTTGAAGTGATTCTCGATGCTCTTAAAGGAACTGAAATGACAAAATATTTAACTAATATAGTTGACGAATATAAAAAATAGTTGGTGATATAAATGAATTTATAGATGAAAATATTGATGAAAATGATTTGAAAAAATTAAATTCAAATTCTAATAAAAATAAAAATTAAAAACTTTTAATTTTACTATTTTTAGAATATTAATAAATTGAAAATTATTATAATATTTTAAAATGGGGATTGATGGGGATTGGGGATTGGGGAGTGGGGATTGGGGATTGGGGAGTGGG
>Ga0310691_10007678_pt1 | contig 11183 bp, 7 predicted proteins | sample 176DNAGHGlowgp2_FD_203887 | JGI IMG/M metagenome (GOLD analysis project Ga0310691, IMG submission 203887) | Sheep rumen microbial communities from Palmerston North, Manawatu-Wanganui, New Zealand - 1766 DNA GHGlow gp2 (v2) (version 2) | ecosystem: Host-associated > Mammals > Digestive system >... | reverse complement strand
ATCGTCCATCTGCTTCATCGCATGGAGGATACGTCGCTGCACAGGCTTGAATCCATCCATGATGTGAGGCACGGCACGCTCCAGAATCACGTATGAAGCATAGTCCAGAAACCAGTTCTGGTACATCCCACTCAGATGGTGCGTAATGCCATCCTTGTTTTTCGTTGGGTCATAGTCCGACTTCGGCGGCATCTTTCCTCCGCCCTCCACTGTGTCTGGCGCATCAACGCCAAAGTCATCCTTCTCGTTATCGTCTTCCTTCATTGATTATCATCTTCGAGCCAGCAAATTGGCCCATTTATTTACATTTGCCGACAAAGATAGTGTTTTTTTTTCACAAAAACTTGATTTTACGCCAGCAATTTCTTACTTTTGCACTCACTTCACTCAGAAGCATTCAACGAATGCCAAAGTGAGGTTTTCATAAAAAAGACGTTTCCGCAACGTTATTTTTCAAGCTTTTAAATCTCGCAAATTTAGACCCATTGAGAAAATTAATTGTTAGGAAATGTCCATGGTATAGCGTAATAGCATACCACTTCATGCTTCACACACATCCTTTCCCCCGAAAGGCGTGTGTGTATGCATGGAGTTAGTATGCGTATTTGCATACAGCAGACGTGGGCAAAACCTAAACGATAATCTTTCAATGGAGGCAATGCGAGAGCCTAAAAGCTTAGATTATGACAATGGTGTCCCCACGTCTTTCCTTTAGGACTCGGCTCAAGAAGGGGGAGAAGAGCCACAATTCTAACCCATCTCGCTATGCACTTAGGCAACATGATTCGTGAAGAAATGAAACGGCAGGGCAGAACTACCGTCTGGTTGGCACGTGAACTCAGTTGCGACCGCACCAACATCTATCGCATCTACGAAAAACCATCCATCGACATCTCCCTTCTCATGCGCATATCCCACATCCTCCATGTCAACTACTTTGAAATCCTGTCGAAAGAGTACGACAAGATTCTCAAGAAAAAATAACAACACACAGATATGATTTGTCACGCAGAACCCCCATGTTCTACGTGACATTTTTTATATCTGCCAACCAATCGCACTAAACGACTCATCCCATCAGAATCATCAGATAAACCAGTGCAATCTGTGTTTTTTTATAACACATCGACTTCGTCTTGATTATCCCGATTGCACTGATTAAAATGATTATCTTTCTATTTGATTATCAAGAAAAAATCTGATAATCAAGAAAATCAGGGAAATCAGTTTAATCCAGCACGGCAGTGCGATTTTTTCTTTAATAATCTGATGCATCCCCATACCAACGAACGTTCATTTTGTTTTCTCCGAACCTTCAATCCCCTGTCAACGAACGTTCGTCATCCCCCTGTCGAAGGTTCATACCTTTTTCCTCTCATTTATTCTACGGAGAACAGGAGTTTAGGAGTTTTTTAAACCATAACGATAACCATAACCATAACAGTCACCAGAATGGAATGTTTAAAGTTAAGGTTATGGTTAAGGTTAATAATTATTTCCTGCTCATTCGTGTAAATTTGTTGACTCATAAAGAAAATTTAGTACATTTTGCCAATTTGGCTACGCCGAGCTAAAGGTTCTTTAGGAGATTTATTTCGTGCTCATTTGTGTCAATTTGTTGACTCTTATCCTATACTCCAATACTCCGTAGAAATTTTATTACGTGTTCATTTGTGTCAATTTGTTGACTAACAAACACAGACAGCCTGTAGTTCCTTACCAATTTGGGCAATCTCCTCCAGGATTTGCCGTTCACGCTCCTTCGATGGCTTCTTTGTGCCATTGATGTACTGAGCCATCAGACTCTGGTTGATACCCAATCTTCGGCTGACAGCAGAAGCGTTCAGCTCAGGATGAGAGAGGAAAACAAGAGAAATGCCTGTTGGCTCAGGGTCGTCATACTCAAAACTCTCAAACGACACATCCTCGTCGAGCTGATACCAATGGATGCCCTCATCGTCCATCTCGTAGTCGGCACGTTCCTCATCAGAAGCATTGCGCAGACGACGGTAGTAGAGCAAAGACTGCCACAGCGTCCTACCGTCATCTGTCAGACCATAAATGCGGTCACCATCAAACCAAATCTTAGAAATCTTCATTTGTCACGTTCCTTCCAAAATACTTGTAATGTTTATAGCATAATCCTTGGATTCATCAAAGATTGTGCTGTGAAGATAGGTAATTATTTTATTACCAACAAATTTCTTACACCTTTTCTCCACATAACACTAAAAAATCATGAATTCTACGGAGGGTCGGAGTTTAAGAGATAACGAGAATATCATTTTCCTGCTAATTTGTGTCAATTTGTTGACCACCAAAATTTTCGAATAATTCACGGATAATTCACGGATAATTCACGGACATTCGCGTTTAATATAAAGAAAAACATAAATTCCCATAAATGTCCGTAAATTTTCATGAATTATTTCCTGCCCATTCGTGTCAATTGGTTAACCACCAAAATTTTCGAATAATTCACGGATAATTGGCTACGCCGAGCTAAAGGTTCACGGTCATTCGTGTTTGATATAAAGAAAAACATAAATTACCATAAATGACCGTAAATTTTTCACGAATTATTTCGTGTTCATTTGTGTAAATTTGTTGACTCTTCTCCTATACTCCAATTCTCCGTAGAAAATTATATTTCGTGTTCATTTGTGTCAATTTGTTGACTCTTATCCTACACTCCAATCCTCCGTAGAGATTCTTTTTCGTGTTCAATTGTGTCAATTTGTTGACTCTTCTCCAAGACTCCAATCCTCCGTAGAAAATTATATTTCGTGTTCATTTGTGTCAATTTGTTGACTCCATAGAGCTGATTAGCGATGATTTGTTGACGGAGCTTCGGGCTTGTCTGTTGCGGATGATGCAACATGTAGAAACACTCGCAACACACATACAACCATTCGCGCCTAAAAAAGACGTAATTTTGCAAAGATTTTTAGCTTGTGATACGCACACGAGGGGTGGAATGTAAAAAAGTGTTGTGTTGGAGAGTGTGCCACAGCGCAGAATGAGACAGATCATCGGTCTTTCAAAGACAATTCACACACCAAATATATTCATTGGAGAATTCAGAAAAACTGCTGCCTTGCAAAAGCAGTAGTAATATGGTTTTAAAAATAGCATTGGATGAGCTGGAAGCGACTCATGCAACTGGCACATCCCACAGAAGGGGTTCGATGCGAATCGCGCCCCCTTTGAATCGAAAAAACCTCACGTTGATTAAAATTCGTACTTACATGAGAGAATGGAACCACAACGCTGAGATTCACGGAGATAAACGAATTTGATATAACATATTTTTTAATTTTAAAACTATTTAAAAATGAAAAAACTATTTACACTTTTGTTAGGTTTAAGTGCATCCTTAGGAGCCTTAGCCTACGATAATCCAAATGGATTTAGTGGTGTCTCCTTCAAAGACATTGGAAGTGATACACAGTTGATTGAAATAACAACTGCTGGTTCACTCGCTGCATGGAAAGAAGCCGACACAGACGGTTCTCAACAGGGTTATTTCAATAGCAATCCAGCGAGAACCAAGTTGGTGATTACAGGTTCAATGACTAAAGCAGACTTTGACGTTATCACAGGGTGGAATAAATTCACTTTCGCCGATTTCAGTAGTGTTACAGGTGTTGTACCAGCTGATATTAGTGGTTTAAATCTTTCAAATGCTACAACGATTGTTCTTCCAAATGGTTGGACAGAGGAACAGGTGAAAACCGCAGGTGGTATTTTAACATCCGATGGGAAGAATGGAAATCTTGGAACCGCATTCAGCAAGAACCCTTATGTTAAACCAGTTTCCACAACCACTTATTATTATGTGAAGGATGGTCAGAATGTTACATATAATGGTACTGTAACAGCAGGACAGGAAACTGTAACAATAAATGAACCTGTTACCATAACAGAATTAACTAATGCTTCAGGCTATCCTAAATCAACTTATACAAATACATGGTTTAATAATACTGTAGTAGAGGTAGAACCATCAGAAGGACAAACATCTTGGATTCCTAATCCATTGGACGTGGCTTTGAATGCTACTTCAGAATACACATATAATGGCACAGTGCTCAATAATCCACAAATTGTTGAAAATAATGGAAACTACTACATGGATAATAATTGGGCTCGATGGAATTCAGGACTGAATCTTGGACAACAGCCAGATCAATGGGGTAATTCTGTGCCGTATGATCAATTTGACGAACATCTTCTTGTAAGTGCTAAAATCACCTATAATATACAAAATAATAATCAACTTTATGGTGTTTATGTAAATGGTGTAGCTCAAGAAGGATCTGGTCCATTATTTACTTCTAATGGAACAGTCTATGGTCAGATAGCAAATGAAGGTGAGAATGCTGTTTCTTTCCCTATTACTTCTTTATATAAGTACACATACACATTGGATGGAAATGATATAGAAACTCAAGAATTCACTTCAGCTCAAACTCAAATTCAGACAAATCATGACGTTACTTATGATTTGCTTTCAAATGAAGTTACAGAAAATTTTAACTTAACGAAGATTTTTGCATACGTTAATGTAGCTGGCACTTTTGATGATGCTGTGAATGTAGCAGGAATTACGAAATCAACAGTTGATGAAATTGCCCTTATCAATGGTATTAATAACGATGATTTGGCTGAATTGAGTAAGAATAACTATGCCAATGTTGAGTATATCAACATGAAGGATGCTGTGCTTACTGGTGACATTACCACTCTTAATGCACGTGGTGAGGCAGCTATTCTTCTTCCTCAGATTAATGATAATGGTACAACACGTCACATTACAGATGCTGAGCTTGGAAAGCTTCAGGCAAAAAACATCACTAGTCCGAATGAACAGTATTTTCATTGCCTTGCTTATTTCAAGAGTAATGATGCGAGCAAGCCTGAATCTAAGCAATTGAACATCTATGCTTTTGATAACGCTGTAGGTAAGTTGAGTAATGTAGTGAAGGCTGAAGATAATATTGCTATCACTTTCATTCCAAGATATACAGAAGATGGAGATTTCTTTAATATTTATGGTGGTTCTGTAAGAGGATTTGTTGGCTATCAATTTACAAGTTCTTCAGACTTTAATTCTCTGAAAGAAGGAATTGGTCAACTTCCTGCTATCAGTATTGATATGGAGATTATTAGCAATAATATGTGGCCGGACTTCACCTTCTTGAATGCAAATACACACTACATTCAGGTTCATGGTAATGTTAATCAGAATAATTCCAATAAATATGATAATCGATTTGATATTTCTTCAGAATCATCCTCAAGGTATGTGTATCCAAATACAGTTTGGGTAGTTTCCACATACAAAGTTGATGAATCACGTGCATACGTGCTTGATGAAAATGGAAATCCAGTTGTAATAGGTCAGGATCCTCAAGGTAAAGATATTTGGCAGCGTACTGGCTATGGTACATATTCTCATTTTGGAGGAGAGAGATTCTTCGAAGCACAAGAGCCAACCAATATCGTTTATGTTCGTGACCGCAGCAAACTGGAAGGATGTGACGAAGTGCCTTCGTTGTTGGCTGAAGCTAAGAAATATTTCGAAAACGACCAGATGTTTGCTTCTCAGCAAATTTTCATTGGTTCGTATAATGCAGCTGATATAGCAGCCATCAATGATGATTTTGCAGCTACTACCATTGACTTTGTTTCTGCTTCAAGTTTCGAGCAGGTGGATGGTAAAGATTGCGTTGCCAATCTTACAAACAGCAAGGTTCAATATCTCTTGTTGCCAGATAACCACGAAAGTGTTATCAATGCAACAAGTGCAGATGCTTGTGCTTTCTCTACTAATTGTACTGCTCTTCTTTGTGTTGGAGCATACAATGAGACAGACAATCGCCTTACTACATGGTCAAGACAGGCTGGTGTAGTTGCAAATCTCACTTCCAAGCTTCATCCAAAGGTAGGTACTCATCATTATGGAACTATATATGATAACTATTGCCAAGGCTTAACCAAGGTGACCATGTCGGGAGTATTAAATCGCGACGACCTCCTGAACGATAAAGGTAAAGGTCTTTTGGGTTCATCTATTCAAGAAGCCGATTTCACCAATGCTTATTTCCCTACTTATACCGATATGGTGTTTAGTATGGACGCTACTTCCACAGTGGCTCCAGGTTATGGTTGGGGTGGAATTACGAAGCTAAGTCTTCCTATAGACAGCCGTCAGGATAGAATTCCAGCTCACTGCTTGGATGGAGCTGAATCACTCAGCGAGTTATGTATTCCTTACAATTTTCAGTATATTGAAGAGTCAGCCTTTAATTTGATGAAAGCTGATAAAATCACTACTACGGATGCTGAAGGAAATGTGATTGATAACGGTACAAATACCTTTACACTTTCCGCCAATCTAAAAGATATAGCAACTTTGGCTTTCAACACTAAGAACTCCGCTTTGACTGATGTGTATGTCCTTGCTACAGAAGCTCCTCATTGCGCACCATTTGCATTTACTACTGAAAACTATTTCTGTAATACAGGTTTCGACGGTAACTTCAAGCATCCAATTTGTCGTGATGGATACCAGCAGTCCGAAAAATTCTATGCAATTCTTCACTTCCCTGCAGAAATATCCGATGAAGAGGCAGCTCATTACACAGATATAACTCGTGAATACTCTCTTGTTGATGAAACTTCTGCATTTGATGGTCAAGGCGAGTTATTAACATGGCCTAACCACACTGAGATTTGTCGTGCATACAATCAGGCATTGAGTGGTGCCCTTTGGAACGACTGGGATTATCAGACTGAAGCTGCATTCAATACGACATTAGGATTCCTTGATGGTATCATGAAAATGAAGGGCTATAATGATGAAGAAATAGCAGAGTTTAAGGAAGGTCTCACTTATGCAAATAGTAAGAAATCTCTTCGTGGTATTAAGGGTGAGAACTATTATGATTTGATTGAAACTTATGATAGGAGTAATAGTGCTTATGCTAATCAAGACAATTTCAAAATTGGTCAACTTGCTGAAGCTACAGATTATGCTAAGAATAGCAGTAGCTTTAAAAACTACATTGGATGGCATCAGTTTGTGTTGTCGGGCTATTCTCGTAAAATCAACGTTACGCCAAAGAACAAAGACTATAAGAAGTTAGACTTCTACACGCTTTGCTTCCCTTACGATTTGACACGTGAAGAATTGATTAATCTTATCGGTGTTCCTGCAGGTAATACTTTGAATGGTGAACCTGTGTCAGAAAATGGTGTTCTTCCTGAAGTATATACTTTGAAGTCTGTTATCCGCAACCAGGTTTCTCATCGAGTTGACTTGGGCTTCAGTAAAGAATTGATGCAGATAGCTGATGAAACAGGAAAGGACATTACTATTACTACAGAAACATGGGATTACGCCACTTCGGATTTGAAGACAAATAATAACAAGAAAGGTACAGACAAGAGAATTTTCCTTAAGGGTGGTTATCCATATTTGGTGAAGCCTTACGTTTTAGCTGATGTTTCTCTTACAGGCAAAAACTTAGGTGAATACATGTTGTCAATCTCCAACCTCACTCCAGCCGATCTTGGTTACAAACAGGATAATATTTCTGTTCCATATATCCAGGGTGTTTGGTCTAAGGATGAGAAAGGTAATAAACTCACATGGAAGGATGCCGAAAATAAATCCCATAACTACTATTACTATTTCCAAGGTACATACATAAGACAAGATTTGCCACAGTATGCTTACTATCTTGGTGCTAAGAGTGGTCAGAGAGCATGGTTCTATAATACCACAGGTACCAGAAAATGGAATCAGTTCTCAGCAGTTATTGGTGGTAAGTGTGATGAAGAATCTGTTGTTTACATTGGCTTAAATAAGGGTGATTCTGCTGATGGCATTACCACTCCTTCCGTCATGATGCGCAATGATGATGATGCATTCGAAAATAACGAAGTGAAGGTGAACTTCCTGTTTGAGGATGAAGATGGATTTGACGAAGTCGTTGCAATAGAATCTATCAATGGCGAAGCAGTGAATGGTGCACCACTCCAGGGCGATGTTTATAACATGACTGGTCAATATGTTGGCAACACCGTTGAAGGTCTTGCTAAGGGTCTTTACATTATCAATGGCAAGAAGATTCTCGTTAAGTAATTCTATTTACAATTTGTTTAAATGACATTTTCATATTGCGATTATGAATAAGAAAGATTATATTATTCCTGACACAAATGTATCTAATCATTTTGTTATAAGTCAATGTCTTTGCGGCAGTGATAAAGTCATTGATTTTGAAGGTGGTGGATCACAGCCTATTGGTGAAGGCGAAGGCGACGATGATGATAACTTCACCAAAGAGCGAGGTAATAATGATTTTGGTAACATTTGGTAGAATAGATTAACTGTTTAAATAATCAAGGAGCGGTTGACGAATTTTGTCATCCGCTCCTTTTATTCCCTTAAATCCATCTCTATTATGAAACGATTATTAACTATTCCAATTTTTATATTGAGCATCTTGTTTTGTCCATCAGTATTTTCCTATGACTTAGCAATTCCGAACAGTGATGGAAAAACCATCTATTATTCATACACTGAAGACAAAACTAAAGTGAAAGTTTGCTTTCTCAACAAGACAAATTCGCTCAACGATTTACAAGGTTCGGCTTATACAGGTGATATTGTTATACCATCGGAGGTGACATATAACAATGTGACCTACCCTGTTGTGGCAATTGATGAAGATGCGTTTACCTATTGTTCTGGAATCACCTCAGTTACTCTTTCTTCGAGCATAAAAAGAATAGATGATTTTGCCTTCTTTGAGTGTACAGGATTGCACACGCTTTACTTGCCAGAAGGACTTGTGAGTATAGGTAAATCTGCTTTTTATTATTGTATATCACTTGAATCAGTTTATTTGCCCAGTACACTTTCATCTTTAGATATATATGTATTCTCGTTATGTAAAAATCTGAAGAATGTCACAGTTAATGAGCAGAATCCGTATTTTGACTCTCGCGAGAATTGTAATGCCATTGTAGAAACTGGAACTAACAAGTTAGTTTACGGCTTCAAGACTTCAGTGATACCTGAATCCGTCACATCAATTGGTGATTATGCTTTTCAGGATGTTGACATCACGTCTATAAATATTCCTTCCTCTGTAAATAATATCGGCAATTCGGCTTTCAAATACAGCCTTTTAGAGAAACTGACATTAAACAATGGTTTGGAAAGCATTGGAGATTATGCTTTTTGCTCTTGCCAATCCCTTCGTTCTGTAACGATTCCTCATAGTATTCAAATGTTGGGTAAAAACGCTTTTCAAAATTGCAAAAACTTGGAGACTGTAAATATCCCAGCAGTTTTGAAGCATGTGCCAGATTATTGTTTTGAGGGATGTACCAGTCTTCTTAATTTACTTTTGCCTTTGGGTGTGGAATCTGTTGGAAATCATGCTTTTGATAATTGTTTGAGTTTAGCAAACCTTTTAATGGGCAGTTCTATTTCAAGCATTGGTGAATACGCTTTTAACAATTGTTCATCTCTTTCTTCTGTTAAATTGCCAGTCGCTTTGAAGGTCATTCATAATTCTTGTTTTGCTAACTGTACAAGTCTATCAGATGTAAGCCTTTCCAATGTAGAAGAAATAGAGAATTATGCTTTTCGTTCCTGTTCAAATTTGAAAAATGTAACAATTCCTGAGACAACGACACGGTTAGGCTCATTCGTTTTTTCAGGTTGTACTCAACTGGAAACTATTTATATTCCTGAAGGAGTAAACAAAATCGGAATGTACTGCTTTGAAAATTGTAGAAGTCTTAAATCTTTATCAATTCCTTCAAGTATTCAGATTCTTCCGAATTATCTGTGTTTTGGATGTACTTCACTTGAAGACCTTCAAATAGCAGAAGGTGTGACAACTCTCCAAAATGGTGCATTCTATAGTTGCAAACCTTTGCGAACCTTGACTTTACCTTCCACTATTACTTCTATTGCTAACAATGTGTTTGCTAATTGTATTTCACTTGAAAAAGTCGTTTCTCATATTCCAGCTGATGTATTATTCAATATTGATAAAACTGTTTTTTTCTCTGATGTTTATGAAAATGCTACGCTTCTTGTTCCCAAAGGAGATGTTCCAACTTATCAAGAAACAACTGCTTGGAAGAACTTCAGCCATATCATCGAGCAATATATCCATGGCGATGTGAACGAAGATGGAACGGTAGATATAAGCGATGTGGTGGCAGTTGTGAACTATATCCTCAGCACCGACTCTGCAAACATCAATCTCTATGCAGCAGATATGGACGAGAATACTTCCATCGACATCAGCGATGTGGTTGCCATCGTCAACCTCATCCTCGGTCAATGAGAAATTATATTGAACAGTCAACAGACTTCATACCCTCTCTCCACGGAGCGCAGGCATCCCGCTTGCGCTCCGAGTGTGTTTAAAAATCTCTACGGAGTTTAGGAACAAAGGAGATGATAGATAATAAAAGAATAACGGAGGAAGTATTAGGTGATGGATTTTTTCTGAAAAACACTCTCTTATTGTAAAAATTATGTATATTTGCAAACAAATTAACAAATGGAAAGTGAAATGACTACAACAACTACTACAACCAAAACGAAAAGAAGGAAAAGGAAACTCTCACCAGAGGAGAGGAGAAAGGTGAATGCAGCTATCGTTCCTCAAAATAGAAGCATGAAAGCATTTGTTGAACACAGAGGTGAAACTTGGGTGAAAGATCCAATGCTATTGTTATGAGGTATCTTATTGATACAAACATATTCATTTACTTGTCCACAGATAAGGACATGCTGAGTTCTGATGTGGTGGCAATGCTTAGTGAACCAGATGCACTGATTTGCATGAGTGCAGAATCAGTTCGTGAACTGATAGTTGCCTTCAATGCCAAGGGATGGGGCAACAAGCGATGGAAAACCGCTGAGGATATGGTGCGCGACATAGAAGAGACATTTTTTGTGGAGATTCTGCCTATTCAAAAGGAAGTGATGCAAACTTATTCCCGTATGCGTCTCAATAAAGCTATGAATCATAAAGATCCTTCCGACCACGTCATCATTGCCCATGCCATGACGTTGAAGATGCCACTCATATCGAGTGACACACGTTTTTCTTACTACACTCGTCAAGGACTCGATTTCATCT